>Ga0116193_1001199_pt1 | contig 22211 bp, 19 predicted proteins | sample AD_UKC115_MetaG_FD_89892 | JGI IMG/M metagenome (GOLD analysis project Ga0116193, IMG submission 89892) | Active sludge microbial communities of municipal wastewater-treating anaerobic digesters from Hong Kong - AD_UKC115_MetaG | ecosystem: Engineered > Bioreactor > Anaerobic > Digestate... | reverse complement strand
TGCAAAAAAAAAGCCCCACCAATCTTCACCTTGCATTTGCTGTAACCAAGCTTTTAAACCTGTGACTGTATTTATATAATCAATAAAATAAAAAGCAGATTTACCAAAAAAATACATACTCACACTAAATAGAATAGTATATATGATACCAGGCAGGATAATCCAATTCCACAATTTATGTTGTTTAATAAATTGATGCGCTTTGCGATAGGATTGGATGGATATGATGAGTTCTTTTAACAATATTAATGTTTGTTATATATGATACAAATATAAAGCGCTCATTGATACGAGTAAACTTTAAAAATTAAGATAGTAATCTTTTAACAATTCAATGAAGCCAGAGTTATACACACTATTTTCATTGTGAATGGTAATTTTTAAAGTGCTGGAGGTTGCTTGTTTTTTTGAAAACAATAACATGCTTCTAAAATAGTTGTGGTTGGCTGTTTGCTTGACTACAACTTTTTGATTAAGGTAAAACATAGTATTAGCAGCTATTTTCTCTACATAATTGCAACGGTGATGAGGGACTAGTATAGCAAAAAATCCTTTATCATTTATATGATATGAAGCGTATTGGAAAAGCTCTTCCATATTTAAATTTTTACTATGTAATGCGATGTTTCTTTTTGCATCATTGCTTTTTAAATCATTTTCAAAAAAAGGAGGATTTGAAATAATAAAATCATAAACTTTTTTTCTTGATGAATTAAACTGCTGAATAGAAGTATTATAAATAGTTAATCGTTCTTTCCATGGTGAAGTATCAAAATTTTCTTTTGCTTGTTGTGTTGCGTCTTTATCAATTTCTACTGCATCAATAATGGCAGTAGCATTTTTTTGTGCAATCATTAAGGAAAGCAATCCTGTTCCTGTTCCAATGTCTAATACATTTTTAATAGGTAATAGCCCATTTTTAATTGTATCTGCTACCCATGCTCCAAATATGCATGCATCCGTACATACCTTCATTGCACATTTGTCTTGGTGTATTGTAAATTTTTTAAAATGAAAAAAAGTATTTGCCATAATAAAATAATAAAAGCTGCTTCATACATAAAACAGCTTTTATATTTAAAACAGTACTATTATAAATGCTTTATTTTTCTGCCATTAAACTTGCTTTTATATATTCTTGATTTAATCTAGCAATATTACTGAGTGAAATTTCTTTAGGGCAGGTGGCTTCACAAGCGCCGGTATTGGTACATGAGCCAAAGCCTTCTTTATCCATTTGTGTGATCATATTTATTGCTCTAGTTTTCTGTTCCGGTACGCCTTGTGGTAATAGGGCTAAGTGAGAAACTTTTGCAGAAACAAATAACATCGCAGAACTGTTTTTACATGCGGCTACGCAAGCGCCACAACCTATACAAGCTGCTGCTGCAAAGTAAGCATCACTTTTTTCTTTTTCAATGGGTAATGTATTTGCATCTACTCCATTACCTGTATTAACAGAAATATATCCGCCTGCTTGAATAATTCTATCAAATGCTGAACGATCAACCATTAAATCTTTAATAACCGGGAAAGCCTTTGCACGCCAGGGTTCTACAACAATGGTATCTTGATCTTTAAAAGCTCGCATGTGTAATTGGCATGTTGTATTGGCCTGCCATGGGCCATGCGGTTTGCCATTAATATACATAGAACAGGCTCCACAAATGCCTTCTCTACAATCATGATCAAATGTAATAGGGTCTTTACCTTCTACAATTAATTGTTCATTTAATACATCGAACATTTCTAAAAAAGACATTTCGCTAGAAATATTTTTTACCGAATAGGTTTCAAATGTTCCTTTTTCAGTTTGATTTTTTTGACGCCATACTTTTAAAGTAAGGTTCATGGTATAATGTTCCATATTATATTTTAATAGTTATAAAAGTATTTTATATTCATTGCTAAAAACTTTTTTTAAATTGAGGTGTTTTCCCAAAGTTGATTAATAATCCTAATTCGATTTTTGCTGCTTTAAGATAATTTGTTAATTGAGCTTCATGCTCTTCTGCTAAGCCTTCAGCGGCTTTTAGTTCAATGATTACTAAATTGCTTACAATCAAATCAGCAAAATATACTCCAACATTAACGCCATCATAATAGACTTTGACTGGAATTTGGTTCGCTACATTCAAATTCATTTTTTTTAATTCAATTAGCAATGCACTTTCGTATACTTTTTCTAAAAAGCCATAACCCAGTTTGTTATAAACGGTATAAAACGCTTTAATAATTTTATCCGTTAAATCCGAATGTTTATAGCTAGGTTTCATTGTAATTTTTTTATAGAACGCAGACCGTTATGATTGTCAAGATTTACCATGATGTATTCATGAATATCATGATAAATCTGCGTTCTATTGTTAAAATTATTTATATGAACGTTGACTCGGCTTCACCACCTCGTACTTTAATTCTTCTTTATATAAGTTCCAAGTATGCTCATTTTTATACTCCCAAACAGATACATACATAAATTGATTATCATCGCGTAAGGCTTCTCCATCCTGAGTTTGATACTCTTCTCTAAAATGCCCTCCACAACTTTCGTTACGTTCCAAAGCATCTTTACACATTAATTCACCTAACTCAATAAAATCTGCTACACGATTCGCTTTATCTAATTCAGGATTCATTTCATTAATACTTCCAGGTATTTTTACATTAGTCCAAAATTCTTTTTTCAATGCTTGTATTTCTTGTATGGCTTGTTCTAGCCCTTGTTTATTGCGAGCCATGCCACATTTATCCCACATAATTTTTCCTAATCGTTTATGAAAACTTTCAACCGTTTGTGTGCCTTTAATATGCATTAAAGTATGTATTCTGTCAGCTACAGCTTTTTCTGCTTCTTCAAATGCAGGATGAGAAATTTCGATAGGTTTATTATAAATTTCATCAGCTAAATAATTGCCTATGGTGTATGGTATTACAAAATAACCATCAGCTAGCCCTTGCATTAAAGCACTTGCTCCCAATCGGTTAGCACCATGATCACTAAAGTTTGCTTCTCCTAAAGCGTATAATCCAGGAACGGTTGTCATCAATTCATAATCTACCCACAAACCACCCATGGTATAATGTACTGCGGGATAAATACGCATAGGTACTTCATACGGATTTTCGCCTGTAATTTTTTCGTACATATTAAACAAATTGCCATATTTTTCTTTTACTACTTCTTTACCTAATGCAATAATTTCTTCTTTAGATAAATTTTCTTTCCCTTCTTTTCCTGCTTCTGTTTTGCCATAACGCTCTATAGCCGCAGCAAAATCTAGATACACAGCTTGTTTGGAAGTACCCACGCCATAACCTGCATCGCAGCGATCTTTAGCGGCTCTCGATGCTACGTCTCGTGGCACAAGATTGCCAAATGCGGGATATCTTCTTTCTAAATAATAATCTCTTTCATCTTCTGGGATATTGGTAGGGTTTCTATCATCACCTTGTTTTTTAGGCACCCAAATTCTTCCATCATTACGTAACGATTCTGACATCAATGTTAATTTACTTTGGTGATCGCCACTAACGGGAATACAAGTAGGATGTATTTGTGTGAAGCAAGGATTGCCCAAAAACGCACCTTTTTTATGTGCTTTCCAAGCTGCTGTAACATTGCTTCCCATGGCATTAGTACTTAAATAAAATACGTTGCCGTAACCACCACTGCACAGTAATACTGCATGACCGAAATGACGTTCAAGTGTTCCGCTTATTAAATCTCTCGCAATAATGCCTCGAGCTTTACCATCTATAACAACTACATCTAACATTTCATGACGGCTATACATTTGTACATTACCCAATGCTACTTGGCGTTCTAAAGCCTGATATGCGCCAATTAATAATTGCTGTCCAGTTTGTCCTGCAGCATAGAATGTACGTTGAACCTGTGTTCCACCAAATGAACGATTACTCAATAAACCACCATACTCACGTGCAAAAGGAACACCCTGTGCCACACACTGATCGATAATGTTTGCACTCACTTCTGCCAAGCGATGCACATTGGCTTCTCTTGCTCTATAATCACCGCCTTTAATGGTATCATAAAATAAACGATATACAGAGTCGCCATCATTTTGATAATTTTTTGCGGCATTGATGCCTCCTTGTGCGGCAATACTATGTGCACGACGTGGAGAATCTTGAAAGCAAAATGCTTTTACTTTATATCCCATTTCTCCTAAAGAGGCTGCTGCACTGGCTCCTGCCAAACCAGTTCCCACCACAATAATTTCTAATTTACGTTTATTGGCAGGGTTTACCAATTTGCAATGGCCTTTGTAGTCTGTCCATTTTTTATCTATCGATCCTTCTGGAATTTTTGCATCTAGCATATTGTGTTATGTTGAATGTTGTATGTAAAATGTTGAATGATTTTTTTATGTTGAGTAAATGTTTTTTATTGAATCCATCCAAAATAAAAACTAATTGGCATCATAATAAAAGCAAGTGGTACTATAATTGAAAATGCATACCCTAAACATTGCGCCATTTTATGATACCGTTTATTATGTACGCCTAGTGTTTTAAATGCACTTTGAAAACCGTGTGCTAAATGGTAAGCTAATGAAATACAACCCAAAGTATATATTGTTACGACCCACCATTCTGAAAACTCTTCACGCATTTCAGCGTATAAATCATGGTATTCATGACCATTATACACAACCGCTTTTAATTCTTCAATATTGCCTATGCCTCCTAGTCGGCTAGGGGTCCAAAAATGATAAATATGTATAACTAAAAATAATAATATGATGGTTCCTAATAATCCCATGCTTCTGCTATACCATTTACTTCCTTTGTTTCCATAGTTGATGGCATAAGAGGTTCCTCGTTTAATTCTATTGGTGGCTGTTAGCATATAGCCTTGTATAATGTGCAGAAAAAAACCGAGAAACAAGCCAATTTCTAAAATGCGGGGCACTACCATACTGCCCATAAAATGTGCTGCCTTATTAAACATTTCGCCTTTATCATTTGCCCATATACAAGCGTTTAATCCAGCATGTACTATTAAAAAAAGAATAAGAAAGACTCCCGTAAAAGCCATGATTAATTTTTTACCTATAGAAGATGTAAATACTTGTTTCCAGATCATATAGTTGTAGTAGTTAGATTTTATGCAAAAGTACGTTGGGAAAGATTAAGTGGCAAAGCATATTTATTAAGATCTTATCTATTTAAAACGAAAAATTGATTTCTTCACTTATCTTTGCCACAACTTATCCGGAAAGATGGAGGGAATAGGCCCGATGAAGTCTTAGCAACCCAAGCGGGTTGGGTGCTACATCCTACTTAGCATAGCTACACACGCTAAGAAAGATAGGTAAGAAGAATGTTTCTTATTTCTTCCAGCTTTCCGGTAGTATAATTTAAACAACCATGGATTATAAAGAATTATGTTCTTCCTCCTATGGGGGAATGAACGGAGGCCAATTGGAAGAAATTATCCAACAAAAAATACTCATTTTAGATGGTGCTATGGGCACTATGATACAACGCCACAAATTAGCAGAAGCCGATTATCGTGGGGAGCGCTTTAAAAATTTTCCTAAAGACCAAAAAGGAAATAATGACTTGCTATGTATTACCCAACCAACAATTATTAAAAACATTCATTTAGCATATCTAGAAGCGGGTGCAGATATTCTAGAAACCAACACCTTCAATGCGAATCGTATTTCTATGGCTGATTTTGGCATGGAATATTTAGTAAGTGAGCTTAATATAAGTGCGCTTATTTCTGCTAAACAAGCTGTTGAAGAATACAAGAAAAAGCATGGCGATAGGCCCATTTTTATAGCTGGAGCAATAGGGCCAACCAATAAAACAACCTCTATTTCACCCAAAGTAAATGACCCAGGATATAGAGAAGTGGATTTTGATTTTTTAGCTGAGATATATGAAGAGCAAGCTATTGCTTTAATTAATGCAGGTGCAGATATTTTATTAGCAGAAACTATTTTTGATACGCTCAATGCTAAAGCTGCATTTTGGGGTATTGAAGAAGCTTTTGAAAAAACCGGAAAACGTTTACCGCTTATGGCCTCCGGAACAATTACCGATAATAGTGGCAGAACACTTTCTGGACAAACTACAGAAGCATTTTTAATTTCTCTTTCACATGTTCCGTTATTTAGTATTGGGTTGAATTGTGCGCTGGGGGCTGAACAACTCACGCCTTATTTAAAAATTTTAGCAAAGCAATCTCCTTTTCACGTAAGTGTGTATCCCAATGCTGGATTACCGAATGCATTTGGTGGATATGATCAAACCCCAGAAATGATGGCTGAACAAATAGAAATTTTTCTATCGCAACATATGGTAAATATTATTGGAGGCTGCTGTGGTACAACACCTGAGCATATTAAAGCAATTGCAGAGAAAGCAAAGCAGTATAAGCCGAGGCCTTTGACTGTTAAGAACCTTGCGTAATTTAGCAACTAGTCATCTCGAGTGAAGTGAAACTATCTGCTGTTGTAGATTTGAGGCTGCTTGTAGTATAGATTCAGATTGCTTCTCACGCCGCAGGCGTGAGAAGCAATGACGGGCAATGATTTATAATTCAGCAGTGACGAGAAAATAAATGAATATGCAAAAAGGAGGCACAGTTTATATAATTACAAATGTTCATAATACTATTTTGTATACAGGTGTAACAGCTAATTTGATCGCAAGAATACAAGAACATAGAGAAAAGAAATATGTTAATAGCTTCACAGCAAAGTATAATGTGTACAAATTAGTTTATTGTCAAAGCTTTTCAACTATTGAAGAAGCTATAGCGGAAGAAAAAAGAATCAAAGCTGGTAATAGAACACAAAAGATAAAATTGATTGAAAGTATAAATCCATCGTGGAAAGATTTGTGGGAAGAAGTTAGTAAATGGTAATATGTAAACTCGTCATTGCGAAAAAATATGCAAAGCTTTGCGTGTAAGCATTTTTGAAGCAATCTGCACCGAGATTAACAACATGTTGAAGTTTATAGATGCAGATTGCTTCACCAAGCTACGCATGGCCTGCAATGAGGACCTGTTGATAAATTGCTGAGTAGCGCTATAACTGTACAAGTGAGTGACACAACGAAGCTTCATAGTAGTACTAAATTGACAACATAAATACTATCATTAAAATGAGATAGACCATAAAATATATGAGTATAATGCAATTAAGTGGATTGGAAGCTTTGGTAATTCGACCCGATTCCAATTTTATTAATGTAGGAGAACGAACAAATGTAACGGGTTCAAAAAAATTCTTGAACTGTATTCAATCAAACAATTACGAAGCAGCTTTAAAAATTGCTCGAGAGCAAGTAGAAGGCGGCGCTCAAATTATTGATATTAATATGGATGAAGGATTGATTGATGGTAAAGAAACCATGATTACATTTTTACGATTGATTGCTTCAGAACCAGATATATCAAGAGTTCCCATTATGATCGATTCTTCTAAATGGGAAATTATTGAAGCAGGTTTGAAAAATGTACAAGGCAAAGCGATTGTAAATTCTATCAGTTTAAAAAATGGAGAAAAAGAATTTATCGATCATGCGAAAAAAATAAAAAAATATGGCGCGGCTACTATTGTAATGGCATTTGATGAAAAAGGACAAGCCGATAGCTTTGAGCGACGTATTGAGATTTGTGAACGTTCCTATCGTTTATTAGTTGATGTCGTACAATTCAATCCAGCAGATATTATTTTCGATCCTAATATTTTTCCTGTAGCTACTGGTATGGAAGAACATCGCTCCAATGCAATAGATTTTTTTAAAGCTACGCATTGGATAAAACAACATTTACCACATGCTTCTGTATCAGGTGGAGTAAGCAATGTATCGTTTTCATTTAGAGGAAATGATAAAGTAAGAGAAGCGATGCATTCGGCTTTTTTATATCATGCTATACAACAGGGTATGAATATGGGTATTGTAAATCCTGCACAATTAGAAGTGTACGAACAAATTGATAAAGAACTATTAGAAAAAGTAGAAGATGTGTTATTAAATAGGAGAGAAGATGCAACAGAAAGATTAGTAGAATTGGCTGAACAATACAAAGGTCAGTCTACACAAAAAAATCAAAAAGAAGAAGCGTGGAGAAATTTTTCGGTAGAAAAAAGACTAGAACACGCTTTGGTAAAAGGCATTACAGATTATATAGATCAAGATATAGAAGAAGCGAGACAAAAAATTGCTCGCCCATTAGAAGTTATTGAAGGCCCATTAATGGATGGAATGAATGTAGTAGGAGAGCTGTTTGGTTCAGGAAAAATGTTTTTACCACAAGTAGTTAAAAGTGCAAGAGTAATGAAGAAAGCCGTAAAATACCTTGAACCGTTTTTAGAAGAACAAAAAAATACACACATAAAAAAAAATAATTTTAAAATTTTGTTGGCAACTGTTAAGGGTGATGTGCACGATATTGGAAAAAATATTGTGTCGGTTGTTCTAGCCTGTAATAATTATGATATCGTAGATTTAGGTGTAATGATACCAGCAGAAACGATTCTACAAAAAGCAATAGAAGAAAAAGTAGATCTTATAGGATTGAGCGGATTAATTACACCTTCTTTAGATGAAATGATCAATGTAGCGCAAGAAATGGAACGAAAGAAAATGAATATTCCTTTGTTGATTGGTGGTGCTACCACTTCTAAAATGCACACCGCATTAAAAGTAGCATCTGAATATTCAGCTCCAGTAATACATGTATTAGATGCTTCTAAATCGGTAACGGTAGCGAGCTCCCTATTATCTGAGCAAAAAAATACATTTACTGCTGCTATTAAAGAAGAGTATAAAAAATTAAAAGAAGGCTATTTAAATAGAAAAACAGATAAAGAATACATTCCTTTAGAAGAAGCCAGAAAAAATAAATTTAAGATAGATGAAAATTATGAACCAGCTATTCCTAAACAATTAGGCGTACAAAAATTTACACATTATCCTTTACAAAAAATTATAGATTATATAGACTGGACACCCTTTTTTCAAGCATGGGAATTGCATGGAAAATTTCCAGCAATTTTAAAAGATGTAAAAGTAGGAGTGGAAGCCACTAATTTATATAACGATGCACAAGAGCTATTAGCAGAGATAGTGCAACATAATTTATTTGAAGCCAGAGCTTTAATAGGCTTATTCCCAGCCAACGCTACAGAAAAAGATGATATTGAAGTGTATGATGAAAAAGAAAAACAAACAGCCGTTTTTCACACATTACGACAACAAAATAAGAAACAATCAGGCTTACCTAATTTAAGTATTGCCGATTTTTTACTTTCTAAAAACGGTAACAAAAAAGATTATATCGGGTGTTTTGTCTGTACCATTGTTGGAGCAGAAGAATTAGCTAAAAATTACGAACAACAGCAAGATGATTATAAAGCCATTATGATAAAAGCCTTAGCAGATAGAATGGCAGAAGCCTTAACCGAATTGATGCATGCAAAAATTAGAAAAGAAATTTGGGGATACGCACCTGGTGAGAATTTACAAAACGAAGCATTGATTGCAGAACAATACCAAGGTATTCGTCCAGCACCAGGCTATCCTGCTTGCCCAGACCATTTAGAAAAACAAACTATTTGGAAATTATTAGATGTAGAAAAAAACATTGGTACAATATTAACGGAAAGCATGGCCATGTATCCCGTTTCGTCTGTATCTGGTTATTATTTTGCTCATCCCGAAAGTAAATATTTTGGTTTAGGAAAAATTACTCGAGATCAAGTTATTGATTATGCGGAAAGAAAAAATATTTCTGTAACAGAAACAGAAAAATGGTTAAGGCCGAATTTAGGGTATTAAGTTATATTAATTATGCGAATCAAAGGTTCACATTAATTGTTTTTTTAATAAGTATTGATTGATGCTAACAAATACCATAATTATCATTGGCGGTGGAGCAGCCGGTTTTTTTTGTGCAGTTAATACTGCAAGATTGAACCCGAACACCAAAGCTATCTTACTTGAAAAGACGTCTAAATTTTTAGCTAAAGTTCGAATTTCAGGTGGTGGTCGATGTAATGTTACCCATCATTGTTTCGATAATCGGGAACTGGTAAAAAATTATCCTCGTGGTGAAAAAGAATTGAATACCTGTTTCAATCGTTTTTCAGTAATGGATACTATACAATGGTTTGAAGAGCGGGGAGTTAAATTAAAAACGGAAGAAGATGGTCGTATGTTTCCGGTTACCGATAATTCTGAAACGATTATCCATTGCTTATTGCAAGAAGCTCAAAAGTGTAATGTGGATATACGAACAAATTGTGCCGTACACAAAATTATTCCTAATACATCAACAAATACATTTACACTCATCTTAGCCAATGGAGCATTATTGCACTGCAACAAATTAGTAATAGCTACTGGGGGAAATGCTAAAAAAAGCAATTACGATTGGTTGCATGAATTAGGTCATACCATTGAAGAACCTGTCCCATCTTTATTCACATTCAATATTCCTAATAACAAATTAACTGAGCTTATGGGAGTATCTGTTGCACAAGCTAAAGTAAAAATCGTTGGTCATAAATTAGAGTATCAAGGACCGTTGCTTATTACACATTGGGGATTGAGTGGTCCGGTTATATTAAAATTATCAGCATGGGGTGCAAAATTGTTGAGTACTTTAAACTACAATTTCACTATTCAACTTAACTGGGTTCCAACATTTAATGAAGAAAAATTACGAATGGAATTTGATAATATGCAAAGAAAAAATTCAGCAAAATTAATTATTAATACACATCCATTTAGTTTGCCAAAACGGCTATGGGAATATCTTTTGCATAAAGCAGAAATTTCCAAACAGCTTCGTTGGGCTGATATATCTAAACAAAAAATAAATGTTTTAATTGAGGTATTAATAAAGGATGAATATATTGTAGCTGGTAAAACTACATTCAAAGAAGAATTTGTTACTTGTGGGGGAGTAAGTCTAAAAGAAGTAGATTTTAAAACCATGCAAAGTAAAATAGTCCCCAATCTATATTTTGCAGGAGAGGTACTTAATATTGATGGAATAACAGGAGGTTTTAATTTTCAAAATGCTTGGACAACCGGCTGTTTGGCTGCTATGGCTATGTGTTGATTTTTTACATACTAATTTAACATCTGTACGGTTTATGATTTTTCGTAAAACATATATTTTATACTTTCTTTTTTGGTACACTACATCTACTTTTTCACAAGTAAATAAATTGCTTGTAGTTAACTATAAAAAATATCTAACGGAAATACGGGCTGATAGCAACAATCGACTTATAGGGATTAAAGAATTAATTCCTGATGTGCAAATAGATTTACGATATGCTACTACTAATAATTTTACTAAAAAGATATTATATCCTCCACAGGCAAGAGCGTACGTACGACTTCCTGTTGCTAAAGCATTGGTTGCTGTGCAGCAACAGTTAAAAAAATATAGATTAGGATTAAAAATATATGATGCTTATAGACCGTATGCTGTATCAAAGAAAATCTGGTTATTGGTACAAGATGAACGTTATGCAGCCAATCCTGCAAATGGAAGTGGTCATAATAAAGGCTTATCAGTTGATATAACATTGATTGATCTATCTACCGGCGTTGAATTGCCTATGCCTACAGCATTTGATAACTTTAGCGATACGGCACATCTTACATTTATACAACTGCCTAAACACATATTGGAAAATAGAACATTATTGCGAACTATAATGGAGCACAATGGATTTAAGGGCTTAAGTACAGAATGGTGGCACTATACATTTATTACCTCAGAGTCTTTTTCTGTACTAGATCTTTCTTTTAAAGAAATCGCTTCAATATTCAAATAGAATAGGGATTAACTTCTTATCTTGTGTGCATCCAACTTATTCACAGCATACTACTAGAATTGAACGATGAAGATTACAGATCACATAAAAAATGCGCATCAAAAGACATTATTTTCTTTTGAAATTTTACCTCCTAAAAAAGGAGAAAATATTAACGATCTCTACATATCTATTGATCCATTAATGGAGTTTAAGCCACCTTTTATTGATGTAACCTATCATAGGGAGGAATATGTGTATAAAGACAAGGGCAATGGATTGTTAGAAAAGCAAGTTATTCGTAAACGACCTGGTACCGTGGGTATTTGTGCTGCAGTAATGAATCGCTACAAGGTAGATGCAGTACCGCATGTAATTTGTGGGGGGTTTGATAAAGAAATTACAGAGAATGCATTAATTGATTTTCATTTTTTAGGCATTGATAATGTTTTAGTACTAAGGGGTGACGCTGTTAAAACAGAAAAAGAGTTTGTGCCTGAGCGTAATGGACACAAGTATGCTAGTGAATTGTTAGATCAGGTTATTAAACTTAATAGAGGTATCTATTTGGATGAGGATGTTATAGATTCTGCACCTACTCATTTTTGTATAGGAGTAGCTGGTTATCCCGAAAAGCATTTTGAAGCGCCTAATTTTGACATGGATGTACATTATTTGAAGAAGAAGATTGATATGGGAGCACATTACATTGTAACACAATTGTTTTTTGACAATAAAAAATATATTGATTTTGTAAATAAATGTAGAGAAGCGGGTATAACTGTTCCAATCATTCCAGGTATTAAACCAGTTACAATAAAAAAACATCTTTCTATATTACCTAATATTTTTCATATTGATTTACCACAAGCATTAGTATTGGAAATGGAAAAGTGTAAAGACAATCAACAAGTACGAGAGTTAGGTATAGAATGGTCTATTCAACAATGTAAAGAACTAATGCAATTTGGAGTACCTGTTTTACATTTTTATTCTATGGGTAAAACAGATAATATTTATCAGATTGCGAAAGCGTTATTTTGAACTTTTGATTTGATCTCATAAGTATAAAAATTTTTCTAATTCATAATTATTTAAGCCAATTTCATTTAGTGATACATTAAATGAAATTGCTTTTGATTTTATTAAATCAAGTGTAGAATAAAGGCTAAATATTTGCCTCTTTAAAAAGTTTTTTTCACTACTAGAAGTATTTTTTAGCATTTCTTGATGTAATTTTTCTAAACCTTCTTTTAGTAAAAAAACTAAATCTTTTAAAAAATATTTGTATCGACCTATTAATAATGGAAAAGCGTATAATTACTCATTTATTGATATCCTGATTCTTCTTTTTGCTCTTTGTCTTTACCTCCGAATAGTTGCTTAAAAAAACCTTTCTTTTTTTTAGGGGTATCTTCTTTTTTTTCTATAGGTTGTTCATATTCAGTGGTAGAGTTGCCAGATTCTTGAGCCGCTTTTCGTATTTTTTCTTCTTCAGGTGTAAGTTTAGACTCTGGCGAAACGTATTCCGTACCTCCTCGGCCTTCTGTTACAGGAGCATAATCTTCAGCTTCTCCATTTTCTACATTATTTCCTCCGGTATCACTTTCATTATACATATAAAAATCTTTGTTTAGATAATCATACATGATGCTATCCTTTTTGAAAGTTTTGGGTTTAGTAAATTTTGCATTTTTATTTATGCCTAATGTTTTATCTGCGTACACTTTTTTGAAAAAATAAGCCCATACAGGCATGGCTGCAAAAGCACCTTGGCCATAGTAGCTGTTGTTTATACGAATAAAATTATTATCGCAACCAACCCATGCACCTGCTAATAATTGCGGTGTGTAGCCCATAAACCAGGCATCTGTATTATCATTGGTTGTACCTGTTTTAGCGCCCATTTCCACACCAATACCATATCCTCTCATACTACGACCTGTTCCAAAATCAACGCAGCCTTGCATCATACGACACATCGTATAGGCAGTAGCTTCACTTATAACTTCTTTGCGGTTTATTTTGGCTTGAAAATTTTCTAATACATTTCCATTTCTATCGTCAATATGACTGATTAAAATGGGTTTTGTATTAAAACCTTGTCCTGGAAACATACTATACATCCAAAGCATTTCATATAATGAAATTTCGCAGCTTCCTAAGGCAATAGAGGGATATGGAGGGATTTCGGTTTGTACATCACACGATTTTAAAAAATCGACAAAGCGTCTTGGGCCAATTTGTTTCATTAAATAGGCGGCACAGCCGTTTAATGATTTAGCTAAAGCATAAGACATAGGTACACCTCCTCCTGTTCCACCACCTTTAGCAGGTACTAAGCCATAGCCAGGGAAAAATTGAGAAGCATTTATCAATGGAGTTTGTGGTGTAAATCCGGCTTCTTCTACAGCTAAGGCATATAACATAGGTTTTATAGATGAACCTACTTGACGCTTCGTATTAATATTAATATGATCATATTTGAAATTTTTAAAATCGATACCTCCCACCCAAGCCTTTACTTCACCTGTATGAGGATCCATGACCATAAAACCGCATTGTAGTAATTGTCTACAATATTTGATGGAATCTAAAGGGGTCATCACTGTATCCTTTTCTCGTTTTGCATTCCATGCAAATATTTTCATTTTTACTTGTTGATCAAATGATTTTCTTATTTGATCTTTAGGAATGCTATCTTCTTCCATATGGTGCCATCTATCACTATTTTTGATAGCATTTTCTAGTACATTTTGGTGTTTTTTCCATACGCTGCCTGTTTTAATATCATATTGTTGATCAATAAGTTTTTGCATGTATGCAATATGTTTATTAACTGCTTCTTCGGCATAAATCTGCATTTTAGGATTGATAGTTGTGTAAATCTTCAATCCATCTTTATATAAATCATAGTGCTCTCCATTGGATTTTGTATGTGTTTTGCACCATTGCTTTACTTGCTCACGTACTATTTCTCGATAGTAAGGTGCTATACCTGTATTTTGGTCTAATTTTTTATATTTTAAGTTGATAGGTTTGCTTTTTAGTGCAGTAGCCTCTACTGCTGTAAGAAAATTGTTACGTACCATTTGATCAATAACAACATTGCGCCTATCTAACGAAGATTTTGGATTGCGTCTTGGATTGTATAGTGTGTTGCCTTTTAACATACCAATAAGCACCGCAGCTTCATCTATATCTAATTCTTTTGGCTCTTTTTGAAAAAATGTTTTTGCTGCGTTGCGTATACCATAAACATCGTCTCCAAACGCAACAGTATTAAGGTACATGGTAATAATTTCCTCTTTGCTAAAGCGTTTTTCTAATTTTACCGCAATGATCCATTCTTTCAATTTTTGTAGGATACGAATAGCAGTGTTGCTAGACACTCGAGTAAATAAATTTTTAGCAAGTTGTTGAGTGATGGTACTACCACCACCTTCTGAACCTAGTTTTAATACAGCACGTCCTAATGCTTTACGATCAATACCACTATGGTCATAAAAACGCTCATCTTCTGTAGCAATAAGTGCTTGAATAACATAAGGAGGTATCTCTTTATACTTAACCTCAGACCTGTCTTCTAAATAATATTTTCCCATTAAAGTACCGTCGCTAGCAAGTACTTCGGATGCTATAGAAAGAGATGGATTTTCCAATTCTTCGATGGAAGGCATTTTACCAAATACACCCCAACTGGCTAATAGAATTAGCAGTATGAAAGTTGATAAGCCTGTAAAAAAGCTAATCCATAATATGCGAACGGATTTTTTCATAATCTATACACTAAATGGTAATTCGAGTAATTACAAGCAAAGGTACATTAAACCTATAAATCCTATTATTCATGGCATTTATTCTTTCATTAAAATATTTTTGGGAGTTGCGTGTGCAAAAATTGCTTATACTCTATGAGCTTTTTTTGATCTTTCAGTAATTTCCAATTCTCAACATCAATGGGTAAAAACGAGTATTTTGTATTGGTAAGCCAAGGAATAACTTCAGATGCACTAATAGGCTTCACTTTATGTATGTAGTCTATCGCTTCGCTCATGTCTTTAAAGGCTTGCACTAATAGCACAGAATGGGTAGAGTCTAAACGTTCGTTTTGTGTTATTAGGCCTCGTTTATATAGTTGTGATTTATGGTATCGATCAAATGCATTTCTAGCTTCATTTGTAAACATGGGCGCCACTTTTTCTAATATAATCATAACTATATGCGCATTGTTAGGATTAAACGTGTAAGCAAGGGTATTCGGTTGACTGATTTCTTTTTGTAATGCAGCATCTTTAAGTGCAATGGGGTTTATTTGATTGATTTTTGAAGTAAAACTTTTTGGAGCCGTTTTAACAGTGTCTAATGATAACGCAGGTGTGTGGCGTACATTGCTTTCATCTTTCATTAGTACAATATCTTCTTCATCTGCTACACGAGTAATTTGTAGATTGGTTAAACGTTCTTCAATTTCTTTTCTGCGTTTTATAATAGAAATTAAATGTTGTGCTTTATTGTATAGTGTAGAATTAGGAAACTGTTGGGTAAGTGCTTGTAGTTGTTCGATAGCCAAAGAATCTTGTTTTTCTTTTACATAATAAATAGATTGAATAAAAAGTAATTGTGGTGTATAAAAACGTTGCCCATATGCACTATCAAATTGTTTTTTTTGTTGCAACGCACCTGTAAAATCGCCTTCTATAAACTTATTATAAAGGTTATTATATGCTATGGTGGATTGTGTTGCAATATTTTGAATGAATTCATTATGAATGATTTTTTCTGTCTCACTTGATTTTGGAAATTGACTCATTAATAATTCTTTATAATGGCTAGCTTCTTTTAATTTTCCCATTCTGGCATAGCAATAATTTAGGTTAAAATAAATAGTAGCAAGCATATCTACAGGTGGATTTTTTTGAAGAAGTTGTAAATATTTTTCTATCGCGAATGGATAAATTTCTAATCCATTTTGTGCTATTTCTGCTATCTTTTGCAGTGATGTTTGTATCCGCTTTTTGCTAGCGCTGCGTTGTTCATCTGTTAGGGGAATGGTTTTTAATAAACCCTCAATAGTTATTTCATTTAACGGATCATTTATTAGATTGTTATTATAGGTTGTTGCATTATTATCGACGGTAGAAAATGTTTTTTCAAAAGCAGATCTTCGACGCCAATTGTCCACATTGGGTCTTTTGCCCCATTGTTGCAAAAAAATTCCATACCCTTGTGTTTTAATAATAGGATTATCAAAATAGGTGGCATTATTGTTGGTTTTAAAAAGATCGCTAGCTATGTTGCCCTGTATAACTAGGGTTGTAGATTGTTCTTGTTCTTCACTTATTCCATGTTGCTTTCGCATTTGTTGTACCATTTTTTTTAATATATCTAATCGTTCCTGGCTAGGCAATGAAGCAAGATGTTGTAGGCTATCCTCTCTATTGATAATACGCTCTTGTGTTTGAATGATCGATATATATGGCTTTATATTGTTTATTCGGTTGTAATCTTTTGTATCTAATAATGGTATAGACAAGCTATCATACCAATTAGCAGCTAATCCAAATTGTTGTTGGTTAAACGCAATATCTCCTAATAAAAGAAAAGACTGGTTTCTAGAGGAAACATTATCACTATACTTTATACTTTTTAATAACCACTGCTTTGCTTCATCTAAATGATTGCTGTTGTATTCCATATTTGCGATTACAAAAAATAAAATACTTTTATACGAAGTGTATTTTTCTTTTTTTGTCATTCGAAGTAATTCTGCCATATTTTCCTGCACCAGTGAGGAATCGGTTAGGTTACTTAATCTTAATGTTTGTAAACGAGCGTAGGCTTCTAAGGTGGGGTCAGTAGCTTGTTGTGCTACTTTTTTATATAGTTCAATGGCGGCATCTTGATTCTTAACTTGCTCATATAATTGAGCAGTTAAAAAAGCCTGTCTTGCATAGGTGTTGCCCGTGTACAAATGATGTATGCAGTTACTAAGTTTTGCAGCAGCGCTATCAAATTGTTGTTGTTTATAAAATAAGTATGCTTGTGTTTCTAATAACAAGGGTTTTATGCTAAGGGGGATGTCAGCATCATTTTTTAAAACTTGTAATATGCCTTCTGCTTCAGCTATTTGATTGGTTTCAATGTATGCTTTTACAAGCCATATAAGTGCTTCGTCCCGAGCTTTTGATTGATGGGATGATTTGTTAATTGTTCCTTTTTCTGTTACTTTAAAAATAGTAAAAAAATTTTTTTCGCCACCTTGATTGCTGCCAATGATCTTGCGTCTCCCATCCTTATCTCTCGGACCAAATGCATAGTTAATGTATTGAAAGGTAATAATTGCTGAGTCAAATTGTTTCTTAAAATAGTAGGATTTTCCAATTAACAAAAAAAGATCATCGATCCAATCATTTCTTAAATCATGTAATAAAATACCGGCGGTTGATTTTTGAATAACAGAATCTAAGTCGGTGGATGTTGAGGCGACTTCAATATTATATGGATAAAAGGCAATAGGTTTTGTGTAGTCGTCTAATTGGAATGCCTTGCTTTGTTCCATTACAGCAGCAAATTTTCTGTTTGCATTAAAATAATAATTGTAATAGGTAAACTGGTTGTTAAAAAATCGTTTTAAAAGTCCAAATTTACCTTTGCTATTTTCAAATGGAAGCGTTCTTTTGCTGTACTGATCTGGTTTTTTAATAGAAACCTGATCACTCATCTGGGCATAGGTTGCACAAGAAAAACAAATGCTTAAAAGTAGGAGTGCTAAATATTTCATCATAAGATAGCCAATGCAGTAATAATGGTAGGTTAAAAAATTATTGCTTGTTCAAAGATAAATTATTTTTGACGTGTTCTTCTAGAAGTTATACCTTGTAAAATATTTATTTATGCAACTAAGTTATGACTGAAAAAGAATCTCAACATACACTCAAGCGCTTCAGGAGCCGATATCGTCTTGTGGTTATGAATGATGATACATACGAAGAAGTAGTAACGTTCAAACTTACTAAACTAAGCGTGTATATACTTTTGAGTATTACCTTTGTGCTGCTGGTAGGGTTTACTATTGTTTTATTGATGTTTACACCGTTAAAATATTATGTACCTGGGTATGGCAGTAATACTACCCGTACACAATTAATTAACTTGAAAACAAGAACAGATTCATTAGAACAAGCTCTGCAGCATAAGGATATTTATTTTGAAAATTTGAAAAAAACGTTAACCGGAAATATTCCTATTGCAAAAGATACGCAATCACTTAAACTTCCTAAAGAAGAGCTGTTAAATGAATAATAAATGCTGCTGTTTATGCAACAAAAACCTACTTATAAGCCTTCCTACCGATGGTTTTGGAAGTACGCAGCTCTTACTACTCAATTTTTTATAGCCATTATTGCAACAATGTATATAGGCTGGTTGTTAGATGGATATTTATCTTTATCGTTTCCAATTGCTATTTGGGTTTTACCTTTGCTCACTATTATTGGAACCATTATAAAAATAATGATAGATACCAATCGTTCTGCAAAAAATAAACAATATGAATAATCTATATCGCAATTGCCTATACTGCTTATGCTTGGAAACTTCATTGCTGCGTAATGTTAACATGTAGAATATATATATATGAAACAAATCATGCCTATTACTTTTGTTGCTTTACTAGTTATTGCTGTGACTCTTCTTACTAAAAATTGGCTAATCTCTCTTTCTGTTGATACACAGGTATTATTAATAGGAAATGCATTACTGTACTCTATACATCTACTAACGGCAAGTTTTTATACAAAAACATTACACAACAACAATGTTCAGGCTTTTATTAGAGGCGTTTATACAGGAATGATTATAAAACTGTTTTTTTGTATCATAACAGCGTTTGTTTATATCTATATAGCAGATAAAGAATTGAATAAGCCAGCGTTGTTTATATGCATGTTTTTATATTTAGTATATACCTTTACTGAAGTAGCGATATGTTTGAAGCAGTTAAAGTCTGCTTCAAAAAGAAAATAGTATATAGATGAAAGCTAAACAGCAAGCTCCTCTAGAAACATTAGACCATTTTTTACCAATCGGTTCTTTTGAAGCAATTTCTTCGTATTTGCATCAATACAATGTTAACCTTACTATTACTAGAAATAGACAAACAGTACAGGGCGATTATAAATATTCTTCTATTGATAAGCAACATAGAATTAGTATAAATGGAGATCTTAATCCATATGCTTTTTTAATAACATTGTTACATGAAATAGCGCATCTACTATGTTATCAACAATATCATAATAGGGTGAGTCCTCATGGAAAAGAATGGAAACAGATTTATGCATCCTTGCTATCTACTTTTATACAATTCAATCTATTCCCAAATGAAATTAAAATAGTGCTGGAACAATCGCTCCAAAACCCTGCGGCTAGTAGTTGTGGCGAACCAGAGTTGATAAAAGTTTTACGAAAATATGACCAACAACAATCCAAGTACAATGAACACGTAGAAAATTTATTAGAAGGAACTTTATTCGCAACTCCTGATGGTCGAATATTTAAGAGAGGAAAAAAAATGCGGAAACGTATTAAGTGCACGCTATTAAAAAATGGGCAAATGTATTTATTTAGCCCCGTGTATCAAGTTCAATTAGTTGATAGTCTATGAGTGAAACGCTTGAAATTTTTTTATAAACCTTCCATTAATACTTTCCATTCTTCCTCACTCAATATTTTTATTGTATTTATTTTTTTGGCTTTTTCTAATTTAGAGCCTGCATCTTCACCTACTACTAAATACTGAAGCTTACTACTAACACTATTAACAATTGTACCGCCTTTTTCTTCTACTAAAGCTTCAGCATCAGAACGTTTCATGCTGGTTAATGTTCCTGTAAATAAAAATGTTTGACCTTTTAAAGTTCCTGTTGGGGTAGCTTTTTGAAGATTATCAAAAGAAACACCTAATTGCTTTAATTCATGTAACATTTCTATAATGGCAGTGGTATGAAAGAAGTCGTAGATACTATTTGCTGCTTTAGGTCCTATATCTTCTAATGTTTGTAAATTCTCTAAGGAAAAATTGGCTAAATCCATAAGGCTATGAATAGAACGTGTAAGCGTTTTAGCTGTTGTTTCTCCTACATAGCGAATACCCAGCCCAAAAATTAATCTGTGTAAAGGTTGTTGCTTAGATGCTTCGATGGCGGCTTTTAGATTATCAACAGATCTTTTTCCAAAACCATCTAGTGTGGCTATTTTTTCAAAATCTAATTGGTAGATGTGTGGAATGTCTTTTAATAAACCTAAGTCATATAATTTTCGAATACTGGCTTCCCCAAGGCTTTTAATATCCATTGCATCTTTACTTACAAAATGAATAATACGTTCTACTACTTGGGCTTCACAATTGGGGTTAATACATCTCCAAGCACTCTCCCCATCTGCTTTGTGGAGTGTTGATGTGCATATAGGACAATGTGTAGGAAATGTAATTTTTGTTTCCTTACCGGTTCGTGCTTCTGGAATAGATTTAACGATATAGGGAATAACATCGCCCGCTCTTTCTACCAAAACAGTATCTCCTATTCTTATATCTTTTTCTTGAATGACTTCTTCATTAAATAGAGAAACAGAAGAAACGGTTACACCTCCAATGTGTACGGGGTCAATTTTGGCAACAGGTGTAATAGTGCCTGTTCTACCTACTTGAAACTCTATAGTGTGTAGTCGGCTAGTGGCTTGTCTGGCTTTAAATTTATACGCTATAGCCCAACGAGGATGGTGTGTAGTAGCACCTATTTGGTCTTGTAAATGCATATCATTTACTTTAATAACCATGCCATCTACTTCATAAGCTAACGTGTCTCGTTGTTGCTCAAATTGTTTACAGTGTTCAATAACCTCTTCAATACTTTTACATATTTTCATTTCTTTTACAGGGCTTCTAAATCCGCATTCCCAAAGCATTTGCAGCATATCGGCATGTGTTTCTAGAGGCGGCTTTTTGTCTAATGTGTGGTTTGTGTTTTTTGCTGGTAATGGAATTGTAAAACTAACATGATATAAAAATGCTTCTAAATTACGTTTGCTTACTTCCCTAGGATCTTTCATACGCAAAGAACCTGCAGCAGCATTGCGAGGATTTGCTAAAAGTGCTAATCCTTGCTCCATCATTTTTTCATTATATTTTTTGAAATTTGATTTGTTCATTAATACTTCTCCTCTAATTTCTATTTGTTGAATGCCGTATTTGGAAAATGCTGCTGATAAAGGTATAGAGTGAATTTGCTTGATATTGGTAGTAATATCATCTCCTTGAGTGCCATCGCCTCGGGTTGTTCCTCTAACAAGTAAATCATTTTCATATATCAACGAAATACTAGC
>Ga0116193_1001198_pt1 | contig 22217 bp, 20 predicted proteins | sample AD_UKC115_MetaG_FD_89892 | JGI IMG/M metagenome (GOLD analysis project Ga0116193, IMG submission 89892) | Active sludge microbial communities of municipal wastewater-treating anaerobic digesters from Hong Kong - AD_UKC115_MetaG | ecosystem: Engineered > Bioreactor > Anaerobic > Digestate... | reverse complement strand
TGAGTAACCTTGAATTTTCGGGCAAGGCTGGCGATTGTTTTCCCTTCATTCAGTAATTTCTTCAGAAACATAACCTGGGTAAGGGTGAGTTTACTGGCTTTGGTATTGCGGCTGTCATTTTCTTTTCTCTTCCGCTTTTGGGCTATCACATAAGGACTTTTTTGCTGATGTGCTACATTCTCTTCCCGGGTCATCCATATAAGATTTGAAACTATGTTATTCAGTTTATCATAGTTGAGGTGTGCTACGAAAGTATGCGCCGGGCTGGGAGGGGTAAGAAAATTTTCTGCCACCAGGCGGTGGAGCAGGGAACCATAATTGAAGGTGTTTTTCCTGTTAATTTTATTCAGGTATTTTTGATAGCGAAGTTTCTCTCCTTCCCGCTCAGCTTGTATGGATTCTATCTTTTTGCGGGCAAGTGATTTTTGTACTTCGGTTTCTTCGTCCGATTTAATGGTTTTCTTAAATTGCTTTATTTGGTTGTCGTATGCGGAGATAGCAGCTCTATATTCTCCCAGTTTAATTTCTTCTTCGGCGCTTCTTGGCCTAAACATTTTTAACCGAATTATTTTATAACCATTAATCATTGACCCTTTAAGGATATTGTATTTGTTATTTCCGGAGTGAGTACGAACCTTTCCGAAATTTGAGATTTCAAGCCGTAGTGTGTTGGTGAAATTTCCCGGGGGTGTTACATCTACCCATTCTTCCCGTGCATAGCTAAGGTGGTTCATGGCAGTATTTTAATTATTGTCCAATGCATTAAAATAGTATTAAAATAGAATGATACTATTATTACCGGATAAAACTCAGTAAACACCTACAAATGAAGTGCTTTTTTCATGCAATTAACTTATGTGAAGCAAATCGATATAATGGCAGATTTCAAGAAGGGGTTGAATTATTGCAGTCAGCAAATTTACAAAAGAAAGTTAACCTGGCATCCGGTTAATATATTTATCGATTTGTTTTATTTGGTCAACTAGTTGAGGCGTTTCCGGCTTTAAACTTTTTGCCTTTTTGAAATATTCCTTTGCGGCCCTGAATTCTCTTTTGTTCATCATAATGGAACATAATTGTAAATAAGCGGCCGCTTTATTTTCATTGTCGGGGAGTCCTGCTTTTAATGCCTGGCGAATGTATGATTCCGCCTGTCGCATATCTCCCTTTTGAAGAGACAGCATTCCCAATTGTAATTTATTGGGGCCTTCCGATTGTTTGGTTAAAGATCCGCCACCCAAATCGAGGCTTTTTTTCATGTATTTCTCTGCGCTTTCATAATTCTGGTCAACCATATCGAGATTCCCTTTCAGGGTATAATAAACCGAACGAACCGGTTTAATGAGCAGCCCTGGGAATTTGATACTGTTTACAATCCTTTTGGCTTCATCCATGTTCCCATTTTCCATGGCTGTTTGGATGAGGCGCATCGGGCCAAAAAGAAAATGGCCAACAACAAGCACGATGGCAATAAAATACAAGATAAATGAAGGCCAAAAACTGGTTTGGTAATTTACAAAAATCGCAAGCGCCAATAGTACTAGTCCAACAGGCAGGCGGTATTTTATCAGAATATTCAGCCACTTCATATTTAATAATTTGGGATTGCAAATATAAGGCAGTCACGGGGAGCGAAGAAAAGGCATAAAAGGCTTCGCCAAAAGGCGGGATTCCTGTATTTTTGCGTCCCCTCTTGCTTATTGGGTAGATTTTTTGTCTATTTGAAAATTTGCAGGTGCCGGGTTTTGCAATTTTGGTCCCGTAGTTCAATGGATAGAATAGAAGTTTCCTAAACTTTAGATACAAGTTCGATTCTTGTCGGGACTACCACGCTGTTTGAGTTAACATATTCCACGTCCCTGCCTTATAATGGCGGGGATTGTTATTTTAATATAACGGAGCATATTGAATTGAAGGATTCGCCATTCTGTTCAGATGAAATCATAATAACCATTGTCCCTTCCGAGGATATTTTTATCATTTGCGCCTAACCATTTCTTTAACAGGGTTGCATACACTTTTCTAAAGTCTTCGGAATATATCAGGTCGCCCTCTTGCAATTGCGATAAATTGGGAAGGCCATTCAACAACCCCTTCTTATTTAACCCGCCACTTATAAAGAACATCTGGTTGGCGGTGCCGTGATCTGTACCCCGGCTTGCATTTTCGGAGACGCGTCTTCCAAATTCAGAAAAGGTAATCAACAAGACGTCTTTAAATTTCCCATTTCTTTTCATATCAGCTACGAATACCCCCACAGCGTCGTTAATGATTTTAAACAGTTGCTCCTGCCGCTGGTTTTGATTGTTGTGCGTATCGAAACTCCCCACGGAAAGGTAATATACCTGGGTATTGATATCCGATTTTATTAAGGAAGCTATGGTGTTGAGGTCCTTCCCAATGGGTGTGGAAGGATAAGAATCAGCGGATGGTCTGGATTTGCTTTGATCAAAAATGTATTGCGCATTATTTATCGTATTACTGAGGGTGCTGTATAAATAAGAAGTCAGAACTTCGGTATGAGGCTGGTGCATTGAATTCAGTTCCTTATAAAAACTTTCCTGGCTCTCCCTATATAATTTTCGCGGATCTTTTAGTGCAATGGCCTTATTCTTGTTTCCTTTCATGGCCAGGCTCAGCAAGTCGTCTATTTCCATTGCCTGTGTGGGGTTGCTGCAACTGTGGCAAGCCTCATCGAGGTATCTTCCCACCCACCCCGATTGGAGGAACTGATTGCTGTCGCTGGCTGTTTGCCAAATATCCATACTTCTGAAGTGGGATTTATTAGGCTCTGGATAACCCACATTGTTCAATATAGCCAGCTCTCCGTTATCGAATAATTCTTTAAAAAAGGCCAATGCCGGGTGGATGCCTGCTTCATCATTTAGAAAAACTGCATTATTGGGTTTAATGGAAATTTGGGTTCTTAATTTATAGTAGATATCATTTCTAACCGGAATGATGGTATTTAAACCGTCATTACCCCCGGATAACTGGAGGATAATAAGAATCTTCCCATTGCTGCTTATTGCTTCCGGTTTCAACATGGCTTTTAAGAAATTGGGAACCAGATAGGAGGCGGTAGCCAAACTGCCAGTCTGTAAAAATGTTTTTCTTGAAATTAACATCGTATCGGTATTAACAAAGTTGGTAATCGGGCGTGCAAAGAATACTGACGAGTAAATGCTGCCTGCTTTTTCCCGCATTAAAGGAAAGGAGTAAATTTTTTAATTCTTCAGATGACCTGGGAAGCAACAGGGCAAATAAATCTTCATTCAGGGCAGGGGTAATCTTTTCCCACAAAATGGTTGACTGCCCTTTCATCCGGTTAATTATTATTTCCTTTTCGCGCTGGCCCATATTCAGGTCATCATCGGGTTTGGGTTCTATATCCAGGGAACGGTATCCGGCCAAAATTTCGGGTATGCGCATCCGTAACAGTAGTGTGGAACTGTCGATCCAGGAAGTGCCCGATGGCCATCCGGCAACATTGGGAGGTTGTAATAGCGCCTGCCCTAATAAGCGTTGAAAGTTGTAAACCATATTTTCATTCCTGCTTTCGAATGGCATGGCACGGCAAATACCGGTGATAAGCTCAACCGGCGATTTTATTTTTGCACCTATATTTTTCTCAGCATAAAACCAGTCCGAAAGAAAAATCTCATCCATGAGTTTGCCAATGTTATAGTTGGATGCATAAAATTTCGCACTTAGCTGATTAATAATCTCCTCATCGGCCTGTTCGTTTACAAAAAACCGGAAGATCTTTCCGGTAATAAACCGGGCACACTGAGGAAGGTCGAGAATAATGTTGATGATATCTGCCCCTGTGAAGTTGCCGGTCTTTCCCAGAAAGTTCTTTTCTCCTTCATCATGCTGGCGATAGTTCATCCTGAATTGGCCTGATTTATCGAAACTCCACCCGGTGAATGCCCTGGCAGATTCCCTGATGTCTTTTTCCGTATAGTTTCCTCTGCCAAGGGTAAAGAGTTCCATTAGCTCCCGGGCAAAATTTTCGTTGGGGTGTTGCTTTTTATTTTGCTGGTTATTTAAAAATTGAAGCATGGCCGGAGATTGGGAGACCTCCATTAACAACTCCCTGAAATTTCCTAAGCCGTGTTTTCTGAAAATTTCTACTATATTCAGGTTGAATAGGGGATGACGCACCCGGGTTGCAAAATGACCATGCCAAAAAAGAGCCATTTTCTCCTGAAGTTGCCCGGGGCTTTCTGTCATTTTTTTCTGCCAGGTATTTGCAATGGTCAGGTTGTAATTCCTAAAATATTGGTTCATGGCCTTTCGGTCGTTGAAAGAATCTTTATCCGGATATTCCCGAAAGGAAGTAGGAAATCCTTCTATTGGGAGAGGCGTGTATGAATATTGACTTAAAAGCGAGTACAGTTTTTCGTGTGAGGTCCTTTTATAGAGATCTATTTCACTAAAGTTTAGCCCAAAACCGGCCCGGGCACACAGATGCCTGTTTTTCTCTATATTATTCATTCCATCCAAATTTGAGTATAGAGCAGAATTTATTACAAAAGTTAAAAATGGACACAAAATATTTTTTAGAAGCGCCCTCAATTTACCTCATCCGAATTTTTCCACCGTACCAGGCCAAATTTTATCCAGCCCGAATGGCCGCTTTTCGCAAGGACATCTCTTCTTTACCTTCCTTTTTTTTATAATATCAGGTTTCGTAAATTCATTTATTAGGAATGATATTTTTATCAATTCATCCATAACCAATGCCAGAAGAAATAAGCGGGAAGACTGTATTTTCATTGTATGAAGTGGCGCAGGGGATACGGGCTACCCTTGCAAAGGCATATCCCAATAGTTATTGGATAAAAGCCGAATTAAATAAGTTGAATTATTATCCGCATTCTGGCCATTGTTACCCCGAATTGGTAGAAAAGCGCGACAATAAAATTACGGCTCAGATGCGCAGCAATTTATGGCGGGAAGATTACAGGAGAATAAACGCAGCTTTCATCCAACTTATCAATGAGCCGCTGAAAGATGGAATAAAGATTTTGCTCCAGGCTAAAATTGAATTTCATCCCGAATATGGGTTGGCACTACATATCCTGGATATTGACCCCGGATATACCCTCGGCGACCTGGAACGGGAAAAACAGGAATCCATTAAAAGACTTAAAGAAGAGGGGCTTTTCACCCGGAACCAGGAATTAAGGATGCCGCTGCTTCCACAACGGATTGCCATTATTTCGGTGGAGTCGAGTAATGGCTTTGCCGATTTTATGAAGGTGATGGAGAATGCAACCACAACCTGGGGGTATTCATTTTTTCATCTGCTCTTTCCCTCTTTGCTCCAGGGCGACAAAGCCGTAGATTCCATCTTACAACAGCTAAACCAGATTAAAAAAGTTGCTAAACATTTTGATGTGGTAGCAATTATCAGGGGTGGCGGCGGAGATATTGGATTGTCCTGTTATAATAATTACAAACTGGCAAAACAAATTGCCCTCTTTCCCATTCCGGTAATAACCGGGATAGGCCATGCTACCAACCAAACGGTTTCGGAAATGGTGGCATTTGAAAATGCGATAACCCCCACTAAATTGGCCGAGTTTATCATTCAGCGGTTTCATAATTTTTCGATCCCTGTTCAAAAAGCGGAAGAGAAAATAATTGACAAATCAAAGAGGATATTGGAGGAAGAAAGGGCGAAACTTAAAACGGCGGGGAAGTTATTAGTATCCGTTTTCGGGAGGGTGGTGTTCAACGAACGTGCTCAGATAAGGCAAGGCATTAAGATATTATGCCTGCAAACCGGATTTATCCTTAAGACCAACAAAGAGGCCATAGCCGGTATCCCGAAGCAGATAGGCAAGGGAACGGAATACCTTCTTGGGCAGCAATTGCAACAGCTTGAGTTAACTACCCGGGCTATGCACAGAGGAGGCGGAGTAAAACTAAAAGATTCATCGCAGGGGCTGATCCGGTTAATGAATCAGTTGCAGCAAATGGCCATATTGGGTTTGAAGGAAAATAGGTTAGCCTTGCAAGCTGTGGAGAAGAACCTGGAAAACCTCAGGCCGGAAGCGGTACTAAAACGAGGATACAGCATTACCCGGGTTGATGGCAAAGCGATTACAAATTCTGCAGAAGTTAACCCGGGGGATTTAATTTGCACCACCCTGCACCAGGGTGAAGTAATAAGCATTGTTAATCCATCATCATAATTTAACCCACCATGAAAGAGCAGATTAGCTATACAGAGGCATTTGAAGAACTTCAGACTATCGTTTCGGAAATCGAAGAGGGTGAGATTTCGGTAGATGAACTTTCGGAGAAGGTTAAACGCGCTTCAGCCCTCATAAAAATTTGCAAAAACAAACTTAGCAGCACAGAAGAAGATGTAAGTAAAATTTTAAAAGAATTGGAAAAGGGGACGGATAAGCCCTGAAGGCCTGTATCATAAATTCCCGGTTGTGTTACTTCTCAATAAGCTATAATTTTGCGCATTGTCGCAAATCGTTTACAATTATGCTTTCCAAAAAAGCTCAATATGCGTTCAGGGCCCTGGCCCACCTCGTGGAACATTATGATTCGGGTCCTGTATTGATTGCCGAGATTGCAAAAAAGAAAAGAATTCCCTTAAAGTTCCTGGAAAGCATCCTGCTGGAGCTAAAGAAGAATAATATTCTTGAAAGCAAGAAGGGGAAGGGAGGAGGATATTTCTTAAAGAAAGACCCATCACAAACTTATATTGCTACTGTTATCCGGATCGTAGATGGTCCTATTTCGCTCTTGCCCTGTGTGAGCCTTTATTTTTATCAACGTTGTAAAAATTGCAACGAAAAACACTGCGGGTTACACGATATTATGAAGAGCGTACGAGATGCCACGCTTAATATTTTGGAGAAGCGAACCCTCAAAGACCTGATATAAATCAGGTTATTTTTTTAAACAAATCATACCCTATTGGTTTGGTAGGGTATTCATTTTCTTATACCTTCGGGCCCTGAACTTTCTTCTACCGCGCTTTTGGGAAGAAGGCAGGTTTTTTGTCCTTTATTGACTTTCCCCGTGTTAATTGCTGTTTTTGGCAAAATGGGTGTGGTGGTTACCGGGGTTAATTGATTTTTTTTATGATTCTTGACTACCTGTATAAACAACGGCAAACCGTAGTTCAAAACAGGCGAAGCCATGCCATCAGTTTATATAAAGCTATATCCTGGCGGGTTGTTGGCACTCTGGATACCATATTGATTTCCTACCTGATAACGGGGAAATGGAATTTTGCCATCAGTATTGGTGCGGTGGAAGTGTTTACCAAAATCATGTTGTTTTATCTCCACGATCGTACCTGGGAATATTTTAAAATTCGAAATAACCATAAAGAAGAATGAAGGAGCTGCTTCATACACTTCAAATCCAATTAGCCGGAAAGGCAATTGAAGAGCAATTTTCCTGTTTACTAGATTATTTCCCCGGGAGAATTTCGTTTTCTACTTCCTTTGGGCAGGAAGACCAGGTTCTCACCGATATTATTTGCCGGCATCGCCTGGCCGTCCGGATTTTTACTATTGATACCGGAAGGTTATTTTATGAAACCTATGAGCTAATTGATAAAACAAGGGCGAGATATAATACAAAAATTGAAGTGTATTTTCCGGATCACCAATCGGTGGAGAGGATGGTTACTAAAAAGGGCCTTTTTAGTTTTTATGAATCGGTGGAGAATCGGATTGAATGCTGCCAAATTAGAAAAGTGGAACCTTTGGGTCGTGCGTTAATCGGGGTTTCGGTTTGGGTTACCGGGTTGCGGGCGCAACAATCGGCAAACCGGCATGATATGCCCTTATTGCAGTGGGATGAAGAAAAGAATCTGTTTAAATTCAATCCATTGCTCCATTGGCGATATGAAGATGTGATAGATTATATCAGGAAAAATGATGTTCCCGATAACCCCTTGCACCGGAAGGGTTTTATCAGTATTGGTTGTGCCCCATGTACCCGGGCTATTGAGCCGGGAGAAGACCCAAGGGCCGGCAGGTGGTGGTGGGAAACATCCAAAAAAGAGTGTGGGTTACATAAATAATGAAACATGCGTAGTAAGAGAATTTTTCCATCGGCATTGGAACACGAAGCCATTTATATTATGCGGGAAGTGGCAGCCCAGTTTGAGCGACCAGCCATTTTATTTTCGGGTGGAAAAGACTCCATTACCCTGGTAAGGCTTGCACAAAAGGCATTTTATCCCGCCCGAATCCCGTTCCCCTTATTGCATATTGATACGGGCCATAATTTTTTTGAAACGCTCGAATTCCGCGATTGGCTGGTAAAGGAAACCGGCGCTCAATTAATAGTGCGTTACGTACAGGATTCTATTAACAGTGGCCGAGTACAGGAAGAAAAAGGGAAATATGCCAGTCGAAATATTTTACAAACAGTTACTCTTCTCGATGCCATTGAAGAGTTAAAACTGGATGCCTGTATTGGAGGTGCAAGGAGAGATGAAGAAAAGGCCCGGGCCAAAGAAAGGATTTTTTCGGTGAGAGATGATTTTGGACAATGGGATGCAAGAAAGCAACGTCCCGAATTATTTGAAATGCTTAACGGGCGGATTAATCCAGGTGAAAATGTAAGAGTATTCCCCATTTCAAACTGGACGGAGTTGGATGTTTGGAACTATATCCGTGAAGAGGAGTTACAAATACCTTCAATTTATTTTGCCCATCAGCGTAAAATCATAGAAAGGGATGGATTGTATTGGCCCTTTTCCAATTTTCTAAATACTTCCGAAGATGAAATTCCATTTAATGCAAAAGTTCGGTTTAGAACGGTAGGAGATATGACCTGTACTGCGGCAGTGATGTCGGACGCAGATAATATTAACAGCGTAATAGAGGAAATTCTCGAAGCCACTATTTCGGAACGGGGAGCGAGGATAGATGATAAACGTTCGGAGGCAGCTATGGAGAAAAGAAAGAACGCAGGTTATTTTTAACGGCACACATTTTTATTTATATCAAATGGAAGTAATCAGAATTACCACGGCCGGAAGTGTGGATGATGGGAAAAGCACCCTCATAGGAAGATTGTTGTTCGATACAAAGTCAATTGCGGAAGATAAACTGCAGGCTATTGAATCATCCAGTTTGCGGAAGGGGCTAGGGTATACCGACTTGTCGTTGTTAACAGACGGGTTAATAGCCGAGAGGGAACAGGGCATCACAATTGATGTGGCCTATATTTATTTTTCTACCCCACAGCGTAAGTTCATCATTGCCGATACACCCGGGCATATAGAATATACCCGGAATATGATTACCGGAGCGTCTACCGCATCCGTTTTTCTGATTTTGGTGGATGCCAGAAATGGAATTACCGAACAAACCCGCCGGCACTTTTACATTGCTTCATTGCTTCGTATCCGGTATATAGCCGTATGTGTAAATAAAATGGATCTGGTAGATTTTGCAGAATCGGTGTATTCATCCATTGTAAGGGAATTTGAATCCCTTGCATCCAAAACAACAATTCGGGGGCAACAACTTTTATTTGTTCCGATAGTGGCTACCCATGGCGATAATGTTGCAACCCCTTCTGCCAGGATGGATTGGTATAAAGGACCTACCTTACTGCAATACCTCGAAACAGTTGATGTTTTTGCTTTGGAAGAAAACCTATCCGCACGAATGGCCGTTCAATATGTGATCCGGCCACAGCAGCCTGCATTTCATGATTTTCGGGGATATTCTGGCAGGGTGGTGAGTGGTGCCTTTTCAAAAGGAGATAAAGTGCTTGCTCTTCCCTCTATGAAATCCAGTACCATTACTTCTATTCTTTATGGCAGTGAAGAAATGGAACATGCAGGTAGCAGGGAATCGGTGGTTCTTTCGTTGCAGGATGCCATAGATATCAGCAGGGGAAATATGCTGATAAAGGCGGATGAACCGCTGAAGCCGGTAACCGTTTTCGATGCCACCCTTTGTTGGATGGAAGATACAGAATTGGCTGCCGGGAAAGTATTGCTGCTGCAACATGGAGTGAACCGGGTAAAGGCAAAAATTGAATCGGTGCATTCCATCCTGGATATTCATACTATGGAACCCAATTGTAATAAGAATCAATTTGGGCTTAACGATATTGGCCGGGTGCGGGTGAAACTGGCCAAACCCATTTTTGCCGAATTATACGCAGATAACCCTTCTAACGGAGCCTTTATCCTCATCGATGAATTTTCCAACAACACCGTTGCAGTTGGGTTTGTAGATCAGACTGACTGATATGGAAGATTACCCCTAATAAAATAAGTTTTTTTGAACTGATGTCTGTGAATTGGAAAACCTGGCCCTTATTAAATAGAAGGGTACATTGTTGATGGTAGTATTTTAAGAAGGGATTAAAAATATTTCATCATCGCAGAGACCAGGGTATTGATGTCTCCTTCAAAATGATGGCCCCCCGGAATTGTTTCGTGGTGAAAATTTTTGCGGGTTACCCCACCAGCCCCGGTATCCTTTTCATCATCTCCATTTATTACCACCGTGGTGGGGTTGCCCATATTATTTACTTCCTTAAATACATCCATTTCTCTTTTGGTATTACCCCCAAGCATATCGGAAAGGTGTATTTCAAAATCGGTAGAGCCGGATGGAGAAATCATTATTACCGACCTGATCCTATTTTTCAAATTTTCGGGGAATTGGTTGTAAATGAACGGCAGTACATCGGCACCAAAAGAGTATCCTGTGAAAATAATTTTCCTGCTCTCATTATTGGCTGAGGCGTTATTTATTTCTTTTTCTAAACCCGTAGCAGCCTGACCCGGGGATTTCTTATTCCAGAAATACGACTTGGCATCCAGGGCTATTACCTGGTAACCTTTTTCCGAAATAACCGCACAGAGGTTGTTGGAGAATTTATTAAAGCCTCCATCGCCCGAAATATAAATGACCAGTGGCAACGAGGCATTCCCCGGCCAATCTTTTAGCGGCAATGATTGAGCCTCCACTGGAAATGGGTTCGTTGAAAGGATTAACAGGAAACAAAATAGGGAATAAAAGAATTTCATAAAGGTTTCATTACAGCGGTTAGTGCAACGGGCAATTGCAACAGGTCGAAATCGTGATCGTAAACCATGTATTTATTTTCCCAATAACTCGCATATTTCTCTTTAAAGTTTCGCAATCCACGGTAATGTTGAAAACGCCTTATTTTTTCGGAGGCAATTTTTAAAATGGTTTCGGCAGTGCTTTCCGGGTTCGAAATCCCTGCCATTGGCACCAGGCCAAGATTTAGATAGGCCTTACTCTTCATTTTTGCATATTGGATTAGTTCTACTATCAGGCCATCCATAACCGCACCCGGCGCATCCATCGATTTTCGGATAAGGTCGTACGTTATCTCTTCATCTGCATACGAAGGAATAATATTCAAAAAAGCTTTTACGCTTCCATCCTGGTCCTTCGCCGTTAAAATAACCTGGTTTCCCAATTCCTTTTCATCAAACATCCCCTGCGAAAATACCTGTTCTTTTTTTTTGAATCCGATTAACCATTCGTCGGATACCTGTTTAAGTTCCTGCATAAATTTCCCCGTATGGGGCGGGTTGTTCACTATAAATACATATCCTTTTTTTTGCAGGCTGTTTAAGCCGTTTCGTAACGATTTTTTTTCCTTTCCTTCCAGGTTAAAACGGTTCACATCCAAAATAGCCTCCTGGCCAATCAGCAATTTGTTCTTCCGTAACTGACTAAACCAGGGGATGCTATCTTCATCAACCCTGTAGAACGCCGGCTTAAGGCCCATCTTCCGGCAATGGCGGTCAAATTCTATTAAGACGTCCACTTTATTTTCCGGGGCACATACCGGTTCTTCCAAAACAATGGCAAACCCTCTCGATATCCGGTATGCAATAAAAGCTTCATGCAGTTCTGAAATAAAAATCAGTTTATCGGGATAGGTCTTGAAATAATCCACGGCCGAATTTCCAAATTGAGTGAGAAGGAACCTCGCCTTTTCCCTCGATGCATCGCCGGGCAAAGCCATCTTCTTTTCGGTTTTAATCAGGCAGAAAAGGATAAAGCCATAAATTGAAATTTGTAATGTACGGAGGAACCAAATTAACTCCCGGCCGAAGGGAGTTAAGGGGTGCAAAGAATAATCCTGTATTAAAAGAAAACTTCTGAATGTATGGTAAAGCGATTGCTGCCATGTAAAATCTACCCCAAAATGACGTTTATTGATATAGTAGAAGTTGATGTAGGCTAATATAAAAATCGCAATGATGGAAGCTAAAGCCGTTTTCAATCCTGCCTTCAGCCAAAGCCTGCTGCTCTTAACCCGGTATTGGTTGAAGGTTAATAGTAACACCAGGATCGTTATTGCTGCAAAAGTTGCTTCTTCATAGTCAAGAGCCTTGGTGATATTTCCAATCAGGGAAATCAGGGATAGTACCAGGGTGATAATCCAGGCGTTACGGAGGCCCTTCAAGAGAAAGGCGGACGTGATAATCAGCGCTACTCCCATCAGCATTACCATTAGGGTTGAAGCATGTATGGCTTCAAGCGGCAGGTAGTGTTTTAATAACCGCAAACGCTGGTGCATTGGAGGGGTGATGGCAGATAAAATATTTACGATTCCCAACGAGAAGGCAAGCAGGGCCGGAAAAGCCCTCAGCAGAATTTTCGCCCCTCTCCATACAAAAGAAATAAGCCCGGCCAGTAAGGGTAACCAAAATTCAAAAATTCTGTAAAGCAGGGTAATGGATAAAGCCTGGGTGGCATCAAATCCAAATTGTTGAAGTACCAGAACCATCGAGAGTTCTACGGCTCCCAATCCTCTAAGGAAGGGAGAAATTACCATCATCAGGACACTTACCACATAGGTGATGGCCGCAATTTCTATGGAGGGTGTGGCTCCTATTGCGCGTATCGAAAAATATAAAGTGAGGATCCCGCATAGTTCTACCCCCATCGAAGAAAAAAATGCTGCCAGGTACTTCTTTTTGCTAAAACGGATTTGTGTGAGCTCCTTTATTTGGGATACTGAAGTTGAAAAGCGTTTATTGAGAAAACTAAAAACAAGGCCCTGCTTTTGGAAGGACCGGAGAATACCCCACCCTGAAATAAACATTGCAAATAAGACTGGTAATGCAAGCCATGCATTTCCAATTTGTTTTTCGGAGAACAGGGTAAATAATAAAACCGGTATGGCAACTGCTATTAGCGACAAAAGTCCGGTTAGTGCAAATAAGGCGCTTGCCTGGTGCACCAGTATTTTATTGTATCCCGCCCTTTTCATGTTCCTTGGCAAATATGCCAATGCACTTACACCTCCTGCGGGTAAGAATATGCTCAGGAAGTTTCTTTTTAAAAAGAGGTCAATGGCATGAGTAATTTTAAATGTAGTGCCGATGGAGCGGAAAGAGAACACATATATTCCTGCCTGGCATAGTATGGTTGAGATGGCAACAGCCAGCAGCGAAATCAGCCATCGGGGGTCGGATTGGCTAAGTTGAGGAATGATAGTTAGTAATTCTTTCCTTTCACTTTTGAAAAAGCGAATAGCCAGGAATATCATTAAAATAGCCACTATTTCTCTCCAGCTCGCCCTGGGTGCGATTCGTTTGAATTGAAACCATTTCGCCGTATTAACCTGCATCTGATTTATTGCTATTTTAAACCTGCTGAAATGAAAAAACCCCGGCCTCTCGGCCAGGGTTTTTATAGTTCAAACCCTGCTACTTACCGCTTTTTTTTGTTTCTTTAGCTTTTGTGGCTTCTGTCTTGGAAGCCTTTTGTTTGTTTTCCTTATACCGCATATCAGCTGTCCCATCGGCCTTCAGTTTCTTATTTTCCTTATATCTTTTGTCGGGCGTTCCATCGGCTTTTAACTTCGTGCCATTGGCAGCCTTGGTTTTTGCTACTTCACTTTTTGCTTCGTGATGCGTAGCCTTTGATTCTTTCGCTACTTTTTCTGATTTGGCAGAAGCCGGAGCAACAGCCTCTGATTTTGCCGGGGCGGTGATGTGGGTTTTCTTTTCACTCGTTTTTTTTGCGGGTGCTTTGGTTTGAGCCATTCCGGCGATACTTAAACCCAATACAGCCATTGCAGCAAGGAATAGTTTTTTCATTTTGTTTTTAATTTTTATGATTAGTTGTTTTGAACATTTTTCTGTCCGCGATAAAGCGGAAAATCGTACCGGATCTCCCGGGTTGCATCCATCCCTTCATAAAGTACAAGGCTCATCAGCCAATCGGCATTTAATTTACGGGTTGTTAATTCCTGTTTTTGCAGGATCAGGACCCCGGTACAATTGGTTACAAAACTCCCGTCATTAATTGTGCCACTTACCGAAAGGAGCATCCCATTAGAACGCAGGTTTTCCAAATCTACTATTACCCGGGGTTGAATATCCGCTTCAATTATTATTCGATTTCCCGATTCTGAAAAAGCTGTATGTGGAAGGCCGAAAGCTGTCAGATATTCCATATCTCCCTTTAGCAAGAGCTCCCCGTTTTCGAAATCCACCGCCAGCAAAACCAGCGGTAGGTGTGATGCGCCTAAAAATGTAGTTACCTCCTTTTTTTCATGGAAAGGGACAAAGTGAGAAAACTGGTGTAACAATTCGGGATTTTGCATTTCACAATTTCTGCTGTGAAGATGCAGTTCAAATTTTCTGTAATGATTGGACTTTAGGTGAATGGGCAAAAACTATCGGTGAATTCCGCCCTGAGGATGGTGGGTTAATGCCCACTATGGGCAAGGGATCGGAGCATTTCTCTCACTTCCGAAATTATACCCTGTTCTTTCGTTTTAATTGCAGCAAAGCAGGTTGCGAAACGGATTTCGTCTAATACTTCTAATTCCAATTCGTCTAATGCTTGCAAGAGATGAGGCTCAAGGCCAAATACCGAAATGGTGGTTTTGAGGTTATGGGCAATTCTTTTCACCTGTTCCGGGTTATTTTGATTCCAGGCACGTTGCATCGCTTCCAACTCAGGAGAAAAGCTGGCAATAAAATCCTCTGCTATTGTAATTTCAAATTCCTTATTCCCTGCGCTGATATCTTTTAAATAGGAAAGATTGATGTATTGGAAGGGCTGAGTATCCTCTTTACCCGGAACCGGGTTGTTGTATTCAGAGGTAGCGCCTATATATTCCTTAATTATGGAGAATAATTTTTTCGGATCGATAGGCTTCGAGATATAGCCGTTCATCCCCGCTTTTAAACATTTTTCCTTTTCCGTGATGAATGCATGGGCCGTCATGGCAATTATCGGGATATTTTTATTCCACTTTTCCCTTATTTCCCTGGTGGCGGTATAACCATCCATTTCTGGCATTTGTAAATCCATAAGCAACATATTTACAGATTCCTGTGCCATTATTTCAAGGGCCTGTTTTCCATTTTCTGCAATAAGGTAGGATATCCCCCAGGAGGTAAAAAGGTTTTGGAGAAGGCTACGATTGATGGCATTGTCTTCCACAATCAGGATTTTGAAGGAGGCTCCTCCTGCAATGGGTTCCATCGTTTCAACATCCTGCTTATTGATTGTTGCCGATGGGCCGGGTAAGCGGTAAGGGAGATGAATAGTAAATTTTGTTCCTTTATTTATTACACTTTCTACTTCAATTCTTCCATTTTGTAATTGTATTAATTCTTTAACAATGGAAAGGCCCAGCCCAGTGCCACCATAATGTCGGTTTATGCTGTCGTCTCCCTGTTGGAAGCGGTTAAAAATTAAAGGTATTTTTTCTTTGGGGATGCCGATCCCACTGTCCTCAACGGTGAGGATGGTTTCGAGGCGGTTTGCATCAAGCATCCCTTTTTTAATCTCCACCTCAATAAATCCGCGATCGGTGAATTTGATCGCATTGCCCACCAGGTTCACCAATACCTGCAGCAGCCTGGCCGGATCGCCGGAAACCAGGGTGGGCAATTCCGGGTCGGCTTTCACCCGCAGATGAATATTCTTTTCGTTAGCCTTTTCCTGAAACATTTCCGATAAAACCTGCAGGCTGTTTGCCAGGCTGAAATTACTTTCTTCGATTCGCATCATACCGGCTTCAATTTTTGAAAGGTCCAGTATGTCGTTGATAAGGGTCAGGAGATTTTCTCCGGCGGATTTAATGGTTTCCACATAGTTTTTGGAACGTGGGCTAAGTGCCTCTTTCTCCAAAAGGTGAGTAAAACCCAGGATTGCATTCATGGGTGTACGGATTTCGTGGCTCATATTAGCCATGAAATTTTCTTTTATAGCAACGGCATTTTTTAGTTTCTTTTCGGATAGAAATAATTTTTGGATAATGCTGATGATATACCAGAACAATAATGCCGCTGAAAATAAAACCAATACAATGAGTACAATATTGGAAAACTGTACCTTCCTGCCACTTGAAATATTATTATCATTAAGCTGGGTGATCAGAGAGTGCCTGGAAGAAAGGATTTTTTGATCGAGGGAATAGATGCTATCCATTAATTGTTTCCCTTCGAGGGTATTGATTAAGGTTTCAGCGGAATATTTTCCTTTGTGGTGAAGGGAGTCAAGTACTTCTTTACAAAAACTCAATTTTAGTTGTACTACTTCATCAAGTTGGGTTACAAATTGGCCTGAAAGGGAATCGAGGGCATTGTTTTTTACTTTCACCAGGTCTTTTTGAACCTTGGAAAGCCTGGCGTCCATGCCTACAATGAAATTAGGGTTGCCGGTGGAAACATAATCGCTGATATTGCTTTCTACATGAACGATATCCCGTTCCAGGGAACGGAGGTCAACGCTGATATTATATTCTTCGAGGTACTGTTGGTTCCCGTTAATCAGGGTGTCAATATTTTTTGAGAAGTTATATTGCAGGTACGAAAGAAGAATCGTTCCGGAAATAAAAGCCGCCAGGATATAAAAGACAATACGCTTCCCGTTCATAATTGCTTTCCACTAAATTATGAATATTTCAATTAGAACCGGTGGGGAGGTTGGTGTACTTATCGAGACAGAAGATCAACAAAACAATTGAAAGTATAATGCCGGCAATGGTGGCAATGAGGGTAAAGGCGGGGGAGTGTTTATCGAAAAGCCAAAGCAGGAGCAGGCACAGCAATACAAGGATCGCGGTATCCAGAAGAAATAATATGATGTATAATAGTTTCATTGGAAAGCAGTTGAAAAATGGAGGCCCGGGTAGAAACCAGGGCCGGTAAATTTGACGAAACTGCTTAAGTACACTATGTGAGAGAAATTTTTTTGCTTTGCATCCACAAGGTATTCAGCATCTCATCAGATAATATTCAGATTTCGATGAAACGGGAAAATCTTTCGGTGAATGAGAATTAACTGTCGGAGGAGAGATAAAAATTATAGTACCCGCAGTTTTTTGTTTAGGGCAGCGCGATAGGCATCCGCCACCGGAACAGGCTTTTCTTTTATTAAGATGATGCCATCTCTTAAATAATCCACTTTTCCAATAGCAATAATAAATGACCGGTGCACCCGAATAAATTTTTCGGGGTCTAATCTCTCTTCCAGTGCTTTTAAGGTGCTATGTACCGTATAATATTTGGTTGGGGTATGAAGTTTTACATAATCACCCATTGCTTCTGCAAATAATATGTCGTCCAGGTTTAACTTCCGGATTATGTTCGTATCCCGAATAAACAGGAAATCCTCTTTACTCACATTAAGGGTCGTTCCTGCATCTTCGAGCAATTCTTCTGCTTTGGTAATGGCCTGTAAAAACCGGGCCGGAGTTACCGGTTTTACCAGGTAATCCACCACATTTAGATCAAAGGCGTCTGTTGCATATTCTTTCTTAGAAGTGGTAAATATTACCAGCGGCCTGTTGTTTCCTAATACCCGTACAAGCTCAATGCCCGTCATGCCAGGCATTTCAATATCGAGCAATAATAATTGGGGCGACGACTCCCTGATAATATTGATGGCTTCCATTGCATCTGATGCCTCCCCTACAAGGGAAAGGCTGTTAACTCGTGATGCCAACTGTTTTAGGGTTGACCTGGCAATTTTATTATCATCCACAATCAACAACTTCATACCGGTAAATTTAATGGAGATATCAGGAATTGGAGGGTGAAACTTATGTTATAAATTGAGACCGAAAATAAATGATACAATTTTCGGCGCTTCCCGCTAATTGATATTCCTGAAGCCGAATTTTATTATTTGATAAGGGAATTAAGCTGGGTTTCAAATGCAGAAGCGCTGAAATCTGCCATCCCGGAATGCTGATAAACTATAGCCCCCTGTTTATTTATGATTAGGGTGGTGGGAAGACTTCCCTTAAAGATTTCGGAAGGAATCTCTCCGGCGCGGGAGGCTATGGGCAGTTGATAACCATTTTTTGAAAGAAATGCTTTTGCCTTTTCCGGATTGTCGTCCTCGTTCAAAAACAAAAAGACCAGACCGTCCCTATCTTTAAATTTCAGGTATAGTTTATTGAGGGAAGGCATCTCCGCCCTGCATGGAGGGCACCAGGAAGCCCAAAAATTGATAAAAACCACTTTGCCTTGCAATTCGTTACTGTAGTGCAATTTTCCTGTTTCATCGGTAAAACTAAATGGGGTGGCCTGTTTTCCACTTTTCGGATTTTCAATCGTTGCATCAAATAACCCCGTGTGCATCATCAGTCTCATGGTCCATACTTTCAATGTGGGGCTTAGTAAAATACCGGCAAGGAAACCAAAGAAGAGGATATTCCAGATCCGGTACATCCATTTCCTTTTATTTGGGTTCATTTTATTTTTATTAAATATGCAATGAAAATGATAGTTGCATTTTCCGATTAAGATTTCAGGATTTAAAAAAGACTTCCTTAACAATTATATATATTCCCATCACCAGGACAAACCATCCAAATCCCTTTTTCAAACTCTCCGCTCTTATTTTCTTTCCCAGCGCACCTCCAATAAATATTCCAGAAATAGCGATGACGGAAATTTTTAGGAGAAAATTCCAGTTAATGGGAAAATAGCCCAGATCGCCTGTAAATCCAATTAATGAGTTCATAGCTATTATTAAAAGCGAAGTGCCTATTGCCTTTTTCATGGGGAGGCCCACCAATAATACCAGCGCCGGAATTAATAAGAATCCGCCACCCGCACCCAGTATCCCCGTTGCTAACCCCACCCCAATGCCATATCCCAGTAAACGGACTATTTTTTCAACTTTGCTTTCATCCTGCCGGGCAGCACCCTCCTTCCTTCTGCCGCTTCGGATCATTGAAATGGCAGACATAATCATCAATACCGCAAAAAGTAGCATGGTAAGCATGGAATGGGTGATCGTAAACCCTTCAATTAAAAAAAGATCTTCGGGTATGGAAGGAATAATAAATTTTCGGGTAATAAATACCGTTGTTATAGAAGACAGCCCAAACAGCAAGGCCGTATTGATACTTACCTGGTTTCTCCTATAATTATTTATGGCACCAACTAAACTGGTAGAGCCAACAATAAAAAGAGAGTAGGAAGTAGAAAGCACCGGATTAATTCCGAAAAGATAAACCAATACAGGCACAGTTAGAATAGACCCCCCGCCGCCAATGAGGCCCAGCGAAACACCTATTAAGACCGCTGCTACATAACCAAAAATTTCCATGTAAGGATTTGCACAAAGTTGTTGAGACACAAGTTAGGATATGGTGATGGTTATCACCCTAAATAATACCCAATTTAATTAGGCAATTATTATCCGGAATTTGTTATTTGCATCAGAGATGTTTTTTAAGTGGCCTGGAAGGAAAGAAACGACAAATAATATTGAATTAAACAAGGTTTCGGTTTAAATCGATTACTTCTACCATATTCCGGGTATATCGAATAAGCCCGTTTTCAGAAAGTTTTTTCATCAACCGGGATATTACTTCACGGGATGAGTTCAGGTCTTGCGCTACCTGGGTAAATGAAAACGGAATGCTGTCGGTTCCCATCTTTTCCTGTTGCCGCTTAAGATAAAATACCAGTCTTGCATCCATATTCCGGAAAGCAATATGATCAATAGTTTGCAGGAGTTCTTCAAATCTTTCGCGATAAGAACCCAGCGCAAACTGGTTCCAGGATGAATATTTCCGCATCCAGCTATCTACAGATTGCAGCGGTATAAACAACAGGGTGGAGTTGATTTCAGCCTTTGCCATTACCGCACTGGTTTCCTGCCGCAGCGAGCATAACAAAGTGAGGGCACAGGCTTTCCCCGGGTCGAGGTAGTACATAAAAAATTCATGCCCTTCATCATCTTCCCGGTAAATTTTTACCAGGCCTTCAATTACAAGTATGGCAGAACGGATATTTTGCCCGGAATGGATGAAGGGTTCCCCTTCCTTTATTTCCCTGAAATCCCCCTTTTCCGACATTTCGGCAATGAGTTCCGGTTCGAGTTGAGGAAAATGGGCTGAAAGCAGTTTTTCAATTGAATCCATATAGATATAATTCAACCTGCAAAAAATTGGAATTTAGTAACGCAGGCAATTCAAAATGGCAAACAAAAATCGGAATAATTTGTTTAAGGAAACAAATAACCGGTATGACAAAAACATTGGCCTATGCCGCTCCAGAAGCAGGCAGGCACCTGGGTAAATGGTCTTTTGAAAGGAGAGAACCAGGTCCGCATGATGTTCAAATTGATATTAAATTTTGTGGTGTGTGCCATAGCGATATTCACCAGGTGAGAGATGAATGGAGTAAGGGTATTTTTCCCATGGTGCCGGGGCACGAAATTGTGGGGATTGTTTCGAAAGTTGGTTCAGCCGTTACGAAATTTAAACCCGGCGATTTTGCAGGAGTGGGTTGCCTGGTGGATAGTTGCAGAACCTGCCCCAGTTGCAAAAGCGGGCTTGAACAATTTTGTGAAAATGGAAATAGCGGGACGTACAACAGTTACGAACAGGATAAGATAACACCTACTTACGGGGGGTATTCTAAGATGATTGTGGTACACGAAGATTTTACACTCAGGGTTTTAGAAAAAAATAACCTGGCTGCAGTGGCACCCTTGCTTTGTGCCGGAATAACCACCTACTCACCCCTTCGGCACTGGAAAGTTGGAAAAGGACACAAACTTGGGGTGGTGGGACTCGGCGGTTTGGGCCACATGGCGGTGAAGTTAGGAGCCTCCTTTGGCGCAGAGGTTACCATGATAAGCACTTCTCCATCCAAGGAAGCCGATGCCAGGAAATTAGGAGCCCAATATTTTTTAAATTCAAAAGACGCTGAACAGATTAAGGGTGCGAAAAGGCATTTCGATTTTATTATAGATACGGTATCAGCTTCCCACGATTATGATATGTACCTGGGGATGGTAAAACCGGATGGAGTGATGATTTGCGTAGGCGGTCCTCCGGAGCCGATTTCTGTTAAGGGTTTTAGCCTGATAGGAGGTAGAAAAAGCTTGGCAGGATCTTTAATTGGAGGGATCGCGGAAACCCAGGAAATGCTGGACTATTGTTTTGACCATCAAATAGTTTCAGATATTGAGTTGATACCTATCAATTACATCAACGAAGCCTATGAGCGCATGTTGAAAGGCGATGTGAAGTACCGCTTTGTGATAGACCTGGCAACCCTTTCCTGATGCATACTTTATTCTCTCCCTTTCAATTACGCGGTACTTTGTTTAAAAACCGGATTGTGGTTTCGCCAATGTGCCAATACACAGCCCATGATGGATTTGCCAATAACTGGCATCTTGTTCATTTGGGTGCACGAGCCATAGGCGGTGCTGCTTTGGTAATGCAGGAGGCAACAGCGATATCGCCCGAAGGTAGAATATCTTATGGCGATCTGGGGATATGGAAGGATGAACAGATTGCAATGTACAATCAAATCACTTCGTTTATCCATAGCCAGGGTTCACTGGCCGGAATTCAACTGGCGCATGCAGGAAGAAAAGCCAGCTCTGAAATATTTTGGAAAGGAGGAAAGCAGTTTTCTCCGGATGAACCTAATGGATGGCAAACGGTTTCTTCTGGTAACATTCCTTATCATGAATCAGATCTCCCACCTGTCCCGCTTTTATTAGATGGAATTAAAAAAGTAATAACCGATTTTACCAGCGCTGCTGAAAGAGCAGAAAAGGCGGGTTATGATTTGCTGGAAATTCACGCGGCACATGGATATTTAATCAACCAGTTCACTTCTCCTCTTTGTAATAACCGAACCGATGAATTTGGGGGAAGTTTTGATAACAGGATTCGGATACTGCTGGAAATTTGTAATTCAGTGA
>Ga0116193_1001197_pt1 | contig 22219 bp, 19 predicted proteins | sample AD_UKC115_MetaG_FD_89892 | JGI IMG/M metagenome (GOLD analysis project Ga0116193, IMG submission 89892) | Active sludge microbial communities of municipal wastewater-treating anaerobic digesters from Hong Kong - AD_UKC115_MetaG | ecosystem: Engineered > Bioreactor > Anaerobic > Digestate... | reverse complement strand
TCAAGGGCCCGATCAAGTCGATCACCGACTTCGGCGTGTTCGTGGGTCTGGCTGCCGGTATCGACGGCCTGGTGCACCTGTCCGACCTGTCCTGGAACGAGCCCGGCGAAGCCGCCGTGCGCAACTACAAGAAGGGCCAGGAAGTCGAAGCCATTGTGCTGGCTGTCGATGTGGACCGCGAGCGCATCTCCCTGGGCATCAAGCAGCTCGACGGCGACCCGTTCACCACCTTCGTGACCGTGAACGACAAGGGCCAGACGGTGACCGGCAAGGTCAAGACCGTGGACGCCCGTGGCGCCGAGATCGATCTGGGTGAAGACGTCGTTGGCTACCTGCGCGCTTCGGAAATCTCCCGCGACCGCGTGGAAGATGCCCGCAACGTGCTCAAGGAAGGCGACGAAGTCACCGCCGTGGTGGTGAACGTGGATCGCAAGACCCGCAACATCCAGCTGTCGATCAAGGCCAAGGACATGGCCGACCAGAACGAAGCCATGCAATCGCTGAGCCAGCAATCGGCCCGCGAAAGCGCTGGCACGACCAGCCTGGGCGCCCTGCTGCGCGCCAAGCTGGACAACTCGGACAAATAAGGCCCAAGGCGGCGCTGACGTTCAGCGCCGCCCCACGCCCCTTGTTCCATCAAGGGCCGGGCGGGTGCACAATGTGCCCTCCCGGCCTTTTTCACGCCTTTTTTTCATCCCATGACCCGATCCGACCTCGTTGAAGCGCTTGCCGCACGGTTCAGCCACCTGACGCAGCGCGATGCGGAATACGCCGTCAAAACCCTGCTCGACGCCATTGGCCAGGCCCTGGTGCAAGGCCACCGCATCGAAGTCCGGGGCTTTGGCAGCTTTTCGGTCAGCCACCGCCCACCACGCATGGGACGCAATCCGCGCAGCGGTGAATCCGTGGCCATTCCGGCCAAGCGTGTGCCCCACTTCAAGCCCGGCAAGGCCCTGCGCGAAGCCGTGGACCAGCGCACCGCCGAACTCGAAAGCCATCAGCACGAGCCGTCAGGCGCGCCCCGCTGAGGTTTTTGCGCCGCCAGCGGCCAAGCGCAGGGCGGCGGCCCGTAGAATTCCTCCACCACGGGGGAGATCCATGAAATACCTGCTGTGGCTGCTCAAGGCAGCCATTTTTTTCACCCTGTTTGCCTTTGCCCTCAACAACCAACAGGACGCCACCGTGCACTTCTTCTTTGGCACGCAGTGGCGCGCGCCCCTGGTGCTGGTGGTGCTCACCGCCTTTGCCGCCGGGCTGGTGACCGGTGTGCTGGGCATGGTGCCGCGCTGGTGGAGGCACCGCGCCGCGGCCCGCCAGGCGCAGGAGCAACTGAGCCTGCGCGAGCGCCAAGCGCCCCTGCCACCCCAACCCGCCCCCACCAACGACAGCGCACCGCCCCATGGAATCTGATTACGTCTGGCTCCTGCTGGGCCTGCCCGTGGCCTTTGTGCTGGGTTGGGCCGCTTCGCGCATCGACCTGCGCCAGCTGCGCGCCGAGAACCGCAGCGTGCCCAAGGCCTACTTCAAGGGCCTGAACTTCCTGCTCAACGAGCAGCAGGACCAGGCCATCGACGCCTTCATCGAGGCGGTGCAGAACGACCCCGACACCTCGGAGCTGCACTTTGCCCTGGGCAACCTGTTCCGCCGCCGCGGCGAATACGACCGCGCCGTGCGCGTACACGAGCACCTGTTGCAACGCGGCGACCTGAGCCCCAAAGACCGCGACCGCGCCCAGCACGCACTGGCGCTGGACTTCCTCAAGGCGGGCCTGCTGGACCGCGCCGAACAGGCCCTGGCGCGGCTGGAAGGCACCGACTTCGAGCAACCCGCGCGACTGGCCCTGCTGGCCATCTACGAGCGCTCGCGCGACTGGCCCCAGGCCGCCGCCATGGCGCACAAGATGCACGGCAGCCAGGGCGACTTCAGCGCTCGCCAGGCCCACTATCTGTGCGAGCAGGCCAGCGAACGACTGGCCCAACAAGACGCCGCCGCCGCGCTGGACCTGTTGACCCAGGCCCAGGCCATTGCCCCGCAGGCCGCCCGCCCGCGCGTGGAACAGGCCCGCCTGCACATGCAGCAAGGCCGGTGCGACGCCGCCTGCGCCACCCTGCGCACGCTGGCCAGCGAAGCCCCCATGGCCCTGCCCCTGGCGGCCGCGCTCTGGGCGCAAGCCGCCCGTGGCTGCGGCAAGGTGGACCAGGCCCGCGCGCTGCTGGAGCAGCACTACGCCCAGGCCCCCTCGCTGGACGTGCTGGACGCCATCGTCAGCCTCAGCCAGGGCACAGACGCCGCACCCAACACCCAGGCCGGGCGCGACTGGTACCTGCGCCACCTGCAGACGGAACCTTCGCTCGTGGCCGCCGCCAAATGGCTGGCGGGCGAGCGACTGGAACACGAAGAACACCACCGCGCCGTGCAACGCGCGCTGGACCACGCCACCCTGCCCCTCACGCGCTACCGCTGCGCCGCCTGCGGCTTTGAGGCACGCCAGCACTTCTGGCAATGCCCCGGCTGCCAGTCCTGGGACAGCTACCCGGCCCGGCGTATCGAAGAACTCTGAACCATTCTCAGGACACCACCATGCTGAAAAAACTCCTCGTTCTGCTGTCCCTGTGCTGCGCCGCACTGGCCTACGCGGCTGTGGATGCGAACCAGGCCAGCGAGGCCGAACTCGACGGCATCAAGGGCATTGGCCCGGCCATGTCGGCCCGCATCCTGCAAGAACGCGAGAAGGCCCCGTTCAAGGATTGGGCCGATCTGATCGAGCGTGTGCAGGGCGTGGGCGAAGGCAGCGCGGCCAGGCTTTCGGCCGAGGGCCTGCGCGTCAACGGCCGCAGCTTCAAGAAGGCCAAGGCCCCCAAGACCCCGCGCAAGCAGCGTGAGGCCCAGCAGCCGTCCGCAGCACCAAGCGCCCAGCCGCCCGCAGTACCGGCCAGCGCAGCCCAGTAGGCCCGCATCCATTGCTATATTTTTAATAGCTGTTAGCGCTTATTGGCCGGGCGCTGTAGGCCATTTTCATTTGAATTTTTCTTGCTCGGCAGAACCGCTCAGGTGCTGCCGAACCCACCCCCTCCGGGGGTCTGGATCTCGAACACATCGCCTGCGCCCATCTCCACCTGGGCGATGTGGCCCAGCTTCTCTACCCTGCCATCGGCACGCAGCACGCGGTTGATGCCCGGCTGGCCGCTGCGCCCCCCGGCCATGCCAAAGCCGCCCTCGCGGCGGCCGTTGGACAGGATGCTGGCCGTCATCGGCTCCAGAAAGCGGATGCGGCGCACGCCGCCATCGCCCCCGCGCCAGCGCCCTGCCCCGCCCGATGCCTGGCGCAGCGCGTAGCTCTCCAGCCGCACCGGAAAGCGCCACTCCAGCACCTCGGGGTCGGTCAGGCGCGAATTGGTCATGTGCGTCTGCACCACGCTGGTTCCGGCAAAGCCACCCACCAGCGCGCCCTGGGCGTCGAACACGCCCCCAGCGCCACTGCCGCCGGCAATGGTCTCGTAGTACTGGTAGCGCTCGTTGCCGAAGGTGAAGTTGTTCATGGTGGGCTGGCTGCCCGCCATCACGCCCAGGGCACCGAACAGCGCGTTGGTGACGGCGGTGGAGGTCTCCACATTGCCCGCCACCACGGCCGCCGGGTGGCGCGGGTTGAGCAGCGAGCCTTCGGGGATGTGCACACGCAGCGGCTGGAGGCAGCCCGCATTGAGCGGAATGTCGTCGTCCACCAGACAGCGGAACACGTACAGCACCGCCGCCATGCACACGGCACGCGGGGCGTTGAAGTTGTGGTCGTCCTGTTGCGCACTGGTGCCCGCAAAGTCGATGTCGGCGCTGCGGTCTTCGGGGTGCAGGCGCACGGCTACGCAGATGCGCGCGCCGTTGTCCATGGCCAGCTCAAAGTGGCCGTCGTGCACATGCGCCGCCAGGCGCGCAATGGCGCGGCGCACGGCCTCCTCGGCGTTGTCCTGCACATGGCGCATGTAGGCCTGCACGGTGGCCAGACCGAACTCCTGCACCATGCGGCGCAGTTCCTGGGCGCCTTTCTCGTTGGCAGCGATCTGGGCGCGCAGGTCGGCCAGGTTCTGTTGCGGGTTGCGGCTGGGGTGGGGGCCGGATTTCAGCAGGGCCAGCATCTCTGCATCGCGCAGCACACCGCCTTCGACCAAGCGGAAATTGTCGATGCGCACGCCCTCCTCGTCGATGTGCCTGGAGAACGGCGGCATGGAGCCCGGCGTGGTGCCCCCCACGTCGGCATGGTGGCCGCGGCTGCCCACATAGAAGTGCGGGGTGCGCGCGGTGCCTGCGCCTGCGCTGTCCTCGTCCAGATAGACCGGCGTGATCACCGTGATGTCGGGCAGGTGCGTGCCGCCCTGGTAGGGGTCGTTGAGCACGTACACATCGCCCGGCCGCATGCAGCCCGCGTTGCGCGCCATCACGGCCCGAATGCTCTCGCCCATGCTGCCCAGATGCACCGGCATGTGCGGCGCATTGGCGATGAGCTGGCCCTGTGCGTCGAACAGGGCGCAACTGAAGTCCAGCCGCTCCTTGATGTTGACCGAGTGCGCCGTGTTCTGCAGTTGCAGGCCCATTTGCTCGGCAATGTTCATGAACAGGTGGTTGAACACGGCCAGCAGCACTGGGTCGGCATGCGTGCCTGCGGCCTGCCGGGCGGGGCGCGGGGTGCGGCGCTCCAGCAGCAGGTCGTTGAGCGCCGTGACGCGCGCCTGCCAGCCGGGCTCGACCACCGTGGTAGCGGTCTGCTCGGCCACGATGGCCGGGCCCTCCAGCCAATCGCCGGGGCGCAATTCCTCGCGCTGGTACAGGGCGGCGTCATGCCAGGCGGGCTGGCCGTCGGTGCCGGTGCTGAACATGCGCACCGTGGCGCGCTGTGGCGCCTGGCGCGGCGGGTGCAGCACCGCCGGGGGCTGCGCGGGGCGATCACCCGCCTGCACGGCCTCGACCGACACCGCCTCCACCACCAGGGCCCGGTGCTGCATCAAAAAGGCGTAGCGCTGGCGGTAGGCTGCCTCGAAGGCGGCGCTGAGTGCCGCCACGGCCGCAGCGCCATCGCGCAGCAGGCCGGAGGGCGCATCGACGACCAGCGCGGTGTCCGAGCCTTCGTAGCGCACATGCACGCGGCGCAACACCTGCACCGCACCCTGCCCGCCCTGCTGCTGCGCCAGTTCGGCCTGCGCGGCATCGGCCAGTATCTGCAAGGCCGCCTGCACGGCAGGCCAGGCCTGGGCGGACAGCGGCAACTCCACGGTCTGCTCGCGCAACAGGCTTTGGTCCGCCAGGCCCATGCCGTAGGCCGACAGAACGCCCGCCATGGGGTGCACCAGCACCTGCGACATACCCAGTGCATCGGCCACCAGGCAGGCGTGCTGGCCGCCCGCGCCACCAAAACACTGCAAGGTGTAGCGCGTGACGTCGTAGCCCCGGGCAATGCTGATCTTCTGGATGGCGCCTGCCATCTGCTGCACGGCAATCTGGATGCAGCCGTGGGCCGTGTGTTCGGGCGATAGGCCGGTCTGCGCTGCCAGCGCCCCCATAAGCTGGCGCACAGCCTGGGCATCCAGCGCCTCGTCGGCCCCAGGGCCAAACACCTGCGGAAAGTACGCGGGCTGGAGCTTGCCCACCAGCAGGTTGGCATCGGTCACCGTGAGCGGGCCGCCGCGCCGGTAGCAGGCCGGGCCGGGCTGGGCGCCAGCGCTGTGCGGCCCCACGCGCAGGCGTGCACCGTCGAAGGTGAGCAACGAGCCGCCGCCAGCGGCCACGGTGTGGATGGCCAGCATGGGGGCGCGCATGCGCACCCCGGCCACCTGGGTCTCGAACGCGCGCTCGAACTGGCCTGCGTAGTGGCTCACGTCGGTACTGGTACCACCCATGTCAAAACCGATCACGCGGTCATGTCCGGCCTGCTCCGCCGTGCGCGCCATGCCCACGATACCGCCCGCTGGACCGGAGAGCACGGCGTCCTTGCCCTGGAAGCAGTGGGCATCGGTCAGGCCGCCCGAGGACTGCATGAACAACAGGCGCACGCCCGGCATGTCGGCAGCGACCTGCTCCACATAGCGGCGCAGGATGGGCGAGAGATAGGCATCGACCACGGTGGTGTCGCCCCGGCTGACGAACTTCATCAGCGGGCTGGTGGCATGCGAGGTGCTCACCTGCGTGAAGCCCGCGGCACGCGCCAGCCGCGCCGCCGCCTGCTCGTGCTGGGCAAAGCGGTAGCCGTGCATGAAGACGATGGCCACGCTGCGCAGGCCCGCGTCGTAGGCGGCCCACAGACGTTCTTTCAGGTGCTCTTCATCGAGCGGCTCCACCAGCTCACCGCGCGCGCCCAGGCGCTCCTGCGCCTCGATCACCCGTGCGTACAACAGTTCAGGCAGTACGATGTGGCGATCGAACAGCCGGGGGCGGTTCTGGTAGGCGATGCGCAGCGCGTCGCGAAAGCCCCGCGTGGTGACCAGCAGCGTGGGCTCGCCCTTGCGCTCCAGCAAGGCGTTGGTGGCCACGGTGGTGCCCATCTTCACGCACTCCACCTGCGCGGGGGTGATGGGCGCATCAGGCGCCAGGCCCAGCAGGTGGCGCATGCCCGCCACGGCCGCGTCGCGGTAGTGGCCGGGGTTTTCGGACAGCAGCTTGTGCGTGACCAGGCTGCCATCGGGCCGCCGCCCCACGATGTCGGTGAAGGTGCCGCCCCGGTCGATCCAGAACTGCCAGCGGGCTGCGAGGGACTGAGTTTCCATGGGCATAGGTTGCTATGTTTTTTGTAGCTTATCGCGCTTACAGAATGGGCGCTACAGGCCATTTTCATTCAGAACCGCCAAGCACCGTGCGTCGCCATGGACAATAGCGCCATGCTGAACGTTCTGTCCATCTGCATTGGCGCCAGCCTGGGGGCCTTGGCGCGCTGGCGTCTGGGGCTGTGGCTGTCCACGCCGGGCAGCCTGCTGCCCTGGGGCACGCTGGCGGCCAATCTGGTGGGCGGCTACCTCATTGGCGTGTGCGTGGCGGTATTCCAGGCCCTGCCGCACCTGGACCCGGCCTGGCGTCTGGCACTGGTCACGGGCTTTCTGGGAGCGCTGACCACCTTCTCCAGCTTTTCGGCCGAGGTGGTAGCCATGCTGCAGCAGCAGCGCTACCTGCTGGCCTGCACCACGGTGGGCCTGCACCTGGCGGGTTCGCTGCTGATGACGGTGCTGGGACTGCACAGTGCTGCGTGGGCGCTGTCGGCGGCCGGCCGTTGATCCGCAAAGTACCCTGCTGCGCTCAAGCCCAGCGCAGTTGCAAAGGCAGGCGGGCAAAGCCAATGGCCGGGTAATGCGCAGGCTCTGGCGCCTGCGCGGTCGGTGCCAGCGAGGCCACCGCCGCCAGCAAGGCGCGCAGCGCCACACCCAATTCCATGCGCGAGAGCGCCGCACCAGGGCACACGTGGATGCCCGCGCCGTACAGCAGGTTGTCCTGCGGGTTGCGGCCCCAGCGGAATTCACCGGGCGCCTCGAACACGCGCGGGTCGCGGTTGGCCGATGTCCAGTGCAACGTGATGCGCCCCCCGGCCGGAATCTGGCACCCCGCCACTTCCACCGGGCAGGTGGCCACACGCCGGTTGGTCACCAGTGGGCCGTGCAGGCGCAGGATCTCGTCGATGGCTTCTGGCTGCCGGGCGGGCTCGGCGCGCAGGGTGGCCTGAAGGTCGGCATGCTCGGCCAGCCACTGGGCCAGGATGCCCACCGCAGCAGAAATCGTGCCGATCTCGCCCACCGTCCAGTTGCGCAGGATGCTGGCAATGGCATCGGCCCCCAGGGGCTGGCCCAGCACCGTGGCGTGCATGAGCGAGGCCGTCACATCCTGCTGCGGATCGGCGCCGCTGGCACGGCGCTCGTCCAGCATGCGCGCCACAATGCCCTCAAACTGCGCCGCCAGCGCATCGAGCGCGGGCCGGTCCTGCGCCAGCGTGGCCGCGTGGCTGCGGGCCGACCATTCGGTCAACTCGGCCTCCAGATCCATGGGCCAGCCCATGAACGCGCACTGGATGCGCACAGCAAACGGCAGCGCAAAGGCAGCCACCCAATCCACCTCCCGCCGCCCTTGCAGCGCCTGCAACAGTTCTGCCGCGATGCGCTCGCACACGGGGCGAAAAGCCTCCACCCGTTCCTGCGAGAAGTAGGGCTCGATCAACGCACGGTAGGCCGTGTGCTCGGGCGGATCCATGCCGTTGGGCACGGCCACATGGCGCGACACCACATTGCTGAAGCGCTCATGGTCTTGCAGGATGCGCAGCACATCCGCATGGCCCAGCACGGACCAGTGCAGCATCTCGCTGTAGGCCGCACCGTGCTGGTCGCGCAGGTGGTCGTAGGCAGCGATCTGGTCTTGCTGAACGGCGTCGCTGCGGGGGTTCCAATCGGGGGTGGGGGCTGTGGTCATGGTGTGGGTGGGGTCTGCCGGAGGGTGCACACATTCGGTGACAAAGTATGACCCAATTCCCACTGCAGCCGACACCGGTCCCTGCACTGGGATGAGGGACATGGCAGCGCACTCCCCCCTCCATTCATCGCTATGTTTTTTATAGCTAATAGCGCATGGTGGAAGGGCGCTGCAAGGCATTTTTTGCCTAGAATGCCATCACCATCAACCACCAGACCGCTGGGCTGTAGAACCTATCCGTTGGCAGCCACATAGGAAACACGGAGTCCCACCATGGAAGCGAACACCCAACTCAATGAACGCCGTCTGGCCGATGCCTGGGAAGAACTGCACGCCCACGCCAACAACGGCAACCCCTTGCTGGCCGATTCCAACCGCATGGCCTTTGCCGATCCGGAGTTTCTGTTCCGGCGCGAAACACGCGGCATCCGCTTTCAGTTGGAGATGCTCAAGCCCGACATCGGCCAGAGTGCCCAGGGCATAGAGAACACCATCGTCGTCTATGGCAGCGCACGCTTTCAGTCCCCAGAGGATGCCGCAAGCGCCCTGACGGCCGCCCAGGCCAGCGGCGATGACGAGCGCGTGCGCCTGGCCGAACGTGCCGCGCGCAACGCCCGCTACTACGAGCAGGCTCGCCAGTTCGCGCGCCTGGTGGCGCGCTACAGCAACGCACAGGAACCCGCCAACCGCATCCACATCTGCACCGGCGGCGGCCCCGGCATCATGGAAGCCGCCAACCGAGGCGCGCACGACGAAGGCGCACCCAACATCGGCCTGAACATCACCCTGCCACACGAGCAAAGCGGCAACCGCTTCATCACGCCCACGCTGAGCTACAAGTTCCACTACTTCGCGCTGCGCAAGATGCATTTCATGATGCGTGCCAAGGCACTGGTGGCATTTCCAGGCGGCTTTGGCACCCTGGACGAATTGTTCGAGGTGCTTACCCTCGTCCAAACACGCAAGACCAAGCCGGTGCCCGTCATCCTGTTCGGCACCGAGTTCTGGAAGCGGCTGATCGACTTCGACTTCCTGGTGGAGCAAGGCACCATCTCCTCCGCAGACTTGGGCCTGTTCCAGTACACCGACGATCCGCAGGAGGCCTGGGATCGGATTCGGGGGTTCTATCAGCTCTGAGTCAACGGATGGGCGTGGTCGGGATGATGATGATAGGGCCGATAGGAATGATAGGAATGATGGGGCGGATCGGCCGTATCGGTACAACCGGAGTTGTGGGTGTTGTCGGATCCACGGGGCCCGTGGGAGTACCGGGCTGACGCCCTCCTCCTGGATTGGTAGGAACCACTGGAACACCCGGGATTGTAGGATCCGTCGGTTGCCTGCCTCCACCGGGATCGGTGGGGATCAATGGATCACGGGGCACCACTGGGATTGGCTGCTGTGGCGTAGTGGGTGATGAGCTTGTATCCAGAAGCACTGCACCATAGCCACCATCCGGAAGCACTTGCTCCCCCACTTGCAGAGACGCTCTCGGCAACGGCAACGGCAGCAGCGCCCGCGTATGGATGTACACAGGCAACTGATGCGCTGACAAAACGCGTACTGCTTCACGCGGTTTGACCTCGACACAGCCAGCCTCGGTGCACACATCGATGGTGTTGTGCTCGCCAGAGATCTCCACTTCACCCTCGGCATTCAGGTACACCTTGAAGGCCGTGCCACGAATCCCCACCACTGCAGTGGGAGTTGTTACCTGGTAATTTTGTGGGTTGCGCTGGCCAATCTTTCCTGTCACGGCACGCAGCGCACCCTGCAAAAAGCGAACAGCCAAACGATCTTCACCGCCTCCCGCCTGAGCGCTGTCGCTGTACGCACCAATGGATATTTGCGACTGAGGATACAGCGCCATGATCCCGCCATCGGTGTAGCGAATCTGCGCCTGCCCGGTCGGCCCACTGCGCAGCACATCCCCCACCTGGACCTCTGCACCCTTGACCACGTCCTGTGCACGGCCACCGCGATCAAGCTGTACCTGCCCTGCCACAAACTGCACCTGCCCAGCCGCTGCAGCCAGGGCGCGGTGACCTGCCAAACCCAGCACAGCCACCAGCACCAAAACGATGGGGGCTCTGGGCATCAATCGCTTTTCCGCGGTCATGTCGTGTCTCCGGGTAGGGTCCAGCGCAAGCGGTCAGAATTCTCGGCGCACGGTGATGGAAACTTGTCTGCGTTGGTAGGCGAAGATGGGAACGGTGGAGTCCACATCTGTCCACTCCACCAAAGGTGTGACGCGCCACCCGGGTGCGGGAATCCACGACAAGCCCAGAGCGAGCCTCCATTGCACGTCCTTGCGCTGGAGGGCAAAGAACGGATCCACCGCCCCAAAATGCCGACGCTCGGCATCCACATTGGCAAACGCTGCCCAACGCGGGTGCAGCATCCACTGCCCACCCAAACGAGCCCCCATCAAACGGTGCCCAAGATCATCCACACCGTCTCGGCGCGGTGATTCCTCGCCTCCATACACCCCAAGATACAGGGTGCTGCCGCTGCGCAGCACCATCGCATGGCTCAAGCCAGCCACGGTGCGGCGCACATCCCGCAGGCGCTGACCGGGGTAACGCATCTCCAACGACTGGACGAATGCGCCCCACTGGCGCAGACCATCCAGCCGGTAGATCCATTCCCCCTGGATCCCCGCCGTGCCGCGCACCTGCCGATCATCGCGTGCCTCGTGCACACCGCGCGCACTCACAATCCATTCGTGCCGGTTGGAGCGCCAGGCCACGCCCAGGTGGCCGTCGGCATCGCTGGGTTCGAAGGCCTGCGCCGCGCTGCCATAGTGGCGTGCAGCGAGGTATCCCCTCCCCACCACAGACCATTGGGGTGTGAGGCGATAGCGTCCACGCAAGGTCAAGCCCAGCGCTACATAGCTTGCCGAGCGCTCCCAGGCGGCAGGATCAACGATCCAGGCGGGTACACCGGGAATCTGCGGTGCGCCCACGTTGCGATCCAATCCCGCGTTGACATTGGAATCATGCCCAAGCCCCAGATCGAGGCTGCCATGCCACGAAGAACGTCCGCCATGGCCCGGTCGGTCGTACGAATACAGGTGCTGGTCGATGCTGCGCGCCGCATCCACCGCCATGCTGCGCTGACGAACGGCTTCGGGCAAGGCATGCAAGCCATGCCTGTCTCCCAGGATCTGCAACAAGCGCGCATGCGCATCCTGAGCCAGCAGGTTGTCGGGCTGAAGCGACAACACGCGCTCCCAGGCAAGCAAGGCACGGGTGTAAAGCCCCGCAGCTTCGGCTGCGGATGCCAAGGCCTGGTCAAATGCGGTGTCTCCCGCACGCACCGCCTCCTGCGCATCCAGCAAAGAAAGAGCCTCCTGCGCTGCACCTTGTTGCTGCAGTGCGTGGGCTTGGTCCAGCAACCCATCGGCCAGAGCTCCCCCGGCGGCCGCCAGTGCCACACTGCCCAGCGCTGCGGCACGCAACGCGCACCACAGATTTTTCTTCCACTTGGTTTGCCTCATGCGGCCCCCTTTCGCAAGGACTTTGCCAATCTACTCCGATTGGGTCATTTCGCAAGCCCCCCATACCCTGCTGTTCAGCTGTTTTACGCGCTGTGTGTGTCAACTCACGCAGGCGGCAGGGTTTCTGTGGATTCCTCCTTGGCCCTGTCCACCAGCGCCGCTGGCAAGGCCTTGGTCGGCTTGACGCCCAGTTCGCGCAGCATCTCCGCCTGGCGGATCACGTTGCCGCGGTTCTGGCTCAGTTTCTTGTGGGCGTTGGTGTAGGCGTCCTGGGCCTGGGTGAGGTTCTTGCCCACGCGCTCCAGGTCTTCGACAAAGCCTACCAGGCGGTCGTAGAGCTCGGCGCCACGCTGGGCGATTTCCTGCGCATTGCGGCTCTGCGCCTCCTGGCGCCAGAGGTGGGCCACGGTGCGCACCACGAACAGCAGTGTGGATGGGCTCACCAGCAACACGTTCTTGTTCCAGGCGTCGCTGTAGAGCTGGCTGTCGGATGTGACGGCGAGCATGAACGCGGGCTCGATGGGCACGAACATGAGCACGAAATCGAGCGACTGCAAGCCGTGCAGTTGCTGGTAGTTGCGCTCGGCCAGGCCCTTGATGTGCTGGCGCGCCGATTCAAGATGGCGGCGTTGCGCTGCCGCGCGCTGCAGGTCATCGTCGGCACTGGCGTATTCCTCGTAGGCCAGCAGCGAAACCTTGGCGTCCACGACCAGGTGCCGGTTCTCGGGCAGGTGAATCACCACGTCGGGTTGGGCACGCGTGCCGTCGTCGCGCTGGTGGTTTTCCTGCACGTCGTATTCCACGCCCCGGCGCAGACCGGCGAGTTCCAGCACGCGCTCCAGGATCAGCTCGCCCCAGTTGCCTTGCGCCTTGGTGGAGCCTTTGAGCGCCTGCGTGAGGTTCTTGGCATCCTCGCTCAGCACCTGGTTGAGCCCCATGAGCTGGTGCACCTGCTGGCTCAGGGCCGAGCGCTGCTTGCCCTCGGCGTCGTAGAACTGCTCGACCTTGCCCTGGAACTCCTGCAGGCGCATGCGCAGCGGGTCGAGCAGCAGGCCCAGGCTCTGCTGGTTCTGCTCGGCGAAGCGCTTGCCTTTTTCTTCGAGGATGTCGTTGGCCAGGCTTTTGAACTGGTGCGTGAGCGCCTCGCGCGCCTCGTTCAGGAGCTGGAGCTTTTCCTGGGCGGCGCGGCGTTCGGCGTCGAGTTGCATAGCCTGGGCAGCGAGCTGGCTTTGCAGGTCGGCCACCTGCTGGCGCGCGGCCTGCGTGAGCGCTGCCTGCTCGTGGCACTGGGCTTCGAGTCCCGGCACGCGGGCGGCACGCTCGGCGAGCTGGGCGCGCTCATCGCGCGCGGCATCCAGCGCCTCGCGCCAGCTGTCGGCCTGGGTACGCAGGTGCTGCAGCTCGGCCAGCAACCCGGCGCGTTCGGCCTCCAGCCCGCGCACGCGCTCCTGCGCGGTGGCGATCTGGGTGTTGGCCGTGGCCTGGGCTTCCATCAAGGCCTGGGCTCGTGCTTGCGCGACGGCCTGCTCCTGCTGCGCCTGGGCCTCGCGCCGGGCGCGGGCCGCACCCCAGAACCCACCCAGGCCCAGGGCGGCCAGAACCAACAAGGCAGCGGCCAGTATGGCCAGGGTTTCAATGGTCACGGATTTGCTTCCAATTTGATAGCTGATGGCGCTTGCTATATGAGCGCCAGAGCCCATTTTCGCCTAAAGAGATGGCGTGATGATGCGCACTGCGGGTGTGTTCACGGGAGTCAGCGGCCCGCGCCCGTCGAAGAAGGCAATCAGATTGTCTGCCGCCAGGTTGGCCATCGCCAGGCGCGTGCCGACGGTGGCGCTGGCGATGTGCGGCGTGAGCACCACATTGGGCACCTCCAACAGGCCCGGATGCACCTGGGGCTCGCCTTCGAACACATCCAGACCGGCTGCCGCGATACGCCGCTCGCGCAGCGCCTGGGCCAGCGCGGCGTCGTCCACGACACCCCCGCGAGCAATGTTCACCAGCGTGGCCGTGGGCTTCATCTGCGCCAGCTCCGGCGCGCCGATGGTGTGGTGCGAATCGGCCGTGTAGGGCAGCACCAGCACCACATGGTCGGCCGTGCGCAGCAGTTCGTCCTTGGCAACGTAGCGCGCCTTGCACTCGGCCTCCAGCGCAGGGGCGAGCCGCGAGCGGTTGTGATAGACCACCTCCATGCCAAAGCCGTGGGCCCCACGCCGCGCAATGCCCTGCCCGATGCGGCCCATGCCAATGATGCCCAGACGCGTGCCGTGCACCTCGGCACCCGCGAACATGTCGTAGCTCCACTTGTTCCAGCGGCCCGCGCGCAGGAAATGCTCGCTCTCTGTCACACGCCGCGCCGTGGCCATGAGCAGCGCAAAGCCGAAGTCGGCCGTGGTTTCGGTCAGCACGTCGGGCGTGTTGGTGCCCTGCACGCCGGCCGCCGTCATGGCTTCCACATCGAAATTGTTGTAGCCCACGGCCATGTTGGCCACGATGCGCAACCGCGGGCAGGCGGCCAGAAGGCTGCGGTCGATGCGCTCGCTGCCGGTGGTGAGGGCTCCGTCCTTGTCCGCCAGGCGTGCCGCCAATTCAGCCGGTGACCGGAGGACATCTTCCTGGTTGGACTCCACCTGAAAATGGTGCGAGAGGTGCTCGACCACTTCAGGAAAAACGGCACGGGCAATCAGGATGCGGGGCTTGGACATGGGCCGACTTGCCTTCAGCGGAACCAGATGAAGGTGATAAGCACAAAGAGCGGCACCAGAATGGCCCCAGACCACAGCATGTAGCCAAAGAAGCTGGGCATGGGGACGCCACGGTCTTCTGCAATGGCCTTGACCATCAGATTGGGCGCATTGCCGATGTAGGTGTTGGCACCCATGAACACAGCGCCCGCAGAAATGGCCGCCAGCGTAGGGGCCAGCGTGGTCATCAGTACAGCCGGATCGCCCCCGGCCGTGTTGAAGAACACCAGATAGGTCGGCGCGTTGTCCAGAAACGAGGACAGCGCCCCCGTGGCCCAGAAGTACATGGCTGGGTCGGGCGATCCATCGGGCCGCGTCACGGCGCTCACGATGGCGCCGAACGGCCCGTTGACACCGGCCTTGAGCATGGCAATCACCGGGATGATGGTCAGGAAAATGCCCGCAAACAGCTTGGCCACTTCCTGCATTGGGCCCCAGCCAAACTGGTTGCTTTCATGCACCGCCTTGGGCGTGAGCCAGAGCGACAGTAACGTCACCGCCACCAGACCGAGGTCGCGCACGATGCCGGGCAGGCCCACTTCCGTTCCCGCTATGTTGAACACCACCGAAGATTTCCAGAAGCCGCTCATCAGCACCAGCGCAACGACCACGCCCAGCAAGCCGAAGTTGTGCTTGCCCTCGAAACCGATGCCCGGTGTATCGGGCGTGGGGTCACGCGGCAGCATTTCCTCGCGCTTGTGGTAGTACCACCAATCCATCGCATAAAAGATACCCAGCAGCGCGCCCAGCAGAAACAGGGTTTCCGGAAAGATATGCGAAAGCGTCCAGAAGAAGTCCACGCCCTTCAGGAACCCCAGGAACAGCGGAGGGTCCCCCAGCGGTGTGAGGGAACCGCCCGCGTTGGACACGATGAAGATGAAGAACACCACCACATGCGCCTTGTGCTTGCGGTTGTCGTTGGCACGGATCAGGGGACGAATCAGCAGCATCGACGCCCCTGTCGTTCCCATGAAGCTGGCCAGCACTGCGCCAATGGCCAACAGCCCCGTGTTGAGCCCTGGGCTGCCATGCAGGTTGCCCTTGATGTAGATGCCGCCCGCCACAGTAAAAAGTGCCGTCAGCAGGATCACGAAGGGGATGTACTCCGCCAGGAGTGCATGCACCAGGCTTGCCCCCGCCAACCCGGGACCAAAGGCCACGGCAAAGGGAACCAGGAACAACAACGCCCATCCCGCAGCCACCTTGCCAAAATGGTGGTGCCAGAAGATGGGCGCCACCAGCGGCATGACGGCAATGGACAGCAGAATCCCGGCGAACGGAATGCCCCACCACAGAGGCAACGCACTGCCGTCAATATCCGCCGCCAGGGACAGTTCGGGAAGAATGCACAAAGCGGCCAGCAACAGCCCGCGAAAACGCAGCATGGGTTTGTCTCCCTCTTTTTGGAAATCTACAACGCGCCCTGCTCTGCATGGACGCTCTGCCGATCGAGACAGCAACTATGCCATCCCACACAGGCCTTTGGCAGTGTAGGAGAGACTTCGTACGTTGAACTGACGGGAACTTGAACGCAGCGGCGCAGCCTCACGCTCACACCACCAGCGGCTCCAGCACCTGGCGCAGAGCCTGAGGAACATGGACCGGGCGCCTGGTGTCCCGATCCACATACACATGAACGAAGTGCCCTGCCGCAGCACAATGCTCTTCCCGGGCGTCAAACAACCCCACCTCATACCGCACACTGGAAGTACCCATGTGCGCCACCCGAATGCCTGCATGCACATCCTGAGGAAAGGCCAGCGGAGCAAAATAATTGCACTGTGTCTCGATCACCAGGCCAATGGTTGACCCTGCGTGGATGTCGAGAGCCCCCTGCTCGATCAGGTAGGCATTCACCGCCGTATCGAACCAGCTGTAATACACCACGTTGTTCACGTGGCCATAGACGTCGTTGTCCATCCAACGGGTCGTGATGGTTCGAAAGACCGGAAATGCGCTGCGAGGTAAAGGCTTGGGACGTTGCGGTGCGTTCATGGGGCCGCATTCTGCGCGTGCAACGCGTGTAGCGCCAAGCCAGAACAGTCACCTCTGTGAAAGCGCTCAAACGGCAACAGTTTGTAAGGTTTAACCACTATTTTGTTGCATCGCAACATTTTCACTTGATTTTCACAGATGCAGACCTACAATAAAGACCATGCTGCACTGCAACATGATTGGAACGCATGGACAGAGCAGACAAATCCTGAAACCCGAGGCCAACCACCTCACAGCAATGGAGATATCTCATGTCCCTGACGAACGAACAAATTCTGGCCGCCCACAAAGCCAACATGGAAACCCTTTTTGGTCTGACGACCAAGGCCTTTGAAGGCGTGGAAAAGCTGGTGGAACTCAACCTCACCGCCTCCCGCGCAGCCCTGAACGAAGCCGCCAGCCACACCCAGGCCGTGCTGAGCGTCAAGGACGTTCAGGAGCTGATGGCTCTGCAGGCCGGCCTGCTGCAGCCTCTGGCTGAAAAGACCGCGTCCTACAGCCGCCACCTGTACGAAATCGCCTCGGGCACCGGCACCGAATTCAGCAAGGTTGCCGAAGCCAAGGCCAGCGAAGCCCAGAAGAACTTCGCCAGCATGGTGGACGCCGCTGCCAAGAACGCCCCCGCTGGCTCCGAGACTGCCGTCGCCGTGATGAAGAGCGCCGTGTCTGCCGCCAACAATGCTTTTGAGTCGGTGCAAAAAGCCGTCAAGCAGGCTACCGACGCCGCAGAAGCCAACTTCAACGCCATGGCCACCACGGCAGCCGACGCCGCCAAGACCGCCACGCCCCGCAAGCGCTAAGCCTGTGGTTTTGGAGCACACACTCTAGCCAAACTTCAGGGAATACCCTGATAATAGCGGCATCGGTTCTGCAAACACAGGACTCTCCAGTTGTCTCCTTGGATCCTCTCGAAACCCCCCGTTTCTTGGATCCTTTTAAAGCCCGGTTTCGACCGGGCTTTTTTTGGTTCATCGAGCAATACCGGGGAATGCTGCCCGGATCTTGAGGAAGAAGTACTCCTGATCGCGGTAGCCGTAGGCACGGCGCTTGATGACCTTGATGGTGTTGTTGATGCCCTCGACGACGCTGGTGTTAAGAGGATGACGGCAACGAGAGACGATGCCGTGCCAGTAGCCCTGCAGGCGTTGGGCGAACTGCTGCAATGCGGCGATCCCGCTATCGCGGGCCTGGTCGATCCATTGTTGCCACGCCTTGTGCGCCCAGGCGGGCTTGCGATAGAACCACAGTTGCTTGAGTTCGTCGCGCAGCACATAAACGCATAGCAGCGGCTGGTTGGCCGCCAGCAATTCCTTCAGGTGCACGCTTTGGCGCTCATCGAGCCCCTGGCGGTTTCGCAACAGCAGCCAACGGCTGGACTTGAGCACCTTGCGCGCGGGCCGGTCATGGCGCAACTGGTTGGCCTGATCGATGCGCACCCGGTCGATCACCTCGCGCCCATACTTGGCCACGACGTGGAACAGGTCGTAGACGATCTCGGCCTGCGGGCAATGGGCCTTGATCTCCAGTTCATAGGCGGTGGTCATGTCGATGGCGACCGCCTCGATATGCTCGGCCACGCCAGGGGGAAGCTGCGCGAAGAAGGCTCGGGCCGTCTCGCGTGAACGCCCCTGGCCGACCCACAGCACCTGCCGGCCGATCGGATCGACCACCACGGTGGCGTAGCGATGGCCCTTGTGCAGCGCAAACTCGTCCATTGCCAGGTAGCGGATCGATGACCAATCCGGCTCACGCAGGCTGGCGCGCAAGCGCATTTTGTCGATGGCCTTCACGGTATGCCAGCCCAATTCGTAGAAGGCCGCCACAGCCTGCACGCTGGCTGAGCGCAGCAGCTTCTCGCAGGCCTTGGCAAAGCGCTCGGTCACCCGCTGGTAGCGCCCCAGCCAGTCGAGCTTCTCCAGCCTGGGGCCGCCACAACGATCGCACCACACCCGTCGGCGCGGCACATGCAGCACAACACGGTATTCGAACAGCGGCAGATCACGCACTCGCCGCACCGTCGTCTCATGCAGGCGATCGCAGCGGGCGCCACACTGCTGGCAATGCATGACCTTGCCGACCGCCTTCAGATGCAGCGTCAGCGTGAGACTGTCACCCTGCGGCCACTGCGTCCGCTCCAACTTGTAGCCCGTCCAGCAGCCCAGTGATTGAAGTGTCTTGTGATCGAGCAATTGCGCATCCCTTTGTATTTGCAACAAGGGCTCAGCCTACTCAATCTCCTCCGATTCCGGTTCACGATATTCTGCGAAGAACCTTTTTTTTCGCCCCGCTCAACCCGAACATCAACCCGGCTCCGCCCTCGCAATCAATTGCGAATTGTTCGTGTTTGCTTTATGATCGGCATTTCCTGACATCCGCAGAAAGCCCCGATCCATGACCCGAAAATTCGTCCCCGCCTTGCTGGTTGGCGGTGTGCTTGCCATGACCCTGGGCGCCGCCTCGGCGCAAGAACAAGTCGTGAACCTCTACTCGGCGCGCCACTACTCGACCGACGAGGCGCTCTACAACGATTTCACCAAAGCCACGGGCATCCGCATCAACCGCGTGGACGCCGACGACGCAGGCATCCTCGCGCGCCTCAAGGCCGAAGGCTCGGCCTCGCCCGCCGACGTGATCCTGCTCGTGGATGCCGCGCGCCTGCACAAAGGGGAAGTGGACGGCCTGTTCAAACCCATCCAGTCCAAGGTGCTGAACGACGCCATTCCGGCCCACCTGCGCAGCCAGCCCGCAGCAGATGGAGGTATTTCCTGGTATGGCCTCTCCACCCGTGCCCGCGTGATTGTTTACAACAAGACCAAGGTGCAAAAAGACGATGTGGACACCTACGAAGAGCTGGGTGACCCCAAGAACAAGGGCAAGCTGTGCATCCGCTCGGGCTCGCACCCGTACAACCTGAGCCTGTTTGGCGCCGTGACCGAGCACCTGGGCGACGCCAAGGCCGAAGAATGGCTCAAGGGCGTGGTGTCCAATCTGGCACGCGCCCCCAAGGGGGGTGACACCGACCAGATCAAGGCGGTGGCGGCTGGCGAATGCGATATCGCCGTGACCAACAGCTACTACCTGGCCCGTTTGCTGCGCTCCACCAAGCCGGAAGACACTGCCGTGATCAGCAAGGTGGGCGTGGTGTTTCCCAACCAGCAATCCTGGGGCACGCACATGAACATCGCCGGTGGTGCCGTGGCACGCTATGCAAAGAACCAGGAGAACGCAGTCAAATTCCTGGAATACCTGGCCAGCGCCTCCGCTCAGAACTACTTTGCCAACGGCAACAACGAGTGGCCAGCCGCCAAGGGTGTGGCGGTGGACAACCCGGCGCTCAAGTCCATGACCGGCGGCGCACCGTTCAAGAGCGAGACCATCCCGATCAGCGCCGTGGGCGCCAACACGGTGAAGGTGCAGCAAATGCTGGACCGCGTCGGCTTCAAGTGAGTCCCAGTTTCCCCGTGAAAACCCGGCCTGGCCGGGTTTTCATTTCTGGGGCGTGCATCGGCGATAATTGACGTTTACGTTACGTCACTCATTGGAGCAGCACATGGACATCAAAGGCAAGGTATTCATCGTCACGGGCGGGGCTTCCGGTCTGGGTGAAGGCACGGCACGCATGCTGGCAGCACAGGGCGGCAAGGTGGTCATCGCCGACATGCAGGCCGACAAGGGCGAGGCCGTGGCCAAGGAAATTGGTGGCGCCTTCGTGCGCTGCGATGTCAGCAGCGAAGCCGACGGCCAGGCCGTGGTGGCCCAGGCGGTCTCGATGGGCAAGCTCATGGGCCTGGTCAACTGCGCAGGCATTGCACCGGCCGAGAAAACCGTGGGCAAAAACGGCGCCCACGCACTGGCGTTGTTCAGCAAGACCATCACCGTCAACCTCATCGGCAGCTTCAACATGATCCGCCTGGCCGCCGAGGCCATGTGCAAGAACGAGCCGGAGGCCACCGGTGAGCGCGGAGTGCTGATTTCCACCGCCAGCGTCGCTGCCTACGACGGACAAATCGGCCAGGCCGCCTACAGCGCCTCCAAGGGTGGCGTGGTGGGCATGACGCTGCCCATCGCCCGCGACCTGGCACGCAACGGCATCCGCAACATGACCATTGCACCGGGCATCTTTGGCACGCCCATGCTCTTTGGCATGCCCAAGGAAGTGCAAGACGCCCTGGCCGCTGGGGTGCCCTTCCCCAGCCGCCTGGGTACGCCGCAGGACTACGCCAAGCTGGTTCAGCACATCTTTGAAAACGACATGCTCAACGGCGAAGTGATCCGTCTGGACGGAGCCATCCGCCTGGCGCCGCGCTGAGCGCTCCGAATGGCCGCGCAACCCGTTCAGGGTTTGCGCGGCCGATCAAACCATCCCCTACAAACCATTGAGCGCACGGGCGCTACGCGTCTGGATGATGTTCACAGCGCCGACGACCGTTGGGACGCTCGCATCCGCTCAGCGGACCCAGGCCGGGAAATAGCCCAAGCCGTCCTGCACCACACTGTCGTGTGCCGGAATCACCACCAGGCCCGGCTCCGCCTGCATCAGCGCGCGCACCTTGTCCAGGCTGGCCTGCGTCTGCTGCGCATCGCCGTCCACCAGCTTGCCTGCCACCCAGAATTTGGCCGCGCCCAGCCGCAGTGCGGCCACCGTCCAGGCCACATCACCGATGAAGAAATACTGCCTCCCGGAATCCACGGTGACGAAAAGCCCCAATGAGCCCGGCGTGTGCCCCGGCATGGGGACCAGCACCACCGTGCCGTCCTGATAGACGTCCAGACTTTCCGCGTAGCCCTTGTACGGCGTCTGCTGAAACACCAAGGGCTCCCACTGGATGGAGGCCGCTCCAATTTGCGACGCCCAGGTGCCCCCAGGTCCCGTGCTGGGTTTGCGTACCAATTCCAGTTCAGCGGCAGCAACCCCCACCCGCGCCTGCGGGAAGTCCAGCACCCCGCCAGCATGGTCCCAGTGGCTGTGGCTCAGAATCACGCGCTGCGGAAGCGCCATGCCCGCCTTGTCCAATTGCGCACGCGCACTGACCACCGGCTTGTCGTACTTGAAGAACAAGCGCCACCACATCGGCATACCCTGCTGGTACTGATCGTCGATCTGGTTGCCTATGCCGGTGTCGAACAGCATGTAGTCATCATGGTGCTTGATCAGGAAGGCCGAGAAATTCGAGTCCACCTGTTGGGTGACGCTGCCGCCCGGCACCAGCAATGCCTGGGCCACGGCCACCTGGGATGTTTTGATGATCGCAAAGCCCACCTTTGGAAGACTGTCGGACTGCGGCGGCGCCGTCTGGGCGTGCAACAAAGCCACCGGAAGTGTCGCTAGAAAGAAAGCAAAGAAGCAGGTGCGAAGAAGCAGCATGGTGGGTCCTGTAGAGTAAGGGAGCCGAGCGTAAAGCTTGGTCTATGCTCCAATGTCAAGCATTGAGGTTGCCCCTGGAAAGTGGAGTTCTTAACCCTTGTTGAAAATACCGACAAGGAGTTCAGAGATGAGTGACAAGCAAGTGCGTGCGCAGTACACGCGAGAGTTCAAGCTGGAGGCTGTTCG
>Ga0116193_1001196_pt1 | contig 22221 bp, 20 predicted proteins | sample AD_UKC115_MetaG_FD_89892 | JGI IMG/M metagenome (GOLD analysis project Ga0116193, IMG submission 89892) | Active sludge microbial communities of municipal wastewater-treating anaerobic digesters from Hong Kong - AD_UKC115_MetaG | ecosystem: Engineered > Bioreactor > Anaerobic > Digestate... | reverse complement strand
GAAGCTCGCGCGGCTGCGCTTGAAGCCCGTGGTGTTGACGTTGGCGAGATTGTTGGAAACCACGGTCATGCGCGTCTGCTGCGCATCGAGACCGGTCTTCGCAACCCAGAGTGCCTGGTTCATGGGATCCTCCTTCAACCGAGCCGCAGCAGCGAATTCGCGGCGCGGGCGTTCTCGTCCGCACTGTGCAAGACGCGGACCTGCATATCGAACTGGCGCGAGAGCTCGATCATCTCGACGAGGCTCTGCGCTGCATTGACGTTGCTGCCTTCGAGCACGCCGGTGGTCAGCACGTTGCCGGCGGCGTTCGGCGGCGTGCTGCCGTCGGCCATGCGCATCAGGCCGTCGCCGCCGCGCACCAGCGCCGCGCCGTCGGCCTGCACGACGCGCACGCGGCCGACCTGGGCCTGGGTGGCCGGACTCTGGCCGGCCGGCACGATCGACAACGTGCCGTCCGCGGCGAGCGTCACCGACTGATTGGGCGGGACCGAGATCGGTCCGCCCTGACCCATGACCTGCAGGCCGCTCGCGGTCACCAGCTGGCCGTTCGCATTGATCTGCAGCGACCCGGCACGCGTGTAGGCCTCCTGACCCGCGGCATCCATGACCACGAGCCAGTGCCCGTCGCGCACGGCGACGTCGAGCTCGTTGCCGGTCTGGATCAACGGTCCCGGGCTCGCGTCGAAGCCGGGGCCCTTGAGCGTGGCATCGACGCGGCTCGGCAGTCCGGGGCCCTGCACGGCATAGGCTTCGGTCTGCACTAGCGCGGCCTTGAAGCCGGTAGTGTCAATGTTGGCCAGATTGTTCGCGACGGCCGATTGCGCCTTGAGCGTGGCGCTCGCTCCCGTCATCGCGACGTACAGGGCCTTGTCCATGTGCGTGCTCCGTGCCGCGTCGCGCGGCCCGTCTCACGACGGGCCGGCGGCGTCAGCGGATGTTGATGATGGTCTGGGTGATCTGGTCGGCCGTGGAGATCATCTGCGCGTTTGCCTGGAAGTTGCGCTGCGCGGTGATCATGTTTACGAGCTGCTCGGTGAGATCGACGTTCGAGGATTCGAGCGCGCCGCCCTGCACCGCGCCGAACGACGAGGTGTTTGGCGCGCCGCGCAGCGGCTGGCCGGATTCCGCCGTCTCGCCCCAGCTCGTGTCGCCGAGCTGCTGCAGGCCCTGCGGGTTCGCGAAGTTGGTCAGCGCGACCTCGCCGAGCGGCGTCGAGCGGCCATTGGTGTAGCGCGCGGTGACCACGCCCCCGTCGCTGATGTCGATGCCGGTCAGCTTGCCGGTCGCATAGCCATCCTGGATCAGCTGCGCGACCGAGAAGGTATTGCCGTACTGCGTGGACTTGCCGAGATCGACCGTGATGTTCATCGGTGCCGCGCCGGTGGTCGGCGTGTAGGCGGGCAGGGTCACGGTGCCGCCGGCCGGCGTGGTTAGCGCGCCGCTCGAGGAATAGACGAGATTGGTGGCCGCACCGACCGCGGTACCGTCGATGTAGGTGTACATGTCCCAGGTGTTGGCGGTAGCGGTCTTGACGTAATACATCGTCTGGGTGTGCGCCACGCCGAGCGAGTCGTATACGGTCAGCGAGGTGGACTGGGTGTAGCTCTGGCTGTTGGTCGGGCTAAATGGCGTCACCGTCGGCTGCGTCGCGTTGGCCGGCAGGTTCACGTTCGCTGTGACGGCCGTAGTCGCCGACGGTGCGCTGTCGGCACGCGAGAGCTGCAGGTCGGCCAGGCGGCCGAGATCGAAGCCCGTGCTCACGCCGGTGGCCGAAGTGGTCGGCGGGAACACCTGCAGGCGGTCGCCGATGTTGTTGACGACATAGCCGTCCTTGTCCACGCCGAAGTTGCCGGCGCGCGAATAGACCGTAGCGCCGGCGCGCGAGAGCGTGAAGAAGCCCTCGCCGTTGATCGCCATGTCCAGGCTGTTGTCGGTGAAGTCGATGTTGCCGCGTGCGAACTGCTGGCGCACCGCGGCGACCTGCACGCCGCTGCCGATCGCGTTGCGCGAGATGCCGTAGGGCGATGCCGCGAACACGTCGGAGAACTCCGCGCGCGAGCGCTTGAAGCCGGTGGTGTTGACGTTGGCGATGTTGTTGGCGGTGACGTTCAGGTCGGCGGTGGCCGCACCGATACCGCTCAGGGCGATCTGGAAGGGCATGTCGGGTTCCTCGCGCTCAGCTGATCCGGGTGATCTTGTCGAAGGTGGTGGCGCCGATGCCGGCGAGGTTCAGGACCATGCCGGAGGCGGTGAAGGAAATGCTCTCGATGCGTGTGGCGATCTGCACATCGACGGCGGTGTTGCCGGCCTTGGCGGTGAAGGTGTAGGTGCCGGCGGGCAGGGCCTGGCCGCTGCCGTCGCGGCCGTCCCAGGTGAAATCGACTTCACCGGCCTTGCGCGCCTCCACGTTGAACGTGCGCACGACCTTGCCGCTCTCATCGGCGACCTGGACCGTGAGCGTGCCGGCCGCGGTCGCGGCGACGCTGCCGGAAACGCCCTCCTTGCCGAGCAGACCCTTGTCGGTGACCAGATAGGCATCGTGACCGACCATGTTGGCCGCCTGCAGGGCCTGACTCTCGCCGAGCAGGGTCGAGACGTTCTGCATGTCGCCGCCGAGCGACTGGATGCCCTTCACGGTCGAGAACTGCGCGAGCTGGCCGAGGAACTCGGTGCTGCCGAGCGGCTTCAGCGGGTCCTGGTTCTTCAGCTGCTCGGTCATCAGGCGCAGGAAATCGGCTTCGCCGAGTTCGGTGCGACGCTCGGTCCTCGGCGCGACCTGCTGCTTGATGCCGAGCTGGGAGTAGATGTCGTTGGCCGTGTTCACGCTCATGGGCGGTTGTCCGTGGAGGAGGGGCGATCCACTCAGCGGCCGAGGCCGAGCGTGGCGAGAGCCAGATCCTTTGCCGTGTTCAGCACCTCGACATCGGCCTGATAGGCGCGCGAGGCGGAAATCATGTTGGCCATCTGCGCGACCGGGTCGATGTCCGGCGCGTACACGTAACCTTGCGAATCGGCGAGCGGGTTGCCGGGCTCATAACGCTTGATCGGCGGTGCATTGCCTTGCTCGACGCCGTTGACCTGCACGCCGGCAAGAGTCGGGTTGGCCGGATCGACCGGCAGCGTCGAAAACACCGGTTCGAGCGGGCGATAGACCGTGGTCGGATCGCCGCTGACGTTGTTCGCGTTGGCGAGATTGCTCGCCACCGTGTTCAGGCGCACCGACTGCGCGGCGAGCGCGGAGCCGGCGACATCGAAGATCGGCAGGCCGGCCATGCTCATTCTCCGGTGATCGCGGTCATCAGCGAACGCACGCGGCCCTCGACGAACGAGAGGCTCGCGCGGTACTCGAGCGCGGCGCGCGCGAAGCTTGCATGCTCGTAGTCGGCATCGACCGTGTTGCCGTCGAGGCTCGGCTGCAGCGGCACGCGGTAGACCGTCGCCTCGGTCACCGGATCGGTGGACTTGCCCAGGCCCTCGGTAATGCCGGTCTGGGCGGTCGCCGCTTCGAGCGCACGGCTGAAGTCGAGATCTCGTGCCTGGTAATTCGGCGTGTCGGCATTCGCGAGGTTCGACGCGATGAGGTTCAGGCGGGCTTCGCGCAGGCCGAGGGCGGCGGCATGGACGCCGAACAGCTGGGTGGACAGATCCGCCATACGTCCTCCGTACGGGACGATTCGTTGGCGGAGTCGAGGCAAGCCATGTGCCACGGAAAACCGTCGCCGCGCCGCACGCAGCGATCAACCGGCAGCGGATGACTCAGGCGGCGCGTCCGGGGGCGAGGCTCTCCAGTCGCGTAAGTACGTGTTCGGCAAGGTCGTCGGGGCAATATTTGGCAACGAACGCGTTGGCCCCGACGCGCTCGACCATGGCGTTGTTGAAGATACCGGACAGGGACGTGTGCAGCAGCACGTAGAGATCGGCGAGCGCCGGATCACGACGGATTTCCGTCGTGAGCGTATAGCCATCCATGTCGGGCATCTCGATGTCCGAGATCACCAGTGCGTAGTGCTTTGAAGGCACCACGCCACTCGCCGCGAGTTCCTTGAGATGGATGAGCGCCTGGCGGCCATCGGCGAGCAGGGTCGATTCGACACCCAGCTGCTCCATCACCTGCTGGATCTGGCTGCGCGCGACACGCGAATCGTCGACCACGAGGACACGCGCACTGCCGGGCGAGACCGCGCGCAGCAACAAGTGGCTGGACACGTCCGGTGCGGCCCCGACCGTCTCGGCCAGCACCTTCTCCACGTCGATGATCTGGATCAGCTCGCCGTTGTGGCGAGTCACTGCGGTCAGATGCGTGTTGTCGCTGAATTCCGGCGGTGGCTTCACGTCTTCGACGGCGATGTTTACGATGCGGTCCACCGAACTGACCAGGAAGCCCTGGATCGAGCGGTTGAACTCGCTGACGACGAGGTACTCGGCCGAATCGATGCCACGCTCCGGATGGCCGATCGCCAGGCCCAGATCGAGCACGGGCACCGAACGCTTGCGCACGTCGGCGAATCCAAGCAGCGGCGGATGTGCCTGCGGCAGCACGTGCAGGACGGGACGCTTGAGCACCTCCTGCACCTTGAACACGTTGACGCCAAAAAGTTGTCGCCCGCCGAGACGAAATAACAGCAGTGCGAGGCGGTTGTGGCCCGCGAGGCGTGTGCGCTGGTCGATGCGATTGAGCAGGTTCGCGGGCATACGTCCCGCTTATCGGCATCGGACGACAAAACTTTAGGGGCGTCAGGTGCGGAACAGCAGGGTGGCGTCCGGAATCGCCTCCTCGGCGGATGGCGAGTCCCGACGCCGGTTTGCGGTGAACGGGCGGGCGCTTCGGCGGCTCGGCAGGAAGCCCCATGCGTGCCGGGCGCGATGACAGACGCACGCACTGCGCTGTGCCGGCGCGGCGGCACGATGCGGACGCGGGTCGTGCTCGCAATTGCGGCACGGCTCTTGCTTCGATACGCACAATCCGTTGCGGAGTACCGCCTATGCGGGTCCGTCTCCTGCTGTTACTGTTGCTCGCCTGCACCGGAGGGTGGGCTGGCGATTTCCAGTCGCTCGACAGCATTCGCGCTGCGGCCATCGCGGCGGTCGTGCCCGATGCAGGCGCCAGCGCCGACGTGAGCGCGGAAGCCACGCTCGATCCGGGCCTGCGCCTGCCGCAATGCAGTGACGCGCTGACCGCGAATGCGGGCGGGCGCGGTGTGGCCGAGGTGGTCTGCGCCGGTCCGACCGCCTGGCGGCTGTTCGTTCCGGTACGGGTGCGCCGGGTGCAGTCCGTGCTCACGCTCGTCCGTCCGGTCGCGGCGGGGCAGATCATCACGTCCGACGTGCTCGGCCGCGAGGCGCGTAACGTCGCAACGCTCAACGAAGCCGCGCTGGTCGACGATGCCGCGGTCCTCGGTCGCGTGGCGGCGCGCACGCTGCCGGCCGGCAGCGTGCTCGCCGCCACCGATCTGCAGGCACCGCGCCTGGTGCGTCGCGGCGACATCGTCGTGCTGGTCGCGCGCGGTGCCGGCATCGAGGTGCGTGCGACCGGCAAGGCGCTCGGCGACGCGGGCCTTGCCGAGCGCGTTTCGGTCGAGAGTACGGGCTCGCGGCGCGTCGTGGTCGGCTACGTGCGTGCGCAGGGTGAGGTGGAGGTCCCGCTGTGATGCCGCGCGTGCCGGTGCGGGCACGCCGGATGCGCGTGGCCGGGGTGGCCGTCCGGCCCGCCCGACGCCATGCTGCCGGGCGAAGGATGATGAAGGGACGTCCGCCGGGAATCGCGGCGCCGGCCGCCTTCCGGCGGCTCTCGATGCGGCACCCCGATGCGGCACTAAAGTTTCCTTCAGAGCGGCCGATAACCACCCCGAAACCTGAAATGCGGAGTACGCCATGACCAGTAAGATCGATGGGTACGGCCAGACGGCGGGGGTGTCGCTTCCATCCGCCTTGCCGCGGACGACGGCGTCCGACAAGCCCCGCGTCGGTGCCGTGGCGGCCAGCGACAGCCTGGTCCTCAGCGAGAGGATGGTCGACATGCAGGCAGTACAGCGCAAGGCCGGTGAGGCGACGATCGGCGATCCGCAGAAGATCGAGCGCCTGCGTGCGGCAGTCGAGAGCGGGAACTACCCGATCGATGCCAGGACCATCGCCACGCGTCTCCTGGATGTGGAAAAGGCCCTGAAATGACCGGGATCCCGGCCTCGCCCGCCGAGTCGGCGCCGGCGTTGCTCGCGGCGTTCGGTCACGCGCTGGATGCGGAGCGCGCGGCCTTGGTCGATCTCGATGCCGAGGCGCTGGCCAATGCCAGCCGCGACAAGCTCGATTCACTGCAGGCCCTGATTTCGGCCATCGGCGCCGAGCCCGCTCTGGCCGACAGGTACGCGGCCCAGCTGCGTGATCTGGCCGCGCGCAATGTGGCCAACGGCGCCTTGCTCACGCAGCGCCGCCGAGACGTGCTCTGGACCCTGCGCCGGCTCGGCCTGGTCGAACCTGACGCAGCCTACGGCTGCAGCGGCCAGCTTGCCGGTACCGGTCGCGTGCGTTCGCTGGCGCAGGCCTGACCATGCCGCCGCTCGGGTCCTCGGAGGAAGTCCCGGGTAGCGATGCGATGCAGGCACGTGCAGCCTCCCTGCCGCCGGCAAGGGGCCGTAACATCGCGGACATGGATACCTACACGGTCGGCGATCCGGGCGAATTCCTCTCCGCTCTCTCCAGCGCCTCGGTGGATCTGATCCTCGTGCTCGACGGCGAGGGCCATGTCGTCTATTCGAATCGTTCCGCACGGCCCTTCATGATCTGCAATCCCGGCGCGGCGGAGGGCGGCGACAAGGCGTACCGCATCGATCCCGCACTGGTGCCGCCGGAAGCACTCGCCGGCGCGGCGACCAATGGCCTGTGGATGGGCGAGAGCGTGCTGCCGAGCGGGCAGCGGCTGCCGACCGTCTTCTTCGTGCGCGTGGTCGCCATCCATCCCGATGGAGGATCCGCCTGGCATTTCGGCGTGGTCGCCCACGACGTGAGCAAGGAGCATGCACGTGAGCGGGAGCTGCAGAGCCGCAATGCCGAGCTCGAGGTCGCCTACACCAAGTTGAAGGGTGCCCAGGAGCAGCTGATCCAGTCGGAGAAGCTCGCCTCGATCGGCCAGCTCGCTGCGGGCGTGGCGCACGAGATCAACAACCCGATCGGCTACGTCCACTCGAATCTCGGCACTCTCAACGAATACACGCGCCATCTGCTCGCTCTGGTCGAAGCCTACGACCTTGCGCTGGGTCGCAGCGGCAACGAACACGGGATCGCCGAGATCGCCGACCTGCGGCGCCGTTTCGACATCGACTTCGTCGCTTCGGATCTGCCGCAGCTCCTCGCCGAGTCGCGCGAGGGCATCGAGCGGGTGCGCAAGATCGTCCAGGACCTCAAGGATTTCTCGCGCAGCGAGGCCGGGGACGCCTGGGTGATGGCCGACGTGCACCGCGGCCTCGATTCGACCCTGAACATCGTCTGGAACGAACTCAAGTACAAGGCCCAAGTGGTCAAGAGTTTCGGCGAGCTGCCGCTGATCGAGTGCGTGCCGTCGGAGCTCAATCAGGTGTTTATGAACATCCTCGTGAACGCCGGCCAGGCACTGCGTGGTCGCGGCATCATCACGGTCAGTACCGGTCGCGAGGACGATCATGTCTGGATCGCGATCGGTGACGATGGCGAGGGCATTCACGAAGACGTCATGCCGCGCATCTTCGATCCGTTCTTCACGACCAAACCGGTCGGTTCGGGCACCGGTCTGGGGCTTGCGATTTCCTACGGCATCATCCGCAAGCACAGCGGTAATATCCATGTCACCAGCACGCCGGGGCAGGGCACGATGTTCCGCATCGAATTGCCGGTCCGTCAGCCCCGCGTCGTGCCCTGAGGGGCTGGAGCAGGGAGGGCTTCATGCATCGCGTTTTGTTGCTCGACGACGAGCCGAACATCCTGAACGCGCTGCGCCGTGTTTATCCTTCATGGAACGCGATGTGCCGGGGGCGGACGTCGTCGTCGAAACTTTCACCTCGCCGCTCAGGGCGCTCGAGCGGGCCGAGGAGGAGGACTTCTCGCTGATCATCTCCGACTATCGCATGCCGGAGATGGATGGCGTGGAGTTCCTCTCGCGTGTCATCGAACTGCAGCCGGGCGTCGCGCGCATGATCCTGTCCGGCTACGCCGATCGTGATGCGATCGGCGTAGCGATCAATGAAACGCGGATCCTGCGCTTCTTCGGCAAGCCGTGGGATGATGCCAAGCTACGCCGCACGGTCGCCGATCTGCTGTGCCACCACCGCGAGCATTTGGAGGCGACCGCGCGCGAAGACCGGTTGCTCGGGCGTGAACGCATGCGTCGGCGCCTTGAGCGCGAGGCGCCAGGCCTGATGCGTGTCGACTTTGATGATGACGGCGCCATCCCTCTCGACGACATGCCGCGCTGAACGCGGCCATCCCAGGATTCAACTCCGGCCAGTTTCGCGCATGCGTTCGCTGTAGGTACGGAACGCTTCGCTGATCTGCGCACGCAGGTCGTCGTCGTCCCAGGGCTTGGTCAGGAACTTATAGATCGCACCGCGGTTGATCGCGCTGGTGACGGTGGCGAGATCGGTGTAGCCGGACAGCACTAGGCGCACGGTATCCGGGTACATTTCCTTGACCTTGCTCAGGAACTCTGTACCGCTGATGTCGGGCATGCGTTGGTCGGAGACGATGACCTGGATCTTATTGCGGGCGAGGATGTCGAAGCCCTGTTGCACGTTGTTCGCCGTGAAGATGCTGTAGCCCTCGCGGCGTAGCAGGCGGTTCAGGGCGCGCAGTACGTTGTCCTCGTCGTCGACGAGCAGCAGGCCACGTTCAATCTGCGAGGCCGACATCAACACCGATTCGATGAACCGCCCGCGCAACAGGGCCATGGCCTGATCGGCCGGCACTGCTGGACCGAACACGTGACCCTGGAACTCGTCGCAATGGTTGCGCAGCAGGTAGCCGAGCTGTGCCTCGGTCTCGACGCCCTCGGCCATCACGGTCATGCGCAGCTCATGGCCCATCGCGGTGATCGCGCGTGCGATGGCGGCCTCGCCACTCTCCAGCGCCACATCATGGATGAAACTGTGGTCGATCTTGAGCTTGTTGATCGGAAAGCGACTGAGGTGGCTCAAGCTCGAATAACCGACACCGAAATCGTCAAGCGCGAGCCCCACGCCGATCTCCTTCAGCGCCGCCATGATCTGGCTCGCGCGCTGGACGTTGTCCATGATCGCGGTCTCGGTGAGTTCGAGCTCGAGCATCGACGGCGGCAGGCCGGTTTCCTGGAGCGCCTCGCGTACTTCGTCGATAAAGGTCAGCCGGTGCAGTTGTAGGGCCGAAACGTTGACCGCGACACTGACGTCGTCGTGACCGGCCTCAAGCCAAGCACGGGCCTGCTTGCAGGCATTACGCAACACCCAGCGGCCGAGCTCGACGATCATACCGAGCTCTTCGGCCACGCCGACGAACCGCCGCGGCGGCAGCAGGCCGAGATCGCGGGTCTGCCAGCGCACCAGGGCTTCCATGCCGACGATGCGGCCATCGGGCGCGCGCACCTGCGGCTGGAAATGCAGGACCAGCTCGTTGTCACGGATCGCACTGCGCAGGCGGCCGCCGAGCGCCAGGCGCTCGTGCAGCTCCTCGGCATGGGTATTGGAGAAGGCTTGCACCGAGCTGCGTCCGCTGCGCTTGGCGCGGCTGATCGCCGCCTGCGCGCAGTTGAATAGGTCGGTCGCAGTCTGGGCGTTCTCGGGGTAGCAGGCGAAGCCCACGGTGCCGCTGAGGAAGAGCTGATAGCTCGACAGCGGTACGGGCATCTCGAGGGTCTGGCGCAGCCGCTCAGCGATCGCAAAGGGATCGCTGTCCGCCGGCAGGCGCACCATCAGCATGAATTCGTCGCCGCCAAGACGCCAGATGCGCGTCTCGTCGGGCGCCGCGGCACGCAGGCGCTGGGCGATGAGGCGCAGGGTCTCGTCGCCGCCGCGTCGGCCGACGCTGTCGTTGACCGTGTGAAAGCGGTCGACGTCAATGTAGTACACGGCCACGCACTCGCCGCATTGTCCCGCCGCCTCGATGGCGGACTGAAAGGCATCCTCGGCATCGACGAAACGCGGCAACTGCGTGACAGGATCGTGGCGCAGCGCATAGGCCAGCTCGGCTTCGTACCGGCGGCGGTCGGTGAGGTCTTGGCTGACGCCGATGTAATGGGTCAGGCGGCCTTCGCCGTCGCGCACCGGCGAGATGCGGATTTGATTCCAGAACAGCGTGCCGTCCTTGCGGTAGTTGCGCAGTACGACCTCACAGTCCCCCTGACGCGTGAGTGCGTCCCGGATCTGCTGGATGCCCTCTTGATTGCGGTCCTCGCCCTGAAGGAAACGGCAGTTGTGGCCGATCAGTTCCTCCTGCGAAAACCCGGTCATGTGCTGGAAAGCCGGATTCACGTAGGTGATCGGCAGGTCCGGTTGCAATGCATCGGTGATGATGATACCGCTCTTGCTCGATTCGAGTGCGCGTACGAGCAGACGCTTCTGCTGGTCGAGGCGCAATTGTTCGGTGACGTCGCGGACCAGGATCAGCCGGCCTGCATGGCCATCAAGTTCGATGTCGTGGGCAGCCACCTCCACGTCGATGATGCTGCCATCCTTGCGGCGGTGCTTCCACAACCCCCCAGACCACAGGCCGTGCTGGCGGTCCTTCAGGTGCTGCTCGAAGTGCGGAACCTCCGATGGTGGCCGGATGTCACGCGGCGTCAGGGCAAGGAATTCCTCGCGTGAATAGCCGTAGTGGGCTACCGCGGCGTCATTGACAGCGAGAAAACGCAGGCTTTCGATGTCGTAGACCCACATCGGCAGCGGGCTGCGCTCGAACAGCAGGCGATAACGTTCCTCGCTGGCCTCGATGCGTGCTAGATAGCGGCGCCGATCGAGCGCGTAGCGCACGCTGCGCCCGAGCTGGGCGGCGTCGAGCCGGCCCTTGACCAGGTAGTCCGCCGCGCCGGCCTGCATTGCCTCGAGATCGACCTCGTGGCTGCCCTGGCCGGTTAGCAGGATCACCGGGCCGCGCACGCCGCGCCGCTGCGCCTCGCGCAGCCAGGCGATGCCGCTCTCCGGGCCGATCCGGTAATCGACGAGATGCAGGTCGTAGGCGCCGGCGACCGCCTTCTCGAGACTCTCGTCGTAGCGCGCGGACCAGTCCACCTGGGCCCAGATGTCCTGGACCTCGGCGAACATCGCCCGGGTCAGGATGACGTCATCCTCGTCGTCGTCGACGAGCAGGATGCGTACCGAACTGACGTGTGCCGATGGCGTCACGGCAGCCCCTCTGGGCCGGGAGTGACCGGCTCGCCGGAAGGGTCCAGCCAACGTCGGCTGATCGATTTGACCAGTTCGACCAGCGCCCCGAACGTCGCTGGCTTGGCGATGAAGGCATCGCAGCCGAATCGGCCGCGCGGCAGATTTTCCGCCTCTGCGCGCGAGGTGCTCATGACGATCACCGGGATGTGCCGAATGGCGTCGTCGGCCTTGATCGCGGCGAGTGCTTCGCGACCGTCCATCCGCGGCATGTTCAGATCGAGCAGGATCACCCGCGGCAGCGGATGGCGTTCCGCCTCGTGGTAGGCGCCGCGGCGCTTGAGGTAATCGAGCAGCGCCACGCCGTCGGGTACGAAGCGCAGCGGGTAAGGCAGCTGCGCGGCGCGGAACGCATCCATGGCCAGGCGGCAATCGTCCGGGTCGTCGTCTGCCATCAGCACGGTGGCGGATTGCTCATCCATGGCCGGGCTCACAGGGCGTCTCCCATGAGCACCGGGGCCGTCGGGCCTGCAGGCGGCGACAGCGGGAGTTCGACGGTGAACGTCGCGCCTTCGTTGGGTTTTCCATCGGCCAGGATGCTCCCCCCATGGCGCTCCACGATGCGCCGCACGATCGCGAGACCGATGCCGGAGCCCTCGTATTCGCTACGCCCATGCAGACGCTGGAAAGGTAGCAGAATTCGCTCGCGATAGCGGTTGTCGAAACCGATCCCGTTGTCTGCGATCCGCAGTCGCAGCCAGCGGCGCACGCCGTCCGTCCCGGACTTTTCGAACGTCTCACCGCCGACGACGATGTGCGGCGAGCGCTCCGGGTGGCGGAATTTCAAGGCGTTGCTGAGTAGATTCTGCAGAAGCTGGCGCATCTGCGTCGGATCGGCCTCGAGCGGCGGCAGCGGCGACACCTCGATAGTCGCGCCGGTCTGTGCGATCCGCATTTCGAGATCGCCGAGCACGTCCTGGCAGATCTGGGCGAGATCCACCTCGACCGGCTGGCTGCCGCGGGTCGCCACCCGCGAATACGCGAGCAGATCGTCGATCAGCTGCTGCATTCGACTGGCTGCGCTGCGCATGCGCTCGATGTAGTCGGCTCCCTCCGGGTCGAGCGTCTCCCCGAGGTGGATGCGCAGGCGATCCCCGAATGCCTGGACCTTGCGCAGCGGCTCCTGGAGATCGTGCGAGGCGATGAAGGCGAACTCCTGCAGCTCGCGATTGCGCGCGCGGACGTCCTGCAGAGCGGTCTCGAGCGCAGCGCGTGAGGCGCGCTGTTCGGTGATGTCGCGCGAGATCGCAAACATGCCGACCCGGGCACCATCGACCACGGTCGGTAGGACCGTGCAGATCGCCGAATAGATGTTGCCATCGGCACGCAATCCACTGTGCTCGAAAGTCTGCATTTCGCCGGTCATGGCACGATCGAGGTGCAGCCGCACGCGATCACGCTCGTCGGCCGGCACGACGGCTTCGAACGGCAGGCCGATGAAATACTCCCGGGGATGGCCGGTTATCGCAGTGACCGCCATGTTGCAGCTCGTTATGAGACCATCCAAATCAAGCGCGAAAACGCCCTCCGGAACATAGTGGAACAGCGAACGGAAGCGCTGTCGACTCTCTTCGACGCGCCGCCGCGCCTGACTGGCCTCGATCGCGATCGCGGCAATCGAGGCGAATACGTCGATCGTCTCGATCTCGTTCTGCATCGGCTGGTGCGGCGAGCGGTAATAGACCGCGAACGTGCCGAGCACGTCGCCGACAATGTCGAGGATCGGTGTCGACCAGCAGGAACCGAGTCCTGCTTCTGCGGCGAGCGGTCGGAAGGGTTCCCAGAGCGAATCGGCGGCGATGTCCACGCTGATGACGCGCTCCTTACGCCAGGCGGCCGTTCCGCAGCTGCCGACGTTCGGTCCGATCTCCAGGCCGTCGATGGCGCGGTTGTAGTTCTCCGGCAGGCTGCCACCCGCCGCCACCCGCAGGTAGCGTCCCTTCTCGATGAGCATGATCGAGCAGCGCGCCGGTGGATGGTGGCGCTCGTAGAGCGTGGTGATCGACGCCAGCGTTTCGGTCAACGGTACGCCGGTCGCCACGCCACGCAGGATCTCCGCGCGATCGCGCTCGACCTCCTGGTGGCGACGGCGCTCGGTGATGTCCTGGCTCGCACCGACCAGGCGCTGCGCGCGGCCGTGTCCGTCGCGAATCACACGGCCGATGGAGTGCAGCCAATGCAGCGACCCGTCGGAATGGCGGACCCGGAAACCCGTCTCGTAGGGCGCGCCGCTCAGTATTGCCGCATCGAACAGCGCCATCAGCATCGGGCGGTCGTCCGGGTGCACGGCATCGCGCACGGTATCGATGTCCGCGGTATCGATCGCCGGATCCAGCCCGAGCAGACGGAACATCTCGTCCGACCAGCGCCAGGCGCGGTTCTTGCCGGTCTCGCTCAGATCGATCTCCCAGCTGCCGAGCTTCGCGATGCGTTCGGCTTCGGCGAGCATCTCGCGGTTGTGTGCCAGTTCGTCGATCTGCTCGCCGAGGCGCTCCTTCGCGTCCTGCAGTTCTTCGATGATCCGGCCCCAGCCGAGGGCGATCGAGATGATCTGCGCGAACTGGATCGCGAACGCCTCGTCGTCCGCATTGAATTCACCGGCATAGCGGTCAGATATCTGCAGGAAGCCCAGGCACTGGCCGTGCCGGTCGCGCAGCGGTACCGACAGCAGGCCACGCAGCGGCACGTGCGAGTGCTGGTGCTGTCCAAACTCCATCCAGGCCGGATGCTCGATCAGCTCCTGGTGAGTCAGTCTCAGGATGCGCTGCCCGGAGGTCGCTTCGGCGAGCAGGCCGAGGCCGTAGACCGGCGCATCGAAATCGCGCCACTTCGCGTATTTGTCCGACAGCGAGACCGCGGCGGTCGTCGGCTGGCCGTCATTGGCGGTGGGCAGCAGATGCACTGAGCCTAGGTGGGCGCCGATGGTTTCGCGTACTTCCTCGACCAGCACCTGAAGCAGGTCGGCATCGCCGAGCTTGCTGCTCGCCAGCAGCGAGAAGCGGTTCAAAGCACGCAGCTTCTGCGAGCGGCGGTCCTTCTCCGCCTCCTTGCGTGCACTGACGTCCTGTGTGGTGCCGGCGAGGGCGACCAGCGTCCCGGCGGCGTCGCGTTCGTGGCGCCCCAGCGTGTGCAGGTGCAGGACTTCGCCATCGGAACGGGTCAACCGGTGTTCGATGTCAAGCGGAGCATCGCCTCTCTGGAAGGCGCGATAGGCCTCCGCCAGCGGCCGGCGATCCTCGACATGCGTGCGTTCGAGCATGTCGATGAAGCAGAAGTCCTGTTCACGGGACAGCCCGGTCAGCGCGAAGAAGCCCTCGCTGGCCGAGGTTGCGCCGGTCAAGCAGTCGATCCGCCACGCGCCAATACCGGCCACGTCCTCGATCTGGCGGAGCAGGACCTCGCCCTCCAGCAGCGGAGGCGGCAGAGTGAGCGGGGCGTGCTCGTCGACGTGGAAACCGATGCCGTTTGCGCGTGCCATGGCGATGATCCTGTGCGGCTGGGATCGCCCGGCGAAGGCATGTTCGAACATCAGCAGGGGCGTGCCGTGCAGCACGCCTTCCAGCCTCTCGGCCCCCGGCGATTCTTGCCATTCCGGCAGGAGTTCCCAGAGCTTCGGATGCGGAGCCCGGTCCAGCAAGGCGCCGAACAGCTCGCGGGCGAGCGGTCCTGCCTCGCTGATGCGCCAGTCCGCACCAGTGGCCAGAAACAGCGTCAGACCACGTGCGACCCGGGGCTGGCCCTCGGCGCTTCCGGCCGATCTATCCGTCCTGTATTCGGGCGGCACAGGCACCGCATCCGCATGGCTGGTCATCCCCATGTGCTCAGGTCGATGGGATCGACTGCATCGGAGCGGGGGCGTGGTGCGAGCACGCCGCCCGGTCAGTCGTTGCCCTTAGGAAAACCTGTCGATGGACTGCCGCCGCGATGTCGTCTGCGTCAGCAGTTCGCCGGACCCCGTGCTGCAAGCAGGCGGCACGATGATCCGCTCGTTTGCGCTCAACAAGCAATACCTATGCTGCGCCCATCGTTCCTATTATGGAACTGTAAGAATGTCGTGCAATTCATTAATCGGTAGATGTGTTTTCGTCAATTGGCGAGCGCACTGGCTGATGACTCCCGGGATGCCCGGCGGGCATCCGGCACGCAGGCGTCAGCCGTCCGTCGGCGCTGCGCCGGCCCCGAGCGATCCGAATGGTCGTGGCGGAGGGCACAGCGTTCGAGAACGCCACTTGCATCGCGGGCTCGACGCCATGCGGCGCCGGTCCTCGATGGGTATGCCCCATGACCTCCTGCACGCCCCCTGTCAGGGTTCCGAAACGGCAGCTCACGGTCCGCGGCCGCATGCCCGTCGTCGATCGCATCGCCGGAAGGCTCGCGGCTCTGCGTACCGCTGCTTTCGTGCTTGCGCTCGCTGTTATCCTTGCCATCCCCGGGCCGGCCCCGGGCGTCGTTCCGGTCGCCACGGCGGCCGGAACGGGCGTGTCCGCGCAGGTGGACGCCGGCACCGTCGAGCTGGTCATGGCCTGGCGTCGCGCGCGCGGTCTCGACCCGCCGGATGCGGAGGCGGACCGGCGTGCGGCGGGGTCCTTGCATGGCGTGGAGCCGGGTCATTGCGACTCGGCCGGGAGCGTGGCACCCGGCACCAGCGATGCGCCGCCGGTTGCGGCCGGAGACGGGGATTGCCCCTCCCGTGATTCCGCGGTATCGCCGCGGTTGGGCTATGGCGATCTCGGTACGCCCCGCCAGTGATGGCGCTGTCTCGCCCGCGGAGCCTACGGCCATCCATTGCATGGAGTGACCTAGCGATGCGCGTGTTGTTCGTGGACGATGAGCCCCGGGTGCTCGATGGCATCGGCCGGATGCTGTTCGCCGTCGGCTGCACGTGGGACCTGCTGTTCGCAAACAGCGGCGATGAGGCCTTGGACGTGCTGGCCCGCATGCCGATCGATGCGGTCATCTCGGACATGCGCATGCCGCGCATGAACGGCGCGGAGCTGCTCGAGAAGGTGCGGGCGAGCTGGCCCGACACCGTGCGTCTGATCCTGTCGGGCCAATCGGATGCGGAAGCGGCGATGCGCGCCCTCAACGTCGCGCACCGCTTCCTGTCCAAGCCTTGCGAGGCCGGCGTCCTCATCGAGGCAGTGGAGAGCGCGATCCAGCTCCGCCTGCTGCTGATCGACCCGACGATCCGTTCCTGCGTCAGCGCGGCGAGCCGGTTGCCGGCCGCGCCGCAGGTTTATCTGGCGCTGAACCGGGTAATGCTCGATCCACGCAGCGATGCGCAATCGGTCGCCGCTATCCTCGCACGTGACCCGGCACTGACGGCCAAGACCCTGCAGTTGGCCAACTCGGCTTTCTTCCGCGGCTCGCGGACGGTCGGCGACGTGCAGGCCGCGGTCGCCCGCATCGGGCTCAGCGCCGTTCGCAATCTCGTCCTGGCCAGCGAGGTCTTCGATGTGCCGGCACGTGCACGCGACGCCGAGACCCTCCAGTCCCGCGCGCTGCAGGCCTCGCTGCTCGCCGCTCGCATCGTCGAAGGTCGCGGGGACTGCGACAACGCGCCGACCGCGGCCCTGCTGGCCAACGTGGGACTGCTCCTGCCGGAGGCGCTGGATGCGGCCAGGCGGATCGACGGCAACGGCCTCGGGCATGCGGAGATCGGGGCCTTCCTGCTCGGCATGTGGGGGTTGCCGACCGAGATTGTCGAAACGGTCGCCTACCACAGGCGTCCCGACCGCCTGCCGCAGCGCCGGTTCGGCACGATCGGCGCCGTGCACGTCGCTACGGCGCTGGTGAATGGAGACGAGGTCGACGAGGACTACCTCGAGCGCCTGCAGGTCGCCGGACGCCTGCCGGAGTGGCGCCAGTTCGGTGAGCGGCTCGCCGAGCAGGTCGGCGTGGTCCAGGCCGCCTGACGGTACCGACGCGCTTCGCTCCGGGTACGCGCCGCGCAGCCAGGCGGGCTCAGAACTCCTCGACGAACTCGACGCCGATCGCCATTTCCTCTGCGATCAGCGCGATCTGCCGGCGCACGCCGTTGACGGCGTCCTCGTCGCTCACGCCGATCTCGACGGCTTGCAGACCGGGACCGATGTCGTCGGGAAGACCGGCCGAACTCGAATCCTCGTCGTCCATGTGCGGCATGAGATCCGCGACCTGCTCGATCCGCTCGACGGTATCGAGGCCATGCAGCCGCGCGATGAAGTCGACGACATCGTCTTCGCTGGCGATCAGGCGGACCTTGATCGTGGGCATGGTGCAGGGGCCTCTCGTCAACAGGGTGCGGTCGATGGCGGGGCACAGCCTCGCGCTTCGCCGCAGGCCGACCCTCTCGGCTCGCGCTAGCAACGCTCGTGCCGTCGGCGTGTTCTCCGGCGGCTCGTGCCGCGAATGCGCGAGCATCGGCAGGGCAGGACCAGAAAAGACCTGACCGGTACGACCCCGATCGCCGCAGGTCCCGCCGGGCATCGGTCGGCCGCGGGGCCGCGGATGGTGCCGTCAGTGGCCTGCCGAACCCGCCAGGAAGCGCAATCCAACGCCAGGCTCGGTGGCGATCCAGTGCGGAGAAGCGGCGGCGTCGCCGAGCTTCTGGCGCAGCTTGCCGACCAGGATGCGCAGGTAGTGCGTATCTTCCTGATGCGTGGGGCCCCACAGCTCGCGCAGCAGTTGCGGCTGCGTCACCACGCGGCCGGCGTGGCGGATCAGCAGGGCGAGCAGTGCATATTCCTTGCGCGAGAGAACGATCGGCTCGCCATCGAGACGCACCTCGCGGCGCGCGAGATCCACACGCAGGCGGCCGTCGTCGAATACCGGCGCCGTATCGCCGGCTGTCGCGTGCGCGCGCAGCAGTGCCCTAATGCGGGCCATCAGTTCCTGCACGCCGAAAGGCTTGGTCACATAGTCGTTGGCGCCGGCATCGAGCGCGCGAACCTTCTCCGCCTCGTCGGCACGTACGGTCAGCAGGATCACCGGTACCTGGGACCACTGGCGGATTTCCGCGAGGACTTCGTGTCCGTCCCGTTCGGGCAGCCCGAGATCGAGAATGACCAGGTCGGCGCCACGCGTGGCCAGTGCGGCGAGGCCGGCCCGGCCGCTGTCGGCGGCCTCGACGCGGTAGCCCTGGGCGCGCAGGCTGATGTCGAGGAACTTGCGGATCTGCGGCTCGTCGTCGATGACCAGGATGCGTGCGGTCGACGCGGCAGCGGTCTCGGCGGGGCGCTCGGCGCTCATTCGGTCCTGGTCGCTGGCGGTTCGTTGTCCGGCAGGGTAATGCGGATGACCGTGCCGCGGCCATTCGGGCCGGGCAGGGCGGTGACGGTACCGCTGTGCGCACCGATCATGCCGCGGGTGATGGCGAGTCCCAGTCCCGTGCCCTGACGGCCGCGGTCGCCGCGCTCGACGCTGTAGAACATGTCGAAGATGCGCTGGCGCTCGTCCTCGGGAATGCCCGGACCGCGGTCGCGCACGTCGATCCGCAGCTTGCCGTCCGGCAGGCGTCGCGCCTCCACGGCGACCGCCTCGCCCGGCGGCGAGAATTTCGCGGCGTTCTCGATGACGTTGAACAGCGCCTGCTCGATCAGGGCCGGATGCACCCACAGCGGGCCGATGTCTTCGCCGATGGCGACCTCGAAGCGGGCATCCGGCTGATAGCGCTGCAGGCGGGTGACGGCCGAACCGATCAGTTCGTCCACACCGATCCAGTCGCGGCTGAGGGCGAGGCCGCCATGACCGAGCCGGGTCATGTCGAGCAGGTTCTGGATATAGCGGTCCAGGCGCTCGCCTTCGAGGCGGATCGTCTCGAGCAGGTCATGGCGGTCCTCGCGGCTGATCGCCTCGGCATAGTTGTCCAGGCTGCTGGCCGCGCCGATGATCGAAGCCAGTGGCGAGCGCAGGTCGTGCGACACCGACGAGAGCAGGGCCGAGCGCAGGCGCTCGGTCTCGCCGGTTACGCGGGCATCCTGCAGGTCGGCGACGAGCCGCACGCGCACGATCGCCTGGGCGATGTCCTCGGCCATGGCTTCGGCCAGCCGCCGCTGCTCCGGACCGATCCGGGACGCGCTGGCGGCGAAGCGCAGACCGATTACGCCGACGCTGCTGCTGCCTGCGAGCAGCGGCAGGAACCACCAGTCCGCATTGGCCATGGTGTCGGTGTAGCGGCCAGCCGCCTGACCGTGACGGCGCGCCCAGTCGGCAGCGGCACAATCGCGTTCCGGCAGCAGTATGCCTTCGCGGACGGACGAGGTTTCGTCCAGCTCGATGAGCGCATCCGCATCCAGCGTACGCCGCAGCGCATGCGTTGCCGCGCCGACCACCTGGCTGAGATCCGCGGCGCTGGCGAGCTGCTGGCTGAGGCTCTGCAGTGCCGTGGCGTGTGCGTTCGCCGCGCGCAGCGCGAGTACCTGCATGCGCAGCTTCGAGGCCAGGCGACCGGCCACGAGGGCGGCAAGCAGGAACAGGAACACCGTGGCCACGCCATGACTCGCGCTGATGTAGAAGGTCAGGCGCGGCTCGATGAAAAAGAAGTCGTAACTCAGGAAGCACAACACGGCCGCGATCACCGCTGCCGTCATGCCGGTACGCGCCGCCACCAGCACCACCGCGACGATGAACACCATCGACAGATCGGCGAGTCCCACCCAGCGCTTGGCGAGACCGGCCAGTCCGGTGGCCGCGGCGGCGGTGAACACTGCGAGCGCCGCGTCGCTGCGGCTCAGCCAGCCGCCGAAGCCGTGCAGCGCACGCCGGGACCGCGCGCGCGCCTGCGGCGGGCTGACGATGGTGAGTTCATAATGGGCGCCGCGCTGGATCAGCTGCTGGGTCAGCGTGCGGTTGAACAGGCGTGCGATCGGGCGCTCGCGGGTACGGCCGATCACGATCGCCGAGGCGCCGCTGCGCGCGGCGTGATCGAGCAGGGCATCGACCACGCTGCCGCCGTGCAGCAGCTCCGCTTCGCCGCCGAGCCGCCGGGCGAGCGCGAAGGCGCGATCGATTTCCGCCTGCCGCATGGGATCGGATAGCGGCTCGGTCTGCACACTGACCACGGTCCAGGGCGCATCGCGGCGTTCGGCCAGGCGGCGCGCCACGCGCACGAGGTATTCGGACTGCCCGCAACCGTCGATCGCCACCAGCACGCGCCGGCGCAGCGGTACGCCGGGCATGCCACGCGCGGCCTGGGCCTCGCGCAGATCGCTGTCGACCCGGTCGGCTGCGGTCTGCATCGCTAGCTCGCGCAGGGCGGCGAGGTTGGACGGCGAAAAGAATGCCTGCAGCGCCTGGGCCGCCTGCTCCGGCACGTAGACCTTGCCCTGCCGCAGCCGCTCGATCAGCTCGCGCGGCGGCAGATCGACCAGCACGATGTCGCGCAGGCGGTCGAACACCACGTCCGGCACCGTCTCGCCGACGCGCACTCCGGTGATGCGGTGCACGAGGTCGTTGAGGCTCTCCAGATGCTGGATGTTGATCGTGGTGTAGACGTCGATACCGGCGTCGAGCAGCTCCAGCACGTCCTGCCAGCGTCGCTCGTGACGGCTGCCGGGCGCATTGCGGTGGGCGAGCTCGTCGACCAGCACCACGGCGGGCCGGCGCGCGAGGGTGGCGTCGATGTCGAATTCATCGAGACGGTGGCCGGCATGGTCGATGGGCCTGCGCGGTATCTGCGCGAGTCCGTCGAGCAGGGCAGCCGTCTCGGAACGTCCGTGCGTCTCGACGATGCCCACGACGACGTCGACGCCGCGCCGGCGGAGCTCCTGTGCGCGCCCGAGCATCGCATAGGTCTTGCCGACGCCCGGTGCGGCGCCGAGGAAGATCGTCAGGCGTCCGCCGCCCTCGCGGCGCAGCTCGCCGATGAGGGCGTCGGCCTGGACACGCCGCGAGTCGGTCATGGTGGCGGCGTTCCGGTCCGACGCGACAGGGCGTCCAGCGCCAGGTTGAGCGTCAGGACATCGATGCGCGGCTGACCGAGCAAACCGAACTGCGGCGCCTGGGTATGGCGTGCGACCAGGGCGGCGACCGTCGCCTCGTCGAGCCCGCGTGCCCGCGCCACGCGCGCGATCTGCACCTGCGCCGCCGCCGGCGACAGATGCGGATCCAGACCGCTGCCGGATTCGGTGAGCAGCTCGTCCGGTACCCGTACTGGATCGATGCCGTCGCGTGCGGCCACGGTGGCACGCAGGGCGGCGATCCGCCGACGCAGGTCGGGATTGCTGCGCGCGAGGTTGCTGCCGCTCGCGGCCATCGGGTCGTAGTGCACGGCCGACGGGCGTGGCTGGAAGTAGCGCGGATCGACGAACGGCTGGGCGATCAGCACCGAACCGACGGTCCGGCCATCGCGCTGGATCAGACTGCCGTGCGCCTGCGCCGGGAACAGGAAACCGCCGAGCGCCGTGCCGGCCAGCGAGTACAGGAAGCCGAAGCCGAGCAGCGTCAGAACGGCGAATGCGAGTGCGGGACGCCAGGCGATGCGATCGTCGAGCGACAGGTTGCCCGTGTCCATCTCTCAGCCTCCGATGAGGGTCAGCAGCAGATCGATTAGCTTGATCGCGACGAATGGCGACAGTACGCCACCGACGCCGTAGATCAGCATGTTCCGGCGCAGCAGCGCCACCGCGCTGACCGGCCTGAACCGCACGCCCCTCAGCGCCAGCGGAATCAGTGCCGGAATGACGAGGGCGTTGAAGATCAGCGCGGCCAGCACCGCATGACGTGGACTCGAAAGGTGCATCACGTCGAGCGCCGCCAGCGACGGCAGGGCTCCGGCGAACAGGGCGGGCAGGATGGCGAAGTATTTCGACACGTCGTTGGCTAGGGAGAAAGTGGTCAGTGCGCCGCGCGTGATGAGCTGCTGCTT
>Ga0116193_1001192_pt1 | contig 22266 bp, 21 predicted proteins | sample AD_UKC115_MetaG_FD_89892 | JGI IMG/M metagenome (GOLD analysis project Ga0116193, IMG submission 89892) | Active sludge microbial communities of municipal wastewater-treating anaerobic digesters from Hong Kong - AD_UKC115_MetaG | ecosystem: Engineered > Bioreactor > Anaerobic > Digestate... | reverse complement strand
TATTTATCGTTATGTTTCGATCATTTCAAAAAATTAAAAACAGAATAACCTCAAATCAAAATTTAGCCTTTGATTTAGCTGCTTAATCTAAAAAAGAAAGTGCCCTTTTGAGACACCCTCTTTATTTCGGGATTCCATGAATTGTCAATCTCCTGAAGATCTCCGATTATTTTTTCTCTACTTATTGTTTTTCCGTTGCCGTTGTGATTGATATGAAAATTGCTTAGAGCAACCTTTGCATTTTGAAATGCTTCAGCGAGTCTGCTATTCCGAATTCGTGAAAAATCCAAATTCAGAATTGATAAGGCTGTTTGATCTTTATGCGCTTTTTTCAGGCGTTTCTTGAGCAATTTTTGAATGGCACGGGCTGTTTTCAATAGGTTATTCAACGGAATGCCATTATCAACATATTGACTCAATTCTTTGTTAATCCCTTCCAACAATACGACAAAACCGGCACCACCCGAATCAACTACTCCCGCTTGTTTGAGTACGGGGAGCATTTCGGGAGTCTGATTCAGCACTTCTTTCAAATAAGGGATAGATTGCTGGATAATGGTTAACGGATTATCATACAGAGGCATCAGTTCGGCATACTTTTCCTTCAAAGCTCTCATCAATGTCAACATCGTGCCTTCCCGTGGATTTTCCGTACCGTTATAAGCATTTTGATATCCGTTTTCGATTGCCCGATAGATGTTCTCTTTAGAAAAATCGTTGTTAGCCGTTATTTGTGTAAATCCTTGTGTAAACAACGAAAGAATCACCCCCGAACACCCTCGGCTATTGAGAAGCATTTGTTCTGCAAAGTCTTCAAGATATTCACCGGAATGAATATAAGTTTCTTCGCTTTTCTGTATATGAGCAATAGCTCCCTGCATTGTAAGCACCATGTTTAATCCCGTATCACCGTCGGGTACAGGAAAAACGTTCAGGCCATTCAGATATTCTTTATGTTTACCGAGATAATGATATATATTATCAATAATTTCGTTTATGGCTTCTACATCGAAAGCCACTTTGGTTTCTTCCACTAAATCTAAATCGGGGGCATTCATTTTCCAAAATTTTGTGAGACAAAAAACTCTGTTAGTTTCCGCATGTGAAATGACAGACTAACGTTTTTTACTCAATTCTTAATCTCTTAAATTGTAAAAATACAAATATTATGCTAAAATGGTTGCAAGTTACTTTCTTTTTACAAAAAAAACGATGTAACGCAGATTTTTAACTTTTAGAAAAATAATATTAGAGGATTGCCAAGTGTAAGAAGTGCGACATTAGGAATTTTACGGGACTACAAGCTTCTAATATATAGGTATTTGTTTATATTAGTCTCTGAAGCGTTTGGTAATTTCATCGTAGGCATCGATACGTCGATCACGCATAAATGGCCACCAGCGGCGGACATTCTCGGTCCGCCGGATATCGATATCGATAATTTGAGTGATTTCCTGATCGAAAGGTGCCTGATAGAGTATTTCGCCCTGTGGTCCGCATGCAAAACTATTGCCCCAAAAGGTAATACCTTTCGTTTGTTTCGAAGGGTCAGCTTCAAATCCTGTTCTATTGACCGCTATCACAGGGATACCGTTTGCCACGGCATGACCTCGTTGTACGGTTATCCACGCATCCAGTTGGCGTTGTTTTTCGTCTTCTGTATCCATCGATTCCCATCCAATGGCAGTAGGATAAATAAGAACATCGGCACCGGCCAACGCCATCAGGCGAGCAGCTTCGGGATACCACTGATCCCAGCATACCAAAACGCCGAGTTTGCCGACTGAGGTTTGTATCGGATGGAATCCCAAATCCCCGGGTGTAAAATAGAATTTTTCGTAATACGCAGGATCATCGGGTATGTGCATTTTGCGATATATCCCTGCAATGCTGCCATCTTTTTCGATGACGACAGCTGTGTTGTGATATAATCCCGCAGCTCTTTTTTCGAAAAGCGAAAGTACAATCACCAATCCGGTTTCTCGGGCGAGCTTTCCGAAAATTCCGGATGACGGTCCGGGAATTGTTTCGGCTTGATCGAAAACAGCAACATCTTCTGTTTGACAGAAATACAATCCGTTGTGAAGTTCCTGCAATATCACAAGCTCGGCCCCTTCATCGGCTAATAAGCGGATTTTCGACTGCAAACGTGATATATTGTCTTCAATATTTGCTGTATTGGATTGTTGAATGATTCCCGTTTTCATATTGTTGGCATGAAAAGAAGTTAGGTGTACGTTTGTCGGATGTATTACAAAAATCCTTGTGGAAACTGCATGGTTACACAATGGAGTGAGCCATGTTGTTTGATTAGAACACGGCAGTCGATACCCACGATTTCACGATCAGGGAAAGCTTTTTGCAACTGCTTTTTGGCAATTTCGTCCTTGGGCGATTGATAGCAGGGCATTAGTACGGCATCGTTGATGATCAAAAAATTAGCATAAGTTGCCGGTAATCTGAACCCGTCATCATACATGGCATCAGCCATTGGCAACGGAATCAAATGATAGGGCTTATTTTCGACTGTCGTGAAATTTTTAAGCTCTATCTCCATTGCTTTCAATTCATCATAATGTTCGTCGTTTTTGTCTTCGCATTTTACATACGCTATTGTCTGTTCGTTGCAGAATCGTGCGAGGGTGTCGATATGGTGATCGGTATCGTCGCCGGCCAGATATCCATGATCGAGAAACAGTACACGACGAGCTCCCAGCCATTTTGTCAGAGTCTGTTCCAAGTCGTCCAAACTCAAAGGTTGATTCCGATTGGGAGAAGTAAGGCACTCGGAAGTAGTAAGTATTGTCCCTTTTCCGTCCGACTCTATGGAGCCCCCTTCGAGGATAAAATTTAAATGACTTATATAGCCCACTTCAGGTCTGAAAACATCCAAATCGTATAATAGTCGCGTAATTTGATTATCGAGATCGGCCGGATATTTAAGACCCCACCCGTTGAACTTGAAGTCGAGTAAAGTAGGTTTGTTATCGATAAAAACTGAGATTGCGCCATGATCACGAGCCCAAGTATCATTGCTTTTGAGCTCCGCAACGATGATTCGTTTTTGCTCTTCTTTGGTAAAATATTTGATAACTTCGTCTTCTTCGGGACAAACGATTAGCAATTTTTCGTGCTTCAAGATTTCTTTTCCAATTGACACAAAGCATTGCGTAACTTCTTCAAGCATGTTGTACCAGTCGGTGTTTGCGTGCGGCCAGGTGAGCTGTATGCCACTTTGATGATGCCATTCGGCAGGAAAAACAATGTTGGCCATAAAATTTGGATTAGTCTAAATTACCACGAACAATCCCACGCGACGAGTTGCGCACGAAGTTGAGAATATGATCTCTTTCGTAGGAAACAGGCATTTCGCTTTCGATGCGATCCAATGCCTGCGAAACATTAAGGCCGGAGAGGTAAATGGTGCGATAGATTTCCTGTATGGCATTGATTTGATCGCTCGTGAATCCTCTTCGACGCAATCCAACGACGTTTAATCCGACATAAGTGATTGGTTCTCGTCCTACCATAATATAGGGGGGGATATCTTTGGGGATTTTCGATCCTCCTTGAATCATGACATGAGCACCAATTCTCGTAAATTGATGAATAAGTGCACCTCCACTGATAGTTGCATAATCGTCCACTTCTATTTCACCTGCAAGCTGTGTCGCGTTGCCAATAATTATATGATCCTTGAGAATGCAATCGTGTGCAACATGGCTGTAGGCCATGATCAAACAATCATCGCCTACTTTGGTAAAACCTTTCGAAGCGGTACCTCTGTTGACAGTTGCACATTCGCGTATAGTCGTATTGTTTCCGATAATGGCAACCGTTTCTTCTCCATGAAACTTTAGATCTTGAGGAATAGCAGCAATAGTCGCATGAGGAAAAATTTTGCAATTTTCGCCGATGCGTGCGCCATAAAGTATCGTCGAATGTGTCATAAGATGCGTACCATCCCCGATTTCAACGTTTCGATCAACGTAAGCAAACGGATCGATTACAACTCGATCGCCGATTTTGGCTTCGGGATGTACATAGGCTAAGGGTGAAATGCTGTTCATAAGGGTAATAAGCAAATTCGGTTATTTGTTCTTAATTATTTGCGCAGTAAAATCGGCTTCAGAAACAACTTTGTCGCCAATGAAGACAATTCCTCGCATAGTTGCAATACCTCTTCGAAGTTCGCTTGTCAGCTCAACACGAATAATCAATGTGTCGCCGGGAACCACTTTGTGTCTGAATTTCACATTGTCTATTTTCAAAAAATAAGTCGAATAACGCTCGGCCTCCTCTAGGTCTGACAGGACGAATAACCCTCCCACCTGGGCCATAGCTTCTATCTGAAGAACACCCGGCATAACGGGTTCTTGAGGAAAATGGCCAACAAAGAATGGTTCATTTGTAGTCACATTTTTGATGCCGACAATGTAGCGATTTGTTTTTTCGACGATTTTATCAACCAACAAAAAGGGATATCGATGGGGCATGATTTCCCTGATCCGATTGATATCCAAAACAGGTTCGATGCAGGGATCGTATATAGGGGGCTGCACTTCGTTCAGACGAATATCCTTCCTAATTGCGCGTGCGGCTTTGTTGTTGATTCCGTGTCCCGGTTTGGTGGCAATGATTCTTCCTCGAAAGGGTTTCCCTATCAGGGACATATCGCCGATAATATCGAGAATTTTATGACGGGCAGGTTCATTGGGAAATAAAAGTGCCCGATGGTTGAGATAGCCCAATTCCTTAGCATTGTGCCGATCAACTTTGAGCAGATCAGCCAATTCATCGAGTTCGTGCTGTGGTAATTCACGTTCATAAATCACGATGGCATTATCCAGATTTCCACCCTTTATTAAACCTGCTTTGTGAAGTTGCTGGATTTCGCGCACGAACACGAATGTGCGGGCCGGTGCGATATCTTTTTCGTAGTCGGCCATGTTTTCGATAGATGCAGATTGGTTGGGAATATATTTCGATTCGAACTCAATAAACGAGTTGATGCAAAAACTATCGTCAGGCAAAAGAATAATTTTTGATCCGGTTTCCGGATCCGAGACTACCATTTTTTTGCGAACAATGTAAAAATCCTTATCTTTTTCTTGTTCAACGATACCGGCGTTTTTTATTGCAGTTACGTATTCGATAGAACTACCGTCTAATATCGGAAACTCCGAAGCATTTACCTCTATCAGGCAGTTGTCGATGCCGAGAGCATAAAGTGCCGAAAGACCATGCTCAACCGTGCTGACGGTTGCGTTGCCACACCCGATAACGGTTCCTCGCTGCGTGCCTACTACATTATCGGCAAGCGCATTGATTAAAGGTTGATTTTCTAAATCGGTGCGGCGAATTTTATAACCATGATCGACGGGCGCCGGGTTGAAAGTAATTTTTATGTTTAATCCTGTGTGAAGTCCTTGCCCTTGCAAGCTGAAACTGTTTTTAAGCGTTCTCTGTTTCACTATCGTTCGTAATTTAATGAATGCGAATTAAATTTCGCGCAAAGATACAACAAAATTGGTTAATTTTGTTGAGATCCTTACTGATGATGGCAAATAAAAAGAAAATGAGAGTTATTCTTGATTTTTGAGTTGCTTTTTCAACGACTCAATTTCTTTTTCCAAAGCGTTTAATTGTCGATACATGTCGGGCAATTTGGGAATAATCAGACTCGATCGGAAAAAGCTCTTGACCGGCATCGCAGGAGAACCAATGATTTCGGAGCCGTCCTTTATGTTGCTAATGATTCCCGATTGTGCTCCGATTTGTACGTTATTCCCAATGGTAATATGTCCACCCAATCCCACTTGTCCTCCAAATACACAGTTTTCGCCAACTTTGGTAGAGCCGGCAATACCCACTTGAGCTGCCATTGCCGTATTTTGCCCGATTTCACAATTGTGCGCAATTTGAATCAGATTATCCAGTTTTACACCGCGATGAATGATGGTTGACCCCATAACTGCCCGATCGATAGTTGTATTTGCTCCAATTTCAACGTTATCTTCGATAATCACATTGCCTGTTTGTGGAATTTTGCGATATCCTTCCTTCTCGCGACTGAATCCAAATCCGTCTGCTCCAATCACGGCACCTGAGTGAATAATGCAGTTGCTGCCAATGACACAATCCCTATAAATTTTCACACCGGGATATAAGATGGTATCGTCGCCAATGGTAACATTATCACCTACATAAACCTGAGGGTATATCTTGCAATTGTTTCCGATCACAACTTTTTCTTCGATCACCGCAAAAGCGCCGATGTATGCTTTCTCTCCAATTTTGGCCGACGGATCTATTGAACAGTTTGAGGCAATTCCTGTTTTTTCAGGAGTGTTTTTATTGGCCATTTCGAGTAATAATGCCAAAGCGGCATAAGAATCCGGAACTTTTATCAAAGTTGCCTTGATGGGTTTCTCAGGCACAAAATCCTTGTTTACAAGCACTATGTCGGCCTTAGTCTCGTAAATATAAGGCGTGTATTTGGGATTGGCTAAAAAGGTAATTGAGCCGGGTTTACCTTCTTCTATTTTTGCGAACGTTTCTACCACTACTTCGGGATTGCCTTCGATTTCTCCGTGAAGAAAATCGGCGATTTGTTTTGCTGAAAATGTCATTCGATTAAAATGTAATACTAAAAAAAGAAATGTTTATCCTTGCAAATTAATAAATAAAAATTCAATCTTCGGCATGCGAAAGTCCTAAATTACGTTTACGGGCAAAAAAATGGCAAAAATTTGTCGAAATAAAAATAAAGCGGTACATTTGCACTCTCATTTTCGGGATGTAGCTCAGTCCGGTTTAGAGTACGCGTCTGGGGGGCGTGTGGTCGCTGGTTCGAATCCAGTCATCCCGACAATTGAAAATAAGGCTCTTGCGGTAATGCATGGGCCTTTTTTATGTTCCGTATGTTGAATAACATATCGGGTTTTTACCGTTATTTGCCGTTTTTATATGCAAATTTGTGTGTCAAATATTGTGTCAAATAAATAACTATATGGCAAGTTCAATATTGTATTTAGATAAAAGAAGACGTAAAGATAACGGTGAATATCCAATTAAAATTATGATAACTCATCGATCAAGGTTCATGATTAATACCGGGATTTCCTGCCTGGCATCTGAATGGAAAGGAAGGCAAATCACGAAGGGGGCAAATAGCAGGGCGAAGAATGCGGCAATCAATAACAAAAAGACGCAAATAGACAAGATTCTGTTGTCTCTCGAACTGGAGGGTGTCCTACCATCACTAACAGATGCTCAACTCCGTTCATATCTAAGCAATGACTATTGCCTGCGCACACCTTACGAAGCGTCTTCCGGGAATTTATAGATACGAAACACGGGAATACGAAGCGGTTGTATGATGAGACCATGAGAAAAATTACGGATGATCCACTCCTGGACGATATCACGATAACATGGTTGCAGCGATTTTACGATTCAATGGATCTGGCCGTAAATACAAAAGCAATCCACATGAGAAACATTCGGGCGGTGATCAACTTCGCAATCGACAGAGAATATACCCGGAACTACCCTTTCAGGAAATTCAAAATACCCAAAGAAAAAACCAAGCACCGGGATCTCTCTGTTGCGGACTTGAGGCGCGTGAGAGACTATCAGGGCAAATGGAAGCCGTTCAGCGATTGTTTCATGTTGTCCTTCTACCTTATCGGAATTAATCTGACTGATCTCCTACACGCAAAAAAAACAAGCATCAAGAACGGACGGTTGGAATATACCAGGATGAAGACCGGCAAGCATTATTCTGTTAAGATTGAACCGGAAGCACAAGCGATCATCGACAGATACCCGGATGACGAACTGCTTGTATCCTTCTTGAGGATGTATAAAAACTACGACGGTTTTACAAGGGGTATAAACTATGCGTTGAAGATGATGAAGGACGACGCAGGGATTATCTGCCAGGACCTGACAACTTACCATGCACGACACACATGGGCATCAATAGCAGCAGGTATAGACATCACGAGGGATATTATCTCCGAAGCGTTGGGCCATGAGTATGGATCGAGAGTGACATCGGTGTACGTGAACTTCAACCTGAAAAAAGTTGATCAGGCAAATAGAAAGATTCTGGACTACATTCGCTGATTCAGCGCCTTCCTCACGTTCCTTGCATGCTTTTCTCCTGCATACCCTTTAAACCCGGAAATCCATTCATCCGTAACGCCATCCACTGTCACGTCCGGATCATACCTGGCAACCAAGTCTTCAGTATCAAGATAGCTTAGCAATGCCTTGTCGGTTTTGAGCCTGCCGGCATACTGTTTTATTGATTCAACGAGTAACATCATATATATCTTCTCCATTAACTATCACAGGTATTTCCTTGCTCCCAATCCGATAAACCTCTTTCTTCCATTTATCATAGACATGCCCGTCTGATATTACAATGTATCTTCCGTTTACCGCAAATAAATATCCAATAATTAAAATAAATAATAGGCAAGCGAGAATAAACACATTTGGTACTAATAAATAGTTCTTTTTAGTAAATTTCATTTTTTGGAAAATATAGATGTCAATAATATAATCAAATAATAAAATATGCCAATCACGCAGACAACTCCTAAATTTACGATATTCTTAGCTCCACTACTGCTTTTGTTTCCAAACACTGTTAGTATAATAATAAGAATAGCAACACAAGCGATAAGTCCCAATAAGGATTTTTTTACATTTGGCTTCACGTCTTTATTTGTATAAAATTAGAATATTCTGCCTATCCACTATAAAACCGGAATCCCAACAACTCCTGCGAGAGAAATTATTACAGCAGGCATTCCTTTTATAAATAAACCTAATGCTAAGACTCTTTTGGCGTTACAAGAGTTAAAGCTATTCCCCAATATACTCCCAAAACAAGTATATTTTGTGCAATCGAATATAATACCTCCTTAAACCCTATATTATCCCATCCGATCCATGCATCTCTTGATGCAGAAAAAGCAAAAAATAATACTAATAAGACAACAATAACACTATCTATTATACCATTTGATTTAAGACGATTAATAAATACTGATAACAAACCAGGTAGCATACCGATAATCGGAATCAATAAACCTCCAGAAATCAAAAAAACTAAAATAAATATGATCCAATTTAATGCCATAATGTATGGAGTGACAAAGTGGAAAAATAGCCATAACAAATAGCATAGAACAGCAGATGTAATGATGTAGATTATTGACTTTATTAATTGCATGATTAATAGTTTTAAGTTTTATGTCATTTTACCATAAAAGAAAACATGATCAATTTCAATAATATCCGATTTTAAAATGCTGAACTCGCTAAAATTCGGAGACACGCACCACAATATGTCTTCCCTGTCTTTGTCAACCTTTAATCTTTTGAGCATCCTCTCTTCTTTGGTGATGATGAAATAGATCTTCTCGGTATCCACTCTATCCCATGAGTTCAGCTTAACCACCCCTATATATTCGCCTGCATAGATAATCGGCTCGAAGCTGCATCCGATAACCGGGAAGAAAGTAACTCCCGGCATAGTGGTGTATGCGTATCCGTCAGGCTTATCGTCTCTGATTGCAGCCAATCCGTGAAGCCCTGCGCTTACCGGATATGATTCATAAATTGGAGCGCGGTATAACCTACCAACCTGCTTGGGCAGATCTTCCGGAACAAATATCTTTACCGAATTGCCTGCTTTTAATATTTCACCCTTCCCCGTAAGGAGCCATTCCGGATTAATATTAAGGGACGCAGAATCGACAATTTGCTTTATTGTATCGAAAGACGGAGTGCTATTTCGCTCGCCAACAATATCCCTAAGAGTAGATTGTTTTACAAAAACAGCTTTCGCCATCTGCGTTGTATTGCCCTTAAAAAAATAATCAACAATGTACTTAATGCGCTCATTAATAGTTGTTTGCTCCCAATCCGAATAATTTGTTTTATTTCCCATATAGTTAAATAATATTAAATATGTCGATAATGCGTCCAAGTATTTTTTTATGTCGATAGTGCGACGCATATTTGCATAATCAATTGCAATAGATAACGCAACGGTACAAATTATAATAACTTACAAATATACAAAAATATGGCAATACAAGCGCCCGTCATCAAAAAATTGCATCCCCTGCGGCTACATTGAGGGGAATGAAAAAGGGAAACACAATGATGATCCCGATTGCGAAGATCAAAACGGCATCTCTTAGGTCTGCCGCTGCCCGCCAAGCATCTCGATAAAGTATGAAGAAAAAATAGCCGAGCAACTATCCCGATACTCCATCCTTATTTGTTTTTATTCTGTTTGCGTCGTCGAATCTCTTGTTCGATTAGTTTTAGTTCACGACTCGTTTGTCCTTTCACCGACGAATTTTCTTCGGCCCTCCTAAACAGGTATGGCATCATTGTTTTCACTTCGCCATAGGGGACATATTTCACGACGTTGAAGCCATTTGCCGCCAGATTGTAGGTGAGATTATCGCTCATCCCGTAGAGTTGTGAAAAATAGATGGAAGGATGGTTTCTCTCGAGTCCTTTCGAGTCGATGAGAGATGCGAGGAGTTGGGTGCTTTCTTCGTTATGTGTGGCCACCATAAAGTCGATTGTATCGACATTTTCCACAAAGTAGTGAATAATTTTATTGAAATCCCGATCTGTGGAGGCTTTGTCCGGTTGGATGGGCGAGGGGTAGCCCATTGCGGCGGCACGTGCTCTTTCTTTTTCCATATATGCTCCCCGAACGATTTTCAGCCCGAATTTAAACCCTTCATCAAGTGCTATTTTGTGGTGATGCATCAACCGCTCAATCGAATCTGTTCGATACATTTGGTAGGTGTTTTGCACGATGGCTTTTTCTTTGTTGTATTTACGCATCATTTCTATCACCAAATTATCAAGTACAGGTTGAATCCAGGTCTCTTCGGCATCGATCAGAATAGGAACATTCAATTCGAACCCGCGTTTGAATATAGCGTCCACTCGGTCTATGATACGTTGAAATTCCGATTTCTCATCGGACGTCAATTTGTTTCCCTCGCTTACTTTCTCCAATAAATGGAAACGTCCGATTCCGGTGATTTTGAATGCGCTGAAAGGAACCTCCCGATGGATGTGAGCATACTCAATCGTACGTATTACTTCGTTGGTGGTGGCATCGAATATAGCATCGTCTTCTTCGCCCTCGAGTGCATAATCGAGAATAGTGCCTACGTTTCGTTGAGCCAGTTTTCGAATAGTTTGGGCGCAATCTTCGATGGACGTTCCTCCTACGAAATGCCGGTAGATCGTGTTCTCGATAATCTTTTTCACCGGAAGATGAAGAGCAAAAGCGAAATTGACGAGATATTTACCTGTCTTCACAAGAGCGGCATTGTTCATCACTCTGAAGAGTTGGTGAGTTTGTCGCAGGTCGGAGTTTGATTGATTGGCGAAAGCGATTTCCAGGTTTTGGAAATCGACAGTGTTAGCATTGGACTGAGGCATGAGTTTTTTGATAAAAGTATTTAGATTGATTTTCGGCAGCAAAAATAAGTAAAATTCTATTCTAATTGATTTTTACCGGGAAATTTATTCTGTCGGCAAGCTTTCATTATGACATTTATATCGACGTCCGAGAGGAAAAGTTTCCCCTCATCATTCCCCTGTCGTTAAATCATTAAATCAAATTGGCTGTGCACGATTCAAAATTATCACGTATTTTTGCAGTATTTCGGAGTTTATCGAAATAATGGAACATTATTATGAATAGAAAGGATATCAGTGGTTTTATTTTGACAGGGGGTAAGAGCTCACGAATGGGCACCGATAAGGGTATGCTGTTACTCGATCGAAAACCTTTGGTGCTGCATGCTCTCGAAACGCTTGATGAAGTCGCCGAGCAAACAATGATCAGTGCCAATGATTCTGCGTACGCTCAATTTTCGCATCCTGTCGTGAAAGATGTATTTCGCGATATCGGCCCAATGGGTGGAATCTATTCATGCCTTCGGCAATCTGTAACGGAATTTAATGTTTTTTTGTCGTGCGATACGCCATTTGTTCCATCAGCTTTGTTTGTTTTATTATTGCAACATATCGGGAACTCTTCATGTGCCCTGCCGGTGCATGACGGAAATAGAATTGAACCTCTTTGTGCAATTTATCGAAAAAGTTGTGCGGAAACCTTTGCCGAATTGATAGAAAAGGGCTGCTACAAGATGCACGATGCCGTTGATCGATTAGGCTATGCTGCTGTAGAAATTGACAATAGGAGTACGTTTTATGATCGTCATTTGTTTTTCAATATAAATACTCTCGATGATTATAAGTTTGCCCTCCAATATATAGAAGATAAAAAACTTTAAAAAACAATTCATCAAATGCTTTCTGTTACTAATCTGTTTCTTGTTGGCGGCAATTCACGACATTCCGGCAAAACCACTTTAGCTTGCGATGTAATTCGAAAGTTCTCCTCCGATTTTGAGGTAACTGCTTTCAAACTTACGCGCATTCATCCTGCCGAGAAGGAAATGCATGGCAATCATCGAAGTGAAAGTGAATTTTCCGGATATTCCATTATGGAAGAGGCGGATGATGATTCTTCAAAAGATACCTCCCTGATGCTTCAAGCCGGAGCGCATAAAGTGGTGTATGTTCGCGCAACGGACGGATATCTACAACGGGCTTTTGAAGAGTTTCGCGCGAAATACGATCATGGACAACCATTGGTGTGCGAAAGTCGCGGACTACGCGATGTGGTTGTTCCCGGAATTTTCGTGATGATGATGCGAATACCTACTTGGGGACCACTAAAAGAGGTAGATCAATATTTACCTATTGCCGATAAAATTTTTTATTTCGATCAGAGTCGTGATGTCCAGTTAGAGTGGATCAACCGATTACAGTTCAAAAACGGGCAATTTTACTTTTCATATTCAAAATAAGACTCAATTTCGCTTATCAATTTTTCGGGTTTGGATTCGGATACGTTGTAAATCACCGAAGGATACAGATTCCATTTATGGATGACGTCATATAAAAATTCAAAGCGTACGGACAATATAATAAATAGCTCTTTTTCGAGCGGAAGTGAGCTTAATTCGTCGTACCAGCCACCTCCATCGAGTTCCAGTTTTCCTATCTCGTCAATCATCAATAAGTTTGCCTGTGAAGCATGTGCAATAGCTTTTCGCCCAAACTCTAATCCTTCCGGGTCAATGGAAAAGGCACCGATTCTCAATCCCATATCTTCATTGTCTTTTTTCAAAAAAGACCGTTCTTCGCAGTTTGATATATTTACGGCACTATAGGCTGTAATCTCCCCGTTATCGATAATTTTTCTTGTATAAACACCCCCTACATCAAAGCCTCGTTTTTTCAGTTCAGTTGCAGTTTCGCTCATAAAACGGGTTTTGCCGCTTCCTTTTTCCCCTGTCACGATTGCTATGGATGCAAGTTGGTGTTGTCGAGCTTCTATTTCATGCATTCTGTACTCGGCATACGACAAAAAATTACGAACAATGTCGATGGGATTACTAAAAATCTTTTTCAAGTTAGGTACCAAAGTGATCATATTGGGTAAGCTTTCAACGGACAAGTCGAGCGCTGTATAAAGAGAAACGAGAGATTCTCGTTGGAATATTTTTTTGACTTTTGGGCTATAGAGTTCAGTTCCAATAACCGAAAAACCGATAACGACTACTATTGCCCGTACATTCATTTCGAGTCCTATCAGCGCTCCTTCCCATAGCGAGATATTGCCTTGAAACCGCGAAAAGGATACGGCTGCAATCACCGTGATGATGAAAAACGAAATCCACAAACGGGGTTGCGCCAGTCGGCGCAAAGCTGATTTATAATGCATTATCCAGCTTGCAACGATGGCAATGCTCAAACCAAACCAAAATTCGAGGGGTATAAAATTGGCTGTTGTAAGTACGGCAACGATTGCCAATATGTCGAAAATCAACCATGCGGTTGCGAAAGGAAATTGAGAATATTTGGCTGCGAATGGAAGATTGTTATTGTTTTTTTCTGCAAACATCTGTGGTTTCAAATCGGACGATTCGAGGCGTTGCCCGATGAAGATACCGGCAATGGCAGTACCTAAGCCCAACAAAACATACACGACCAGCAACAAAACGATAGGAGCCCAAACCAGATCAATGTCGGTGTGCAATTGTTTTTTGGCATACAACATGATGCTTTCGTAAAGTTTTACCAGATTGTATCCGTAAGCGATTATTTTGCTGATGATAGCTTGCACCAAATTCCACGACATAGCCAGAATGGCACCGATTATCAGCCCAATTCGGTTTTTCCCTAACAATCTGACTGATGCCTCGAGCAACAATGCTTCGCACAAGATGGCAATCATTGGTCCAAAAATCACTGCACTTGGCGACATGGTTTTCAGCAAGGCACAGATAATGCCTGCACGCCAAAACAAACCCTTTTCTTTCCATCGGTAGCTTGCCGATATAAGAATGATCAATCCAATGGCGGTCAGGATGTGTCCGCTGAGTGGCACCCTGAGGTTATGCAGAAAACTGCCCCACACGATCTCAACCGAAGCCCACATCGAACCGATGATGGATGCTTTGATCCATTGTTCATTCAGAGTTGTTTTTGTTGGCATTTGTTTGCGTATGGAATAGTGTTTTTAATTTAGTTCGAATACAAGTTTCGTAAAATAATTTCTTCCTGCTTCGGGATACCCTTCGGCATAAGCATAGTTTGTGTCGAAAAGGTTTTTTATACCCGTATAAAGAGTGAATTGTTTCCAAGCAAACGAGCCCTGCAGATTGAACAGATGAAATTCGTCGGCCGTGATGCCGTAGGAACGGCTGTATCGGCGGGAATAGTATTCGTGAGTAAGGCTTACTTTTGCCCAATTTATCGGCTGGTACGACAGATTGCTCCATGTTTTGTGTTTGGGAACATCCGTGAATCGCAATTCGGGGTTTGTCTTGTTTTTTTGAATGATAAAAGAGTAGGAGGTTGTTAAATCCAAATTTTTCAGAATCAAATAGTGCAAACTCACATCAAATCCACTGAAGCGGGCTTCTCCGGCATTCTGTATCTGAGTCAGATTTCCCTCTATGCCATCTACGGATTGAATGACATCGTGCAGACGAATATAGTACATTGAACTGTTGAACGACAAGTTTTTTGACACTCCGTATTGGAGCGAAATATCGATATGTGTGGCTTTCTCGGGTTGCAGATCGGGGTTCGGGAGTCCTTGTCCCATCTTGTACGAATAGCGTTCTTTGAGCGTGGCAAACCGAGTTTTTCGAGCTACGTAAGCCGACATCGAGAATTGTTGGGTAGCTATCCAGTTGGCTGATAGTTGCGCGTTCACTGCCTGATGCGAATTTTGGGGAAATTCGGTAATCCCTTCATCTGTAACTTGATCTTCTGCTTTCAGACTTTTTTGTCGAGCATAAGACAATCCTCCGGTCAATGACCATTTTTCGTTTATCAAATACCGATCATCCAATCCCGCACTCCACACAAAATCGCTGTTGGTCAGCTGCGGACTCCCTTCGTTGTGCGATTTGTGTTCGTTTCGATTGATCTGAACCGAAAAATTCAATTGATTGTTGGTTACGGATGTATTCGACAGAATCACATTTCCGCCTAAATTTCGATCGTTGTATATGCTTGTAAAGGCATATTTCTTATTCTGCGTGGTGTACGATTGGTCGTCGTAGCTTTTCATCACATTGTAGAATTTGTCTGTGTAAATACTTGTCTTGATATCGTTGTTTGCGTTTATTTTGTTTTTTGAAATGAAATACAGACTTTGTCTTTCCCATACGGGCCACTGCCAAAATCGGGTCGATTGCTTGTCATCGATACCACTGTATGGCGGATTTCCTTTTGCATTGTTCTGATATTGATAGTTGAGGGTGAACTCCTGATCCGGTGCAGCAATGTATCCGATTTTCAGATTTACTTTCCGGAAATCCGAATAAGAATTATCCCTCGTTCTGTCAGGCTGATAGGTTGTAGGTTGGTAGCTATGCGATAGCGTAAAATAGTCGGTATGACGTTCGTAATAACTCCCCTGCACAAAGAACTTTTCCCTTCTACTTCCGGCATTTATCCCATATTCGTAAGTGTTGCCGCTCCCCAATCCGGTTATGGCTTGCACATTCACTTTGTCGGTAGGTTGAAAACTTACAAGGTTGATGCTTCCTCCGATAGTGTTGGGACCGAGAGACATGGGTGCGATTCCTTTCGTAAGCGAGACTTGAGAATAATCGAACGTGGAGAGTTGCCCCAAATCGATATCTCCGTCGTAAGGCATTTGCAGCGGAATACCATCCACGAAAACGGGAATGCCTCTGATATCGAATCCCCGAACGATAATTGTTGGCTCGAAGCGCCCTCCCATGTTGGCGAAAATCACCGATGGAACAGATCTCAAAGCTTCACTCACATTTACATTGTTCATTTGCAGATTCAGAGTTTGGCTAACAGTATTGTTTGTTCTCGGTGCAAGTACAATGATTTCACCCAGTTGAAAGGTATTCGAGATTTTGGTTGTATCTATCTCTTCTGCGTTTAAGGCATGTAGAATTAAACAAGTAAACAGTAAAGTTAAATTTGCTCTCCTCATTATTTCGTTGTTGTGATTCGTTATTCCTGATATGAATAACGAAAAGTAAAAAAATATTATTCTGTTGTCAAGTTGATGGAATGAATAAATTGATCTAATTGTTTTTCAATTTTATCAAATTCCAGAATTAACCATTTCCCGTAAGGTGTCAATTCTGACAAACCTCCGTTTTTTCCGCCCCGTTTCATTTCCACTACCGGTTGTTCGGCAGTTTTGTTCATCGAATAGATCATGTAATATGCTTTTCGATAAGAAAGATTGAGTTCTTCGGCTGCTTGTCGAAGCGAGCCATATCGATCGATTTGTCGAAGCAGCTGCATCTTTCCTTTGCCGAGAAGCGATTTCCCGTTGTATGAAATCCAGAATTTGATTTCTATTTTATAAGGATCATTCACTTGTATAAGAGGACTAAAAGGATGACCGATATTATAATCGAAAGATACGTATGGTAAATCGTGAAGATATACCATACGCTCTCTTCGAGGATCAATCAAAAAATTTGAATGAGAACAATTGATCGATCGTTCAATCCGGTACACAATTCATTTTATGTAATCCAATCCTGTACGCGTTGTTTTTTTCTTGTTTGGCGGAATGAAGTAAACGCTCGGTTTCGTTCCCAATTCCGGATGAAGTGTTTCAACCGGATTCTCGCGAATGAGTTTTGAAACATCACTATCCTCATCGTTTAAATCGCCAAAATAACGTGCACGTTCCGGACAAACATCAATGCAGAAAGGATTCAATCCCTGATCGATACGTTCCACACAAAACGTACATTTTTCCACTACACCCTGATATCTTGGCGTGACCTCATCCGAACCGAGTTGAACATCGTAATGCTCATATTGGGGCTCTTTAAGGTTTGGCAGACGTACACCATACGGACATGCTTCAACGCAAGCCCGACATCCAATACACTTGTCGTAATCGATCAGAACAAGATTGTCTTCTTCTCTCTGATAAGAAGCTCCTGTCGGGCAAACATCAACACATATCGGGTTTTCGCAATTCTGACAATTCAACGGGATGGAATAGCGCATGGGGTGAGTGTATGTACCCCCCGCGGTATCAATGTGGTTGCCGCCCACTGTGATTACCCTGTTCCACCACAAACCATCGGCCAGATTATTTTTTATTTTGCATCCAACTGCACATGTTTGACATCCCACACAGCGGGTCAGGTCAATCACCATTCCCCAATGTTTTTTCTTATTTTTATTTGCCATAATTTATTTCCCTTCCCATTTTTTCACTTCTACCAAGGCATCGAAAAACGACATGCCGTAGTGAACCGTATTGATATGATTTTTAGTTAATTCCTGGTATCCACCTTCTTTGAATTGATGACGCTGCCAACCTTTAGGAATTGCTGCACCTCCGTCGTTGATGGAATCGTCCACCACGAGTCGTACAACGCAATGACCACGGTCGTTGAATACGGTAACGTAATCGCCATCTTTAAGCCCTCTTTTACTCGATTCCTTTTGATTGAGATAGACCACCGGTTCGGGATCCATTTCTCGTAATGCCGGAACGTCATAAAAAGTAGTATGCACACGCCATTTTGTATGGAGTGTAGCTAAGGCGAGCGGATATTTTTTTATCAGCGGATTATCAATCCATGCTTCTGCCGGTGGCACAAAATGAGGCAATGGATTATGACCTTCGTTGACAGGCAACTGCAATGCAGGCATACTTTTGGGGAATACAGTTGCCACACCTTCCGAATAAAATTCGGCCCTGCCTGTTCGCGTATAGAATACGCCATCGGCAAATGGAAGCGCATTGGGATCGGAAAGCCGGGCTATTCCGTTTTCCTTAAACTCTTTTAATATCCTATCTTTATGATCTCCAAAAAGATTGCCCAATACATCGAGGATTCCTTCGATTTGATCTTTTGCATCTCCCTTGAAATATTCGCCCCAACCCATTTTTTGAGCTAACAGCTTGAAAATATCCCAATCGCCTTTACTTTCGCCCATCGGTTCAATGGCTTTCTCCATGCGCATGACGTAAGGATGAAGTCCGCCTACGATATCGTCGTTTTCGAACCAGCTGGTGCAAGGAAGGAACAAATCGGCCTGTCGAGCCGTATCGGTCATGAACATATCGATGCAGCAAATAAAATCGAGTTTATCTTCGCTGAACATCTCATCGATGGTAACTTTTTGTTCGGCATGATTGCTCACCATATTGCCGGTAGTCAAGATCAAACCTTTGATAGGCCAATCTTTCGGAACCGGCTCTTTACCGGTTGGTCCGGCAAGAGGATTGGCCGGATCTTTGGGCTCCCACATATTTACTTTTCCGGTAAGAATAGCCTGTTGCAGCAATACGAAATTCAACAATTCGGCCATTGTGCCTGAAGGTGAAGTCCACGGGCCCATTACGGCATCCGATATGGTAAACTGTAAAGCACTTTGTCCCATTGCACCGAGAGGAGAGGCTCCTTTTTTGGCTATTTGACCGGTGATGACACCTAATGTTGCAATACCTCTACCCACCTGGTCGGCATTGTCCCAACGATCAACCCCAAATCCTGTATAGATGGTTGAAGGGGTGTTTGTTGCATAAATTCGAGCAATTTCTACAATCTTATCGGCAGGGACAAGTGTCAATCTTTCGGCTTCAGCCGGTTTGTATTTGTCCGCTTCATCTTTCAGCATTTGCAAAGCCGTTTTCACCTGCAATTTTGATCCGTCATGCAGCGTAACGTCGAAAGTGCCCAATAAGGCAGGATTTGCAACCGTTTCCAATGCTATAAGTTTATTCGAATCGGCATCCATTGTCAGATATCCGGCATTATCGCTTCCGTCGATATCGCTTTGACGCAGGAAAAGTCCGTTGTCCTGACGAACAAGGAAGGGTGCAACGGTGTGTTTAATGCAATAATCTCGATCAATCAGGTTCTCTTCGATAATTACCTGAATCATCGATAAAGCCAAAATGGAATCAGATCCCGGACGAACGCGAACCCACTCGTGCGATTTGGCAGCCGTTTCGCTGTAACGGGGATCAATGCAAATCAGTTTTGCCCCATTCTCCATTGCATCGAGCACGAAGTGCCAGTTGTGCACTTGTGAGTCGGTAATGTTTGTACCCCAAAAGATGATGGTTTTGGCATAGCTCAAATCTTTCGGTTCGGGACCCAAAAAAAGGGACGCCATTCCGCCGGCCATATTGGCCACGACTTGCGACATACCTGTAGGCATTCCGAAATCGACACCATCTACCACGACAGTTCCTTCAAAAAGGTTGGCAAAGCGTTTGATGGCGCCGGGCATACCGCCATTTATGGCTGCATAGCTACCCGACCAGGGTAAAAATGCAACGGCTTTTGACCCGTATTTTTCTTTGATTTTATTTAAATTGTCGGCCAAAATATCGATGGCTTCGTCCCAAGTAATTCGTTCGAATTTGTTTTCGCCACGTTTGCCCACTCGTTTCATCGGGTGAAGGATACGGTCTTTGCTGTTGACACGCTGCGGGTGTGATAATCCTCGCAGGCAAATACGATTGTAGGAAGGATCAGGAAAAGGAGCGGCCGATGTCTGAACCAGTTTTCCGTCTCGAACGTGAGCATATAATCGGCAGTTCATCCAACAATTGGGAACGCATGCCGAGAATTTTTTTATTTCTGTACTCATATCAGTCATTTTATTCTATTATTAAATTAAAGGTGAAACGCGATAACCGGCAATCAATTGACTGTATCGGAACATAAAACTCCCCAGTATGGTGCAGATGCCGCTCCATAGCAGAACGGTAAATTCATCACTTCTTGTTGCCAACAACAGAATAGGAACAACGATCCCTATTATTTGCGAAAGCCAAAACCATCCGGCGGCTTTCCCTTTCAACAAACAACGAATGGATTCTTCGATGCACGGATTCCCGACACTTTTTCGTTCAAAAATATAAAGAACAGTCGTTGCAAGCGTCACCACAAGAGTTGTAATAAACGAAATGTAGAAAATTTCGGGAAGATAATCTCCATTCAAAGCTCCCATCAATCCCAACAATCCGAAGCTGCTGGTAAGAGCTAATTCAAAAAACAATACCGGCGTCAGAATGCTGTTCCAAAAAGGAATGTTTTTAGAATAATAAAGCACAAATCCGGGATAAATCATAATGATGAAAGCAAAGAAAATGGCCAGAACGATGAGAATCTGACTGAAAGCATCGGCTTCTGAAAATACCGCATCCGACCAGGGGAGCGAAGGAATCAGACCGGGAAGGACGTAAAGAACGCCCATTCCGAGAAATACAAAGTCCGAAATGGCTCCTCGCGAAATCCATGCATTTTTAGGCTTGAGTAACGAATTTAAAAATCGGAAAGGCTTTCCTAAATCGAGAATCAGAATAATTCCACCGATGCCGACCAAAACCAATCCGACGATATCAATGGCATTCATTCCCAAAAATAGTCCGCCTCCGCTGAACCCTAAAAACTGCCTTAAACAAAAAACGCCGCTTCCGATGCCCATCGCCCAAAACCAAATGGCATGCCAAATGCGCCAATGGGTTTGCGGGACATAGTGCAGAGCAAATCGGTCCACCGGCCGTTCGTTTTCAATAATGCTTGGTGTTATTGTCCACATAGTATTTCCTCCCTGTTAAAATTGTTATGTATTTGATTTTTAATAATTGAATGCGATTTTTTCTTAAGCTGTGATCATTATTATCGGTAATAATCGGTGACAAATCTTATATCGATTTCAAAGATAGTATATAGACTATAATTATCAAATAAAATTTGGCATTTTTCTTTGAAAAAGAATTAATATTTATATTACTATATGATTTTTTATGTGTAAAAGTAAAAATATTGTCGTTTAGACATAGCAAGTTTCGTTAATGGCGTTTTTGGCCAACCCATGTTTGATTAATAAATGAGGAAAAAATGAAAGAAGAGAAATACCACAACTCTTCAAGTTCGGATATTTGCGCTATTAAGGAGGAAGTGAAGAAGTGAAGAAGTCAGAAGTGGAGGAATATCATAACCCCTGTGCTGCCTGGCGGCAGCACTTGTCCCCTTATCTTAAGGGGACAGTTATATGGCAAGTGTGGCCGACTCCCCTCTTAAGATAAGAGGGGTACCGCCGAAGGCGGTGTTATGATGTAATGGATAATGGATAATTGACAATTGAGAATTTAAGAAAGAAGTAAAGAAGTTGGAAGTGGGAATTGAAAATTACGAGTTACCAATTACAGAGAATCAATAAATCATCGAATTGGTAAATTATCATTGTACATTATCCATTATCAATTGACTTATGGTGCATAGCCCCGTAATCTTTGTAGCAAAAAACATTCACCTGTCCAAATAACAAAGCTGCATCGCAGCGAAATATTGTTCTACACAAACATCATTCCGTTCACATCCTTTCACATTTGCAATTGTGATGTTTTGTTAATAAAATCGGACAAATTCTTTTCATAAGCTTTCAGTATGACATTAATATATGTATATCAGCAGATTATTTGTATCTTTCTGAAGTGAAAATTCATCGATTCGACAACAAAATTGCCCCGTCAGAAATGTAGAAAACGCGTTTGACTCCGACGGACCTGTTTTCTACTTTGTAGAAACCACGTTCGACTTAAAGAATGTTATATCTACTTTGTAGATTTCGCAAATG
>Ga0116193_1001191_pt1 | contig 22285 bp, 22 predicted proteins | sample AD_UKC115_MetaG_FD_89892 | JGI IMG/M metagenome (GOLD analysis project Ga0116193, IMG submission 89892) | Active sludge microbial communities of municipal wastewater-treating anaerobic digesters from Hong Kong - AD_UKC115_MetaG | ecosystem: Engineered > Bioreactor > Anaerobic > Digestate... | reverse complement strand
TTTGACCTTAAGCGCTATTCAGATTATGAAAAAGAATATTTTGATTCATTTAATACGGCACTTGATGAGTTTTTCGGGAAAAAAGCTCTGGAACAGGTCGCAGAGGTAAAAGAAGCTGAAAAGAAGGAAAAAACCCTGGGTGTCTTTGAAAGGCGTCTGCTTCAGCAGGAAGAGAGCCTTGCAAAGTTCGGAAAAGAAATTGAGAAAAACAATGCCCTTGCAGAAATCGTATATGCAAATTACCAGGTTATTGAAGAACTTTTTTCCGTACTCAATGGCGCAAGGGCAAAGGGCTATTCCTGGGATGAAATCCGTTCCATCCTCAAACAGGCAAAAAAGACCGTGCCTGCTGCTCAAAAAATTACGAACATTGACCCGAAAACCGGAACTATAATGGTAGACCTCGACGGGAAGATCGTAAGCCTTGATATCCGCAAGACCGTGCCTCAGAATGCTCAGGAATACTATGAAAAGGTCAAAAAGTTCACCAAAAAGAGGGATGGGGCTATCAGGGCTATTGAGGACACTAAAAAGGCTATGGAGAAAAAGGCTGCGTCAAAAGCTGCAAAGGCGGGCAGGAAACTGCAGGCGTCCAGGAAAAAGCACTGGTACGACCGTTTCAGGTGGTTTGTGTCTTCAGACGGATTCCTGGTTGTAGGAGGCAGGGACGCCGATACCAACGAAGAGATTTTCAAAAAATACATGGAAAAGAGAGACATCGTTTTCCATACACAGACTCCGGGCGCTCCTCTTACGGTTGTAAAGACCGGAGGAGAAGAAGTTCCGGAATCCACACTTCAGGAGGCTGCGCAGTTTGCGGTTTCTTATTCGAGCCTCTGGAAAGCCGGGCAGTCCAGCGGGGACTGTTACTGGATTAAATCCGAACAGGTAACAAAGACCCCTGAATCGGGAGAATACCTGAAAAAAGGGGCTTTCGTTATCCGCGGGGAGCGTAACTACTTCAAAGACGTGCCTCTTGGCATTGCAGTCGGGCTTGAGCTGAAAGGCGGTGAAACAAGGGTTATAGGCGGGCCTGCTTCTGCAGTCCGGAAGAACGGAGATTATATCCTTGAAATTGTTCCCGGCAAATTCAACCAGAACGATATCTCGAAAAAGATCTACCGGATTTATGCAGATGAGCTGAATGACCCTCGTTTTGTGAAACAGATCGCATCCCCTGACCAGGTAGCTATGATGATTCCTGCCGGAGAATCTGATATCAGGAGCCAGAAGCCTGAACGAAAAGGAAAGGGAGTCGGGTTCGAAGGCGAGGAGTATGAAACTCCCGGAACAGAAGCAGGATTTGAAGATAGCGAAGGTGAAACTGATGAGGAATTCATAGAAGAAGCCGGAGAAGGTATTGAAGTGGAAATTGACGTGGAAGCCAGAGAGGGAAGTGCAGAAGGAATTGAAAAGACTGGAGTGAAAAAGGTATGAGGGTGACAAACCGTTCTCTGAAAGGCAGGGAAGGGGAAATTGCAGTAACAGCCGAGACCCTTGATGACCTCTGGCACCTGAAATATATAATTGAAAAGGGAGACCTGGTCTTTGCCGTGACCAAAAGGAAAGCCGATACGGCAAGCGATAAACTCCGCCCGGAAAAGGTTGAGAAAGTAAAGGTAAGGCTGGGGATCAGGGTCGAGGAACTTGAGTTCCATAAATTTGCAAACAGGCTGCGAATACATGGCCCTATAGAGCACGGGATGGACGCAGGTTCCTATCACACACTCAATGTGGAAATCGGGACTAACATCTCAATCATTAAGGATCACTGGAAAAACGACCAGCTCCAGCGCATTCAGGATGCTGAAGAAGCCGGAAAGCGCCCGAAAGTTGTGATTGTGGCAGTTGAGGAAGGAGATGCAGATATTGGTTTTGTGCGCCACTACGGAATTGAGGTCTATTCACATATCCGGCAGTCCTCCGGGAAGCGGGAGAGCGGGCTTCGGAATGAGTTTTTCAGGGAAATTGTTGAACAGCTCAGGCACGCCGTTCCTGAAGATGCTTCTATAGTGATTGCAGGGCCGGGTTTTACAAAAGAGGATTTCCTGAAATACTTCAGTGAAGTTGAGTCCGGAATGGCTTCAAAGGCATTGATTGAAGACACATCCATGATAGGGATGTCCGGGTTTCAGGAAGTGCTCCGCAGAGGGGCTGTGGACCGGATCATGCAGGAATCCCGCATCGCCCGGGAGTCTTCTCTTATGGAAGACCTTATCAGGGAAATATCAATGGACGGCAAAGCTGCTTACGGTTTTGCAGATGTCAAAAATGCACTTGGTTACGGTGCTGTTGAAACCCTGCTAATTGCTGACGAAACCCTTCGGGAAGGGCGGGAAAAAGGGGAAGATATTGATAAGCTCCTTATGGAAGTCGAGCAGGCGCAGGGAAAGGTTGTTGTGTTCAGCACAGCCTTTGAGCCCGGAGAAAAACTTCACAAGCTTGGCGGAATCGCAGCTCTGCTCCGTTTCAAAGTAACGGGCTGATCCAGTGCAGGTCTGTTAATCTTCAGCCATCAATTCTATTAATCTACTTAATTTATTAATCTACTTAATTTGTCCTTTCATATTTCGTACATTTGGTTTTTATTTTTTCGTTATTTTATTTTCTTATTTTTGTTTTCTTTCGATTGTTAATTCTTTTCTCCTTGACATTGGATGGCTGAGAACAGTTTTTTTATTTTTGGGTCATGTTTCAGTGTTATCTTTCTGATTTTTGATTCAAATTCGTAAAATTTATTAACTACTCAGCTTTATTTGTTGTTACTTTTAGGTTTATTTATAACAATATTTGCTTATAAATAATTTCTTTGTTGAATTAGTTATTAAATTTATATTAAAATGAGTGATGGTGTTTATGAATTTCGATATTAAAAGATTTTTGCATTCGCTATTGATGGCTTTAACAATCTGTTTGATGCTTCCTGCACCGGGTCTGGCGGGTCCAGCTATTTGCGGGGTTCCTTTTGATACCAATGCTACCTCATCCGATGGTTTTTGCTGGAATGCAACCACTTTTGGGGGCTTCAACTATCCTGTAAACAAACACAGTAACTTTGTAGCTTCCGAAGACTGGTGGGGAGAACGCCTGCAGTACATTGAGAAGGATGGACAGGATGAACTTGGAAAAAACAACCCAGGAAACCATGTTATTGGTGAAGGAGAGCTTGTATATTCTACAAGGCAGTTCTCCAACAAATACGAACTTGTTTCTGAACTCGGACTCAATGCCAGTACAACTCCTGCAGAACTTGGAGGGATGTTTTTCTATAAACTTGCCTGGTTTGGAAAACCGTATGTTACCGTTGAAAACGATCCTGCCCAGCTTGCAAATATTGTTATCACGCAGGACAGCAGTGATAAAAAAGAGCTTAAAGCCGGTGACACCTGGGATCTTGGGAAAGGTTATTCTTTGACTGTGAACCAGGTAGATGTCGAGGGGGATAAGGTCTGGTTCTCCTTATCCAAAAACGGAACCGAGCTCGAGTCAGGAATTGTGAATGCAGACGGGACTGTGGAAAATCAGACTTTTACCGCAACTGCAGACTTTGGAGATGGAAAGGACCAGCTCTACTTCATCACCTATGTAGACTCTGTTTTTGTGAGTGCCACTGATTCTGTTGCAGTTTTCAAGTATACCTGGCTTATTGACAAAGATGACATTCTTGTTATTGAAAACGGGGATGAATACCAGGGATTTGAAGTAGTCGAAACTTCCGAAGATGGTATTGCCCTCGAAAACTCAGATTCTATTACCCTGGAACTTGATAAGGATAAAAAGAATTACTTCACTGATTCCTGGTACTTCCAGACCTCAGATGAAGGAAAAGGCAGCACTTCTCCGAATGGATACGTTATCCTGCCTGCAAAAGAACTGGACAAACCTGGAAATTATACTTTAAGAGGAGTACCTCTTGATACTAATGAGACATCATCCGATGATTTTTGCTGGAATGCAACTACTTTTGGAGGTTTTAACTACCCCATAAACAAACACAAGAATTTCGTTGCCTCTGAAGGCTGGTGGGGAGAGCGCCTGCAGTACATTGAGAAAGACGGGGAGGATGAACTTGGGAAAAACAATCCTGGAAACCATATTATAGGTGAAGGAGAGCTTGTGTATTCTACAAGGCAGTTCTCAGAAAAACATAAACTTGTTTCCGAACTTGAACTTAATGACAGCACAGCTCCTGCAGAACTCGGTGGAATGTTTTACTACAAACTTACATTTTTCGGAAAACCGTATGTTACTGTTGAAAACGATCCCTCACAGCTTGCAAACATTGTTATCAACCAGGAAGGCAGCGATAAAAAAGAGCTTAAAGCCGGAGACGTCTGGGACCTTGGGAAAGGTTATTCGCTAACTGTAAACCAGGTAGATGTCGAGGGCAATAAGGTCTGGTTTTCCTTATCTAAAAACGGAACCGAGCTCGAATCTGGAATTGTGAATGCAGATGGGACTGTAGAAGGTCAAACCTTTACTGCAACTGCAGATTTCGGAGACGGAAAGGACCAGCTCTATTTCGTTACCTATGTAGACTCTGTTTTTGTGAGTGCCACTGATTCATTTGCAGTTTTCAAGTATACATGGCTTATTGACAAAGATAATGTCCTTGTTATTGAAAAAGGGGATGAATTCCAGGGCTTTGAAGTAGAAGAAGTTTCTGAAGATGGGATTGTTCTTACAAACTCAAAATCAATTACTTTGAACCTCGATAAAGACACAAAGAATTACTTCACCGACTCCTGGTATTTCCAGACCTCAGATGAAGGAAAGGGCAGTACTTCTTCTGCCGGATACATCATTTATCCTGCAATGGATGTGGTTGTCGAAGACAAAAACGCCACTAAACCTGCAGATAATTCCACAGAAGAGGCAAATATAACCTCAGGCTCAGAAGAATCTGAAAATATCTCAGCCGATTATAGGGCAGCGCCCTCTTCTGAAGTAACGGACTCCGAAGATAAGAATAGTAATCCTGAGGAAGCTGCAGAGAGTTCTTCTGCAAAACTTCCCGGCTTTGGAATAGTTTCCGGAATTATTGGAATTATGATATGTCTGGCTCTCAGAAGAAAGAGCTGATCTGTCATTACAGGTGAGAGTAATAGAGGTTTATTCTCTTAGAGGTCCATTCTCTTTGAGAATTATCTCTCTTTTTTCAGATCAGGAGAAGGGCGATAAACCCGCTTAAAAATATCCCATCAAAGGTGCCTGCTCCTCCTATACTTGCAATGGGAGCTCCTAAATTCTTTATTTTTCCCAGGTTAAGCAGATCAGCTCCTATCAGGGTTCCAAGCACTCCTCCTGTATAGGCAATGATAACACGGCACGTTTCAGCAGGGCAGCCGGGAATATGAATCGCTGAAGTGAGCAGGACTGCAGCAAGAACGGATGTCAGGGGCGGGACCAGAGCAGGAGTTGCTATGCCTACTCCTTTAATTGGTCTTGCCAGGGAATGGGTTATGATTGCAACAATCGCCACACCTATCCCTGCAGCACGGAAAGAATCAGGGAACTGCGTAAGAAGATATGCGGAAATCAGGACGGGAATTACTGCCCCTCCAACATTGACGGCAAGTAAGGTTTCATTCCTGACCATCCTCCGGGCAGGAATCCTGTAGGAAATCCCGAAAACCTTAATGTAACTGTCCTTAACAACCGGAATGTCAGATTTCAGAGTTGTCAATGGGATATTGATTCCGCTCCCAATAAGGGATAGGAACAGGATAAGGAGTGCGTCTTCTGCGGAAAATCCTATTTTCATGAAGGCAGAAACGATAACTCCCAGAAACAGAGAACCGAGTCCGAAGATCGTTATGAGTACTAACAGGAAAAGGAATTTCAGGCTAAAAGGCATGTAAAAAATCTGTCTGCTCATGGGGCCACTCTCGTTACTCCGGTTTTCTGCATAATTATGAGCTATCTGCATTCTCTTTATTCATTAATATCCATCTGCACTTGAGTTTCATATCTTTATGAGTGATTCTATAAAATGGGCAGTTAAATATGTTAAATATAGAGGGTTAAAAACAGGCAGTTACAAATTTTTCCCGCATTCCAGATTCAGATATATCTGGATGCAGGTTGTAAGGCTTCCATACAGAGGGTTTCTTTAGCGTCTTTATATACTCTGAGGACTCCGCCTGACTCCGACACTGTAACTGAAATTGCTACTGTATCCCTGGTAATGGCGGCTGCTGAAACGTGGCGTCCTCCAAGTCCTTTTTCAATGTCAATATTTTTTCCGTCCACATCAAGGTATCGTCCTGCTGCACGGATAATGCCTACCTCGTCTATCACAAAAACTCCGTCAAGCTGGGCAAATTCCTTTACAGATTCCCAGTTTTTTTTGTCAAGGATATTTCTGTGGATATCCTCATGGCCTGCATAAGGGTTGAGAATTATCTGATGAGAGCGTTTCAGAACTTCTTCTGAGTCCCCCACAATAAAGGCAGCTCCTATTTTTTTTCCTTCCCTGCCAGTGAGGGCGATATCAAAGGCAATTTTCAGGACTGCATTCATTACTTCCGGTTTAACTCTTTCTTCACATTCTTTCATTGCTTTTATAAGGGGGTTTTCTTCGAGATTATGGACTATAATTGAGCTGGAGCCACGAGTTTCAACAACACCGACTACAATCCCGCTTCGTGGTCCCTCAAGCATATACTCTATGGCAGCAGCATGCTGCAGGTGGTCAACATTGCCTGCAGCTTCCCTATTGAGCTGGTCCCCCAGTTCTTTTGCAGGACTTTTTCCATCTTTACTGGTTGCTACGAGATGGTCTATTATGCTTTTCGGGCGCATGGAGATATAATAAACAGGAATCCCTGCGGTTTCGATTCCCTCAAAACTAAGATCTCCAGAGACCATAATTGCGGCAGCACCAAGCTCCTGGGAAATGTGGGCTGCCGCTTCTGCAATTATACGTGCTCTGTCCATGTCACTCACCCCTTTTTATTTTTATGCAATCATGTTTGCAGTCCTGCTTTTTCATTCTGAAGTTATTAATAATCTGGTGTTTGATTTTGAAGTTAATTATTATTTCTTTGGGCCAATGTTATTTCTCCAGGTTAACATTATTTTCTCAGAGTTAACATTAATGGTAATTATTTTCTTCATAAGCCCGTTTATTTTCTAGTGTTATATCTTATATATTATAATTGTTCTGTGGTCGATTCCATTTTTCTCTTTTTCTCTACTATCTTTTTCTCAACTTCCGATACTTATTATTTCTTATTTTTTCGGGCATCGCCCGGACAAAATAGTTTACAATTTTTCAGGTAAATTGTATCTTGAATCTGCTTTTTCAGAAACATAGGTCTACAGAAACGTTTTTCTGTTTTTCCCTTCTAATCTATACTGGTGAAAGCTTTGATCAGGACATTCATAGCAGTGGAACTGGACCCAGATTTTGGGGAGAAAATCCGCCAGATTCAGGAAAGGTTTTCCGGGTTTGATCTGAAATTTGTCAATCCTGAAATTGTTCACATAACTCTGAAGTTTCTGGGTGATATTAAGGAGTCAATGGTTGACCCTGTTGCTGCAGCTCTTGATTCAATTATGTGTGAGCCTTTCGAAGCAAAAGTTGGGGGTATAGGGGTTTTCCCAAAGCCTTCAAGTCCTAAAGTCCTGTGGCTTGGAGCAACAGGAAACTTTGAAACTCTTCACGATGAAGTGGAGACCGTACTGAAACCTTTTAAGTTCAAAGAAGATGAAAGGGCATTTACAGCCCATGCTACCCTTGCCAGGGTAAAATCTCTAAATAAAGATCAAAAAACTGCTTTTATAAATGTCCTTAATGAATTAAAAAATATCGAAATTGGCAGTTTTCAGGTGAATAAAGCGCTTCTTAAAAAAAGCACTCTAACTCCCGATGGTCCTATTTATGAGACTCTGCATACGGTATACCTGGACTGAAATCCCTCCCTGTGCTGGATTGAACCAGTCCTCAATACCCGGATCGGTTTTTTATTTCTCAGTTGATTTTTTCATCTATTTTTCATCTAGCATGAAAGTTCTCTCAAGTACTTTCATTTCTTTGTACCAGTTATTCGAAGATTTCATGCGCTTTGATCCTGTATCCCGTATGCGTAAGTCCAAAATTATATATCCGGGAGGATGTTCTCTTAAGTATCCTTCTTTCGAAATGATGCCGATATGCCAGAAATATCGCAAACATTCGAAAGTTTAAATATTATATTCTCTAATTAAGGTGCAAGCACGAATGGAGGATTCTAAGATTAAAGAAGAGATCTGGATTGAAAAATACAGGCCTGTCAGGCTTAATCAGGTAGCAGGGCAGGATGAAACAATCGAGCGCCTGATGTCTTATGTGGCAACAAAAAACCTTCCTCACCTCCTCTTTTCCGGGCCTCCGGGTGTCGGGAAAACAGCCTCTGCAGTTTCAATAGCAAGGGAGATCTTCGGGGAAGATTTATGGCGGGAAAATTTTACGGAACTCAATGCCTCCGATGAAAGGGGTATTGATATCGTCAGAAGCAAAATCAAAAACTTTGCAAAAACCGCTCCAATAGGCGGAGCTCCGTTCAAGATCATTTTCCTTGATGAAGCTGATGCCCTTACCTCGGATGCCCAGTCCGCACTCCGCAGAACAATGGAAAAATTCAGCAGCAACTGCCGTTTTATTCTTTCCTGCAACTACTCCTCCAAGATAATTGAGCCTATTCAGTCCAGATGCGCAGTCTACAGGTTCAGGCGGCTTTCCGATGAAGCTATCAGAGAACGCCTTGAGTACATTGCTAAAGATCAGGGCCTTTCAATCACAGAAGGAGGATATGAGGCTCTTATTTATGTAGCTCAGGGAGATATGCGAAAAGCTGTCAACTCTCTCCAGGCTGCTGCTTTCATTGATACAGAAAAGCCCATCTCCAGGGAAACCATTTACAGGACTACAGCCACTGCAAACCCTGATGAGATTAAGAATCTGATCGAGACTGCCCTGCGCGGAAACTTCCGGGCTGCCAGAAAGGAGCTTAACCGGCTGCTTTATGAAGAAGGTCTTTCCGGAGAAGACATTGTGGGCCAGATCTACAGGGTCGTTTCTGAAATGAACAACCTTATGATTCTCGACCTGGGGCTTTCGGAAAAGGATATTGTCGCACTTGTGGACATTATCGGGGAGACTGACTTCAGATTGACCGAAGGGGCCAGCGAAAAAATCCAGCTGGAAGCCCTGCTTGCACATTTTGCTCTCTCAAGAGAAAACTGAAACTCCAAAATTCTGAAAAATGGTTTCATATGTAGTTTATATATCCGATATTTCAATTTCTATTCCCAGATCTTCGAAAAGCAACCGAAAAAGGTCTCTGAAGCGAGCCTTTTTCTTTTAAAAGATTATTATTATCACTCCTGATCATCATGTCCGTTGAAAATTTACTGGTAGAAATGCTTGCTTCTGTGCCGCACTGGCTTGCAGTTATGGTTATAGGGGCAATTCCAATTTCTGAATTAAGAGGGGCAATCCCCGTTGCCATGGGCGTCTATGGGATGAGACCTGTTGAGGCTTATTTCCTTTCCGTGATTGGAAACCTTATCCCTGTAATTCCCCTGCTGCTCTTCCTTGAGCCTGTTTCTAATTACCTGCGCCGCTACCGGATCTTCGATATATTCTTTACTTGGCTCTTTTCAAGAACCCGCAGGAACCACAACGATAATTTTGAGAAATACGGGCTCCTTGCCCTGACAATCTTCGTTGCCGTGCCTTTGCCGGTTACAGGAGCATGGACAGGCTGTGCAGCAGCTTTTGTATTCGGTGTAAAGTTCAGGCATTCTTTTCCGGCAATCGCTGCAGGGGTAATGATAGCGGGAATTATCGTAACTGCTGTTACCATGACAGGCATGGGCCTTCTTGAACTTATTTTCGGGGCGTGACATCTATCAGGCTTTCGAAACTCTTTCGCTGGCGTGACATCTGTCAGGCTTTCGAAATCTTCATATATCTTAAAAATATCAGATCTATCATAGACAGAACAAATATAAATTTCTCTTTATATTTGCAGCCAGCCCTGCTTTTACAGCTTCTTAAATGGTCTGTTTCCCGTTGTCTGGCAATTCTATGGAGTTTTTGAGGTGATTTTAAATGGCAAAGACAGATAAGAAAAACAAAAAAGTAGTTCAGTCTGAAAAGTGTATTGGGTGCGGGATATGCTATTCCGTCTGCCCCGTAAATGCAAAACTGATGAAAAGCGATGATTTTGATCCCGAAACTGCCGAACTTGCACTTCGGGTAATTGACGGTGTGGCAGTAATCAATGATGAATTCTGCATCCGCTGCGGAGCATGCTCAAAGAATTGTCCTGTGGAATCCCTTACCATAATTGAGATTGAAGCCGCAACTGCGTAATCAAATATACAATAAAAATAGGGAAAATGCTGTTTTTCAGCATTTTACTTTTTTAATTTACAGCATTTCTTTAGCTAACTTTATGTCTTCAGCCTTTACAGTCTTCCTGCCTGCGTGTTCTGCAAGTTTTATTGCCTCTTTCGATATTTGAAGCCCATATTCTTCCAGAATTTCCGTAAGGGCCATTCCTGCACTCTCACTCACCCTGTGAGCACCTGCTGTCCTTATTAAACGTTCAATTGGTGCGAATGGTATAACTTTTGCTGCCATATTATCCTCCAAGCTTCTTTTGTTTAATATAATTTCCTTATAATCTCTGATTTTGTAATCAGATGCTATAAATACTTTTGCTTATATCGGGGTTTTCTTTCCATCTTATTCAGGTTTTAATGCTCTTTTTCCCCTTTGTTTACTTTGTAAAGCCCATTTTATCTTTTTTTATTTTGAATTATTTTTATAAGATATCATGGGTGACGGTAAATTTCTTTCAGGTCTTTTTGATCCTTATCCTCTCAATTTTCATTAATTTGTTCTCACCCAAACTCCCTGCAGCCTGTCTTAAATCCTTTTTTCGAAATCTTGATATTGGATTATTCGAATCTAGTCAAACATGCTCTTACAGGAACTCCTTGGCATAGATGAAGAGATCTACCTTATTGAAGAAAGTTATACCTCCCAGAGAACTCCTGAGCGTACGCTCCAGTATCTAAACAGATTCCAGAACTTTCCTGATATGGAGAACACCCGGCTTGTAAGGGTCAGGCAGGCAGGGCACACACTGGGATTGCTGTTTTTTAATCCTGCAGAAGGGGATGTTCCTGTAGACTTCTGGTCAGTATTTACCGGAGCTTTTGCCCAGGCTGCTATGAAATCCAGATTTGAAGCTCTTGCAGACTCCATTCTTGCCCTCATCCCGCCTGAAAAGGATGTAGAAATTTCTTACGAAGCCTGGATGAGGGCAGTAAATGAATATTATTCCCTGATGCTTGTCAACAGGAACATGTGCGACAGCTGTTCTGTCCGGCCTGAGTCTTACAGCAGTGTTTTTTCGGAAAACCGCATAAAAAGAGTTGCTGATATTCTTGAACTTCTCCGGAAAAAAGGGTATTATCCCGAAGGCAGGCTCCTTGAGGTCTGCTGCGGAAACGGGATGTCAACGCTTGCACTTTACAGATCAGGGCTGGACCCCCTTGCAATAGAAGTAAACAAGTGTACCGTCTGTCAGGGGCTCGAACAGCAGGTTCTGAACCCTCAAAGAGTCATGGTAATGGATGCGACAGCCGTTTCAAGATATTTTGAGCCGGGGAGTTTTGATGCCGTAATGGGTTTTATGCTGGGGCTTATCTATGACTTCAACAAAGAACTCTGGATCCGCATTATACGGGAGGCTGTTTCTGTTGCATCTGATGGAGCAGTCCTGCTCTTTACCGTAAGTAGCAAACCCGAGATTGAAATTCTTGCTGATGCCCTCTTCAGGGCAGGAGTAGAAGGAGAAATCGTGGACAATACGGATGCGGAAGGCGCTTATGACCAGTGGTTCTTTGTTGGGCGGAAACAAAAAAGTTAATCGCCCCAAGCTTGAGCTTTGGCAGGGACATCTTTTGATTTATCCTCTTCCTTCCCTTTTTCTTATCTGCTTCAGTAACTTTCTTATCATTCTATTGTAATCATTTTTCAGCCTGAGAAGCTTCTTTTGAGAGAGTATCCCCTAATGTTAACACCAGCGAAAAGTATTTACTTGTTAACAATGGTATTACTAAAAATATTCTCTCGACGCAGGACACGTTGTGTTTTGCGGGTATATCGTCAATATCAATCCTCTCCTGATATATTATGCGGTACCTGAGATTCGGTTATCTACGCCGAATTAACCCCTATCCAGCAAACTTCAGAATGCTGCAATCAACCGCAATCAGGAGAATAATAATGCTTTGACAGAACCGCATCAAAAAACAGGTTTCCATATACTCCAGGCTCCTGATTAATCTCTCAGAAAAGTGGCTGTTGAGTATATTCCACCAATTCTGTTTTTTTGATTCGATTTAAGAGGCTCATCCATGCGTGTAAAAATTACTGAAACCGTCCTCCGGGATGCACACCAGTCCCTCCTGGCAACCAGAATGCGGACACGGGATATGCTCGAAGTGGTTGAACAACTGGACCAGATTGGGTATTTTTCCCTCGAGATGTGGGGAGGTGCCACCTTTGACTCCTGTATTCGCTATCTTAACGAAGACCCCTGGCAGCGCCTCAGGGACCTGAAGAAAAACATGAACAACACATATGCCCAGATGCTGCTCCGCGGCCAGAACCTGGTAGGATACAGGCATTATTCGGACGATGTGGTTGAAAAGTTCGTCACCAAAGCCTATGAAAACGGCATTGACATCTTCCGTGTCTTTGATGCGGTCAATGATATCCGGAATATGGAACTTTCCATCAAAGTGGCAAATAAACTCGGAGCTCACGTCCAGGGCACGGTCTGCTACACCATAAGTCCGGTACATACGGTAGAAAAGTATGTTGAACTTGCAAAACAGCTTGAAGAGCTGGAATGCGACTCCCTCTGTATCAAAGATATGGCAGGTCTTCTCTCTCCCAATGAAGCCACAAAAATAATAAGTGCCATGAAAAAAGAGATCTCTATCCCAATTTCTCTTCACTGCCACTGCACATCGGGAATGGCTCCCATGAGCTATATGGCAGCCTGCTCAGTTGGAGTGGATGTCCTGGATACAGCCCTTTCCCCACTTGCGTGGGGCACCTCCCAGCCTCCTACCGAGACTGTTGTTGCAGCTCTCCAGGGAACCCCGTATGATACAGGGCTTGACCTCGGGGCTTTTGAAGAAGCTGTCAGGTACTTTAAAGACCTGAAAGAAAAGTACCGCGGAATCCTTGATCCTATTTCCGAACAGATTGACACTAACGTTCTTATCTACCAGATTCCGGGAGGCATGCTCTCCAACCTTGTCTCTCAGCTAAAAGAGCAGAATGCCCTTGACAAGTATGGGGCAGTGCTTGAAGAAATGCCGAGAGTCAGGGAAGAACTTGGGTATCCGCCTCTTGTTACTCCCACGAGCCAGATTGTAGGCACACAGGCTGTGCTCAACGTGCTCATGGGAGAACGCTACAAGGTCATCCCCAAAGAGGTAAAAGACTACGTACGCGGGCTCTACGGGCGCTCCCCTGCCCCGATAACCCCTGAGATCATAGGAAAGATCATAGGCGACGAAGAACCGATTCACTGCCGCCCTGCAGACCTCCTCAAGCCCGAGTACGAGAAGAGGAAAAAAGAAGCAGAAGAAATGGGAATTGCAAAGTCCGAAGAAGATATTCTTACATACATCCTTTACCCGGCTATTGCTCCCAAGTTCCTTAAAGGGGAAATGGAAGAAGAAGCCCTGACAGTCGTCGCGCCTGCTCCTGCAGCCCCGAAAGAGTATGCAATCCCGACTCACTTCAAAGTCGAGGTGGACGATGAGGTATACGAAGTCAAGATAGAGCCTATCGGCGGCGGGGTTTCCATTTCAGAAGCATCCCCTAAAAAGCCAAGTGCCGAATCCATCAAAGGAGGAGTTTCATGCTCAATGCAGGGCATGGTGCTTTCCCTTAAAGTTAAGGTAGAAGATGCCGTCAAGGAAGGGGATACAGTAGCTGTTATCGAAGCAATGAAGATGGAAAATGCAATCCACGCCCCGCATTCGGGAGTAGTCAAGGAAATCTTTGTTGCCGAAGGGGATACTGTTGCTCCCGGCGATATAATACTGTCAATCGAGTAAACCGGGCAGGGTGGAGGTATCATGTTCAAAAAAGTACTCGTTGCAAACCGCGGTGAAATAGCGATAAGGGTTATGCGTGCCTGCAGGGAACTGGGAATTTCCACAGTCGCTGTGTGTTCTGAGGCTGACAAAAATGCCCTTTTTGCCAAGTATGCAGATGAAGCTTATTTAATAGGTCCTGCCCCTTCCAGCCAGAGTTATCTGAACATGGAAGCTATCATCGCAGTTGCAAAAAATACCGGAGCTGAGGCAATTCATCCCGGCTACGGTTTTCTTTCCGAAAACCCTGTCTTTGCAAAGCGCTGTGAGGATGAGGGTATTATTTTCATAGGCCCTCCGAGCCATGTAATTTCTGAAATGGGAAGCAAAATCCGTGCCCGGAATCTGATGATGAAAGCCGGAGTGCCCGTTGTGCCCGGAACAAAGGATGCTGTTGAGGACCCTGAAGAAGCCCTTGCAGTTGCGGAAAAAATCGGCTATCCCGTCCTTATCAAAGCATCTGCCGGAGGTGGCGGAATAGGGATGAAAGTCGTCCATTCCAGAGAAGAGCTTGCTGCCTCATTAAGTTCCACCCGGCAGATGGCAGGCTCGGCTTTTGGGGATTCGTCGGTATTTATTGAGAAGTACGTAGAAGAGCCCAGGCACATAGAGATTCAGATCCTTGCCGACTCTCACGGTAATATGGTTTACCTCTCGGACAGGGAATGTTCAATCCAGAGAAGGCACCAGAAGCTGATTGAAGAAGCACCTTCTCCTATCATGACTCCTGAACTCCGGAAGCAGATGGGAGAGGCTGCTGTAAAGGTTGCAAAAGCAATAGGCTACGTAAATGCAGGAACCGTTGAATTCCTTTACTCTAAAGGAAATTTCTATTTCCTTGAAGTCAATACCCGCCTTCAGGTGGAACACGGAATCACCGAAATGGTTACGGGCGTTGATATTGTCAGGGAACAGCTCAGGATTGCCTGGGGTGAAAAACTCGAGTTCGGGCAGGATGATATCGTTATTGACGGACATGCAATCGAGTGCCGGATAAACGCCGAGGACCCCCTGAATGATTTTGCTCCTTCCCCTGGAAAGATCCGGAGGTATCGTTCTGCCGGAGGACCCGGGGTAAGGGTGGACAGCGGTGTTCACACAGGTTATACAATCTCTCCTTACTATGACTCCATGATTTCCAAACTCTGCGTCTGGTCAAGAAAAAGAGAAGATGCTATTGCCAGGATGGACCGGGCACTCTATGAGTATGTGGTTGTGGGAGTAAAAACCAATATTCCCTTCCATAAAGCTGTCATGAGGAATCCGGCATTTCGCAGGGGTGATCTGACAACAAACTTCATCGAAGAAGAGAATATCCTTGAGGCTGTGGAAAACGTCGTCAAAGCTGACAGTGAGAAAGGAGCTACTCTGGCTTCGGCTCTTGAGGCTAAGGACAAGAAGGTTGCAGCGATCACGGCTGCGGTACATGCCTATGTTAATATGGCAAAAAATACACAGCAGTGATGCAGTTCACTCTTCAGAAAACAGGAAAAAGAGTTTCCGGCTTATCATGGTATGAGCATATGTTTGGACTAAGAAATTATATACGGTGGAACATATACATTTATATGGGGTGCGCGGATGGGAGATAAACGATCTCGAATTATTAAGGCACTTAAGGATGCACAGAAGACCCCAGTTTCTGGAGAGGAACTGGGGCTTAAGCTTGGAATTTCCAGGACAATGGTATGGAAATATATCAAATCCCTCCAGGCTGACGGATACGAAATCGAATCTTCCCCGAAGAGGGGTTATGTCCTGAAATCCGTGCCTCAACTCCTGTACCCTGATGAGATCCAGATGGGTCTCAAAACAACTCTTCTGGGCAAGAAGATACATTACTTCGAGGAAGTCAGCTCCACCAACAGTGTTGCTAAAGAAATCGCAGCTTCCGAAGAAGAAGGAACCCTTGTCATTGCTGAGATCCAGAAAGGAGGCAGGGGACGCATGGGCAGAGAGTGGGTTTCTCCCCACGGCGGGATATGGATGTCTGTGATCCTTAAGCCCGGGATTCCTCTCAGGCATGCCTCAAGGCTGACCCTTGTTGCCGGGCTTGCAGTTGCAAACGTTATCCGCGACATGGGGCTCGATGCCCGTATCAAGTGGCCCAATGATGTCCGCATAAACGGGAAGAAAGTCTGCGGGATCCTTACCGAAGCAAAAGCTGAAGTGGACAGAGTGGATTATGTCGTGCTCGGCATAGGGATCAATGTAAATATGGATATGAAAGACATTCCCGAATCTTTCCGTGCAGGTTCGACCACTCTGAAAGTCGAGCTTGGAAAGCACATAAGAAGGGTTTCGTTCCTTCAGGACTTCCTTTTCGAGCTTGAGCAGCAGTATATAAGCTTCAAAACTCAGCCGTTTTCGCATATACTCAATGACTGGCTCGCTCTTTCGGATACTATCGGCAAAGAAGTAAAGGTCACCACACCTTCCAGGATTATAGAGGGCAGGGCTGTAGGAGTTACTCCGGACGGAGCACTTATAATCAGGAAGGCAGATGATACTAAGGAAGAAATTATTGCAGGTAGATGCATTTATGCACGTCCCAAATAAACACGGAAGAAAAAGCAGGAAAGGAGTTAGTTTCTTCCATGTAATTTTTTCTTCTGTTATGATCTTTTTTTTATTTTCAATTATCATCTCATTTACAGCCCTTCCTGCCGCGGGGGATGATAAGCATGATAATAATGAGAGGCTTTCGATTATTTTAATTGATGGGGACGAAATTTATGTGCGGTCGGGCAACTATTACACTCTGTTACAGGATTATCAGATCCACGTAAAGGGCGCCAATTCCGAGGGCAACAGAGTATGGATCGAACTTCGAAGAGACGACGTTTTTCTTGAAGATGCTATTGTTGGAAAGGGCGATACTTTTGTATATTCTAACAACTCTACAGAGATTTTGAACCTCACAGTGGAAACTATATACGGTGGGGCAAGCGGAGTGCTGGTAAAGTTCTCTCCTGTATATCAGTACCTTGACCCCAAACTTCCTGCGCCCCAGACAGAATCAATTTCTCCTGAAAACAGCTCTGATAATAACTCTTCTGTTTCTCCTGTATCCAAAAATCAGGCAGAAGGTTTTGACATTCCTCTTTTTCTTCTGAGCATTGGAGCCGTTTTATTGATGACCGGCGTTTTTGCAGGAATATATAAGAAAAAATGATTTTGTAAAAAGAGGCCAGTAGCTATTATTTCAGTCAAAATAATACTAACATAAATCGATTTTTAATGTGGGAACCATGTCTGAGACTAAAGTTCCCAAAAAACGTGCATGATATTCTTCGAATAACATGCCCAAAAAATGGTAGTACTTGAGAGCACTTTCACGCCAAAAGTCTGAAATAGACTTTTTAAATCGGCTTTCAAACACTTTTTTCTTCTCAGTTCTCATTCATTTGAGAACTTTACGTCTCCTTTTTCTATAAGAAGCTTGAGGTCTTCAAGGCTGAGCCGTGCGTTTTTCTGCAGCTTTTCACGGGCATCGTTATGCTTCTGGCTCACTTTGTTCTCATCTTTCGTTAGCTGAAGATCTTTTAATTTATCAAGATATAAGGAGAGCTCTTTCCGGCTGTTAGCGATGTTATTCTTGAGTGGATCGATTTTTTCTTTAATAGAGTTTATGTTTGCGATCTTGTCGGTAAGCTGGGCATGGTAAGTATTTGCTTCTTTTCGAATCTCATCTGCTGTCTTGAAATTTTCAAGCATTTCAAGGTGGCATGCCTGGGACTCATCCGAAAGTGCCTGGATTTTTTCGTGGAATTCGTCCCCTTCTTTATGAATTCCTTTTGATTCCTTATAACTCTCCTGGATCTGTGAATGGAGCTCATTTGCCTTTTTTGCAGCTTCCAGGCGTTTACTCAGGTCGTTGAGCTTCTGCAGTATCTTTATCTCTACTGCAAGGGGGAGTTCTTTATTAAATAAAGCGTCGAGTTCAGCTTCATATGCCTTTGAAAGAGATTCCACACTTCCGTGAGAGAGTTTATTGCACTCATCACGCTTTTCCTTGAGGTTGGCAATTCCTGAAAAAAGTTCCTGGGTTTTGGAATTTATCCCGCTTCTTTTCTCTTTGTATTCGCCAATTTGTTTATTGATTTCGTCCCTGCGGTCTCTAAGTGCCTGCGCTTTTGCAACCCTTTCCTTTACCTGCTGATTCAGAGCATCTCTCTTTGCTTTCAGTTCGTCGATGTCGGTTCTGTTTATTTTCAGGTCCTTGAATATCGAAGCCAACTGCCTTTCGCTTTTCTCTATCTTGCTCCTGAGCTCGTTAACCTTGCCCTTGAGTTCCCGTTCGTTAAGGTTTGAAAGGTCGGCCGTTGCAGTTTCTGCTGTTGAAACGTCGTTGTTCATGTCCTACCACCCACGTGTTTCCAAAACAATTCATGCTTTTTGTTTTTCCCAGTAACTCAGAGCTTCTTCGTGACTTTTTATTTTAGTGCTGAGCCATTTGTGCTGGGATTTATTTTTGGAAATTTCACTGCTTTTGCTTCCATCATCCTCTTCAAGTTGTTTTTCAGACTCTTTTATCTCTTTTAACTCCAGATTTGAGCTGCTTGCTTCCTCCAATCTGGCCTCTGTCTGCAGGAGAATGTTATCCCCTACTTCTTTCTCTCTGAAGATTTCGCGCAGGTTTCCCATAAAAGAATCTTTAAGTTTCTGTTCCTCTTCGGGTTCAATCTGTCCTTTGAGCTTTTTAATATCTTCCTTTATTTTATCAGCAGTTACACGGTCCAGCTTCGGGAACAGCTCTTTTTCGAGCACCCCTTCTGCCTGATGGTAATACTGCTGCCTTTTTTCCTTCAGGACTTCTTTTCGCTCCGCCATCCGGGTTCTGGAAATCCTAGCATTTTTTGCGTCTTCTTCATACTGGCTCAGTTTGCTGTCCAGTTCTTCAAACTCTTTCCGGTATTCTTCCAGAAACCTTTTATGTTTTTCCACAACCCTGGAAATCAGTTCCCCTTCTGTCAGTATCCTGATCCCGGTTTCTTCAATATTTCCGCTCACAGTATCACGATTTTGAAGTTTATTTTTTATAATTTTTTGTTTTTTATCTGACCTGGTAGAGCCAGCCCGGAGAATTTAACCGGGAATTGCCCCTGTTTTCAGCCGTTTGAATTTCCCATTTCAGAAGTCACGGGCTTTTCAAACTCTAAACACCTGAGCATGGGGTATGCAGTCGATAATGATCACAGAGTCAGGATCAATAAGCCCGCATTTTATGGCGTATTTGATCGTTTTTTCCCCAAAGAGATTTGCAGTAGTAGCTTCTTCCAGAGCTTTATAAAGTTCTCCCTCAGAGACAAGTTCTCCTTCATAGAATACTCTGCTTATTTCCACTATAGTGTTGCCGTGTTTCAGGGTTTTTCCAAGCACTTCCTTATCACAGGCTGCAACAAGCACGTGCTCTCCATTTTTGTAAATCTTTAGATACATACTTCCCCTTTTTATGTACTATTTCGCCCTTTTAGTATTTACAGCTTAACCATCATTATTTTGTTTACGGGTAAGCTGTTTCTGCCTTAGAGAGCTCCTCTGATGAACAGTACCTGTTTCAGGTATGAAATAACTGTTTTTCAACTTAATTGATGAGCCTGATGTGGGTCTGGTCCGGTGAGAGAATATCGCCTCTTTGCTTCATTTTCTTTATGTATTCCTCTGCGTGTCCCCTGTCTATGCCGTGCTCTTTTTCAGCCTCTGCATAGACCTCTTCAAGAGGGGCTTTAGCTCCGGGATGTCTTTCACAGACCTTCTTTATTATATCTTTAAGGAGTTTTATCTTATTTCTCTGGCTCATGCTTGTGCCAGAAGCAAGTATATCTGCATCAAGAGCTCCTGTTTCAGGGTCAACTCCTACGTTTTTAAGGCAGTTCATGGTGATCCTTATAGTCCGTTTTGCATCTTCCAGGGTGACTACATTACTGAGGCGGACCCTTGCACTGGCTTCGGAGAGGCGGACCAGCGCTTCAAGCTGCCTTGCAGTCACAGGTACCGGCGTATTCTTGCCTTCCCCACTCTTTCTGATATCTGTATAGAAGTTAATAAGGTGACGCCTTGCATCTTCTTCCATTACCGGATAAACATTTTTTCGTGCAAATGCAATATACTTCCGCATAAATTCTGCTGATATGACTGGCTGGATTACTTCCAGTTCCGCCTCAACAAAATCTTCCGTAATCGTGGATCCTGGAAGCTTTTGCCTCTGCTCAAAAAGTTCACCTGCATAATGCGACTGAAGGATATGGTTTGCTATCCTGCTGTCCAGGGAGTGGTTTGGGGTATCGAGCAAAACGAAGATCAGGTCAAAACGGGAAAGCAGGGCAGGAGGCATGCTTATCTGTTCAGCAAGCCCCTCGTACCGGTCAAAGCGCCCGTATTTAGGGTTTGCAGCTCCAAGAAGGGCACACCTGGATTTCAGGGTTGCAATAATCCCTGCTTTGGCTATACTTATAGTCTGCTGTTCCATTGCCTCGTGCAGAGCACTTTTGTCCTCTGTTTTCATTTTGTCCATTTCATCCACAGCAGCAATCCCCATATCTGCCATGACAAGAGCTCCGCCTTCTATTGTCCATCTGCCGTCGTTCATGTCGTCTTTTACAGCAGCCGCAGTCAAACCGCTTGCAGATGCACTTCTCCCTGAAGCAAAGACACCTCTTGGAGACAGTTTGACCACATAACGGAGAAGCTGGCTTTTTGCAATTCCGGGGTCGCCTACAAGCATCATATGGATATCTCCCCTTGTCCTTGAGCCGTCAGGGAGGTTTTTCACAACCCCTGAGAAAAGCTGGAGTGCAAGGGCTTCTTTGATATCTTCGTATCCGTAGATGGAGGGCGCAATGGACCCTATGATTTTCTCATAAATTGCAGGGTCACGGGAAAGCTCAAGGATCTTTTCCTCGTCTTCGGGAGTTATTTCAAGTTCGTCAAAATCTTTGTCAAGGCGCTCTATGGAATTTGCTTCCAGCACGAGGTCATAGAAAGTTGATTTTCCATCCTTGAGGGTGCGCTGCCTTGATTTCAGGATTCCGTTGATTATAACACGGTCACCGGGGGTAACATTTCCAGTGAGATCGTCCTCAGCATCCACTTCAAGACTCTGGGGCTGTGAGCCTCCTTTCAGGTTTTCAGGAGACTCCTGGATCTGAAGTTTCTGGGCATCGATAAAGGTTGAATCTTCTATTGAGACCTTGAAAGGCCCTTTTTTTCCGCAGGTCTCATTTTCACAGCCTGCAAAAGGTTCTTCAAACTTGAAGCTGTTCTGCTCCACAATGGTCAGGTGCCCGCATCTGAGGCACTGGAAAGCTGCTTTTACTATTCTTGGCCTGACCTCGGTTGCCTTCCTTATCATGCCCTCAATTGCAACAAAACGTGCGAGGTGTTTGCTTCTAAGTTCCCTGATAGGGACCCTGTTAGGGATTTTTATAATCCTTACATGTGCCTGGTCCAGGCTCTTTTCAACAGGCAGGTCGATTTCTTTCAGGGCGGCTTCGGCTGCAGATATGAGTTCTCCCGGGTGCTCCAGAAACTCTTTCGAAAGCTCCCTGTCAAACTTTTCTATATCTGTGAAATCGACCCCAAGGCTCCGCTGGTCAGGATATTCATTTGCCAGCTGAAGGATTTCATTCCAGTAATAATCTTTAAAGAATCGTTTTAGTTTCTCGTCCCACTTGCTTTCTGTTTCAGTCATAACTTTCTCAAAAATTGTCTTTTATGTAAAATTTCTATCTTTGATCAGGTTGTTTCTGCTTGAAAAGGTCCTAAAAAAGTAAAAAAACGTATAATAGATTCTGATAAGACATGCTTATTATCATATGAACTTTTCTATGATTTCTGAATTTTCCTTTTCTTGCAGGGTTTCAGCCTCTGATGCAAGCCTCATTTTCCTCTCGCTTTTCCTTATTATGCCTCTGAGAGTCTGGACTTCTCTCGGGGTCAGCCCTGCTCTTCCGAATATTCTCCTCAGCATCAGAGAAGTTTTGTCTTTTTTGTGAGCCGGATAATCTATTTCCTCAAGCAGCTCATCCAGATGCTCATAAAGAAGCTGCAGGTCAAAGCCCTCAGCAAGCGGGTTGCTTCCTCCTTCAAGCTCCGAAAGTTC
>Ga0116193_1001189_pt1 | contig 22312 bp, 17 predicted proteins | sample AD_UKC115_MetaG_FD_89892 | JGI IMG/M metagenome (GOLD analysis project Ga0116193, IMG submission 89892) | Active sludge microbial communities of municipal wastewater-treating anaerobic digesters from Hong Kong - AD_UKC115_MetaG | ecosystem: Engineered > Bioreactor > Anaerobic > Digestate... | reverse complement strand
ATCTCGATTCCTGCCTGCATGGCTGCCTGTATGTATTTCAATACGTAGGCTATTCCGCAACTGGTAAGTGCCGTGGTTGCAGCCAGCTTTTGCTCGGGAACAAGCATGGCCAATCCCATTTCGTTGAAAATGTCCAGCATCTGCTGCTCCTGTTCGGACGAGGCGTTACGGCTTGCTATCAATGTCATGCTCTGCAGCTGACTGATGGCTGTATTGGGTATCACCCGAAACATGGTGAGCTTCACTCCGGCAAATTCCTCCAGTTTGTCGAAACTGACACCGGCTGCCACACTCACAAGGGTTTGCCCTTCATGTAAATCCAAAGATTCAATAACCTCCTGCATCAGCCAGGGTTTCACACAAACAATCACACAATCTGCTTTCTGGGCAGCTTCATGATTGCTATGGGTTACCTGAACATAAGGAAAATCATTTTTCAAGGCATCCAGTTTCCCCTGACTGGGATTGGATACCGTAATGTCTGCCGTTGCAACCAGAGTACCTTGTGCCATGCCTCTGGCAATGGCACCTCCCATGTTTCCGGCTCCTATAATGGCTATTTTCATGATACCTCTTTTTTATAAAATCTTTTTGAATCTTTCCAGAAAATCTTCAGCTTCAGACATACTCAGACATAATGGCGGAAGAAGGCGGATAACATTGGTACCGCTCACTCCTGTGAATACTTTTTGCTCAAAGAGCAACTTGGAACGAAGTTCCTTGATAGGCTGTTCAAATTCCAATCCTATCATCAACCCTTCGCCTCTCACCTCCTTTATCTGAGGCAGTTTTTTCAATTCTTCCAAAAGGAATGAACCGACCTTGGCTGCATTTTCCACCAGATGTTCTTCTTCCATCACGTCCAAAACAGCCAAAGCTGCCGTACATGCCAGATGATTTCCGCCGAAGGTAGTACCCAACTGACCATAGACGGGAGTAAACTTCGGACTGATGAGGACAGCTCCCATGGGGAAACCGTTGCCGATGCCTTTGGCCACCGTTATCAAATCAGGACGGATACCGGCATACTGATGGGCAAAAAACTTTCCGCTTCTGCCGTAACCGCTTTGTATCTCATCGAGAATCAAGACAGTGTTATACTTGTCACATTCGCTGCGAAGCAACTGAAAGAATTCGGGTGTAGGCAACTTGATGCCTCCCACTCCCTGTATGCCTTCTATAATGACGGCACATACATCACCTTTGGCTATCTCGGCCTTGAAGGCTTCGGCATCATTCAAAGGTACGTACGTCACATGTCCGCAATCGTTGATAGGTGCAATAATCTTAGGATTATTAGTAACCTCCACCGCCAGAGATGTTCTGCCATGGAAAGCTTTCGAGAAAGAGATAATGCGCGTCCGTCCGTTATAGAAGGACGAAAGTTTCAGAGCATTCTCATTAGCCTCTGCCCCGGAATTAATCAAGAACAGGGAATAATCATCATATCCGCAGAACTTGCCCAAACGTTCTGCCAATTTCTTTTGAAGCGGATTTACCACTGAATTGGAATAAAAACCAAGCGTGGCAACCTGTTTGCTTATCATCTCCACATAGTGAGGATGGGCATGACCTATACTGATGACGGCATGACCGCCATACAAATCCAAATACTCCGTGCCTTTTTCATCCCATACATGGCAACCTTTTCCTTTTACAATGGATATAGGGAAAAGAGGATATACATCAAATAAATTCATTTATTATAAAACTACTACTATTACTACTACTAATATATATAATATATAATAAGCCATTTTCATGGCTTCAATCAACGAAGCCTCTGCAAACGGGATTGTCCTCAAAAAGCTGCCGGTTTCAATTTCAAACCGGTTGTTTCATCCAAGCCGAACATCAGATTCATATTTTCCACAGCCTGCCCGCTCGCCCCTTTCAGAAGATTGTCGATGCAGCTGACTATGAGCAAACGATTCTCATGTTTTTCCAAATGAATGAGGCATTTATTGGTATTGACCACTTGCTTCAAGTCAAGATTCTTATCGGTGAGATGAACAAAGGGTGCATCTGCATAGAAATCCTGATAGATTTTCTCAGCCTCTTCCTGCGACACGGATGTCTTCACAACCGATGTGACAAAAATACCTCTAGGAAAATCTCCGCGATAAGGAATGAAAGCCACATCTCCGTCAAAGCCTTTCTGCAACTGGCGCAAGGATTGCTTGATTTCGGGAACATGCTGATGCGCAAACGGCTTATAAATGGACATGTTATTGTTTCTCCAACTGAAGTGACTTGTAGCACCGGGTTTCACGCCGGCTCCGGTACTTCCGGTGATGGCATTGACATTTATCTCGTCGGGGAGCAAGCCGTGTTTTGCCAATGGTAGCAAACCCAACTGAATGCAAGTGGCAAAGCAACCGGGATTGGCCAAATGATTGCACTTACGGATAGCATCACGGTTCAGCTCCGGCAAGCCGTAAACGAAATCATGTTCCGGTGATTCCCAGCGGTAATCCATGGAGAGGTCCACAATCTTCACCTTGGCGGGAAAATCATGGCTTTCCATAAACTTCCTGGTATCACCATGTGCCGTGCAAAAGAAAACTACATCCACACTATCCAGTGGCAACTGATCGGTAAATACCAAATCCGTATCACCAATCAGTCCTTCATGAACATCCGAAATCTTGTTGCCGGCATTGCTCGTGCTGTTGACAAAACCGATTTCCACCTCGGGATGGTTTATCAACAGTCTCAAAAGCTCTCCGGCAGTATATCCCGCACCTCCTATTATACCTGCTTTCACCATTTTATTCCTCAGCTTGATTCAGTTCATCCTTGTGAGTGGCATAATAAGCCCTGAGCGGTGTACTGCTGACTTTGATGAAGCCTTTGGCATCCTCGGCAGTCCAGCCTTTCTGCATTTCGCCGTATTCGCCAAACTTGTTCTTCACCAGGTCGTCCTTGCTTTCCACGCCGACGGTGCTGAAACTCAACGGGTGAAGTTCCAGAATGGCTGTTCCGTTCACATTCCGCTGGCTCTCGGTGAGCATGGCTTCAATATCGCGCATGACAGGTTCCAGATACTGGCTTTCGTGCAAAAACATTCCATACCAGTTGGCTACCTGGTCTTTCCAGTATTGCTGCCATTTGCTCAATGTATATTTTTCCAGGAAACGATGCGCTCCGATAATAAGCATAGGAGCAGCCGCTTCGAAACCGACACGGCCCTTGATGCCAATGATGGTATCGCCCACATGCATATCACGGCCGATACCGTAGGCAGCACCGATTTCTTCTACCTTCTGAATGGCTTTAATCTTATCGTCGAACTTCTCGCCGTTCACTGCCGTGAGTTCACCTTTCGTGAATTCCAGACGCAACTGTTCGCTGCCTTCCTTAGTCACTTTCTTCAGATAAGCCGATTCGGGCAATCCTTGGGCAGAGTCAAGAATTTCACCGCCACAAATGGATGTACCCCATAAACCTACATTATAAGAATATTTCAGTTTGGTGAAATCTGCAAAGAAGCCATGTGCATTCAGATAGTCCACTTCTTCCTGACGACTCAAAGCCTTGTCACGGGTGAGTGTGATGATTTCCACACCGGGAGCCATTACAAGAAAAGTCATGTCAAAGCGAACCTGATCATTACCGGCACCGGTTGAACCATGAGCAATGGCATCCGCACCAATCTCATTGGCATAACGGGCAATGGCCAATGCCTGAAAAATACGTTCGGAACTCACCGATATAGGATAAGTGCCGTTGCGCAGGACATTGCCATAGACCATGAACTTCAGACTCTTGTCATAATATTCCTGAGTAACATCCAGTGTGATATATTTCGTTGCGCCCAACTTGTAGGCATTTTCTTCATTCTTCTTCAGTTGCTCTTCACTGAAACCGCCTGTATTGGCACAAGCGGCATGCACTTCATAACCTTTCTCTTTAGCCAGATACATCACTGTATAAGAAGTATCCAACCCTCCGCTGAAAGCAACCACTACTTTTTTCTTCTGTTCCATAAAAATCTGTTTTTTCAATTACTTATTTTCTTCCGTCTGGCCGTCTTCTTCGACCTTATGCTTGTCAGGATCATAAAGCATTGCAGTGCAAATACAATAACGGCGTTCCGTACGCACCAGAACATCATGATTCACACACCCTTCACATCCTTTCCAAAAAGCTTCATCATCAGTCAAATCGGCAAAAGGAACGGGAACGTATCCTAATTCCGTATTGATTCTCATCACCGCACCACCGCTGGTCAATCCGAACAGTTTGGCATGAGGCCAACGCAACCGGCTCAAAGTGAAAGCCGCCTTCTTGATTCTCTTGGCCAAACCGTGCCCTCGGAATCTCTCTACGACAATCAAGCCCGAATTGGCCACATATTGTTTGTTCCCCCAACTTTCGATGTAACAAAAACCTGCAAACTCCTCTCCCTTGAGAGCGATAATTGCCTTTCCCTCTTTCATCTTTTGCGCCAGATATTCATGGGTACGTTTGGCTATTCCTGTACCGCGAACCTTGGCTGCTGCTGTAATAGTTTCCAAAATCTCGTCAACATAAACCTCGTGAGAGGCGTCGGCTACCATTACTTCAATTTCTTCCATTTTTAATTATAATATTTATTTATTTAATATTAGGAATCACCGAAGAAAGCGCCTGTATGACTTCCGTTTTGGTGATCCCCTCGCGGATAACCAACATAATGGTGTCATCTCCGGCAATTGTTCCGATTATCTGATATAATTCCTGATTATCAATGTCATAAGCAAGACTACTGGCATATCCGGGACGGGTCCTTATCACGGCCAGATTACCACTGAAACGGATAGAGACAAAACCATTGGTCATCAGCATTTCACCGGCATTCCGAACCTCAGTAGAGCGTTTGTACATGGTGTTGTTTGGCAACACATATACATAATTACCATTCATTGAAGCAGCTTTCGCCACTTTCAATTGCTTGAGATCGCGAGAAAGAGTGGCTTGCGTCAAAACAAAACCCTCTTTGGCAAGTTCGTTGAGAAGTTCTTCCTGGGAACCTATCTCCTTGCTCGAAATAATGATTTTGATAGAGTCTAAACGACTGTTTTTGTTCTTCATATTGTATAATTATTCTTGTTTACGGGGCAAAATTAGTAATAATATTCGGAAGATGGGCATAATATTCCAAAAATATTTCATTTTTATGCAAAATTATACTTCCGTATGTTTGAAAACATAATAAAACAAAATGAGCAGATAAAAAATCAAAAATGAAACTATCGAATAAATTTATAACCTTATCTTTGACAAAAAATAAAAAACTAAATTCTGTTTACTATGGAATGTATTCATTTTTTTGCAGTCGACTTAGGTGCAACAAGCGGAAGAACCATCCTCGGGACATTGAAGGACGAGAAGATGGAGCTAAAGGAGTTGACTCGTTTCCCCAATAATATCATTGAAACAGGCGGACATTTCTATTGGGACATACTTGCCCTTTACAACGAAATTATCCGAGGCTTAAAAACTGTGGCTCAGGAGAAAATCAAAATTCAAAGTATAGGTATAGATACATGGGGAGTGGATTTTGCTCTCTTCGGCAAGGACGGTGCTCTGCTCCGTTCTCCATACAGTTACCGTGACCCGCATACGGAAAGCTCTCAGGAAAAATACTTCAAAAAAGTTCCCAAAGAGGAAGTCTATCGCATAACGGGCATTCAATTCATGAATTTCAACTCGCTGTTCCAGCTGGACACTTTGCAACGGAATCATTGCTCAGCCCTGGCCGGTGCCGACAAAATACTATTCATGCCTGATGCCTTAGGCTATATGCTTACAGGTAAAATGGTCACCGAATATACCATCGCCTCCACTTCACAGATTCTGAACCCACGCACCAAGCAATTTGAAAAGTCGCTGCTGGATGCTGCCGACATACGGGAAGATCAGTTCGGAAAGTTTGTTTTCCCTGGAACACAGATGGGTACACTTACTCCGGAAGTACAGAAGATGACAGGACTTGGAGCCATACCGGTAATTTCTGTAGCCGGTCATGACACTGCTTCGGCCGTTGCCGCAGTTCCTGCCAAGACATCTCATTTTGCTTATCTGAGTTCCGGAACATGGAGCCTCATGGGTATTGAAGTAAAAGATGCTATTATAAACAAGGAAAGCTACGATAAGAACTTCACCAATGAAGGCGGTATCGAAGGCACTACCCGCTTCTTGAAAAATATTTGCGGAATGTGGCTTTTGGAACGTTGCCGCAAAGAGTGGGAAGCAACTTCAAATTATTCTTATGCAGAACTGATTGATGCAGCTTTGGCAGTACAGCCGTTCCGCAGCCTCATCAATCCGGATGCGCCTTGTTTTGCAAATCCTGACTCCATGATTAGTGCCATACGTCATTATTGCAAGGAAACCAAGCAACCTGAGCCACAAAGCTACGGTGAAATAACCCGTTGCATTTTTGATTCACTGGCTTTGCGCTATAAACAAGTAATGGGATATCTGAAAGAAATGTCTCCATTCCCTATCGAAGTCTTGCATGTCATCGGTGGAGGAAGCAAGAATAACCTGTTGAACCAGTTCACCAGCAATGCTGTAGGGATGCCGGTCATAGCCGGTCCTTCCGAAGGAACAGCCATAGGCAACATCATGCTCCAGGCCAAAGCTGCCGGTATGGTTCAAAACATATCCGAGATGCGAAGCGTCATCAGTGACAGCATCGAACTTAACCGTTTCGAACCGCAAGACAGCACATTATGGGATGAAGCTTATCAGGATTATCTGAAAAATTACAGAGAAGATATTTAAAAACAAGAATATTTACAATTAAAAAATTAATAATCATGAAAAACGAATTGATTAATAAAGCGTATGAAATCGCAAAGGAACGTTACGCGGCTGTAGGCGTCAACACGGAAGACGTTTTGGCCAAGTTGCAAAAAATAAGCTTATCACTACACTGCTGGCAGGCTGATGACGTAGCCGGATTCGAATCCAAAGGATCATTATCAGGCGGTATTCAGGCAACCGGAAACTATCCGGGCAAAGCACGCAATATGGAAGAGCTTCGTGCCGACATCATTGAGGCAAAGTCTCTTATTCCGGGGACACACCGTCTGAACCTTCATGAAATATACGGAGACTTCGGAGGCAAGTTCGTTGACCGCGACCAAGTAGAACCGAAACATTTCCAAAGCTGGATGGAATGGGCAAAGGAAAACAACATGAAGTTGGATTTCAACTCCACATCGTTCTCTCACCCCAAGAGCGGCAATCTGTCTCTATCGAACCCAGACAAGAGCATCCGCGACTTCTGGATTGAACATACAAAACGCTGTCGTGCCATTGCAGAAGAAATGGGTAAATTTCAGAATGATCCTTGTATCATGAACCTTTGGGTACACGACGGACAAAAAGACATCACAGTGAACAGATTATTATATCGCTCACTGCTAAAAGACAGTTTGGATCAGATTTTCGAAAAGGAATACAAGAACATGAAAGACTGCATCGAATCCAAAGTATTCGGTATCGGTCTGGAATCATTTACAGCCGGTTCCAATGACTTCTATATCGGCTACGGAGCCACACACAAGAAAATCGTCACATTGGATACAGGTCACTTCCATCCGACTGAATCCGTTGCCGACAAGATTTCCTCTCTGCTGCTCTTTACTCCGGAAATTATGCTTCACGTTTCACGTCCTGTTCGCTGGGATTCCGACCATGTAGTCATTATGAACGATGATATTCTGGATTTGGCAAAAGAAATTGTACGTGCTGATGCATTGGACCGCGTTCATATCGGTTTGGACTATTTCGATGCTTCCATCAACCGCATCGGAGCTTACGTAATCGGTTCACGTGCTACACAGAAATGCTTCCTGCAGGCATTGCTTGAACCCAAAGCAACCCTCAGCAAACTGGAAATCGAAGACAAGGGATTCCAGAAACTGGCTTTGCTTGAAGAGATGAAATCTCTTCCATTCGGTGCCGTATGGGATATGTTCTGCCTGAAGAACAATGTTCCTGTAGGTGAAGAATATATCAAATTCATTGAGAAATACGAAGCCGACGTGACTTCAAAAAGATAAATAACCTGTAAAAGCCCGCGGCAGAAATTCTGCTGCAGGCTTTCACTTATCAGATAAAAGAAGATGTATATAATATTAGGTTTATTGATTATTGCCATAGGCGCGTTCTGCCAGTCAAGCTGTTACGTGCCCATCAACAAGATCAAGTCATGGAGCTGGGAATCCTATTGGTTGATTCAAGGAGTATTTGCCTGGCTGGTATTTCCTTTTCTTGGCGCACTGCTTGCCGTCCCGGCAGGAAACAATCTGTTGGAAGTGTACACATCCCATCCGGATGCTACATTATGGTCCATCTTCTTCGGAATTCTTTGGGGTGTAGGAGGACTTACTTTCGGCCTTTCAATGCGTTATCTGGGCGTAGCTCTGGGACAATCCATCGCATTGGGAACCTGCGCCGGACTGGGTACTATCCTTACTCCTATATTTACCGGCAAGACAGGTGATCTCACTACCCCGGTTATCGTAGGTGTAGTGGTTACCTTGATAGGTATTGCAATTATCGGCTTTGCCGGGAGCCTGAAATCGGCAAGTTTAAGCGATGAAGAAAAAAAGGAAGCCGTAAAAGACTTCAATTTCACTAAAGGTATTCTGGTTGCCTTGCTGGCAGGATTCATGAGTGCGTGCTTCAGTCTGGGCCTCGGTTTCGGCGAAAGTCTTTGCTTCGACGGAACTCAAGACATCTATAAGACATTACCTGCCACTTTCATGGTAACTTTGGGAGGTTTCGTGACTAATGCAGTTTACTGCTTCTACCAAAATCAAAAGAACAAGACTTGGGCCGATTACGGAAAGACCTCACTTTACACAAATAATATATTGTTCTGTGCACTCGCAGGTATTCTTTGGTACAGTCAGTTCTTCGGATTGAGTCTTGGCAAAGGATTCCTGGCTGAATCACCAGTACTGCTTACATTCTCCTGGTGTATTCTGATGTCACTGAACGTAACATTCTCAAATGTCTGGGGTATTATATTGAAAGAATGGAAAGGATGCACCAAAAAGACAATCACCGTTTTGATCGTCGGACTGGTCATTCTTATAGTATCCTCATTCCTTCCGCAATTATTGAAATAACCATTTATTATTAAAATATAAAATATTATGAAATCAGTATTAGACGGACGTCCTGCTCTGAAAAAAGAAGTTGACAAAATAGCCGAAGTTGCCGGATATCTATGGCAAAAAGGCTGGGCCGAAAGAAACGGCGGTAACATTGTAGTAAATATCACGGGTTTGGTTGACGATGAAATAAAGAATCTTCCGGCTATTGGGCCGAAGACTTCTTTCGGAGTGAAACTGCCAAATATCAAAGGTGGATTTTTCTTCTGCAAAGGAACAAACAAACGTATGCGTGATCTGGCCCGTTGGCCTATGGAAAACGGTTCTATCATCAGAATATGTGATGACTGCGAACATTATGAAATGATTGCAGACAACCCGGTGAAGCCTACTTCTGAAATAAGTTCTCATCTTTCCATGCATAACTACTTGATTGGAAAAGGAAGTCCATACAAAGCTTCCCTCCATACACATCCGATAGAACTGGTTGCCATGAGTCACAATCCTAAATTTCTGAAAAAAGATGTTCTTACTCATATTCTGTGGAGCATGATTCCTGAAACAAAAGCATTCTGTCCTCGCGGTTTGGGTATCATTCCATACAAGATGCCGAGTACGGTGGAACTGGCAGATGCTACATTGAAAGAACTGGAAGATTACGATGTGGTTCTTTGGGAGAAACACGGTGTATGCGCTGTTGATGTAGATATTCTGGCTGCATTCGACCAAGTGGATGTTCTCACAAAGTCAGCCTTGATTTATGAAGCTGCCAAGAATATGGGTTTTGAGCCTGAAGGCATGAAAGACGAATGGATGTCCGACTTGTCAAAAGCATTCAATTTACCGAAATAAACTAAATACAAATACTACTAATAGAATCTGAAAGCATAAGCTATGTACAATTTTTGGGCAGGATTGTTATCCTGCCCAAATTTTTTTAATCTCTATTTCAGATTTTTCTTAAAGAATTGTTCTATCTTATCGAACGGTATAAGATTCTTTCCACCTCCGTCATAAAGATCAGTATGCGAAGCCCCGGGTACAATCAGCAGTTCTTTATTATCACGATAGTTTGTATAGGAAGTCATGTCCCTATAGGCATCCTCACTCATGTAACGGGAATGAGCTTTTTCTCCATGAATCATAAGAACAGCGGAACGGATTTCTTTCGTATAAGACAATATCGGCTGATTCATGAACGACATGGTACCTGTGACAGTCCATCCATCATTTGAATTACCGGAACGCTTGTGATAACCGCGAGACGTCTTATAGTAATCATAATAGTCCTTAACGAATATAGGGGCATTCTCTGGCAAAGGATCCACAACGCCACCCCCTTGTTCATAATAGCCTTGGGAATATTCTTTTGTGCGTTGTGCATTAAGTTGTTTGCGTGCTTCGAAACGTGAATCAGAACTATTGTTAGCATCGAAATATCCGTTAGCTGCTATCCGACTCATATTATACATGGTAGAAGTGACAGTAGCCTTGATCCGTGTATCAATAGATGCAGCATTAAGAGCCATACCACCCCATCCACAGATTCCAACAATACCAATTTTCTCCGCATCCACGTCAGGCTGCACAGAAAGGAAGTCAACAGCCGCCTGAAAATCCTCCGTATTAATATCAGGAGATGCTATACGGCGCGGCTCTCCTCCACTCTCACCTGTAAATGACGGATCAAAAGCGATTGTCAGAAATCCTCTTTCTGCTAAGGTTTGAGCATACAAACCGCTGCATTGCTCTTTTACAGCGCCAAACGGACCGCTCACGGCTATTGCAGCCATTTTCCCTTGAACATTTTTAGGTTCATAAAGATCGGCCGCCAATGTGATACCATAACGATTCGCAAAGGTAACCTTCCGATGATTAACTTTTTCCGATTTTGGAAATGTCTTGTCCCAGTCCTGAGTTAACTTCAAGGACTGAAGTTGAATGTTACTACCTTTCATTTCTTTCTGTTTTTGGGCATATATTCCTGATGGAATAGTCAGCATCAGAAAAACAGCCGAAATTAATAAACTGATTTTATTCATAAATACTTTCATTTATCTTTTGTCTGCAAAGGTAGTTTGAAGAACAGACTTTTTCTGTAGATAAATTACAGGGATTTTAACCCATTATACTGATTATGCCCCTATTTATGATTAATTATCAGATAGTTATATCATTTTCTCCACATTCCAGACAAATGCCCGGAGACCGAGCATTTCGGTCTCCACATCCATACGATGCAATTCTTCCAGCAATGGATCTACCTTTTCATCAGGAACCACTGACATAATAGCTGAACACATGGATGGCCAAGCGTGGGAACCTAAATGAGGATCTCCTTTTTTGGAACCTCTTCCTTGTACCTGTTCCCAGCAACTGTAACCTCGACAGTTCATGTGTGTCAGTAAATCCACAATTCTGTTATGAAAAGACTGATCGTAAGTTATCATAACCGATTTCATATTTTCGTTCTATTTAATCGTTTGTTTTATGCAATTTATCATGAATCATTTCCGATTTATGAGCCTGATAATACTCATTCAATTCCCTCTGGCGACGCATTTTGCGACGACCGATCTTGATTCCGTTACCTCCAAAGATACAGAACATCGTAGGCACATATATCAAGGTGAGAATTGTGGAAACCGTCAGACCGCCAATAACGGCGACACCCAAAGGACGCCACATCTCAGCTCCCACTCCGTTACCTATTGCCATCGGCACCATACCCAAAATAGTTGTCAAGGTAGTCATCAGCACCGGACGAAGACGACTTCTTCCGGCAACGACAGCCGAGCGTATCAAACCCATTCCACGTTCACGCATCAACTGCGTGTAGTCAATAAGCACAATACCATTCTTTACTACAATACCTATCAACATGATACCTCCCAATATCGACATCACATTAAGATGTGTACCAGTAAGGGCCAGAATCATAATGATACCGCTGAATGCAAACGGTATGGAGAACATGATAATAAACGGATAGGTAAGTGATTCAAACTGAGCTGCCATGACTATAAAAACTAAAATGACAATCAAGACAGCCAACGTACCCAAATCCTTATTGGAATCCTGTTGGTCCTGATAAGAGCCGGCCACTTCTACATGAACACCGGGAGGCATACCTATCTTGCTGATAATATTGCGTCCAGCCGTAACACCATCACTCAAGGCATATCCATCCTTCATGACAGCATCTACCGTTACTAAACGTTCTCGGTCTTTTCGCTCAATAGTAGGAGGTACATCCCTCTGCACCACTTTACCCAGATCTTTCACACGGATTCCTTTTCCCTGAGGATTGTATATGATGATATTCTCCAAAGCCTCAATACTGGTTCGGTCAATCGGCGCATAACGGACCCTAATATCATATTCTTCACCATCTTCACGATACTGGCTTGCTGTGGAACCATTGATTCTATTACGCAAATAACTGGCAGCAGTAGTAAGATTCAACCCGTTCAAAGCCAGTTTTTCCCTGTCGAAATCCACTTGGTATTCCGGCTGATAATCACTTCGGCTGATACTTACCTGACTGATGCCCTCAGTATCCGACAAACGGCGTTTCAATTCAGCTGCGACCTTATCTGTTGCACCGAAATCATATCCGTAGACTTCGAATGTAGCTGTACTTTGTCCACCCATGGAACTACGCATACCGCCCATCAAAATAACGGATTTTGAAATTTCAGGTATTTCTTTACAATCGGCACGCATTTCATCGCAAACTTGAGCCAAACCTATGGAGCGCTTATTAGAAGGAACCATACTGATATTAAAAGATATAATATGCGATCCATTGTCGGATAGCGATGAATAAGTATCATTATCACCCGCCTGACCAACACGATAATTTATCGTCTGAATATCTTTTCCGTACCGTTTCTCCCATATATTCGATAATTTTTGTGCAAGAGCCTCCGCCTTTTCTATTCTGCTTCCGATGGGCAATTGAACAGTTGCTCCTACACGCCCGTTGTCATTGGGTGGAAAGAATTCACTCTTTAGACCATTCAAACAAACCAAACTGGCAGCAAACAAAATAAAACATCCCATCAATACTTTTCGTCTATTACGTACAGCCCAGTTTACCATCCGGGCATACCAATCATCCAACCCGTCAAGAGCTTTACGAATGGGTGAATAGAACTTGATGAACATTTTTGATTGTTTCTTCTGTAACTTCAGCAACCGTGAGCAAAGCATCGGAGTAAGACTCAAAGCACTGAATGTAGAAATCGTCATGATGATACACATCATCCACCCCAACTGTTTGAAGAGCACTCCGGACATACCCGAAACCATGGTCAAAGGGAAGAACACGGCAATCATGGTAAGAGTTGACGCAATAACCGAGATTGCCACCTCGTTTGTTCCATGGATGGCAGCTTGCTTGGGATCCGAGCCTCGTTCTATGTGAGTAGTCACATTCTCCAAAACCACGATGGCATCATCCACCACATTGCCGATAGCAATGGAAAGACAAGACAAGGAAATCATATTCAGAGAGCCTCCCGTCGCATACAGATAAATGAAAGATGCTATCAATGACATAGGAATGGTGATACATATAATGACCGTAGCCCTCCATCTTCCCAAGAAAGCAAAAACGACAATAACAACAAACAAAATTGCATAGAGGATTGTCTCAGTCAAAGAATCTATTGTATTCAGAATATTTTCCGATGTATCTACAATGATTCCCAGCTTCACATCGGATGGTAAAGACTTTTGAAGAGAAGGCAAAGCTTCCATTACTTTCTTTGAAATGTTTACAGAATTGGCACCCGCCTGTTTCTGAATAACGACCATAGCTCCCTGCTTGCCGTTATTGAACGCTTTCTGAGCCCTTTCCTGTACCCCGTCCACAACCCGAGCTACATCGCGGAGATATACTGAAGCCCCATTATGTGTTCCCACAACAATATTCAACATCTGTTGAGGATTGGAAAACTCACCCTCTACACGCAACGAATAAGTATTCGAACCCATATCGAAAGTTCCTCCCGGAACATTCTTGTTTTCAGCTGCAATGGCTGCACTGACAGTCTCTACTGACATGCCATAGGCTTCCATCTTTTGAGGATCCATATAGACATTGATTTCACGCTCTGGTGCACCGGATATGGAAACTGTGCCCACCCCATCAATACGTGCCAACGGGTTGGCCACATTGTCATCCAGTATTTTATAGAGGGCAGCCTGACTCTGATCGGCTTGCACAGACAAGATACAGATCGGAATCATATCTGTAGAGAACTTGAAAATGATAGGTGTATTGGCAGCATCCGGAAGTGCCGAGCTCACCATATCCAATTTGTCACGCACATTATTGGTCAGTACATCAATGTCATATCCGTACTCAAATTCCAAGGTAATGACAGAAACATTTTCCTTGGACTGAGACGTGATATGCTTCAAGTGCTCTACGGCATTCAATGTATTTTCCAATGGGCGCGTCACATTGTTCTCTATATCCGATGCACTTGCCCCGGTATAGTACGTGATGACCATGATGGTATTCGTTTCAATATCCGGATAAAGATCTACCGGCAATTTCGATAGGGAGAAAAGTCCCAGAATAACGACTGCTATAAAGCAGAGGCTGGTCATAATCGGTTTTTTTACCGCTCCTTCGTATAAGCTCATGCTGTTATCTGTTGAGGATTTTTTACTTAACGATATTTACTTTCACTCCGTCAGCCAATTTTGTCTGTCCGGCCACAACAACCTGAGATCCAGAAGGCACCCCGTCAAGAATCTCATATTCATTACCTAAAAGACGTCCTAACGTCACCTTGTTATAGGTAACGACATTCCCGTCTTTCACAACATACACATAATGGTCACCGGCTCCAATCTGCTTGATCACAGCTTCATCAGGCACAACAACATGATTCTCTTTTCCATAAGAGATAGTAACACGTCCAAACATTCCCGGACGCACACGCTGGTCATTATTGGCAATACGAATTTCTACAGGAAAAGTATGAGTATTGGAATCAATGGTAGGATAAACTATAAAGACTTTACCTTTGAAAAGTTCATCACCATAAGTATCCAGTTTTACATCAACCATCATCCCCTTCTTAATAAAAGGAAAACGTGGCTCAGAAACATTGACCATCAGTTTGACAGGTGCAATCTGTTCAATAACTAGAATCGGACTGGAGCCAGTCATATCCCCATTATCATAGTTGCGGGCAGTAACTACACCGCTTATCGGACTTTTCAACTGAGTATTAACAAGATAGTTTCTATACTGTGTTTCTTTCACGTCCAAGTCCATTTTGGCATTGTCCCACTCAGCTTTACTTGCTCCACCTACCTTATATAATTGATCAACGCGACTAAACTCCACTTTCTGATTTTCTATCTGCAGCCGCAACTGACGAAGATTTGTGGCATCCAATTGCACAAGAGTCTGTCCCTTGCTGACTCTATCACCCACCTCAACGAATATCTTTTCAATTCTCAGATAAGATTGAGGCATAATATTGTTTTTCACATCAGATTCCACTGTTGCCGTGTATTCTTCTATTTGGTCAACAGAACGGGATTCAGCCTGAGCCACCTTCACATTGGGAGTTTCATTCACCTTCTCCTCACTTTTTTTACTGCTGCATGCAGCTGACATGCCCACGAGAACTATTAGGCACAATACCTGAATACTTTTTCTCATAACTATGTTGTTTTTATTTTTATTAATCAGTATTATTTGTTCTCCTTAACAGGCTGGATTCGAAAATCTTCATTACCCAGTACATAATCCAAATCCGACTTTGCATTCAAATAATCGTAGATGGATTGGTTGTAAGTAAGTTCGGCCTGAGTGAGTGCAACTTGTGAACTATTCATGTCCAGCACGGTTCCCTTACCAACTTCATATCTTTTGGAAGAAATCATCAACGCCTTCTCTGCCATTGCAACCGATTCCTTATTACTTGATACCTGTTCCAAACTGGCAGCCATGTTATCCTTATAACTTGTTACCTGCATATTCAATTGGCGCTCCGTATTCAAACGATTTAATTCCAAGGATGCAATATTTAGCTTTGCCGTTTTCAATTTTGTGAAACTACTCGCCCTATATAAAGGAATCACAATACTTACAGCAATATTGGAACTGGGGCTCCAGTCATATTTAAAAAAATTCAAGTTGTTGTTATACAAAGACTGATACTGATATGTATATGCCAGATTAGCCGACGGCATAAAATTTGTCTTGGCCAAACTCAAATTATGCTGCAACAGACGGGCATTCAAATCCAACTGTCTCATCATTGAATTATTAGTTAGATTACTCTGTTCTTCTTGCATCTGATTAGCATAAATGGCCGTCTCATAATTAGAAAGACTGTCGTCAACCATCAAATCCACATTAGCAGTAATACCCATCAACACCTTCAATTGGATTTTTGCCAAAACAACAGCATTACCTGCAGAAATCATATTGGGCTTGATACTTCTCATCTGTACTTCGGCACTTATTTTATCATACTCGCTGACTGTTCCTTGCCGGTATTTGGCATTCACTACATTAAAATTGTCTTCCGACTGCTTATAGCTTTTTTTCAGGACCTCATAAGAATCCTGAGATAACATCAAACCGTAATAAGCCTTTGTTACTTGGTTTATCATATCCAAACGAGATGAACGTGCTTTCTCTTTAGCCAGTTCTATATCTGTCTTGGTAAGTTTCATCGTTTTATATACTGCCGGAGCAAAAACGGGAAGGCTGACAGTAAATGCCGCAGCTGCCGTGTTGGCCCCATCCTGTCCCATCTTGAATGTATTGGACCCTAACTTCAACTGTGCTGCTTTTATGGTGTATGTGGAAGTTCCCGTGATTGAAGCCTCCGGCAATAAATTCTGCCAAGCCTCCTGATCAGCCACTTTTTTCAACTCGATATTCTTATCGGCCACCTTAACAGTAGGATTCTCACTCAACGCGATTTCTATAGCCTTGTCAAGTGTCAGTTTCAACGGTTCTTGAGCATGAAGCAAGGGAATGCCAGACAACAAGCATAACCCCAAAAAATAATCTCTTAATTTCACTCCTTTATTTATTTACTTGTTATCATTCTCTTTTTTATAATCATTCAGGATTTTCAATCCCTTTTCAGTAGAAATACCCCGTATGTTCACGTACATCATGGTTTCGAACATCTCTTCAGCCGAATATTTATGATACAAATCCGAAGTCAGCATAAAATCTCCCTGATAGCGAAACCATGTCATTAGAAACTCATAGTTAATATCTGGTCTGAAAAAACCTTGTTCCACTCCTTTTAGAAAGAACTCAACCACCTCTTGGCTGTTTTCTTCCCTCTCCTTAGAAATATATTCTTGAATGGCAGGATATTTTCTTATCTCAAAAATAAAATCAGGATAAGTTGCTTTCAACATATTTATATGGAACTGCAATGCCTTCAATACAATTTCCATAACATTGTCTGATTTGCAGACAGCATTTTGCATCTCCTTTTTCTTCTTACTGTGAATATAGATGATACAATTATAAAGTAATTCCTCTTTATCATTAAATTGCTCATAAAGAGTACGCTTTGATATCGTCAGCAATGCTGCAATATCATCCATCCTGACGGATTTAATACCTTTCTTCAAGAACTCTTTTGAGGCTTCTTTTACTATCCTATCACGCAAGGACATTCCCGATTTCTGTTGACTTTTCCCTGACCTCATAATCCTTTACATTAAATTTTTTTGCAAAGATATAGAAAACTATTTATAATCATAAAAGTTTCCATAAGTTTTTTTCATATTAGTATTTATTAGGCATAAATGCATTTATATTCATGATTGATGAATAAATAGTTTTTACCATTTATTTTTTTCTACTTCATGACATTATTATGAATAATTTTGTACTTTTGCCAACTCAAAAGAATTAAATTATTAAAAGCTTATGGTAAAAATAACGAAAGAGGCAGCCTTGCTTTATCACTCACAAGGAAAGCCGGGCAAAATCGAGGTAGTACCTACCAAGCCCTACAGTACACAGACAGACCTATCTTTAGCTTATTCTCCGGGAGTGGCTGAACCCTGTTTGGAAATTGAAAAAGATCCGCAAAAAGCGTATGATTATACAGACAAAGGAAATTTAGTTGCGGTAATCAGTAACGGTACTGCTGTTTTAGGTTTGGGAGACATAGGTGCAATCAGCGGAAAGCCTGTGATGGAAGGAAAAGGATTACTTTTCAAAATCTATGGTGGAATAGATGTCTTCGATATCGAAGTAAACGAAAAGGATCCTGAGAAATTCATTGCAGCGGTTAAAGCTATTGCTCCAACATTCGGAGGAATAAACCTTGAAGATATCAAAGCCCCGGAATGCTTCGAAATAGAACAAAGGCTAAAAGCCGAGCTGGACATCCCGGTCATGCATGATGACCAACACGGAACTGCCATTATATCTTCAGCAGGCCTGCTGAATGCATTGGAAGTAGCCGGGAAAAAGATTGAAGAAGTCAAGATCGTTGTCAATGGCGCAGGAGCTGCAGCCATTTCTTGTACAAAACTTTACATGTCACTGGGAGCACGCAAAGAAAATATCATCATGCTGGACAGCAAAGGAGTCATAACCAGCGACCGGCCTAATCTGAACGAAACAAAGAAATTCTTTGCCACGGAACGCCGTGACATTCATACTTTGGCTGAGGCCATGAAGGATGCTGATGTCTTTTTGGGATTATCCAAAGGCAACGTAGTTACTCAAGACATGGTTCGCAGCATGGCAAAGAACCCGATTGTTTTTGCTCTGGCCAATCCTGTTCCCGAAATATCTTATGACGATGCTATGGCATCACGTCCTGATGTGCTGATGTCTACCGGACGTTCCGACTATCCTAACCAAATCAACAACGTAATAGGTTTCCCATATATTTTCCGCGGTGCATTGGATACCCGTTCCAGTGCCATTAATGAAGCCATGAAACTTGGCGCAGTGAGAGCTATTGCGGATTTGGCCAAGCAACCCGTCCCTCAAGTAGTAAACGATGTGTACCATGTTGATAAGCTGAAATTCGGTCCGTCCTATTTTATCCCGAAACCTGTAGATCCCCGTCTGATTACCGAAGTTTCTATGGCTGTAGCCAAAGCTGCCATTGAATCAGGCGTGGCAAGAAAGATTATCACAGACTGGGATGCATACCGTACTCATCTGAAAGAGCTTATGGGGCAAGAAAATAAACTTACCCGCCAACTCTACGAGACGGCCAGGAGCTGTCCGCAGCGCGTTGTTTTTGCTGAAGGCATTCATCCCAATATGCTGAAAGCTGCCGTTCAGGCAAAGGGAGAAGGCATCTGCCAACCTATATTACTTGGCAATGACGAAGCCATTGCAAAACTGGCAAAAGAAATGGGGCTGAAGTTAGACGGCATTGAGATTGTCAATCTCCGCCACCCCGATGAAGCGCCACGTCGAGAGAGATACGCCCATATTCTTGCCGAGAAGCGCGCTCGTGAAGGAGCCAACTTCCAGGAAGCAAATGACAAGATGTTCGAACGTAACTACTTCGGAATGATGATGGTTGAAACAGGGGAAGCCGATGCTTTCATAACCGGTGTCTATACAAAATATTCGAATACAATTAAAGTAGCCAAAGAAGTTATCGGAATCCGTCCTGAATACAAACATTTCGGTACAATGCACATTCTGAACTCCAAAAAAGGAACTTACTTCGTGGCTGACACACTCATCAACCGTCATCCCGACACAGACACTCTGATAGATGTAGCCCAAATGACCTATCATGCGGTTAGATTCTTTAATCATGAGCCTGTTATGGCGATGCTTTCTTATTCCAATTTCGGAGCAGACCAACAAGGTAGTCCAGCTAAAGTTCATGAAGCTGTTAATTTCTTGCAAAGGAAATATCCCGATCTTGCCATCGACGGAGAAATGCAAGTGAACTTTGCTATGGATAAGACTCTCAGAGATGATAAATATCCCTTCACTCGTCTGAAAGGCAAAGATGTCAATACATTGATTTTCCCGAATCTAAGTAGTGCCAATTCCGGCTACAAACTCATTCAGGCAATGAGTGATACGGAAGTCATCGGTCCAATCCAGATGGGATTGAACAAACCTATTCATTTCACTGACTTCGAGAGTTCCGTTCGTGACATAGTGAACATCACAGCCATTGCCGTTATTGATGCAATCGTCGAAAAGCAAAAGACGAAAAGTTGTCCGGCAAAAGATTAGTCGTACACTCATATATAAAAAGCCATCCATAAGAATTTTTATGGATGGCTTTTTTCAACATAAATTTTTGCAGTATTCATTGGGAGAACATCCCATCATTTTCTTAAATGTCCGATTGAAACAATACACACTGGGAAATCCCAGCATCTCAGCAATCACACCTACCGGTTTCTCCGACTCCCGAATCCATTGTATGGCAAAAGAAAAACTTTTCTCAAGTACATATTCTTCCACAGTCAATCCCGTTTCATATTTTAGCAAATCCTTCCAATACTCCGGTGATTTTTGAAAGACCTCTGCCCAATATTCATTTGATGTAATTTTACTGTCTCTCAATCCATCCGATTTTATAACTTCCTCAAGCTGAAACCTAAAGCACCTCAGTAAATTTCCATTCTCTTCATGTCTGATAATAAACTGACGCTCATAGAATCGGCGACAATAATCCAACAACAATTCAACCCTACGGGATAACAGCAGCTTGGAAAATCTGTCAATATCATGAGACAATTCTTTCTGTATTTCATCCAGACAATTATAAACGACAAGCCTCTCCCGATTCGAGATGTGCAAGGATTCATTATCCTGGTATCGAAAGAAACTATAATCTTCTTCAAAATGACTTTCTAGAGCAGTGCCTTCCATTAAGTCACGGTGAAACACCAATAACTTCCCTTTGTTCAAACAAGAATCACATTCTTCCATGTCGAGTTCAAAGCACTTTTCAGGAGTTAAGAACACCATACAGCCATCGGAATAGTCACAAAGACGACGACCATAATAATAGTCACAATAAGAATGTTCCAAGAGTAATACGGCATAGAAATTACATTTGATATAGGAATAATGTGAAATGACATCCTTTTCCAAATCAATCACACTGACCAATGGATGGAGAGTAGCACATTTCAAGCATTGGTTACATTCCTTGACAGATTTCCACTCCAAAATGCCATTATCATACTTTTCTTTATGCATTTTTTGCCCGATAGTCATTGGGTGTTGAGCCAACAAGTTGTTTGAACAAACGTCCGAAATGCTGGGGATACTGGAATCCAAGTTCATAAGATATCTGGCTCATCGTCTTATGTGTTCCCAAAATCATTTCCTTGGCCATATCCATTAGTTTGTTTTGAATATGCTCCATAGCTGTCATACCCGTTTCTTTTTTAATTAAATCGCCGAAATAATTCGGGGAAAGGCATATCTTGTCCGCAAAATACTTTACGGAAGGCAATCCTTCTTTTTCAGGAGTTCCACTTTCAAAATACTCATTCAGCAAGCTCTCGAAATGAACCAAAATATCCTTATTTGACTTTTCGCGGGTGATAAACTGACGTTCATAGAATCTCATGCAATAATTCAATAACAACTCGATATTCATGGCAATCAGAGAACGGCTGTGTTTGTCCAACGCATGTTCAAGTTCCATTTGAATCTTTGCCAGACAATCCAGAACTACAGTTCTCTCCTGCTCGGACAAATGCAAAGCTTCACTCACGGCATAAGAAAAGAAAGTATAATCATGAATGGTCTTTCCCAAAGAGGTACCCCGAATCAGATCGGGATGAAATAACACCCCATAAACTTTTGGATGGACTTCAGGTTTATTCATATCAACACTCACTACTTGCCCGGGAGCAAAGCATACAATTGTGCCCTCATCATAATCATACGTCTGATGCCCGTAAGTGATGTCACAACTTTTATTCTCTTTCAAGAAAAGTGCATAAACTCCATAACTCATTTGAACATGATTAAGAAAACCCGTTGCTTTGGTCAAATCAATTACGCTTACCAACGGATGCAGGGTTTCCAACCCGAAAAGTTTATTATACTTCTCAACCGAATCAATATTTATCACTTTTTCCTTATCATAATTTATATATAATCCCTTCTTTCTTACAAAAATAGGAATAAAAATCTTTATGAAAAAGTTCTGTCGGAACATTCT
>Ga0116193_1001187_pt1 | contig 22321 bp, 34 predicted proteins | sample AD_UKC115_MetaG_FD_89892 | JGI IMG/M metagenome (GOLD analysis project Ga0116193, IMG submission 89892) | Active sludge microbial communities of municipal wastewater-treating anaerobic digesters from Hong Kong - AD_UKC115_MetaG | ecosystem: Engineered > Bioreactor > Anaerobic > Digestate... | reverse complement strand
TGTAAAAGGATTGTTGCTGAGTCAGAATCAGCAGGCCGGATCGGTATTTATCAACCAGGTAAAAAATATCCTGATTATTTTTATCGCAGCCAGGGCGGTGCTGAACGGAACCATGACCCTGGGGGAACTGGTGGCGGTACAATTTATTATTGGCCAGTTGAACGGGCCGATTCAGGAATTTATCTCCTTTATCGCTGCCGCCCAGGATGCCCGCATCAGCCTGGAACGGCTGGGTGAAATTCATGCCAAAGAAGAGGAAGAAGCTGCCGGCCTGGTGAAAAACCGGGAGTTGCCTGCCAAACGTGAGCTGGAAATTGAAAAAGTATCGTTTCATTATGAAGGCCCCAAGTCGCCGCGGGTACTGGCCGATGTCTCCCTGCTGATCCCCGAAAATAAGGTGACCGCCATTGTGGGGCCGAGCGGAAGCGGGAAAACCACGCTCATTAAGCTGCTGCTGGGATTTTATCCTCCTTCGGAAGGAAAAATCAGGCTGGGGGGAATCGAGCTGGATCAGTTCAGCATGGAGATGTGGCGCGGACAGTGTGGGGTAGTGATGCAGGACGGATTTATTTTTTCTGATACCATTGCCAACAACATTGCGGTTGGCGAAGATTTTCCCGATAAACAACGGCTGCTGCAGGCCGTAACCATTGCCAATATCCGCGAAACCATCGAAAGTTTGCCGTTGCGCTACAATACCAAAATAGGGCAGGAGGGAGTTGGGCTCAGCCAGGGACAGAAACAGCGTATCCTGATCGCCCGGGCAGTTTACAAGAATCCGGCTTTCCTCTTTTTCGATGAAGCCACCAATGCCCTGGATGCCAACAATGAAAAGGTGATCCTGGAAAATCTCGGCGATTTCTACCGGGGGAAAACCGTGGTGGTGGTGGCCCACCGGCTGAGCACTGTCCGCAATGCCGACCAGATTGTGGTGCTCGAAAAGGGGGCTGTCGTGGAAACCGGTACGCACGAAGAGTTGACGGCCCGGCAGGGAGCTTATTTTCATCTGGTGAAAAATCAGCTGGAACTGGGCGGATAATCCGGGTTTTGACGCAAAGAATTTTTATAAAAAATGGCTTAATGTATCGAATCAAGGTCAGATGAGTGATGAAAACAACATAGAACTCCGGAGCGAAGAGGTGCAGGAAATTCTTGGAGCGCCGCCACGCTGGATCATCCGCTGGGGGATCACCATTATATTAATGGTAGTAATGGTTTTACTGATTGGGAGCTATTTTTACAAATATCCCGATTTGATCAAGGCCCGGATTACGGTTTTGTCTGAAAATCCGCCGGTATCGATTGTTGCCAAAGCCACCGGAAAGCTCGATCACCTGTTTGTTACCGACCAGCAGACGGTTGCCGCCGGACAACTGCTGGGAGTCATTGAAAATCCGGCCCGTTACGAAGATGTTTATTCGCTCTGGAAACAGCTGGATTCGGTCGGGCACTACTTTATCTCCCCGGCACAGTTTGTCGCTTTTCGTTTCAGCCAGGATTACCAGCTGGGACAGATACATCCGTACTATGCTTCATTTGCCAGTCAAACCGAGACGTACATCACATTTCTGAAATACAACACCTACGAGCAGCGGGTGCAGTCGTTGCACAAGCAGGTTGCCGATCAGCAGCGCTATTTGTACCAGCTGACCAACCAGGCCCGTATCCTCGACGACAAACTTCAGCTGAGCCGTCGCCAGCTGGCGCGTGATTCGGGTCTCTTTCGTAAAAAAGCCATTTCGGAAATTGATCTGGAAAAATCGAATGCCGAATTTTTAGGACATGAACTGAACCACCGCACGGCCATTGCCAACCTGTCGAACACGCAGATGCAGATTAACCAGTTGCAGCAGCAGATCAGCGAGCAGCAGGTGCAACGTGCCGAGCAGGACAACAAATTACTTTCGGCGCTGAAGGAGAAATACGAAAATTTGGTTAATCAGCTTGCGGCGTGGGAACAAACTTTTGTTTTGAAAACCCCGATTGCCGGGAAGGTAACCTTTACCAACATCTGGAGCGCCAACCAGTATGTTACTGCCGGCGATGCCGTTTTTTCCGTGGTTCCCGATGCGGAACAGCGGATTATCGGACGTATTGTGATGCCGCTTGCCGGAAGCGGAAAAGTTGAAACCGGCCAGCGGGTCAACATTAAGCTGGACAACTATCCACACCTTGAATACGGAATGCTCGAAGGACGCATCGTCTCCATCTCGCTGGTGCCGGTATCCTCGGCCCAGGGCGGATACTACACCGCCGAAGTGGATTTGCAGAACGGGCTTACCACCAATTACAATATTAATCTGGCCTTTAGCCAGGAGATGCAGGGAAGTGCCGAAATTATCACCAAAGACCGCCGTTTGATCGAGCGTTTGGTGGAACCGCTTGTGTCGGTTTTTCGTGAAAGGTTGTTAACCCATTGATATTTCTCCGGTTTAACCTGTTGATTTTTTGTTTTTTTCTGAAAAAAAGATTTGTCCTTTTCTGAAAAATCGTACTTTTGCGTGCCGTTTTTTAGGGCCAGAAATGATTTTGGCGCTGGAAACCATTGTATTTCAAGAAAAATACATACTTTTGCAGTCCATTTTTGGAATGATTATTAACGAAGTTAAAAACAGGTATTTATGCCAACGATCCAACAGTTAGTTAGAAAAGGAAGACAAAGTAAAGCCGATTCGAGTAAATCTCCGGCTTTAGATTCATGTCCGCAGCGTCGTGGGGTGTGTGTGCGTGTTTACACTACTACGCCGAAAAAACCGAATTCGGCCATGCGTAAGGTGGCCAGGGTGCGGTTGACCAACGGCAAAGAGGTGAACGCATACATTCCGGGCGAAGGACACAATCTTCAGGAACACTCCATCGTACTGGTACGCGGCGGTAGGGTAAAAGACCTTCCCGGTGTTCGTTACCACCTGGTTAGGGGTACGTTAGACACTGCCGGCGTGGAAGGACGCACACAGAGACGTTCGAAATACGGTACCAAAAGACCGAAACCCGGTGCAGTTGCTAAAACAGCTGGTAAGAAAAAGTAATTAATTCGTTCATTTAAGTTATTTGCTTAGTGGTTTGGTTGAGTAAGCAGCTTCTCTAACCGTCTTCCGGAGACGCGCTGAAGACACCGCCTGTGGGCAGCCAATTTAAATAACACTAAAAAACAGACAGATGAGAAAAACAAAACCCAAAAAAAGACATTTGTTACCCGATCCGAAGTTTAATGACTTGCTGGTTACCCGGTTTGTCAACGACTTGATGAGAGACGGGAAAAAATCAGTCGCCTACTCAATCTTTTACGACACCCTCGACCTGGTTGGGAAGCGAATGAAAAACGACGAAGTGCAGCCTCTTGCAGTATGGAAAAAAGCCCTCGAAAACGTCACACCGCAGGTTGAGGTGAAAAGCCGCCGCGTAGGTGGTGCCAACTTCCAGGTGCCGATGGAAATCCGTAACGAACGCAAAGTAGCGATCAGTATCAAAAACCTGATCCTTTATGCGGCCAAACGTTCCGGAAAATCGATGGCCGACAAGCTGGCTTCCGAAATTGTCGCAGCTTACAACGAAGAGGGCGGTGCTTTCAAAAAGAAAGAAGATACCCACCGTATGGCCGAAGCCAACCGTGCATTTGCACATTTCAGGTTTTAACAGCCAGGTAGTTTAGTTTTAGTTACAGGATTAGAAAAAATGGTTTAATAAAATGGCTAAACAAGATCTGAGATATACAAGGAATATTGGCATCATGGCGCACATCGATGCCGGTAAAACAACCACTTCTGAACGTATCCTTTACTATACCGGTTTAACGCATCGCCTCGGTGAAGTTCACAACGGCGCTGCAACAATGGACTGGATGGAACAGGAACAGGAGCGCGGAATCACCATTACATCGGCAGCAACCACCACCTTCTGGCGGTATCACGACCAGTTGCATAAAATCAATGTTATTGATACTCCTGGCCACGTTGACTTTACCGTGGAAGTTGAAAGGTCGCTCCGGGTTCTGGATGGAGCCGTTGCTTTATTTTGCGCCGTAGGAGGCGTCGAAGCCCAGTCGGAAACCGTTTGGCGTCAAGCTGAAAAATATGGCGTTCCGCGTATCGCCTTCGTAAACAAAATGGACCGTCAGGGCGCTGACTTTTTCCGCGTTTACAATGACATCCGCGAAAAACTGAAAGCCCGTCCCGTGCCCATCACCATCCCGATTGGCGCCGAAGCTGCTTTTGAAGGCGTAATCGACCTGATTGAGATGAAGGCCGTTCGCTGGCATGGCGAAGATGGCGACTTCGGAATGAAGTATACGCTCGAAGAGATTCCGGCCGACCTGATGGAACAGGCTGAAGAGTGGCGGACCAATCTCGTTGAATCTGCCGCTGAAAATGACGACGCCCTGCTCGAACGCTATTTCGAAGATCCGGATTCAATCACTGTCGAAGAGATGAAAGCCGTGATCCGCAAGGCTACCATCCAGGGGAACATCATCCCGATGATGTGTGGTTCTGCCTTCCGTAATAAAGGAATTCAGCGCCTGTTGGACGCTATTTGCGCCTACATGCCCAGCCCGCTCGATATCGAAGCGGTGACCGGAAGTGTTCCTGGCGATATTGATTCCAAAATCGAAAGAAAGCCTGATGTAGACGAGCCTTTGGCAGCTCTTGCTTTCAAAATAGCCACCGACCCGTTTGTCGGAAGATTGTGCTATATCCGGATTTATTCCGGGAAAATTGAAGCCGGACAGCAGGTACTCAATACCCGCACCGGTAAAAAAGAGCGTATCTCGCGCCTCTATCAAATGCACTCCAACAAACAAAATCCCAAGGAGGTTATTGAAGCTGGAGATATTTGTGCCGCCGTAGGTTTCAAAGATATCCGGACCGGAGATACCCTCTGTGCGATCGATAATCCGATTGAACTGGAAAGTATGGTGTTCCCCGAACCCGTTATCGGGATTGCCGTGGAGCCCAAATCGCAGAACGATCTCGACAAGCTGGCCAATGGGCTGTCAAAACTTTCCGACGAAGATCCCACCTTCCGGGTGTCAACCGATCCCGACTCGGGGCAGACCATCATCCGTGGAATGGGCGAATTGCACCTCGAAATCATCATCGACCGTCTGAGACGCGAATTTAAAGTGGAATGCAACCAGGGAGCACCCCAGGTGGCCTACAAAGAAGCGCTTACCCAGCCGGTTGAACTGCGCGAGGTATTTAAGAAACAGACAGGTGGTCGTGGTAAATTTGCCGATATCAGCGTTCGGATCGAACCAGTTGAAAAAGGGGTTACCGGCCTCACGTTTGTCGATATGGTGAAGGGTGGTAACATTCCCAAAGAGTATATTCCTTCGGTGGAAAAAGGGTTTAAAGAAGCACTTTCAAATGGCCCGCTGGCCGGTTATCCGATTGACGGCTTGAAAGTTACCCTACTCGACGGATCGTACCACAACGTTGACTCTGACCAGCTTTCGTTTGAAATTTGTGCCAAGCAGGCTTTCCGGACAGCTGCTCCCAAAGCAGGTCCCAAACTGCTGGAGCCGATTATGAAGCTGGAGATCGTTACTCCCGACGAGTATATGGGCGACATCATTGGTGACCTCAACCGCCGCCGCGGCCATGTTGAAAGCATGGAGTCCAAGTCGGGGGCCAGGGTGATCAACGCCAAAGTGCCGCTTTCTGAACAATTCGGGTATGTAACCGTACTGAGGACCCTCTCGTCGGGACGGGCCACTTCTTCCATGGAATTCAGCCATTACGAGGAAGTACCGCGCAACCTGGCCGAGAAAGTACTGACCGAAGTAAAAGGAAGAACAGACTTATTGTAATACAATTAACTAATTCTCATTATGAGTCAAAAAATCAGGATTAAACTGAAATCGTACGATCACAATCTTGTGGACAATTCTGCTGAAAAGATCGTGAAGACGGTTAAATCTACCGGCGCTGTGGTTAGCGGTCCTATTCCGCTGCCCACCCACCGCAGGGTCTTTACCGTTTTGCGCTCGACCTTTGTCAATAAAAAATCAAGGGAACAGTTTCAATTGTCTTCTTACAAAAGGTTGATCGACATTTACAGTTCAACGGCAAAAACCATCGACGCACTAATGAAACTGGAACTTCCCAGTGGCGTTGAGGTTGAAATTAAAGTGTGATAAATAATAAAAAGTAGTCGAAAAATGGCTGGAATTATTGGAAGAAAAATCGGAATGACATCCGTATTCAGTGTTGAGGGGAAAAATATCCCATGCACTGTGATTGAAGCCGGTCCCTGTGTGGTTACACAGGTGAAAACCGTTGAAAAAGACGGCTACCGTGCGCTTCAACTGGGCTTTAAAGAAAAAAGGGCCAAAAGTGCCACCAAAGCTGAGTTTGGGCACTTCAGAAAAGCCGGAACAACGCCAAAGTGCGAAGTGATGGAGTTTAAAGACACTTTCGAGCAGAAGTATGACTTGGGAGATGTAGTCAATGTAGGTATCTTCAGTGAAAACGAGTATGTTGACGTGGTGGGACTTTCCAAAGGGAAAGGGTTCCAGGGCGTTGTCAAACGGCACAACTTTGGTGGCGTTGGCGAAAGCACCCACGGTCAGCACAACCGCCTCCGGGCACCGGGTTCACTGGGTGCATCTTCTTTCCCGTCGCGGGTATTCAAAGGCATCCGCATGGCCGGCCGCATGGGCGGGGATATGATAACGATCGAAAACCTCCTGGTTCTGAAAGTTATCCCTGAGAAAAATTTGATTGTACTGAAAGGCTCTGTCCCCGGTGCAAAAGGTTCATACATAGCATTACGGAAGCAATGGAATTAAACGTATTAAATATCAAAGGAAGTGAAACCGGAAGGAAGGTTACCTTAAACGACCAGATTTTCGGTATTGAGCCCAACGACCATGCCATCTATCTCGATGTAAAACAATATTTGGCAAATCAGCGTCAGGGAACGCATAAAAGCAAAGAACGCAGTGAAGTAGCCGGAAGTACCAAGAAGATCAAACGGCAGAAAGGTACCGGAGGCGCCCGCGCTGGAGCAATCACCTCACCGTTGTTTGTCGGTGGCGGTAGAATTTTTGGTCCCCGTCCGCGGAATTACGGTTTCAAACTGAACAAAAAAATCAAAATGCTGGCACGTAAATCTGCTCTTGCCTACAAAGCCAAAGAACAGAATATCGTGGTGCTTGAAGATTTCAGTTTCGACGCACCCAAAACGCGCGAAATGGTTGCGATCAGTAACAATCTGAAAATCTCGGATAAAAAGTCACTGTTCGTTTTACCAGCCGAAAATAAAAACATATATTTGTCCTCCAGAAATTTACAGGATGTTTCGGTTGTAACTGCTTCTGAATTAACAACTTATCAGATACTGAACGCCAAAACGATTGTTATCCTGGAAGGTTCAGTTGAGAAAATCGAAGAAGTATTCAAGCTTTAAGACCAGTACAGATGGACATTTTAGTAAAACCTATAGTTACCGAAAAGATGACGGCACAAGGCGAACGGTTCAACCGTTACGGCTTTGTCGTTAATCGCAGGGCAACCAAAGATCAGATTAAAAGGGCCGTTGAAAGCCTTTATAGTGTGAAGGTTGACTCTGTCAATACCATGATTTACGGTGGTAAGAAAAAAGTAAGGTACACCAAATCCGGCGTAATCAGCGGGAAAACCAGTGCCTACAAAAAAGCTGTCGTAACTCTGGTGCAAGGAGAAAGTATTGATTTTTACAGTAATATTTAATTAATAAAAATGGCAGTAAGAAAACTTAAACCAGTAACACCGGGTCAAAGGCACAAGATTATTGGCGCCTTTGAAAGCATTACTGCAACTACGCCTGAGAAATCATTGTTGGAGCCCCTGCGGAAATCTGGTGGTCGCAACAACCAGGGTCGCATGACAATGAGGTATATAGGTGGGGGACATAAGCGGAAATACCGTATCATTGATTTCAAAAGAAACAAAGACGGCGTTCCCGCAGTTGTCGAATCCATTCAGTACGATCCGAACCGTACGTCACGCATTGCGCTTCTGGTGTATGAAGACAATGAAAAACGTTACATTTTGGCCCCCAGCGGGTTGCAGGTTGGCCAAAAAGTGATAAGCGGAAGCGGTATCGAACCCGAAATCGGAAACACCCTCCCTTTGGCTGAAATACCTCTGGGTACCCTTGTCCATAACATTGAACTTCAGCCCGGACAAGGCGGCATTATGGCACGTAGTGCAGGAACTTATGCTCAGTTGACCTCTCGTGAAGGCCGGTATGCAACCTTAAAATTGCCTTCCGGTGAAATTCGTATGGTACTTACTACCTGCCGGGCTACGGTAGGTACAGTTGGAAACACCGAGCACAACCTCGAAAAATCCGGTAAAGCCGGCCGCAACCGTTGGCTGGGACGCCGTCCGAGAGTGCGTGGGGTAGCCATGAACCCGGTTGATCACCCGATGGGTGGTGGCGAAGGCCGCGCCTCTGGAGGACATCCGCGTTCACGTAAAGGCTTGCTTGCAAAAGGGTACAAAACCCGTACTCCGAAAAAAGCATCCAACAAGTACATTGTAGAACGAAGGAAGAAATAATTTAAAGAGGAGAAAACATGAGTCGTTCATTAAAAAAAGGCCCTTACATCGATTTTAAACTGGAAGGAAAAGTTCTGGGAATGAATGAATCGGGTAAAAAATCGGTCATTAAAACCTGGGCCAGGGCATCAGTTATTTCCCCTGATTTTGTAGGGCACACCATTGCGGTTCACAACGGGAATAAATTTATCCCGGTATATGTTACCGAAAACATGGTTGGGCATCGTTTGGGAGAATTTGCACCTACCCGTACCTTCAGGGGACATGCTGGTAACAGAAAATAAGGCCACGTGCCATTGGTAATGTTTAAAATTCAAAAAAATGGGTGCCAGAAAAAGAGAAGCAGCTGAAAAACGCAAAGAAGCAAAAAAACAACAATATTTTGCTGTTTTGAAAAATTGCCCCACTTCGCCACGGAAAATGCGGCTGGTTGCCGATATGATCCGCGGAATGGAAGTGAACAGGGCCTTGGATGTATTGAAATTTTCTTCCAAAGAAGCCTCACGACGGGTTGAAAAACTCCTGATGTCGGCCATCGCCAACTGGCAGGCCAAAAACGAAGGAGTACGCCTGGAGGAGAATACCCTCTATGTATCCCGTATAATGGTTGACTCCGGCCGTATCCTGAAACGTTTGCGCCCGGCCCCGCAAGGTCGTGCCCACCGCATTCGGAAACGGTCAAACCACGTCACCATTTTTGTGGACAGGAAGAGTGAAGTTGTTGTTGAAAATCTTAACTAATAATACATGGGACAAAAAGTAAATCCGATTTCAAATCGTCTGGGATTCATCAAAGGATGGGATTCCAATTGGTTTGGTGGGGATAATTACGGAGACAAACTGGTCGAAGACCAGAAGATCCGTGAATATCTGAATGCACGCCTCGCGAAGGCCAGCATCTCAAAGATCGTTATTGAACGCACTTTGAAGCTGATCACCATCACCGTGCACACTTCCCGCCCAGGTATTATTATTGGTAAAGGAGGCCAGGAGGTTGACAAACTGAAAGAAGAGCTGAAAAAAATTACCAATAAAGAGGTTCAGATCAACATTTTCGAGATCAAACGACCCGAACTCGATGCCCGTATCGTAGCCAGCAACATCGCCCGCCAGATTGAAGGTAAGATTGCTTACCGCCGGGCCGTGAAAATGGCCATCGCCTCCACCATGCGAATGGGAGCCGAAGGAATTAAGGTACTGGTATCTGGTCGTTTAAACGGCGCCGAGATGGCCCGTTCTGAAATGTATAAAGACGGCCGTACCCCGCTGCATACCCTGCGGGCCGACATCGACTACGCGTTGGGCGAAGCCCTGACCAAAACCGGGTTGATCGGCGTAAAAGTCTGGATATGCAAAGGTATGGTTTACGGAAACCGCGATCTTTCACCCAACATCGGCCAGAAACAGGCCCGTGGAACTGGGAATCCGAAAGCCGGCGGTGGAAGAAAAAGAAGGAAATAGTGGTATAACAGCTAAGATTTACAAGGATGTTACAGCCTAAAAGAGTTAAATTTAGAAGAGTACAAAAAGGTAAGATGAAAGGACTTGCCCAGCGGGGAAACCAGCTGGCATTTGGTTCTTTCGGAATAAAATCACTGCAGGAAGCCTGGATCACCGGTCGTCAGATCGAAGCTGCCAGGGTTGCCGTGACTCGCCATATGCAACGTCAGGGACAGATCTGGATCCGGATCTTCCCCGACAAACCGATTACCAAAAAACCCGCCGAAGTGCGAATGGGTAAAGGGAAAGGTGCTCCCGAAGCTTTTGTAGCCCCGGTTACGCCCGGACGCATCATCATCGAAGCCGACGGTGTTCCGTTCGAATTGGCCAAAGAAGCTCTGCGTCTGGCAGCTCAGAAACTGCCGGTTATTACCAAGTTCGTCGTAAGACGTGATTATGTCGAATAAAAATCAAGTAGTGATCCAAATGAAAACGTCTGAAATCAGAGAGTTGACGAACAAAGAGATCGTTGAACGTATTCAAGCTGAGCAGGAGAACTTAGTTCGTCTGACATTGAACCACAGTGTTTCGCCGCTCGACAATCCGATGAAAATCAGGGAGTCGCGCCGTAATGTCGCCCGGATGAAAACGATTCTTCGCAGCAGGGAATTAAATGAAAAATAATTCAGCAATGGAAGATAAGAGCGTAGTTAGAAATCTGAGAAAAGAGCGTATCGGGGTTGTAGTTAGCAACAAAATGGAGAAAACGATCGTGGTCGCCGAAAAACGGAGGGTCAAACATCCGATTTACGGTAAATTCGTTAACAAAACCACCAAGTTTTATGCCCACGACGATACCAATACCTGCAACATCGGCGACACGGTACGGATTATGGAAACCCGTCCGCTCAGCAAGAAAAAATGTTGGAGATTAGTTGAAATCATTGAAAGAGCCAAGTAATCATGATACAGCAAGAAACAAGATGTACAGTAGCTGACAACAGCGGTGCCAAGGAGGTTCTGTGTATCCGCGTACTGGGAGGTACCCGGAAACGTTATGCCAGCCTGGGCGACACCATTGTTGTTTCCGTTAAGAGCGCAATCCCGGGCAGCGATGTAAAAAAAGGCACCGTTTCAAAAGCGATTGTGGTTCGTACCAAAAAGGAGATCCGCCGTAACGACGGATCCTACATACGGTTTGATGACAATGCCGTGGTATTGTTGAACAATGCCGGTGAAATGAGAGGAACGCGTATTTTCGGTCCGGTAGCCCGCGAGTTACGTGAACAGAATATGAAAATTATTTCATTGGCGCCTGAAGTACTTTAAAAAGCAAGCACAACCATGCAAAAAAAGTTACACATTAAAAAAGGTGATACGGTAATGGTAATTGCCGGCAATTACGAAGGCCAGAAAGGCCGGGTGCTGGATATAATCCGTAAAACCGACCGTGCCATTGTGGAGGGTGTTAATATGATTAAAAAACACACCAAACCCAACACTGAGCATCCTCAGGGCGGGATTGTTGAAAAGGAAGCACCAATCCACATTTCCAACCTCATGCTGGTCGATCCCAAAACCGGGAAACCTACCCGCATCGGGCGTAAACTGAATGAAAATGGCAAGTTAGTTCGTTATTCCAAAAAATCTGGAGAGGAGATTAAGTAATGGCTTACGTACCCACCCTTGAAAAAAAATACAAGGAAGAAATTATCCCTGCCCTGATGAAAGAATTTAGCTATTCATCAGTGATGCAGGCACCTCGGTTGGAAAAAATTGTCCTGAATCAAGGCGTTGGAGCTTCAATTGCCGACAAAAAGATCATTGAAGTGGCCACCGAAGAGATGACCATGATTGCCGGTCAGAAAGCTGTCCAAACCAAATCGAAAAAGGACATTTCCAATTTTAAACTGAGGAAAAAAATGCCGATCGGCGTGCGCGTTACACTGCGTCGCGACCGAATGTACGAATTTCTCGACCGCCTGATTTCGGTTGCCCTGCCGCGAATCCGCGACTTTAAAGGCATCGAAAGCAAAATGGACGGACGGGGCAACTATACTTTGGGGGTCCCCGAACAGATCATCTTCCCCGAAATCAATATCGACAAGGTGAACAAGATCAACGGGATGAACATCACGTTTGTTACCACTGCGACTTCTGACGAAGAGGGTTTTGCACTGCTGAAAGGATTAGGTTTACCATTCAAAAACGTCAAAAAGAATTAAGCTATGGCCAAAGAATCAATGAAAGCACGCGAAGTGAAACGTGCTTACCTAGTTGAAAAATATGCAGAAAAAAGGGCCCAGCTGAAAGCCGAAGGCGATTTCATCGGGTTGCAAAAACTTCCCCGGAACTCCTCGCGGGTACGCCTGCACAACCGCTGTAAACTGACCGGCCGTCCGAAAGGATACATGCGCCAGTTTGGAATCAGCAGGATCAATTTCCGCGAAATGGCTTCGGCCGGGTTGATTCCGGGTGTTAAAAAAGCAAGTTGGTAATTGTTTTAAACCATCAAAAATGAGCAAAATAACAGATCCAATAGCAGATTATCTGACCCGGTTGAGAAATGCCATCGCAGCCAACCACCGTGTGGTCGATATTCCGGCATCAAACATCAAAAAGGAGATTACCAAACTCCTCAAAGAGAAAGGGTATATCCTGAATTACAAGTTTGAAGACGATGTAAATTACCAGGGCAATATTAAAATCGCCCTGAAATACCATCCTGAAACCAAAATCTCGGCGATCAAAGCGCTGGAGAGAATCAGCAAACCCGGCTTGCGCCGTTATTGCGACTCAACCAGCATTCCGCGCGTACTCAACGGATTGGGAATTGCCATCATCTCCACTTCAAAAGGAGTGATTACCGACAAGGAAGCCCGCGAACAGAGCATCGGGGGCGAAGTTTTGTGTTACATTTATTAATAGGAGGAGAGTCATGTCAAGGATAGGCAAATTACCCATTCATATCCCCGCAGGGGTTGATGTGAAAGTTGACGAAGCAAACGTGGTTACCGTTAAAGGTCCTCTGGGCGTTCTGATACAGGCCGTGAAAAAGGATATCGAGATCAAAATCGAAGATCAAACCATCACCTTCACCCGTCCTAGCGACCATAAAGACCACCGTTCACTCCATGGGCTTTACCGTTCATTGGTAAACAACATGGTGGTTGGCGTTACCCAGGGCTATGAAATTAAAATGGAACTGGTAGGCGTAGGTTTTAGGGTAGAACAACAGCCAGGTAACATCATCGACCTGGTGTTAGGTTATTCGCACCATATCTTTATGCAGTTGCCGCCGGAAGTTTCCGTAGAGGCCAAAACCGACAAACGTAGCAACCCGACCATTACCCTGAAAGGGATTGACAAACAGCTGGTCGGACAGGTTGCTGCCAAAATCCGGTCGTTCCGTAAACCTGAACCTTACCAGGGCAAAGGTATTAAGTTTGTTGGCGAACAGCTCAGACGTAAAGCTGGTAAAGCCGCTGGTGTTAAATAGTAAATTCTGAAAGTTATGTCTTTAACAAAGTTAGAAAGACGATATAGGATTAAAAATCGTATTCGCAAAGTCGTTTCCGGTACAGCCGAACGACCCAGAATGAATGTGTTTCGGAGCAATAAACAGATTTCGGTTCAGCTGATCGACGATATCCAGGGCAGAACCCTGCTGGCAGTTAGTTCGCTGGTCAAAGAAATCGCTGAAGCCAGTGGCACCAAAACCGACAAAGCCGGGATGGTGGGCAAGCTGATTGCTGAAAAAGCACTTGCAGCCGGCATTACCGAAGTCGTTTTCGACCGAAACGGTTATCTTTATCATGGCAGAGTAAAACAATTGGCAGACGCTGCCCGTAATGGCGGCCTTAAATTTTAAGAGATATGGCAGAAAATATCAGACAAGTTAAAACCAGCGATCTGGATCTCAAAGACAGATTAGTAGCCATCAACCGTGTTACCAAAGTTACCAAAGGGGGCCGTACCTTTACTTTTTCGGCCATCGTGGTGGTAGGTAATGAAAACGGTATTGTAGGCTGGGGCCTTGGAAAGGCCAGCGAAGTTACTTCTGCCATTGCCAAAGGAGTTGACGCCGCCAAAAAGAATTTGGTCAAAGTTCCGATCATCAACGGAACCATTCCGCACGAACAGGAAGCCAAATTCGGAGGAGCCCGCGTATTACTGAAACCCGCTCGCTCGGGGACTGGTGTCAAAGCCGGGGGTGCCATGCGTGCCGTATTGGAAAGTGTCGGAATTCATGATATCCTGGCCAAAGCACAGGGATCGTCGAATCCGCACAACTTGGTAAAAGCTACTATGGAAGCTCTGCTTGAAATGCGCGACGCCTACACGGTTGCCAAACAACGTGGGGTTTCATTGGATAAAGTATTTAAAGGATAAAACGGTTATGGCTAAGATAAAAATTACTCAGGTACGAAGCAGCATTGGGATCACCAAGCAGCAAAAAGCCATCATGGCTGCACTGGGGTTGCGTAAGATGAACCATGTTGTGGAACACGAAGACACGCCCCAAATTATGGGGATGGTGCGCAAAATGCAACATCTGATAACTGTTGAAGAAGTAAAATAACATTGTAATAGTACGACAATTATGGATTTGAGTAACTTAAAACCTGCCACTGGATCAACCAGTACCAATTACCGGGTTGGGCGGGGCCAGGGGTCAGGTGGCGGCGGAACCGCTACCCGCGGGCACAAAGGCGCCAAGTCGAGATCAGGGTACTCCAGAAAAATTGGGTTTGAAGGCGGACAAATGCCTTTACAGCGTGTTGTTCCAAAATTCGGTTTTAAAAATATCAACCGCGTCGAATACAAAGCTGTTAACATCCAGGTGTTGCAGCAGGTAGCCGAAGCAAAAAATCTGACAGAAATTGACATTCAAACACTGGTCGATGCCGGTATTGCTGCCAAAAACGATAAGGTGAAAATCCTTGGTGACGGCGTGCTGTCTGTGAAACTGACCGTGAAAGCACATGCTTTTTCAAAATCTGCCAAAGAAGCGATTGAAAAATTAGAAGGTACAACCGAAATACTCTAAACTGTAATGAAACGATTCATTGAAACCCTAAAGAATATCTATAAAATTGAAGACCTGAGGGTCCGCATCGGAACAACACTGTTTTTCCTGCTGATTTACCGCTTAGGCTCCTATGTATCACTGCCGGGAATTGATCCTGCCCAGTTGGGACAACTGAAAAACCAGACTTCCGAAGGGCTGCTCGGGTTGCTGGATATGTTCTCGGGAGGGGCATTTTCACATGCCTCTATATTCGCTTTAGGGATTATGCCGTACATCTCAGCCTCCATCGTAATCCAGTTGCTCGGGATTGCTGTCCCGTACTTCCAGCGGTTACAGAAAGAGGGTGAGTCAGGAAGACGGAAAATTAACCAGATCACCCGGTATCTTACCGTGCTGATCCTGATTTTCCAGGCGCCGGCATACTTAACTAATCTTCATTACCAGTTGCCCGAATCGGCTTTCGCCATAAGAGGTGCGCTGTTCACCGTAACATCCACCATTATTCTGACCGCCGGTTCTATGTTTATCATGTGGTTGGGCGAACGAATTACCGATAAAGGTATTGGTAACGGTATTTCGCTCATCATTATGATCGGGATCATCGCCCGTCTTCCGTTTGCCGTATTTGCGGAGTTTGCTTCGCGGATCAACCAGGCAGGCGGCGGCTTGGTGATGTTCCTGATTGAGTTTGTTCTGCTCTTCCTGGTGTTTGTCGGAACCATCCTGCTGGTTCAGGGAACCCGCCGGATTCCGGTCCAGTACGCCAAAAGAATTGTCGGGAACAAACAATACGGAGGAGTACGTCAGTACATCCCCCTGAAAGTAAATGCTGCGGGAGTTATGCCCATCATTTTTGCCCAGGCAATTATGTTTGTGCCGATCACCCTGGCCGGATTTGCCAGCTCAGAAAGCCTCGGCAAATTTGCAGCCGCTTTTGCCAATCATACCGGATTCTGGTACAACTTTACCCAGTTCACCCTGGTAATTGCCTTTACGTATTTCTACACGGCAATTACGGTTAACCCGGTGCAGATGGCAGAAGATATGAAGAAAAATGGCGGATTTATTCCCGGCGTGAAACCAGGGAAAAAGACAGTGGAATTCCTCGACACCGTGATGTCGCGGATTACGCTGCCTGGCTCCATTTTCCTCGGGATCGTCACCATTCTTCCGGCTTTTGCCATGATTATCGGGATCAACACCCAGTTCGCCTACTTCTATGGCGGAACTTCGTTGCTGATTCTGGTCGGTGTGATTCTTGACACCCTGCAGCAAATCGAAAGCCACCTGCTCATGCGCCACTACGACGGTCTGATGAAATCGGGCCGTATCAAAGGACGCTCGGGAGGAGGACAGGCCATGTACTAAGATTGATTGCATGATCTTCCTGAAAACAAAGGACGAGATTGAATTAATCAGGGAAAGTAGCCTGACGGTAAGTAGAACACTGGCCTACGTGGCCAGATTTTTACAGCCCGGTGTAACTACAAAAGAGTTAGACCGTATTGCTGAAGCGTTCATTCAAAATTGTGGAGGAAAACCGGCTTTTAAAGGTTATCAGGGATTTCCGTCAACCCTCTGTATTTCGGTTAACGATACAGTGGTACACGGGATTCCGGGAGATTACCGGATTAAAGACGGGGATCTGGTTTCCGTTGACTGCGGAGTGGAGCTGAACGGTTTTTTTGGCGATTCCTGTTATACCTTTCTGGTTGGAAACGCCACCCCCGACAAGCAAAAGCTCTGCACCGTCACTCGCAGATGTCTGGAACTGGGAATTGAACAGGCCCTGGAGGGCAAAAGGCTGGGTTGCATCGGCCATGCTGTTCAAAAACATGCTGAACTGGCTGGTTTCTCAGTAGTCCGCGAAATGGTTGGCCATGGAATCGGAAGGCAGTTGCACGAAGACCCACAGGTGCCCAATTACGGCAAAACCTGGCAGGGGATTAAACTGCAGGCCGGCATGGTACTGGCCATCGAACCGATGATTAATGCAGGAACCCGGAAAATATTCCAATCCGACGATGGATGGACCGTAAAAACGATTGATGGAAAACCTTCCGCCCATTACGAACATACGGTAGTGGTAGGTTACGATAAGGCAGAAGTGTTATCCGACTTTAACTTGATTGAAAACGAAATTAAAAAGAACAGTAATTTATGGCAAAACAGCCTTCAATAGAACAGGACGGAACGATAATAGAAGCATTATCGAATGCGATGTTCAGGGTTGAGCTTGAAAATGGACATGTTATCACTGCGCATATCTCTGGAAAAATGCGCATGCATTACATTAAAATTTTGCCAGGCGACAAGGTTAAAGTCGAAATGTCTCCCTATGATTTAACCAAAGGAAGGATTACATTTAGATACAAAAATTAAAGACCTTTAACAATGAAAACTCGTGTTTCTATTAGAAAGCGTAGCGCCGACTGCAAAATTGTCCGCAGGAAAGGGCGTTTGTACGTCATTAATAAAAAGAATCCCAAGTTTAAACAACGTCAAGGATAATCATTAACAAGAAAAAAAGTTACTATGGCACGATTGGTAGGTGTTGATATTCCTGACAACAAACGGGGAGAAGTTGCCCTGACCTATATCTATGGAATTGGTCGCAGTATGGCAAACCGCATCCTTGAAAAAGCTGGAGTTGACAAAAACCTTAAAGTTCAAGAATGGAATGATGATCAGTTCGGAAACGTCCGTCAGGTGATTACCGACACGATCAAAGTAGAAGGCGAACTTCGTTCAGAAGTTCAGCTCAATATCAAACGACTGATGGACATTGGCTGTTACCGCGGAATACGGCATCGGATCGGGTTACCCGTTCGCGGCCAATCTACGAAAAACAATGCCCGTACCCGTAAAGGGAAAAGGAAAACAGTTGCTAACAAGAAAAAAGCCACTAAATAAGGATTTTAAATTATGGCAAAAAAGACTGGAACAAGTAGAAAAAGAGTTGTTGTAGTTGAACCCAACGGTCAGCTTCATGTACACTCTTCTTTCAACAATATCATTGTTACACTTACGAACATGAACGGCGAAGTCATCAGTTGGTCTTCAGCCGGGAAGAAAGGGTTTCGTGGCTCCAAGAAAAACACTCCCTATGCGGCCCAGGTTGCTGCCGAAGAGTGTGCCAAAACAGCTTACGACCTCGGACTGCGTAAAGTGAAAGCATTTGTGAAAGGGCCGGGTAACGGTCGTGAATCGGCCATCCGGGCGGTTGCGAACACCGGCATTCTGGTAACTGAAATCGTGGATGTGACACCGTTGCCCCACAACGGTTGCCGGCCTCCGAAAAGAAGACGTGTATAATTTAAAACGATTAGGTAATGGCAAGATATAGAGGACCAAAATCGAAAATTGCAAGAAAATTTGGCGAACCCATCTTTGGGCCCGATAAAGTATTTGAACACAAAAATTATCCTCCCGGAATGCATGGGTTAAATGCCAAACGGAGGAAAAAATCTGAATACGGGCTTCAGTTGAGGGAAAAACAGAAAGCCAAATATACGTACGGAGTCCTGGAACGTCAGTTCCGTGGCCTTTTTAAAAGAGCTGCTGCCTCTACCGGGATCACCGGCGTGGTGCTGCTGCAGCTGCTCGAATCAAGGCTCGACAACGTAATTTTCCGCCTGGGTTTGGCCAAAACAAGGGCCGCCGCTCGCCAGTTGGTAACACACCGGCATGTGGTGGTAAACGGTGAGGTGGTTAATATCCCCTCTTTCCAGGTCAAACCAGGAGACTTGATTGGTGTTCGCGAAAAATCAAAATCGCTCGAAATCATCAACGAGTCATTGAACTCACGCAGGCATAACCGTTACACTTGGCTCGAATGGGACAACACCCAGATGATGGGCAAGTTCCTGTCCTGCCCCGAACGGGAAGACATTCCTGAAAATATCAAAGAACAACTTATCGTTGAGTTGTATTCAAAATAAAAAAAATATTAGCTAAGGTTATTATGGCAATATTAGCGTTCCAAAAACCCGACAAGGTTATAATGATTGAATCCAGTGACAAATTCGGTAAATTCGAATTCAGACCACTGGAACCCGGCTACGGAATTACCATCGGTAATGCTCTCCGGAGAATCCTATTATCATCCCTGGAAGGTTATGCAATCACCACTGTCAAAATAGAAGGTGTTGACCATGAGTTTTCTACAATTAAGGGTGTTGTTGAAGATGTTACCGACATTGTTCTCAACCTGAAACAGATCCGGTTCAAAAGAGAAGTGGAAGATTTCGAAACTGAAAAAGTTTCCATCTCTCTCAGCGGACAGGAAGAATTTACGGCAGGCGACATCAACAAATTTATGACCGGCTTCCGCGTGCTGAACCCGAAACTGGTGATTTGCAGAATGGAACCTGATGTAAAACTGCAAATGGAAATTACCATTTCCAAAGGACGTGGTTATGTTCCGGCCGCTGAAAACAAGCCGGCCGAAGCCGAGTTCGGAATCATTCCGATCGACTCGATCTACACACCCATTACCAAGGTCAAATATGCCGTGGAAAACTACCGTGTAGAACAAAAAACCGACTACGAAAAACTGGTGCTGGAGATTTCCACCGATGGTTCCATCCACCCGAAAGATGCGCTGAAAGAGGCAGCCAAAATTCTCATTTATCACTTCCTGCTCTTCTCCGACGAAAAGATCACCCTCGATTCGGACGAGAAATTTGCCAACGAAGAGTTCGATGAGGAGGTCCTGCACATGCGTCAGCTCCTGAAAACCAAGCTGGTTGATCTCGACCTCTCGGTCCGGGCCCTCAACTGCCTGAAAGCTGCCGATGTGGATACCCTGGGCGAACTGGTTCAGTACAACCGTACCGACCTGCTGAAATTCCGTAACTTCGGGAAAAAGTCGCTTACCGAACTCGATGACCTTCTCTCGGGAATGGGGTTAAATTTCGGGATGGACATTGCTAAATTTAAATTAGACAAGGATTAAGAGAAATGAGACACAATAAGAAATTTAATCATTTAGGCAGGAAAAGCGCACACAGGAAGGCGATGCTCGCCAACTTGGCTGTTTCGCTCATTAAACACAAGCGCATCACAACTACCATTGCCAAAGCCAAAGCCTTGCGTGTGTATGTTGAGCCGCTTATCTCCAAATCGAAGGATGATTCAACCCATGCCCGCCGGGTAGTTTTCAGCTACCTGCAGGACAAGGAGGCTGTTTCTGAACTGTTCCGCGAAGTATCGGTCCGTATTGCCGACCGCCCGGGAGGCTATACCCGCATCCTGCGCACCGGAAACCGTTTGGGTGACAATGCCGAAATGTGCATCATCGAGTTGGTTGATTTTAACGAAGCTATGCTCGCTGCTCAGGACGAAAGCAAAAAAGGTAAAAAACGTCGTTCACGCCGTGGAGGAGCCAAAAAAGCCGAAACTGCCCCGGCAGCTGAAGCTGAAAAAGCTCCTAAAGCCAAAAAAGAGGCTCCGGCCGCAGAAGCCACCGCTCCTGCTGCTGACACCAGCGCACCTGCTGCTGACGCTGAGTCCGCTACTGAAGAAAAAAATGAAGAATAACATTCTTTCTGACCAACAGAAAAGGGCTGGCTTTTGCCAGCCTTTTTTGTTGCTGATAATTCCCCTGATTCGCTTTCCGTCATGTCGATAGGCACAACTTCCGGGGTTCTTGCTATTTTTGTTTCAAAACTTGCACTTTCATGGCATATTCAGGTTTGAAAGATTTTATCCAAACGCTCGAACGGCAGGATGAGCTGATCCGGGTGCCCGGCTTCGTCGACCCGGTGCTGGAGATTACCGAAATAGCCGATCGTTTTTCGAAACAGCCCGGAGGCGGCAAAGCCTTGCTGTTTGAAAATACCGGAACCCGCTTCCCGTTACTGATCAATGCACTGGGATCTGAGAAAAGGATTTCACTGGCATTTGGCCGCGAAAACCTTCCCAGTATCGAACAGGAGGTGGGCCAGCTGTTTCACGAACTTTTGTCGCCTAAAGATACGCTGTGGGAAAAATTGCGCCTGCTGCCGCGGCTCAAGCAGGTTTCGTCGTGGCTTCCGCAGCGGGTGAAACGACGCGGCCGGTGTCAGGAGGTGGTTCTGCCGGCTCCCGATCTTGGCGTTTTACCTATCCTGAAATGCTGGCCTGCCGATAGCGGAAGGTTTATCACGCTGCCGGCTGTTCACACCGTCGACCCGGAAAGCGGTGCCCCCAATGTGGGCATGTACCGGATGCAGGTGTTTGGGAAAGAGCTTACTGGCATGCACTGGCACCGCCACAAAACCGGCGCGGCACACTATCGGAAATACCGGGAGCTGGGACTGAAAATGCCGGTAACCGTTACCTTGGGCGGCGACCCGGCTTATACCTATGCAGCGACCGCCCCGATGCCTGAAAATATGGACGAATACCTGCTGGCAGGCTTCCTTCGCCGCGAAAAGGTGCGTCTGGTGAAGTGCCTCACCAATGATTTGTATGTTCCCGAGGATGCTGACATTGTCATCGAAGGATTTGTCGATCCGCAGGAGGAGCTGATCTGGGAAGGTCCCTTTGGCGATCATACCGGTTTTTATTCGCTTGCCGATTATTATCCGAAGTTTCATGTCACCTGCATCACCCACCGCCGGGATGCCGTTTACCCGGCTACTATTGTCGGTATTCCGCCGATGGAAGATGCCTGGATCGGCAAAGCCACCGAACGGATTTTTATGATGCCCATCCGCATGTCGATGGTTCCCGAATTGCTCGACATGGATTTGCCGTTTGCCGGTGTAGCCCACAACCTATCGGTGGTCAGAATTCAAAAAAGTTTTCCTGGACAGGCCATAAAAGTGATGAACTCGCTTTGGGGCGCCGGGCAGATGATGTTCAATAAGTTTCTGGTGGTTGTTGACGAAGAAACCGATCTGCGTGACTACCACCGTTTAATCCGCGAAGGATTTGCCCGTTTCGATCCGGCAACCAGCCTGCATTTTTCAAAAGGACCGCTGGATGTACTCGATCATGCTTCGTCATTTTTTGCTTACGGATCCAAACTCGGGATCGACCTCACCCGCCCGGTGGGAGCCGAGGTGGTGGAAGCCGCCGGGGCGTTTGCGGAAGAGGAAGCGTTTAAGGATGCCGAAGAAGTGCCCTCCGGTCGTTTTATCACCGCCCATTACGATTTGACCTGTGAGAAACTTGCACCGGTGCTTTTGGTAGCGGTCCGGAAAGAGGAGGGGTACCAGCGTGAACTTTTCTGGCAGCAATTGGCTGCACATACCGGGATCAGCCGCTTTAAACTGGTGGTGATGCTCGATGCCGGCGTCGACCTGCACGATCTGTTTAC
>Ga0116193_1001182_pt1 | contig 22392 bp, 18 predicted proteins | sample AD_UKC115_MetaG_FD_89892 | JGI IMG/M metagenome (GOLD analysis project Ga0116193, IMG submission 89892) | Active sludge microbial communities of municipal wastewater-treating anaerobic digesters from Hong Kong - AD_UKC115_MetaG | ecosystem: Engineered > Bioreactor > Anaerobic > Digestate... | reverse complement strand
CGATATTGGTCGAGGTGACAGGGTTCGAACCTGCGACCCCATGCTCCCAAAGCACGTACGCTACCAACTGCGCTACACCTCGATGACCGCGGAGATTATAACACACATCCTGAAATAAAAAAACACCGGTAAATAAATTACCGGTGTTTTAATTTACGCAGGACTCAAGCTGATTACTTGATAATCTGGAACTTGTCTCCGATAATCGGAATTGTGAAGAACTGCTTCTTTGCAGCAGCAACGATTCCCATAATCGCGAATACTAATGTTGCGATTCCTACAACAACGCCGACGATCCATCCGAGTACCGGAATGCATCCGACTACGCCTGTAATAGCACCGATGATTGCAAGAACAATTCCGTTGTTTACGTGATTCTTTACGAATGCCGTGTCCTTCTCAGGTGAAGCTACAAGGCCGATAATCCAAAGAATACCGATGTATGCAAGAATTGAATATGCAACTGCGTTGCCGACAATCTCAGAATCATCAGTTGTCACATTGATGTTCTCATTACTATTATTTTCCATGTTCAATTTCCCTCCTGGGTTTGTAATGCTATTATATTACCACAAGAAAATAAAAGTGAAGATATTGATTTAATGTGAGGGCAGAAATTTGACAAAAGTATCAGGGTATAAACACTCGGACGGTATTACATACGCTCTGGGCGCGACGGTGGTAATGGAGTATCTCAACCACGCCGAAGACATGGTTGAAGCCGTAATACTTCATCCGGATTTCAAATCGGAAGAGACCATAATGAAGATTCACGCAATTTGTGACGGAAGGATACCGGTCACAACAGAAGAGAAACCGTTTAACATTCTGTCGAAGAAAGACAACTGTTTCGTTATCGCTGCGGTACGTAAGGAGACACAAAAGATAGAACCGGGCAACCACATGGTTCTGGTGTGTCCGTCAAACGCGGGAAACCTGGGTACGATTATGAGGAGCTGCCTTGGGTTCGGCGTTCGCAACATAGCGATTATTCCGCCGGCGGTCGATAATTACGACCCGAAGGTAATAAGGGCATCAATGGGCGCGGCGGCTTCCGTCAGGGTAGAAATTTTCGATAAGTTCGAAGATTATGCCGCAGAATTTCCGGAGAACAACTTATATCCGTTCATGCTTGACGGCAGCAGCAGACTTCAGGATACGAAGATATCGGCGCCTTATTCGTTGATTATGGGGAACGAAGCTACCGGACTTCCGGCGTCGTTTGCCGGAATAGGAAGTCCAATCAGAATCGAACACTCAGACAGTATAGACAGCCTTAACATCACCATTGCTGCAAGTATCGGTTTATACGAGGCCGCGAAAACAAATTGACTATTGCGAATAAAAATGAATCGTGATAAAATTCTTCGGTGCATTTAAAAGATACCAAGATGGAGGTGAATAGAATGCCTAATATTAAATCAGCAATCAAGCGTGTCAGTGTTTCTGAGAAGAAGGCAGCTGCCAACAAGACCAAGAAGAGCGAGATCCGCACAACTGTAAAGAAGGCAAAGGCTTCCGTCACAGCAGGCGAGAACGTTGCAGATACAGTTAAGGCTACGCAAAAGGCTATAGACAAGGCCGCAGCAAAGGGTCATATGACAAAGAACGCTGCTTCCCGCGCTAAGTCAAAGCTTGCAAAAGCAGCTAACGAAGCAAAGTAATCTGTTTCGAGATTGATTAATTTAAGACTGTCCGGTTCGGGCAGTCTTTTTTTATTCCTTGCGTTCAAAGCATTACCGGCGGCAGTTCCCATTCGTGAAGGAAATCCCTGCCGGACATTTCCCAGTAAAGTGAAGCGGCGCGCATATCGAGCGAGAACATGTTCTTCAATACGGGCGAAGATGAATAGAGCTCCAGCGCGTCAGACGGATTGCTGATTATGGGAAGTGCTGCATTGCGGCGCATTATCTTGAGACAATACCTGCCTTCGCGGTCAAATCCAAGAACTCTTATGTATGATGCGTCTTTCGCACAAAGCATTTCCGCGCTCTGTCCGGCAGCAAGACTTGTGAGAGCGCGTTCGATCCTTGTGAGCGTGAAGTGTCTGGTCGCCACCGTCTTTTCGAAAACTTCTGCGCCGTAATCGTCCGCGGGCAGGTCGCCCGGTCTTAATGCCTCTGTAAAATTTGAAAGATAACCGGCAAGACCGTCGCCCATATAGGCGTAGCTGTCAGCGTTGAATCCTGCCTGATTAATCGCGGAAAGCCTTAGCAGGCAGTTTCTGAAATACGCGCCTAAGTCAGGAGTTCTGTATTCATCAGACGACATGGCGGCAAGCATAACCGCAAGGGATTTATCCGGCAGCAGGCCGCAAAGCGCAGTCGCTGCGGCGGAACATCTGTATTCCGGCGCCAGTGTCTTAATCATCTGTCTTCGTATTGCCGTGGCGCTCGCAAAAGATGAATCTGAAGGTATTGAAGACGCTGAGTACGGGTCTCCGGCACGCTTTATCATCATTACGTTAATCCGTCCGCTGCTGTCAAGCTTGTGCAGCGCTGTAAGGTATTCAAGTGCGAGTATCGAGTTCGGGGCTGAGAGCAGGTCTTTATATTCCTCGCCGTATTCCGAGCAGATCGCAGAAGCTCTGGCTGCCGCAAATGACAGACCGTCGGAAAGTCCGGCGCGAAGAACTGCGGCGTAGCGGGGATTGTTCTCGAAGTCTTCTGCGGAAAGTTTCCTTAGTGCATCCGTATCGTCTGTGTCGACGCCGAATGCAATGTCGGTTACAACACCTGTGGCAAGCAGTGTCGAAACAGCGCCGTATGCGAACCTTGACGACGGAGCGCAGGCGAATGTGAAAGGAAGCTCAAGCACAACGTTGGCGCCGCACCTGAGCGCCTGACGCGCTCTTACCTGTGCGGGAAGAACAGCCGGCGTGCCGCGCTGGGTAAAAGGTCCTGATATTACGGGCATCACTATGGCGCGCGGGTCATGAACCATTTCCCTCGCTTTTGCAATAAGGTATTCATGTCCGCGGTGGAAGGGGTTATATTCCGCAACAATTCCTATAACTCGCATTGCAGCCCGCCTTTCTATTGGTATAATTTCTAAAGATTATATTTCAAAGGTGGGCAGTTGTGCAATGAAGCGTTTCACACGCAGGCAGATAATTATTACGGCGGCGGTTGTTGCCGCGCTTGCGGTTATGACCGGAGGGTATCTCTACTACGCAAAGACATACGGCAATGCGTCGAAAATAACTCTTTACGATACGGCTTCGCCGGATTACGACTGGCAGCAGCTTGCGGCTGACAACAATATAGTCAGCGATTATCTCTGGAGCAAAACGCAGAGCCTTATGGTCACCGGCGCATCGGACGGCGTGCTGATTCCGACTTCATATACCATAGCCGGCAGACTGGTTACGCAGGAGGCGTCGGAATCGGGTATATATGATCTGTCAGATCAGGCCGGATTGCTGAGCTGCTATGTAAGAGCCGGCAACAGAAGCAGTGCTGCCAGACTTAAGAATACCGTCAATGAGCGTTTCGCCACGGATAGCGGGTTGTATCTGAGCCGCATCGGAAGTGATGAAGATATAACTGCAGAAGAGGATAACCTTGACTGGCTTGAGGCGTACCTTGAGTACTATGCGGTTTACGGTACAAGTGATGATTATGTAGCGATAAAAGCGCTCACGGGAAAGCTTTTTGACACTGACGGGCAGATAGTGCCCGAGTCGCTTACAGTCGCGCACTATGTTGATACGATGTATGCAAGTGTCGATGATTCCGACGGAAACGGGAACGGGGACGGCGGGGACGCGAGCCTCGAACAGATATACGGAGCACTTGTCGGCGAGGATCAGAACGAAGAAGTGTCACGCAATGAAGAAGATGCCAGTGTCAGCGGAGTGAAGCTGTCGAACGTCAGACTTAAGCTGATATACGATCTGGAACACAACAATCTTCTGCCGCAGGGCAGCTACGACAGCGCGCTGGCGACAGTACAGGGCGGAATTGCAAATGCAGATATTCCGCTCTACGCCTACGCCTATACCGTGACTGACGGCAGTGTGAGCTATATCTACACAAGTGAGGAAGACGCCGCGATAAGTGTGTCGGAATCTGTGGCGACGATGCGCAATCTCGCGGAGATGGGACAGCTTGACGAAGCATCGTATAACAGCCTGCGCAATCTTGTGCTCAACACCGGCATAATTGACACCTATTACTACATAACAACCGGCAACTACAGCGGAACAGAGGCGGTTGAGGCCTATCCCGACGCGATGATGGTCGCTTTCTATATGGGTGACAAAGACCTGTATAATGCGCTCTGCAGGTGCGTCGGCTCGCGTGTGGCGTCCAAATCGTCGAGCCCCGCACTTTATATGATATATCGCGAGGAGAACGGCCGTTACGTGTTCTATGCAGGCGAAAATTTGTCCGTAAGACTTAGTGTCGGATGACGGTCTTTTAATTGAAAACCTAAAATACAAAGAGTATACTTGCTAAGGTTTATTTTTTATTTAATAAGTGAGGAGAGACGACCATGGCATTTATTGATGACATTAAAGCCAGAGCAAAATCTGACAAGAAGACGATTATTCTTCCTGAGTCAATGGACAGAAGAACTTTCGAGGCTGCAGCTGAAATCCTTTCAGAGGATATTGCTGACCTGATTATCATCGGAAAACCCGAAGAGATTGAGGCAAACAGCAAGGGACTTGACGTGTCAAAGGCTACTATTATCAATCCGTTTACATATGAGAAGACACAGCAGTACATTGATGGCTTTTATGAACTTCGCAAGGCAAAGGGAATGACACCTGAGCAGGCCAGAGAATCACTTCTCGGCGACTACATGTATTATGCATGCATGATGGTCAAGATGGGTGACGGAGACGGAATCGTATCCGGCGCATGCCATTCAACGGCAAATACACTCAGACCGTCGCTTCAGATTATTAAGACAAAGCCGGGCACAAAGCTCGTTTCCGCTTTCTTCGTAATGGTAATTCCGGACTGCACGCTTGGTTATAACGGTACATTCGTTTTCGGCGATTGCGGTTTGAATCAGAACCCTACATCAGAGGAGCTTGCTGCTATCGCGGGATCGTCCGCTGAATCCTTCAAGGCATTGGTCGGTGCAGACCCGATGGTAGCCATGCTTTCATATTCCACGATGGGAAGCGCCAAGCATGACGACGTGACCAAGGTAGCAGAGGCAACAAAGATTGCAAAGGCTGATTATCCGCAGTTTAAGATTGACGGTGAGATTCAGGCGGATGCTGCAATGGTTGCTTCCGTAGGTGCTTCAAAGGCTCCCGGTTCTGAAGTCGCAGGCAAAGCCAACGTTCTTATTTTCCCTAACCTTGACGCGGGCAACATCGGCTACAAGCTCGTACAGAGACTTGCAAAGGCCGAGGCTTACGGACCTATGTGTCAGGGCATCGCAAAGCCGGTAAATGATTTATCGCGCGGATGCTCTTCCAAGGACATTGCCGGTGTTATTGCGATTACAGCGGTTCAGGCACAGATGCAGGGTTGATAAGACCGGTTAAGGAGTGAATTAATGAATATTTTGGTAATTAACTGCGGAAGCTCTTCTGCAAAATTCCAGCTTTTCGATATAGACAACGGAACGGTTCTCGCAAAGGGAAATGCCGAGAGAATCGGAATTGACGGTAAGCTTACATTCAAGCCTACAGGCAAGGATGAGTTTGTAAGTACAGACCCGATGCCGGATCACAAGGTAGCGGTTAAGATGATTCTTGATGCGCTTGTGGACAAGACACACGGCGTTATCTCAGACATCTCCGAGATAGCAGCGGTAGGACACAGAGTCCTCCATGGCGGAAAGTATTACAGTGCTTCCGTAATTGTTGATGATGACGTCAAGAGAGTCATCAGGGAGTGCTTCCCGCTCGGACCTCTTCACAACCCGGCAAACCTTATAGGTATTGAGGCTTGCGAAGCTGTACTGCCGAAGGGAACTCCGCAGGTCGCTGTTTTCGATACCGCGTTCCATCAGACAATGCCGCCGAAGGCATATATGTATGCGCTTCCTTACGAATACTACGAGAAGTATTCGATCCGCCGTTACGGCTTCCACGGTACGTCACACCGTTATGTAAGCCACAGAGTCGCGGACTTCCTCGGAAAGAAGTACGAGGATCTTAAGATTGTAACCTGCCATCTCGGCAACGGTTCGTCTTTCGCGGCTGTCAAGGACGGCAAGTGCCAGGATACATCGATGGGACTCACACCGCTTGCAGGTATCTGTATGGGTACAAGAACCGGAGATATTGACCCGGCCATAGTTCCTTTCATAATGAAGAAGGAAGGCCTTAGTCCTGATGAGATGGATAATCTTCTTAACAAGAAGAGCGGTGTCCAGGGAATATCCGGAGTTTCTTCAGATTTCCGCGATTTGGAGAAGGCAGCCAAAGAAGGTAATGAGAGAGCTCAGCTTGCACTTGATATGTTTGCGTACCAGGGCAAGAAGATCATCGGTTCATACGCGGCCGCTATGGGCGGAGTTGATGTTGTTGTATTTACGGCAGGCATCGGCGAGAACACGGACCATATGAGAGCTGCCATCTGCAAAGATCTGGAGTTTATGGGAATCGAGATTGATGATTCTGTCAATACCGGATTAAGAGGCAAGGAAGCAATTATTTCCAAGCCGGGCTCTAAAGTTACGGTATGCGTGATTCCTACCAACGAGGAACTTGCTATCGCGCAGGAGACAAAGGCTCTTATCTGAAAGATAACGGGGTAAATCCTGTAAAAAGTAAAGCCGGCAGGTAATCCTGCCGGCTTTTTGTATGCTCTTGAGTTTCATTGCGAATTTACGAGAATAAATAAGGCTGACGCCGGTTCCCGTCAATAATTCAGATGCAGGTGCTTCTTAAGGTCTCTGTCTGCGCCGAATACCGTAATGGTATCGCCGGCACTGAACACGGTATCGGCCGGGAAGTCGACAATCTGTTCACCGCTGCGCCTCAGCGAAAGAATGTTAAGGTGCAGCTTGCTTCTGATCTCAAGTTCTATAAGGTTCTTTCCTATCCATTCTTCAGGAATCTTGACTTCAAAAATAGAATAATCACCGGGGTAGTCCAGGTAATCCACAATTGTGCTTGAACTGTAGCGTACGGCAGTCCATTGAGCGAGCTGTTTCTCAGGGAAAACAACAGAATCGGCGCCGTTACGGAGAAGAAATTTCTCGTGAACTAGACGCGAAGCGCGGGCCACTACAAATTTTGCCCCGTAGTCTTTAAGAAGTGAAGTTGTCTCCAGTGAAGCCTGGAAATTATCGCCGATTGCCACAATGCAGACATCAAAATTGCCTACGCCGATGGATTTGATGAAATCCTCATTTGTTGAGTCGCCGATCAGGGAGTTGGTTACAAAAGGCAAAACCGGTTCTAGACGCTCCTCTGACTTGTCTATCGCGAGAATCTCGTCACCTGCTTTGTCCAGCTGCTTTATGAGCAGTCTTCCGAAGAGTCCTATTCCGATTACCAGTATGCTTTTCATAATGTTGTTCCTTTCCGCCGGGGTCAGCCGACTGCCACATTATCCTTTGGATATTCCCTGTTGCCGAATGATTTGCGTGAGATAGCGGCGAAAACAAGTGTAAGTCCGCCGACACGTCCCGTATACATAAGAATTATCAGTATTGCCTTTGAGACAGTGGTGAGAGTCGAAGTAATTCCCATCGTGAGTCCGACTGTAGCAACGGCAGACGCACTCTCGAACATGGTCGAGAGGAAAGGTATGTCTTCGATTCTGCTTATCAGCATCGCGCCTGTTGTGGGAAGTATCAGGTATAGAAGAAAAACTGATACTGCGTTTGACACGACATCATTAGGAATTGTACGTTTGAATATAGCGGGGGATTTCTCATGGCGGAAAACCGATATCATAGATACGAAAAGAACGGCGACAGTGGTGATCTTCATACCGCCTGCAGTAGAACCAGGAGCGCCGCCTATCAGCATCAGAATAATTGTCATTACGATGCCGGAGTCCGAGAAGTTGTTGTAGTCGGTTGAGTTGAAACCTGCCGTTCTCGGTGTCACGGCCTGAAGAAGTGAAGAGAGAATGCGCTCGCCGAGCGGCAGATTGCTGTACTCGGCAAAAAACAGAATTACCGACGGAACGATAACCAGTATCAGTTCCATAATAATGATTATCTTGCTTTGTGTGCTGTATCGGCGGAACCGCAGACCGTGATCTCTTATGTCGCGCCATGTGAGGAAGCCGAGGCCGCCGGTAAGTATAAGACAGACGACAGTGATTATAATGACCGGATTATCCGCGTAATGAGTGAGTGAAGAGAACGGACCGTAGGACCCGTCGAGGTCAAAGCCCGCGTTGCAAAAAGCCGATATAGATGTGAATATCGCATACCAGATGCCGCGTGCCACACCGAAGTCCTTAATAAAGACAGGCGCCATCGCGAGAGCTCCGAGCGTCTCGAAGAAGGCACATCCGATAAAGATGAATCTTGTATATTTTACGATTCCGCCAAGGTTAGGCGCGGAAACTGCTTCCTGCATTGTAGTTCTTGCTTTGAGTCCTATGCGTCTGCCGGTCAGTCTGTTGAGTGTGGTCGTCATTGTGACGACTCCCATTCCGCCTACCTGAATGAGCAATATGATGACAACCTGCCCGAAAAGTGTCCATGTGGTCTGTGTGTCCCGTACAACAAGACCTGTAACGCAGCTTGCCGAGGTAGCGGTGAAAAGCGCATCAATCGGCATTGTCCAGTTGCGGTCGCGTGAGGCAACGGGAAGCATAAGAAGAATCATCCCGATAAGGATTAGTAAAAAAAAGCCCAGAAGAATCGTCTGCGCTCCGGTTAATTTATGTTGTTTTATATTTTCTCTGTTTTGCATATGACAATTATATCCATTTGCCGATTTATGTCCAATTATTAACGCACAAAAACTGATATAATCTTAAGACAAAAAACAAACAGTTTGGAGAGAATACTTTTGAACGATGAAATTTTCGGCGGTTCTTCGGATTTGTTGGAAGAACTTGAACATGTGAATTCCGGCTATTGCAATAAGGGCATAGGTAATTCTGATGCGAACAAGCTGCTGAGCGAGCTTAACGATGAACAGAAGGATGCTGTAACTCATATTGACGGTCCTGTTTTGATTCTTGCCGGTGCAGGTTCAGGCAAGACCCGCGTCATCACGTACCGTATTGCGTATATGATGAGGAATTGTAATATTCCGCCGTATTCAATACTTGCGATTACATTTACCAATAAGGCGGCAAAAGAGATGCGCGACCGTATCAACTCTCTTGTCGGAGATGCTTCGGAGCAGATATGGTGCGGAACATTCCACAGCATTTTTGCGAGAATCTTAAGAAGACATGCCGAATGCATAGGTTATGACAGTAATTTCACGATATTAGATTCTGATGATCAGCTCAAGCTTGTGAAAGAATCCATGAAGGAGCTCGGTGTAGAAGAATCCAGGTTTAAGCCGAGGTCAATACTTGCCGAGATATCGAATGCCAAGAACAAACTCAGGTCTGTTGAAGAATATGAAAAATATGCCGGGAATGATTATTTCCTGAAGAACTGCGCAAAGGTCTACAGACAGTATAATGCCAAACTCAAGGCGAATAATGCGATGGATTTTGACGATATCCTTGTGAATATGGTCAAGCTGCTGAGCAGCAATCCGGACATCCGGACGAAGTACCAGGAAAGATTCAGATACATAATGGTAGATGAGTATCAGGACACGAACATTCCGCAGTACAAGGCTGTAATGCTTCTTGCTTCAGGAGAGAAGAATATCTGTGTGGTAGGAGACGACGACCAGTCGATCTATTCGTTCAGAGGCGCAGATGTAACGCTTATCCTTAAGTTTGAGAAGGATTTTCCCGGGGCAAAGGTAATCAAGCTCGAGGAGAATTACCGTTCGACAAAGACGATACTTGACGCGGCAAACTGCGTTATTTCAAACAATACGAGGCGTAAGCAGAAGACCTTAAGGACAGAAGGCGCGGCAGGAGATAAGGTTATAGTGATGAATTCAGACTCCGGAGCGGGAGAGGCCGGGTTCGTTGCAAACACGATTAAGATGATGGTTGAGAAGAGTAAATTCAGCTATTCGGACTGCGCGGTGCTTTACAGGATGAATGCGCTGTCGCGTAATATCGAGTCGGCTTTCCACAATGCCGGCATTCCGTTCAAGGTATACGGAGGAATGAGGTTCTACGACCGCAAGGAGATAAAGGACGTTTTCGCTTATCTGAGGCTTATAAATGATACCAAGGACAATATTGCTTTTGAACGCATAATCAACGTGCCGAAGCGAGGCATTGGAGACACTACTGTAGAACATATCCGTGGTATCGCCATAGCGGAGAACATAAGCATGTTTGACGCCGCCTGCGCCGCAATGCAGTATCCGGAGCTGATCCGTGCCGCCGGCAAGCTCTCTGAGTTTACAGGACGCATAAACAGTATGCGTGATGAGCTCATTATGGGCGAGAAGAATTTTGCCGAGTTTGTAGAATATGTCGAGAATGAATCGGGAATCATAGATGAGATTATCGCGGAACGCGAGAAGAAAGGCGAGGTCGTCGACCGAGTCGAGAACCTTAAGGAGCTTTTGTCTGAAGCCACGGAGTTTGACAAGGCGCACCGTAGTGAAGACGTGACGGAAGACGGCAATACCGCTGCGGCTGAGCCTCGGGAAGACGACGGTGAATCTTACATGAGCACCGCGACATCGGATACAACAGAAGGAATTCTCGGGATATACCTTTCCGATTGCGCGCTTATGTCGGAAGGTGATAATTACGATGAGAGCGATGATTTTGTCAGGCTTATGTCAATTCACAGCTCGAAGGGACTTGAATTCGGAGCGGTGTTCGTGACAGGTCTTGAGGAAGGCATTTTTCCGAGTTACCGCTCAATTCAGAGTGAGGATGAGATTGAGGAAGAACGCAGGCTTATGTATGTGGCAATCACACGCGCCAAGAGGAATCTGTTTCTGGTTCTGTCACGACAGAGAATGCTTTTCGGTCAGACACAATGCAACAGACCTTCGAGATTTCTTAAGGAAATAAATCCGGAGCTTCTGTATCTTATGGGTACAAAGCGCGAGAACACTGCCGCGGATTCAGATTCGGCGGCACTTCCGCAGCGTGATGACTCAAGAAGAACCATTGCGTCAGCTCTGGCTTCAACCTTTGACAGAAAGAAGAACTCCGGAGCTGCCGGCAATCATACGAAAGACGCTCTGGGACCTGATGATATTGTTGCGAATATGTCGGTAGTTCATCCGAGATTTGGCGAAGGACGGGTGCTGAAAGTCGAGAAAATCGGAGGAGATGCGCTTGTCTGTGTCGACTTCGAAGGAATGACCAAGAACATGCTTGTAAACAGTGCGGGGCTTAAGAAAGCCTGAACAATAGTTTTATAGTAAAATAGGTATGTTTCTGTTTAGGAGGTAATGGCGATGAGCGACAATCTATCCCTTTTCGAGATGTATCAGGGCAGCTTCAGAGATCTCGAGCGCACTGAGCGGATAAGTCCTGTCACAGTCGACAAGATAAAGCTGATTCATGAGATGCGCGACAGCAAACTGTCATCTTTTGCAGCGCACAGCACGTCAAGCAGAGGACGCGTTGTTCCCGAACAGGAATGCACCATAAGGAACTGTTATGAGAGAGATCTCGGAAGAATTATCTATTCGCAGGCGTTCAGGAGGCTCAAACACAAAACGCAGGTTTTTTTCAATCCTGCCAACGACCACATCTGTTCAAGACTGGAGCATGTAATATATGTTTCGTATATTGCCTCGACCATCGGTTCGGCGCTCAATCTGAATACAGATCTCATAAGGGCGATTGCGCTTGGACACGATGTCGGGCATACACCTTTCGGGCACAGCGGAGAGCGGGTGCTTAACAAGAAGCTGAGGGAGTGTGACAGCAGTCTCTATTTTGAACATGAATCCAACGGTCTTCGTGTGCTTGATGTTCTCGAGAAGCACGGCTCGGGATTCGGACTGAATCTCTCGTTTGAAGTGAGAGACGGAATTATATGCCATTGCGGCGAGACATACGGGGAGCGTGTCCTGGTGCCGTGTAAAGACAAGAGCGAGGATGATCTGTCGTATCTGATACCAAAGGGGAGACGCAAGCTCCCGGCAACGCTTGAAGGCTGCGTGGTACGTTTTGCCGATAAGATTGCGTATGTCGGCAGAGACATAGAGGATGCGCTCAGAACAGGGGTAATCGAGAGCGAGTTCAATCTTCCGATGGGCGCCGGCAGTCTTGGCGGGAACAATTCCGAGATAATTAACTATCTGGTGGAAGATATTGTTGAGAACAGCATTGAACGCAATGAGATTAAGATGTCAGACAAAGCGGGTGACGCGCTGGAGAACGCGCTTCGCAACAATGTCGACGTTATATATAAGTCTCCCAAGGTTGTGACGTATGAGAAGTATTGCGATATGATGCTCGATGCGCTTTTTGACAGCTTTTTCGAGGCGGTGAAGGACATAGACAAGGCAAGAAACTCGCGAAACGACGTGATAAGACAGTTTGCGAATTTTGTTGATTCGCATCCGCAGAGGAATGCTTCCGAACAGGAGATGCCGTTGCCGATTTTCGTATCGGATTATATAGCGGGCATGACCGATACTTACGCGACCAAGTGTTTCAACGAGCTGTTTAAGAACTGAGGTGGATTATGGAAGAATACGGTTTCTATGCTATGCTGGACAGGATGCAGTACATCAACCGCTGGGGGCTGATGAGAAATTCGCGTACGGAGAACATCAAGGAACACAGCTTTGATGTTGCTGTTATTGCGCACGCGCTGTGCATACTTCACAACAAATTCTGTGACGGAGTGTCCGGAGCGATTATTCTTGATCCTTACAAGGTTCAGTCGTATTCCATATATCATGACTGTACAGAGATAATCACGGGAGACCTGCCGACGCCGATTAAGTACAGAAACAAAGAGATAACCGACGCTTATAAGGAAGTGGAACGGGAGGCTGCCGAGACACTGGTGAGCCTTCTGCCGGAAGACAAAGACATCAGGGCGGAGTATCTGGAACTTCTGGCGCCAGGTCTTACGAGCGAAGAGAGTATAATGATTCACAGAATAGTGAAGGCGGCCGACAGAATCGCAGCGTATATCAAGTGCGTCAGGGAGGAGTCTTCAGGAAGTACGGAGTTCAGTTCCGCCAAAGAATCTACAGGCAGAACCATAAAGGCGATGAAGATGCCGGAGGTAGACTATTTTATGGAGCATTTTGTTCCGCCGTACGGGTTTACATTAGACAAATTATCCGGGAAGGACGACTGATAATATGTTCAGAAGGCGTGTCGAGTATCTGTTTCTGGCGTTGGCGGCGGTCATAGCATGCGTGGCCGTGATTTTCTTTTATATACAGACTCTGCCGTCGTCTCTTCCGATAAATCTTTCAGACGAACGCTGCGGGGAGATTGTAAACCGCGCAGGAGCACTGATATCATCCGATGAGGCAACATGCGCGAAAGCAAGGCTGAGCGTCGGGGACGGAATGTATTCTGTCGGAGACTATCTGATAAGTGTATTTACATCGCCGGAGTATCTTCTCATGGGTCGGGATGACAGTGTTTTCGCACAGGATCTGGCTAATGTTCTTGACGGCGAAGCCAGTGCCGAAGATGTCGGAGATATTACTTCGGATCTGTCGTCAATGACGAGAATGGCAGTGATTAATAAATACGCCCGCAAACAGAACCGGGGCTATGCGGTAACAGGGAAGATCGAGTCAGGTGCGGGAAGCGTCGTATCAGATATTAATCTGACATCCACGCTGTCTTCCGACGGCTATACGATAGGAATCAAGCAGGCTAACGGAAGCTTTACGACAACGGGAGATGAAGTCAGAACAGATTTCTTCATTGATAACAATCTGAGCAGAGGTTATCTGAGCTACGGAGACATTGATCAGGCAAGCGGAAGCAGAGATTTCAGCCTTTCTTGGAATTCTGCCGGAGCCCTTGCGGGAACCCATAATGTCAGCATACTCATAAGGTCTTCGGATGGAAGAGGTGTCACCGTGGACGGGGGCAGTGTAAATATACCGGAGAGTTTCAAAATCTCGAACGGAAGCGTCGCGAACGGATCAATTACGGCGGGCTCAGACAGTACGTGGTATATGCTTGACTGCAATGATTCTGACTGTTACGTAAATTTTGTCGATATTGGTGATGACCTTGAAGTGTCACTTTATGACGTATGCGGCAACCTTATAGGCACAAACAGCCATGAAGGAAGTGAATACGAGACTTTGAGATCACGGGCGCAGGATGTTGCAGGCGTCGAGCAGAAGACCGGAATAAGCGATATATCCAACATGTTCTACGTTGAAGTGAGGCGCGCCTCTACCGTTTCACAGCCGGACGGCGATGTGTATTACAAGATGGTTCAGAGCCGAGAAGTTGCCTATTACGACGGCAGTTATATGGCTGTAACAAGAGAGTCCGGCAGCGACAAGCTCAAACTTCTGGATTTAAACCGCAACAGTTACGAAGTTGCAGAGAATGAGGTAAGTCTTTTGCCTCTGAACGGGACTCTTTCAAGTCTCAAGGTAAGAAATTCCGACAATGGACAGGATCTTGGTATTTTCCCGGTCTTCGACATTGAGACACATAACTATGCGTTCTACATGCCTGAGAGCCGCAACGTTACCGTGAACTGCGACGCTCTCGAAGGCTACAGCGCCAGTGTAGCAATAACGGCTTCGGCCGGACCTGTATCGGCACCGGCGTCGGCTGATTCCGCCGCAACAGGAGCCGCGGCGGCAACTCCGCTTGCAGCCGGGGAGATTTATCAGGTCCCGGCAGGCGAGTCTGCCATCACGGTTACCGTCACAAGTTTTGACGGAACTTCATCAAGTTATAACGTATATCTGCTCAACGGCAACGATTCAGGAACATTCAGCGAGAGCACTCTTGTGAATTTCCCCGACAGCTATTACAGCGGATTATGGCTTATGCACACCCTTGAACCCGGGTACATCTTTACTGCGTACAATACAGGACTTGACTATCAGACGGTACTCACAAACGAGTGCTCTGAAGGCAGGTCATTGCTGCAGTATTCTTCATTCCCGGACTGCATAAGGGAAAATTCAAAGGTCTATGACAGCCCTGACTGGATGGCGTGCAAACCTGAGGTGGTATCCTATTATCTTGATCCCAGAAATTTTCTGGTTCCCGACAGGGTTTTTATGTTTGAAAAGCTTAGCTTCGACCCTGATGTCCAGACACCGGACGGAGTGAAAAGTATAATCAAGGGCTCTTTCATGGACACTTCCGCTTATGATTATGCCACGGCAATTTATAATGCCGGACAGACCGCCGGAGTATCACCTTATCTTCTTGCAAGCAGAATTATTCAGGAGATGGGATACAGCGGACAGTCGGCACTTGCGACCGGAACAGTTGAAGGTTATGAGGGGTATTATAATTTCTATAATATAGGATCAACCGCGACGACCGACGACGGCGGTGCTGTCGTCAACGGTGCGAGATACGCTCAATGGGGGAGAGATTACGAGGGCCAGGAGATAACTGATGAAGAAGCCGCGCTTATGCTGCCCTGGAATTCAATCGAGAAGGCAATAACCGGAGGGGCACTCTGGATTGCGTCGGGGTATATTGACGCCGGTCAGGACACGCTGTACTTCCAGAAATTTGATGTCAAGTCAGACTCGACGGATCTTTATTCTCACCAGTATGCCCAGAATGTTATGATGGCTTATTCCGAGTCGCTAAGGTACTATAACAGTTATAATGACATAGGAATGATCGGTCAGGAATTTGAGTTTGACATACCAGTTTATAACAACATGCCGGAGGTTTACGGCTACCTGCCGTAATATATGAGAGAACATACACAAGCAAGACACTTTATATCTTTAGTCTGTATCTGCGTCATAGCCGCGGAGTGTTTTGCTTTGACAGATTTGCTTTGCATAGGCACGGATGTGAGGGCTGATACATCAATCACTCTGTCGGCGGTCTGCAACAATGACGATGTTACTCCGGGGGATATTGTCAAGGTTGATGTAATAGCTGATACCATGCCAAGTATTGTAAGCTTCGGACCGGTGGTTCTCGGTTATGACACCGGTATGGCCGAATACATATCGACAGAGCAGGGTACCTCGCTCTCAGGCTTTGCATTCACGGAAGATCAGGGAGACGGCTCTGTCATTATTTCCGCAGAAGATCACATGGCGGCTTCCGGCAGCAGCTCAGATGACAGCTCCGATGACAGTGAGACCAAGGCCTTCAGTTCCGATGAACCGGTAATACTTTTCACGGTATCGCTGCGTATTCTTCCTAATGCTTCGGGTGAGATCAATATCTGGCTTGACGACCTGGGAGAATTCAGGAACAGCAACAATGAAGGTGCGGAACTTAACAAGGGGTCCGGCGTTACCATTCCGATTAACGAAGCGATGATATCCGATGATGCTTCGCTCGCATTTTTAAAGATAAGGGGTGTTCAGCTTACACCTGAATTTGAGCCAAATATCACGAGTTATTCTGCCACTGTAGAGCGTTCGGTATCGGAAGTTACGATCAATGCGACCGCCAACAATCTGTGGGCCGCGGTAATAATCGACGGCAATCAGAATCTGAAGGTCGGGGATAATGAGATAACGATAGATGTAACGGCGCAGGACGGTGTCAATCATATGCACTATTCCATACATATTACCCGTAACGAGAGCTATGTTCCCGAGAATGCGGTTCTTGCCGATGGTGAAGGAAACACATATACGTTCTTGGATATTCCGGAGAAGGTGAATGTCCCGGAAGGTTTCACCCAGACGACGAAGGTTGTCAACGGCTACAGTGTTCCGGCGTACACACGGGAAGGTGTCTCAAGCATTCTTTTATATCTTTTTGACGGAACGAACGACCCGGGACTGTATTTCTACAACAGCCAGACAAAGACAGTTATCAAATATAACCCCGATAATACAATCATACGCACGAGCAAGATTTTGCAGATAGCCGAATTGCCTCACGATGTCTCAATACCTACCGGATTTGTGGCGGCAAATTATGATACGGGAAATGCGGTCTTTACGGGTTATGTAAACAAGGACAAGGATTTCATATGCTACCTCGTGGATGAGACGGGCGGAGGAGATTTTTATCTTTATAATGCCGCCGACGGATCGTTCCAGGTGTATAAGCCTGCCGACAAACGCGCGGAGGTTCTTTACTCATATCTGTTTAACGTTTTTCTGATTATTTCAATAGTAGAATCGATAATTATTGTTATAATCGTTTATCTGGTAAGAAGAATATTCGTCGATAAGACGCATCCGCGTCCCAAGCGCGTTTAAGGAGGAATAGTAATATAATGTTTTTAAAGACTGTTTTGCTCGGCGGGGAGAAACTTACACCAAATCAGGAGAAGACACGCAAGATATTCATGTATCTGGTCAGCGGCGCGATAACAACAGTCGTCAACTGGGCATCTTACATACTTTTCGATAAGCTCGTGACAAATCCTCTTGACCTGACTCTGTTCGGACATTCGTTATCACTCAAGATAGTGATTAACCAGATTATCTGCTGGCTTCTTGCGGTTCTTACGGCTTATTTCATTAACCGCATATTTGTATTCAGGTCAAAGGGCAGCGTCTGGCGCGAGCTTATCACATTTATGGGAGCGAGAGTTCTGTCGTTTCTTGTCCTTGAACTTGGTCTCTATCTGCTTATGATCAAGGGCTGCGAGCTTATTTCGGGTCAGGATAAGTCTTCTGTGATCTGCTTTATCGCAGGCTTCGGTCTGACATTCGAGTACATGATGAAGGCTTTTAATTCGATATTTGTAGTTATTGCAAACTATATTCTCAGCAAGCTAATGGTGTTCCGCAAGGAAGACATGGTTGATTATTCCGAAGGCAAAGCCGATGAGTGAACAGGGAGAACCTGAGTTTCTCAGGGATGCGCTTAAATTCGGAATAAAACCGGGACTGGAGAGAATCACGCGCCTATGTGAGCTTCTTGGCAACCCGCAGAACAGTTTCAGAGCCGTTCATATAGCCGGGACCAACGGTAAAGGCTCAATTACAGCATATACATCAACAATTCTGGCCTGCGCTGATTTAAGAGTTGGCGTGTTCACTTCGCCTTTTCTTGAGCGTTTCTCTGAACGCATTCGCGTGATTGACGGAAGAGACGGACTTGAAGCGCTCGAAAAGAATGAGGCGGCCGGAGAGATTTCTTCAGATGATCTGGCGAGGCTGTCAGGGATGACCGAGCGCGCGGCGGCTGAGATGCTGTCTGAAGGCATGGAGAATCCTACGGAGTTCGAACTTATTACTGCCATATGCTTCCTTTATTTTGCGGAATGCAAAGTGGATCTGGCGGTGTTAGAGGTCGGACTCGGAGGAAGGCTTGATTCGACAAATGTCATCAGTAATCCTGTGGCGACCGCAATTGCCGCTATGGGTTATGATCACTGTGACAGACTCGGATCCACTATGACAGAGATTACAGGTGAGAAAGCCGGTATATTAAAGCCGGGTGCTCCGTGTGTGTGCCTTAACCCCGACCTTATGCTGATAGGTGACAAAGAACGTGAGGAAGTGAGATCAGTCGTCAGAACACGGGCAGAAAGACTCGGATGCCGCCTTTATACAGCGGGCAACATTGAATCGATGAGAAGTGCGAAGTTTACCGGCGACGGAAGAATGATTTTCGATAACTGCGGAACGGAATACAACACATGCCTTAACGGAAGACATCAGGTGGGGAATGCGGCAGTTGCGATCGCGCTTGCAGAACTCTGCGGAATATCCCGGCAGTTTATAAACGAAGGAATATCACGTACGGTATGGAAGTGCCGTGCCGAGATAATCTGCAAAGACCCGGTCGTATTGCTTGACGGCGGTCATAATCCACAGGGAGCGGCGGCTCTGGCAGGTGTTGTGAATGAGATAATGGCAGGCGCGCTCAAGGGCTCTGCGGTGAGGCTTGTGATGGGCGTAATGGCAGACAAGGACGTTGAAGGAATTCTGCGCGCCTACAGGGACGGCGGAATCTTTCCTGCGGAGGCTGTATGCGTCAGGCCTGATAATCCGAGGTCAATGGATCCGTCCGAACTTTCCAGACATATTAATCTCGTGTATAATGGCAAGGTTAATGTCAAAGTTGTTGAGTCACCCTGCGAGGGCGGAGAATATGCGTACAGACGTTCATGTTCAGATAAGATTCCGCTGCTCGTTACAGGATCGCTCTATCTGCTCGGACAAATCAGAAGTAATTTGAAAGGACTTATCTGAAAGTGCACGACTATCTTGGCCTGATAATGAATATACAACCGATTGATGAGAAGAGTCTCATCCTTTTCGACGTGAGTAACGAGGAGAAAAGCAGGATAGTAAAACAGTATAACCGGGCGCTCGGCAATGCCACAGGTGAGGGTACGGATGTTGCACAGATTTTCCTTAAGCCGCTTATAACCCAGTATGAGAAGTGGGGTGATCCGGCACTGATATACGGACTTTGTCTTGCCAGAGAAGGGCAGTTTGAGCGTGCTGAAGGCAGTCTTACTTATGCGATAGCCAATGTTCTCGGATGTGAGATGTATCTGACGATTGCGCAGGAAGCGCTTCGTATGGTGCGGGAGGATATAAAGAATCCTCCGGAAGACGTCAGGGCTGCTGAGATAACAGATAAGATCAAAGCGGCGCAGATGTCTTCTGGAGAATCTCCGGCAGACAGAAGAAATTTTCAGGCCCCGATACTTATGCGCGCGCAGAAAGAATACGAGGCGCCAAGAATGGCGAGCGTAAAGGAACGCCGCGACATAATGATGCGTTCAGGATCCGGAGCAGACGAGAGACCTGACGATTCTATTGACATAGAAGATGTTCTGTCACCCGGCGATAAGCTGCGCCGAACGATAAAGGTAATCGCGATTCTGGCGGGAATTGCGGCAGTGGCGCTGGTTCTGGTGTTCGTGATAGTTCCTATGATAAAGCGAAATTCTGAAGTCAACACGGATTCGGAGAAGCTCGCTTACCTTGAGAGTATTGTTGAAGAAGGAAGCTCGGACCCGGAAGTCTCACAGATACTGGACAGCTACAACAGCAAATATAACCCGGATGCAAGCGGAGCGGCAACAGCCGCAACAGACGCGGCATCTGTAACACCGGAGGCATGACATGAATTATGTAAGTACAAGAGGATATGACAGGAAGTACACTTCAGCTGAAGCTATTATCACCGGAATTGCGCCCGACGGCGGTCTGTTCGTGCCGGATTCAATTCCCGCAATAACAAAAGACGAGCTTGCAGAGATGAAGAATATGCAGTTCTATGAGATATCTGCCCGGGTTCTGTCGAAGTATCTTACGGATTTCACGGAAGAAGAGCTTATTGATTATACACGTCAGGCATACAGCGAGGAGAAATGGGGAGAGAACCCCGTTCCGCTTGTTCAGCTGAATTCATACAATGACAGAGAATATATTCTTGAGCTTTGGCACGGACCGACGTGTGCGTTCAAGGATGTCGCGCTTCAGCTGCTTCCGCATCTGATGACCGCTTCCATTGCCAAAACCGGAATTAACAGGAAGATATGTATACTTACTGCTACTTCAGGTGACACGGGCAAGGCTGCGCTTGAAGGATTCAAGGATCTTCCCGGCACAGAGATAATTGTTTTCTATCCGACGGGCGGCGTGTCGGAGGCACAGAAGCTTCAGATGATTACGACCACCGGTTCTAATACCCATGTTGTAGCGGTTAACGGATGCTTTGATGATGCGCAGACCGGAGTGAAGAATATTTTCGCAGATAAGGATTTTGCAAAGAAGCTTGATGACAACGGATTTATGCTGTCATCGGCAAACTCGATAAACTGGGGACGCCTTGTGCCGCAGATTGCATATTACGTGTATTCCTACGTCGAGCTTGCCCGTACCGAGAAGATTGAGGACGGCGAGGAGATCAACATAGTAGTTCCCACCGGCAACTTCGGCAATATTCTTGCCGCGTGGTTCGCAAAGCAGATGGGGATTCCGGTCCGCAGGCTCATCTGCGCGTCCAATCGCAATAAAGTTCTTTGTGACTTTTTCTCTACAGGCACATATGACCGCAAACGCGAATTCTTTAAGACGACTTCGCCATCGATGGATATTCTTATTTCGAGCAACCTTGAGAGATTGCTTTTTGAAGTTACCGGGGGCGACAGCTCGGCGGTGAGAACGTGGATGAAGAGCCTGTCGGAAGTTGGCTCGTACAGTGTTGATCCCAAGACTCTTAAGACTCTCCAGAGGAATTTCGTCGGAGGCTTCGCTGACGAGACCGGTGTCGCGAAGACGATACTGGATGTCTATGACAGGACTGATAATGTGATTGATACCCACACCGCGGTAGGCTTCAATATCTATTCAAGATATCACCAGAGATCAAACGATGAGTGCAAGACTGTATTCGCGTCAACTGCATCTCCGTTCAAGTTTGCGCCGGCAGTGATGGATTCGCTTCGCGGATCGGGATTTTCTTCAGGCCGTTCGATAGAGAACGTGATAGAAGAACTGTCGGCCGAGAGCGGTCTTGCTATTCCTGAAGGCATCAAGGATCTGGACAAGAAGGAGATTCTGCACAAGGATGTCATCGAGAAAGAACACATGAAGGATGAGGTCAGCACTATACTAATCGGGTGATATATCCGTATTTTACAAACTGCACCTTAATATAAATGTAATTAAAGTGAAATTTGTAAAAAACAAGAACTTCAAAACGCTTTCTGTTTGTGATACCCTTGTACAAATGCGAATTGAGGAGGTTTGAAATGAGAAGCTGTTGTATGGAATGCGACAAGTGTAAATTTCAGATAGAAGCGGTGCTCGTACCGCTTAAAGGCTCAATCGTTTCAGTTTCAGATTTACCGGCTTTTTTCATTTAAGAAAAAAGCCTTTTTTATATGAAAGGATGTGTGGCTTTATGAAGAAATATCTGGTGCTTGAGAACGGCAATGTATATGAGGGCGAGGCCTTTGGTGCGGGAGGAAGCGTAATATCCGAGATAGTATTTACGACTTCCATGACGGCATACATTGAGACACTGACAGACGCAAGTTACAAAGGCCAGTCGGTCGTTCAGACATTCCCGCTCATAGGAAACTACGGAATTATCACTTCTGATATGGAAGGTGAGACTGTTTCGGTATCGGGTTACATCGTCAGGGAAGCCTGCAGCTTCCCGTCAAATTTTCGCTGTGAGACAGATATCGACACATTCCTTAAGAAACAGGGAATACCCGGGATCAAAGGTATCGACACCCGTGCGCTGACAAAGGTTCTGAGAGAACACGGAACGATGAACGGTGCCATCTGCGATTCCGTGGATGAGT
>Ga0116193_1001178_pt1 | contig 22412 bp, 19 predicted proteins | sample AD_UKC115_MetaG_FD_89892 | JGI IMG/M metagenome (GOLD analysis project Ga0116193, IMG submission 89892) | Active sludge microbial communities of municipal wastewater-treating anaerobic digesters from Hong Kong - AD_UKC115_MetaG | ecosystem: Engineered > Bioreactor > Anaerobic > Digestate... | reverse complement strand
CCGGCAGGCCTACGGGCTGACCGACCAGTCGGTGTCCTACCGGGACTGGGGTGGCAACACGCCGACGTCCGCGCAGGAGGTGGCCAACGACCGCGCCACCATCTCCAACATCCGGCTGCTCGACCCGACCATCGTCGGCCCGGCGTTCACCCAGTTCCAGCAGGGCAAGAACTTCTACAGCTTCCCCGACCAGCTGTCGATCGACCGCTACAACGGGCCCGATGACAATCTGCGCGACTTCGTCGTCGCGGCACGCGAACTCAACCCGGACCGGTTGATCGACAACCAGCGCGACTGGATCAACCGGCACACCGTCTACACCCACGGCAACGGCTTCATCGCCTCGCCGGCCAACACCGTGCGCGGAATTGCCAACGACCCCAACCAGAATGGCGGATATCCGGAGTTCCTGTCGTCGGTGGTCGGCGCCAACGGCACCGTGGTGTCGCCGGGCCCGGCGCCGCTGGATCAGCCGCGGGTCTACTTCGGCCCGATCATCGCCGCGGCGGCCAACGACTACGCGATTGTCGGCAGCAACGGCGCCGACCGCGAGTACGACTACGAGACCAACACCGAGACCAAGAACTACACCTACACCGGCTCCGGTGGCGTGAAGCTGGGCAACTGGGTGGCGCGCAGCGTCTTCATGGCCAAGTTCGGTGAGCGGAACTTCTTGTTCTCCAACGTGATCGGGCCCAACAGCAAGATCCTGTTCAACCGCGATCCGGCCGACCGGGTGAAGGCGGTGGCCCCGTGGCTGACCACCGACTCGAGCGTGTATCCGGCGATCGTCAACAAGCGGATGGTGTGGATCGTCGACGGCTACACCACCCTGGACAACTACCCGTACTCGGAGTTGACCTCGCTGTCGTCGGCCACCGCGGACTCGACCGAGGTCGCGATGAACCGGTTGATGCCCGACAAGCAGGTGTCCTACATCCGCAACTCCGTGAAGGCCACCGTCGACGCCTACGACGGCACCGTGACGCTGTACGCCCAGGACGAGACCGACCCGGTGCTGCAGGCCTGGGAGAAGGTTTTCCCCGGCACCGTCAAGCCGCGCAGCGACATCAGCCCGGAACTGGCTGCGCACCTGCGGTATCCGGAGGATCTGTTCAAGGTGCAGCGCGCGCTGCTGGCCAAGTACCACGTCGACGATCCGGTGACGTTCTTCTCGACATCGGACTTCTGGGATGTGCCGCTGGATCCCAACCCGACCGCGTCGAGCTACCAGCCGCCGTACTACATCGTGGCCAAAGACCTTGCGGCCAATGACTCTTCGGCCTCGTTCCAGTTGACCAGTGCGATGAACCGATTCCGCCGCGACTTCCTGGCGGCCTATATCAGCGCCAGCTCCGATCCGGCGACGTACGGCAAGATCACCGTGCTGACCATTCCGGGTCAGGTCAACGGGCCCAAGCTGGCGTTCAACGCGATCAGCACCGACACGGCGGTCAGCCAGGACCTCGGTGTGATCGGCCGGGACAACCAGAACCGCATCCGGTGGGGCAACCTGCTGACGCTGCCGGTGGGGGAGGGCGGACTGCTCTACGTCGCTCCGGTGTACGCCTCGCCGGGCAGCAGCGACGCCGCCTCGTCGTACCCCCGGTTGATCCGGGTGGCGATGATGTACGGCGACAAGGTCGGCTACGGACCCACCGTGCGCGACGCCCTGGACGGCATCTTCGGGGCCGGCGCGGGAGCCACCGCCACCGGTCCGGCGCCCGCCCCGGGGCAGAGCGCCCCGCCGCCGGCGAAGGTTCCACCGGCGCAGGCCGCGGTGCCGGAGGTGCCCACGCCGGTCGCTGCGGTGCCGCCGGGCAGTGTGACCATCTCGAACGCCAAAGCGGCTGCGCTGCAGGAGATCAAGACCGCCATGGATGCCGTCAAGGAGGCCCAGCAGAGCGGAAACTTCTCTGATTACGGGGCCGCCCTGCAGAAGCTCAGTGACGCGATGACGAAGTACGACAACGCGGGGTAGGGGCGTTTCTCCGCGAACGTGCGTGTTGGTACGCCGCCACGCCGCGAAATGTGTACTTCCGTGCACGTTCGGCAGGGCTGGAGGGCCTCTGACCACCCGATTTGGACGGCCCATGGCGTGCCCGGTAACCTAGCGTTCACCATCGCGGGGTGGAGCAGCTCGGTAGCTCGCTGGGCTCATAACCCAGAGGTCGCAGGTTCGAATCCTGTCCCCGCTACCAGGTAAAACGGCCCTCGGACATCAGTCCGGGGGCCGTTTTTTTGGGCTTTGTGTACGGATTCGTGTACCGAATTTTCTCGAGCGCGTCGAGCATTGCGGCTTCCTTGTCGAAGTCCGCTGCGACCCACCAGCAGGTGTCGTCGTCGCCGAGTGGGTAGAGGCCGATATGCGCCTCGCCACGCAGGTGGGCATCGATGACCTCATGCGTCAGTGGCAGGTAGGGGGCACCGGCCCGATTCATCCCCTTCCGCCAGTAGCCTTTGATTGCGGGCATCCAGCCCGATCTGCCGTCTCGCCGGTTCTCCCAGCGCACCGCGTAAACATCGGTGCGACAACGGAATAGATCGAAGAAGAACCGCACCTTATCGGCTGAGGTCGAGCCCATGGTCACCGGCGAGGCCGGCGCCCCGGTCAGCGTCGCCTGATCACTGGCCGCCGCCCGGGCCTGCTCCTCGCTCAATCGGAGGAGCCGACGCAGACGCGCATTGTCGGCACGCAGCGTATCCAACTCACCCGGGAACTTCTCGATACCGCTAACGACCAGTACTCCTCGAGATCCGTTATCTGGCGCCGCGGATGAGTTCGACGGCTTCCGCCATGGCGTAACGCGCAACGAGTTGGTCCAATATCGCGTCCACCGTGGCCGGCGGCCGAACGAATCTGGAGGACATGGTAATCACTGCCTGATGGGCGACGTCGGGAGACACCGAGACTGTGTCGGCAGCGAATTGTGCGGGCGATATCACGCTGAGCGACGTGGGGATCTGTTGCGGTGGAAAGTCTCGCGCATTGCTCGTCACGATCACGTCCGCCCCTCCAACGAGTGCCGCCGCGACCACATGTTCGTCGTCGACGTCGGGCAGTCCGAACGTGCCTTCCAGGCTTTCCCAGTTCGCCACGTCGGCATCGTCGAACGCCAAACTCATCTGATCGACGAGACGGTGGGCGTTCTGCTCTGCCATCACTGGGTCGTGGCCACGACGGACGAGTTTTTGCGCTTCGTGGTAACACAATTCGTCGAGAATCGCCGTTGACCATAGCGGACGATACAAGCCCTCGATCGCCAACGACAGAAGGAAGTCGCGCTGCAGGCTGGGCCACAGCACCGAGGTGTCCAACAGCGCGGCAAACATTCTCGAATTTGTGTCAGCGCGCGCCGGCCTGAGCGCGGCGCCGCTCCGCGACGGCTCGGCGCGCTTCACGCAACCGCTGGCGAACGACATCGGGATCGTCGCCAGCGTCGATGTCGACCGTTGTGGCCGCTAGCGCTTCGTACTGGTGATTGCGCCGATGCTCGCGATAGGCGAGAACGTTATCGAGCAGCAGTCGATGACGATTCCCGATCCGCTCGGCAGGCAACGTACCGTCGGTGATCAGGCGGACCACCGTGGGGCGGCTGACCCCTAGCAGATCGGCGGCCTGCTGGGTCGTCAACTTCATCGTCTGCGGGGCGATGGTGACCGCTTTGCCGGCATGCAACGCCGCGACCACCTTGGTCAAGGCTTGGTGGACTGAACGCGGCAGCTCGATGCGGTCGTGCTCATCGACCCCCACGAGTGCGTAACTGGGTGATGCCACCTTCCCCCGGACGCGTTCATGGCTGGCCAGGAACCCGACGACCGTCGCCAATTGATCGGGGTCCTCAGGGATGAAGGTGACTGCCTCGACAGCCTCGGCATTCATGTCAGATCCTATCCACACTATCCGAAATAGCTTTCGGAACGTTCGAATACTACCCGATGCGGAAGACGTGCGGTACCTCCACGATCAGACCCCGTAGATTCGTCGCCTTCTATTCGGGCAATCAGCGCTGCGGCCGCTGGTTGGCGAGGTAGGCCTTAACGGCGGCGGAGCGGCGGTGGCCGACGGGCACCACCCGGCCTTCCAGCTTGGCCGACGCCTTGGTGGCTCGCATCCCTGCCTTCTTGACGGCAGCCCTGGACACCACCGGGCTTGCGTCACGGGTCCTCCGACATGGACTTTTCGGGCAAGCGTAGTGGGCCGACACCGACCATACGCGCGATGTTCGCCGTCTCGAGATCCTTCGTGGCAACTTCATCGCTGCCGCAGTTGGTCGACTTGCGACAAGCCGGCGACGCAATGTCGTCGTCTTCGCAGAGCACGGCGGCGAGGAAGTAGGCGCCCGGATCCAGCTCGGGGCGCGACCCGCTCTCATCGGCCCAGGCTGTTAGCCCGCAAGCAGCGAGGTAGCCAGGCGGTGACGCCGGCCTTGGAGGCCGGCCCCGAACAGGGGGTCAGAGCGATAACCTGCTCTCGACCCACTGCCAGTCGATCCGCTCCTGTTCCAGGCGCACTCGTACGTCATGGCTGTCCTCCACCAACTCTGAATAGAGTGCCTGCTCGTCGGAAGTGAGCCGAGGCAGCGCGGATTTCGCCGGGCGGTCTTCGGTGACCCACCGGTCGCGGTGGGCGAGCAGCGTGTCGCGGTCCATCAGCACCGAACGCGTCTGCGGCAGCCACGCGCGCAGCCGGTCGAGGATCGCGAACCCGTGGGTGTCGATGTCTCCCCAGTACAGGATCTCGGCGTCGGCCAGCCATCCCAGCCGGCCAACCTGATCGACATCGAATCCCTTGCCCCAGAACACGATCCCGTCAGCAGGGACGTCGACAGATAGATAAGAGATTTCGTTCTCGACGATGATCGCGATCCGCGGTTTGACGGAAAGCTTCGCCAACTCTTCGGGACGCACCCCCAGCTCCGTCAGTGGCGTCGGCAGACCCAGCGATGCGGCGGGACGTAGTCGCAGTAACCCTGGTTTGGACCGAAGGCCGAGTCCGGCAAGGAACCCCGCTGCAGTCGTGGGGACACCAAGCATGGCGGCCAGGTCGGAACGGTGCCGTTCGGCGAATTTGGTGTCGACGCCCTGGGCGCTGATTTCGCGCAGGTACCTGTCAGATCCACGGTGCTCATCGAGCCAGACGAACGCCGCGATCAGTCGCGGCATCTCGACGGCCAATGCCAATGCGCGGTGCGGGTTGGCGAGAATCCATTGGCGAACCCGTGGATGTTGCTGTGCGAGAAGGAGTATTTCGTCAAACCGACCAGCCGCGGTCGTTTCGTTCAGCAGAGCCAAGGCTTGTTCGAACGAGGAAACCACCGCCCGGTTGGGCAATTGGTTGCGACCGATACTTCGTCCTCCGACGGTCTGCCATTCCAGGGTGTACCGATGGTCGTCCCGGCGGCCAAGGTCCAACATTGCCACCCAGTTGCCTGCGGCGGCGAGATCGTCACCGATCTCCGATGGTTTGGGTCCGCGCAGTGATACTTCGATCGGGTCGAACGGTTCGCCGGCAGCGCGCGCACGCAGCAGTGAGCCGTTGTCCCAGCGCCGACGCACTTTGGCAGCGATGTCCTCCGGCGTCGTCCAGCGCGAGGTCACGTCTGGGGCACATGCCGTCGGGTCCGGTACTCCTCGATCGTCATGGTCTGCAGACGCGAGAATGTTCCGGTCGGATTGTCCACGAATCCAATCGATTTCACGTACGGCTCGATGACGTGCACCTTCTGCAACGGTGTGACGATGAGAAGCTGCAGGCCGAGGGTCGCGAAGAGATCCAGCGCGTACCGTGTCGATACGTCCGATCCGCGCCCGAAAGCCTCGTCGATGACTGCGAACCGGAAGTCCTTGGACTGCTCGGCGCCCCATTCCAAGCCGAACTGGTAGGCCAGGGACGCCGCCAGGATCGTGTAGGCAAGCTTTTCCTTCTGGCCTCCGGACTTTCCGTCGGAATCGCTGTAATGCTCACATTCGACGTCTGTTTCGGCGTCGCGCTCGGAGGCCGAGAAGACGAACCAGTTGCGCACGTCGGTCACCCGCCGGGTCCAGTTCTTGTCCGATTCGGCGTAGCCTTCACGGCCGCGGAACCGTTCGATGATCCGCTTGACGTCCAGGAACCGCTGTTCGGAGTACTGGTCGCCGTCCATGGCGAGACTATCGTTGGTCAGATTACGCAACTCCGAACGGAACTGCGCGACATCCTGATTGGGGGTGGGTTCCTTCTCCAGGCGGATGAAATGACCGGGATTGTAGGGAACGGCCCCCAGTGCTGTGTTGATGCGGCCGATGCGCTCGTCGATGACGGATGCCTGTCGGTTGAGCCAGTTGTTGAACCCAGCCAACTCCTGGATGGCATTCTTGTTGAGCTGTTCTTTGAATTCAATCTCGAAACGCGGCAGATCGTCGGTCGCCACACGTTCACGGAACGCCAAAAACTCGTGGCGGGCATCAACATTGGAGTCCATGTCGGCACGTAGTTCGGGCCACCGGGCCAAAACCTCGACCATATGTTGGCTGAGATTCAGGCCGTATCCGTTGAGCTGGCCACCCAGCTTTTCGATCCGCTTGTGCAGGTCGGCGGACAACCACATCTCCGTCTCTACGCATTTGACAGCTTGCGTCGGTCGGTGGTCTCCGAGGCGGACAGTCAGTGCCGGGTAGGACGCCCGAACGTCTTCGAGCGCTGAATCAGTCTGCGCTGCCACAAAAGCGTCATCGCGCTCCTTCTCCCGTGTCGCCTGCCTGGCTGCCGCCGCAGAGGTTGCCAACTCGCCCGTGAGCTTCTTGATCAACTCCGCTACAAGGGCCATCTCCTTGTCGTTGCTCTCCAGCGCGCGGGTGATCTCCTCCAAGCGCGACGAACCGGCCTGCAGTCGAAGCCGCTCGGCGTCATGGCCGTTCGCTCGCGCTTCGGCTTCGTCAACGTCGATATCGGTCCACGAGCGAAAGCCTTCGACCCGGATGAGCGCATCGAGGCGGTCCTGAAGCTCCTCACGTTGCGAGCTGAGCCGCTCCACCTCGGCTACGGCTTCCGCCCGCTGGGCGTGAAGCTCCGCGAGTTCGGTTCGCAGCGCGTCGATCTTGCGTTCGTTCGCCCACCCGAGTACCCAGCGGCGGGGATCGTCGACGCGATGCCGGTCGTCCTTCTCGTGGCGCTCGTGGGATCGCACTTGACCCTCCCGGGTCACGGCCCGCCGTTCGCTGCGAAACTCCTCGAGTGTGGCCGTGCAACGGAAGTCGGCCCGCTTGGTGAGTTCGTTGCGCAGGTACTCGCTGAACAAGCTGTCCTTGACGTCGATGCAGTCGGCGAGCTGCATTCCGTCAGCGCCCGACGACTGCAGCCGAACCTGCTGCCGGGGAACCCGTTCGTACACCAGCTTGGCGCCGGTGAGCTTGCCCCCACGGCCATGGAAGGTGAGCCGACGACTGTTCACCCATCCCGCGACGGCGTCGTAGTGTTGCGTCGGCACCAGCAGCGAAAGAGCGAACCCGCGCAGGACCCGTTCGGCCGCTCCGCGCCACTCGGAGTGTTCGTCTGACACATCGAGGAGTTCGCCCGCGTACGGAAGTTCCTCCGGCGTCAGCCCCAGTTCTGCGCACAAACTAGCCCGTACATCGACCTGCTCGACGGGCAGGTTGCTGGTGCGTTGCGCCAAGCTGGTGAGTTCATCGGTGACGCCATCGCATTTGCGTCCGAGGTCCTTCTCGCCGCCGATGGCCTCGGCCGTCTGGGCGTCAAGGTCCCGCTTCTCGGCTGCCAACCTCGGGCGCTCGGCGGCTACCAAATCGGACAGGGCGGCGAATTGGTCGACGCCGGCGACCGGGTCCAGTCCGGCATCCCGGACGGCGTCCTCGAACAGAACTTTGGTACGTCGCCGGGTCTCGGCCTGCGCTCGCGCCTCCTGGGCGAGTCTCTCCAGTTCGCCGATGCGATCTCCGCCGGCTTTGGCCCGCTCCTCGATCAGCGAGTCCCGTTGACGGTTGAGTGTCTGCTGCTGTGTTTCGGCCGCATCCTGCTGCGTCCACAGCGCCGATCCCTCCGCCTCCAACCGTGCGAGCTCGGCACCCAACAACTCGGAACGCAACTCGGCGATGAACAACCGGACGGCCGCACGCTCGCGCTCCAGGGACTCGCGTTCCTCAAGCGCCGCATCGTATTTCGCTGCTGTCTGCACGATGGGTTCGAGCGCATCGAGTTGCTCGCGCGCCCGCTTGACGGCGTCGTGCGCCTTGGTCAGATCGTCGAAGTGGCCGATGATGTCGCGAACCCGGTCGGTCGAATCGCTCGGCTCGAGCATATGGTCACGCACGAAGTCGTTGAGATTACCGACGGACTTCATAGAGACGGTCTGGTGGAAGAGTTCGAGCGCCTGCTCGGATCGGATGCCGAGGAGGCGTCGCAATGACGTTGCGTACTTGGGGAATTCGTCGAAGACGTCCGCGCCGGCCGACCGCAGTCTCTTGCGGAGCTCGCGCAGGTCGGAGCCGAAATCTGCGAAGTCTGTCGCTATCGACAGTTCCTTGGTCGCGGTGACGAAGAATCGGTAAGGCTGTCCGGTGCTCTCGCGCTGCTGGAACACCTGGGCCAAGCTGACGGTCTCGTCGTAGCCGTGGTTCGTGAAGACGCCGAGGATTACCGAGTATGTGCGCCGGTTCTCACGGAGGCCCTTGGCGCGAGACTTCCCGGTAGCCTCGTTCCGCTCGGACTTGTAGTGGCCCTCCACGTACGAGCGCAGGGTGCGTTCCCTGGCATCGGCGCCGGCCGCCTTGTTGTAGGCGGCCTTGTGGGATGGGACCAACAATGTGGTGAGCGCGTCAACGATCGTCGACTTCCCGGAACCGATGTCGCCGGTGAGTAGCGCCGTGTCGTTATTGGGGGTGAATCGCCACACGTCTTGGTCGAACGTTCCCCAGTTGTAGACCTCGGTGTACTGAAGCCGATAGCCCGCCCGCCGGGAGGCTTCGGGTAGGACGGTGTCACTCATCTGCGGCCGCCGTTGCGGTGTATTCGCGAAGCTTGCCCGCGAAATCCGACAGGGTCTGGGCGTCGATGTACGCCTTCAGGATTCGTCGCACCTCCCATTGGTCGCGCTGCCCGCGCAATGAGCGTAGGAACCCAAGTTCCGCGGCCTTCTTGATGGTGGTCTCCGCCTGATCCACGACGCGGGCATCGTTGCTGGATTCGGCATGGAAGAGCCGCAGCATTTCCACGATCTGGTCGGTGGTGAGCACTAGCCGGCCCTCGCCGGCTGCTGTTTCGAACTCGACGAGGCGCTTACGCAGCAACACCAGGAGCAGGCTCACGTTGTAGGTGAGTGCTCTGCGGCGCACCAGGCGGGGGAGCGCTTCCTCGCCTTCCTCGTCAGGTCGTGACCGCAGATAGGCATAACCCTCGGCCTCGTCGATCACCACGTCGACGCCGATGGCGCCGAAATGGTCTCTGACACCGGCGCCGAGCCGATCCAACGCGAGCCAGGTGTCCTCGTCAGAGTCCCGGTAGACGACCCCCTGCATCAGCCGGATTATCGCGCTGGCGGTCGCGTGGTCGTCGCTCATCGCCGCCGCACCGTCACTTTGGGAAGCCGGGCTCGTTTGGTGATGACCGGATGCTCCGGGTCGGCGTATTCCAGCACCGTTACCTCCGTTCCGCCGGTGTGGTCGATGTCGACGGTCACGTCCTCGTCGTTGAGTGCCAGATAGCCGACGATCTCGGCGGCTCCCTGCTCGACGGGATGCACCGCGATGACATCTGACAGCAGAGCCGAGGAATGTTCCGGTAGCACTGATCGGATGGTTTCGACCAGCCTGGCCTGGTCGATGAACGTCTGGGCGAATAGCAGGCCGGCATCGACCTCCTCATCGGCCCGTGTGACGTGGCTGTCCACTGCGACCTCCGCCGGCGCCTGATACAGCGGCCGCTCGAAGGGAAGTGCGATGTCAATACCAGGTTCGTCCACGTCGAGGCCAAACAGCGGAGGGTTGTCGCGAAGCTCGAGTGCGGCGCTCTCTACCGCCCGTACCAATTCCAGGACGCGACGGTTCTCCAGCCAGACCTGATCATCGAGGAAACGGCGCAATTGTTCGGATATCTGACGGACGGTGCGCTGTGCTCGATCGGCTGCGTCAGACCAGTCGTGGTGAATACCGCGAATGCGGTCGTCGGCTTCGATCGCGGCCAGGTCGGACACCTTGGCGAGCAACTCCGTGAGTTCGGCTTGGCGCGATTCAGAGAGCAAGAAGTCGTAGAACGACTGGAAGCTGCGGCCTTGGTCCGACCCGGTGATTTCGGAACGGCTGCCGACCAATTCGGTGAGCAGGTCGCCTTTGGATCCTTCCCAAGCAGCGATCTTCTCCCGGGCTGCGCGGTCCAGGTGCCGGAAGTTCTCTTCGACCTCGCGGAAGTCCGATAACAGTTCGCGCGCAGTGGACGAGAGCTGCTGGTAGCGATCACGCACTGCGGTTTCGTCCAGCACTGTGACGTTGCCGGCTTCGACGGCGGCTATCTCGGCATTCAGTTCGTCGCGGCGGCGATGCAGCTCGGCGAGGCGGATCTCGGGCTGGGCTTCGGTGCCGTGCACTATCTGCCGTAGCAGCTCGACCACCGTGTGCAGCCTGGACTCGGTTCCCACGAACGATCTGCCTTGCAGGCTCGCGACCCATGCGTAGGCCTTCTCGAATGCCGGTGTCACCTCGTAGTGGATTTCGTCGTCGCCAGCAGGGTAGAACCGGCGCAGGAAACCGGCGTCGGTGGCGGCCCAGTCCTCCAGATAGGACCGGGGATCCTTGGGATAGCGCGCGGGCGCCTCGTCGGCGGTGTTCTGCGCATTGAGTGCGTACAGACGGTCATCCAGCGCGTCCGCCACCTCGCTCACCGGGCTCGCGCCGCGATTGCCCTCGACAAAGAACTCGCCGAGAAACGAGAGGATCAGCACGGCGTTGCTGGCGCGGAGCAGCCGCCAGGCGGGATGGCGCTCCCGCAGCATGTCGATCGCCGCATACTCCATGCCGGAGAGCCTAGAGAACACGGCCGACAGATTCAGGAGTGCTCGTGTGGCAGCGGCATCACGACTGGCTCGGGATTTCGTGTACGCGATTGTGTATGGAACTCAGCGGAACGCATGAGACTGGGTGCAACGGGTGCGACGTCGTGGGCAGGGGGAGCGGTCTGGACCTGTGTTTGAGGGGTTGGCGACGCTTTGGGAACGTTCGAAACGCCAGTGATCCCGTCGCCATCGAGGTGTCGCCGGTACCACCGCGCCGCGACGGAGCCGACCCGTTTCAGGCAATGACGCGCATCCGCCGGAGTGTTCGAACCGTTGGACGAGTCCAGAGTCTGCCACAGGTGGCGACCGGCTCTCTCTGGCCGACAGTACGATCGTGGTTCATGACCCACGGAGCAACTGGGCCGGCATCGGCGCGATCAGAGGCTGGCCAGGTTCCCCCGCTCGACGTTGCGGGCTCTGGCGTCCTCCCTCCGGTCGCTCCCCGGGTGCGCCGACTGTTTCGGCTGCTCGAGCTGGTCGCACCTGCTCTGGGGTCGCGGTGGGCAGTCGAGTTGTGGTGTACCCCACCGGTTCTCGAGTCGAGTCTGCGAATGCCACCGGGCGTGTCCTCGGGAAGGCAGATAGAAGCGTATTGGGACGGGCACCGAGTCGCGGGTGAGGAATGGGGCGAGGGGCCGCCGATATACCTGGTACACGGCTGGGGTGGCCAGCGCCCGCACTTGGCAGTGTTCGTCAAACCACTGGTAGAGGCGGGGTATCGGGTCGTCGCGTTCGACCTGCCCAGCCACAACGAATCTGATCCGGGTGCGCTCGCGCCCGGGCGTACCACCGCCATCGAGTGCGCCAACGCGATAGCAGCCATGATCGAGACCCATGGGGCCGCCCACGCGGTGGTGGCTCACTCACTCGGAGCGAACGCGACTGCATTGGCCGCAGCGGACGGCGCACAGGTGGGGCGCTTGGTCTTCTTGGCGCCCATGGGCGATTTCCCCCTCTATCTTGACCTGTTCGCCGCCCGACACGGGTTCGGCCGCCGGATCCGCGCGGGCCTGCACCGTCGTTTGGAGAAGCGAATCGCCATGCCGCTGCAAGAGACGAACATGACGCGGGTCGGTCGTCGAGCCAACTACCCGCCCTTGCTCCTGATCCACGACCCCGACGACCCGGACAGCCCCTATGCCGCCAGCAAACGGTTGTCCGCAGCATGGCAGGGCGCGCGATTGGAGACCACGCGGGGGCTCGGCCGACTGGCGCATTACCGAATACTGCGCCACCGCCCTGCTATTCGTGCCGGGCTGGAGTTCATCAGCGATCACCAAGCGGCCGACACGAGCATCACGGCGCAACCCAGCGCCACGTAGGCACCGGTCGAGCACGCGACACGCTTCGCCGGCGCTTCAGCACGCGGCCAGGACCTCAGCGTGGCCCGTGACCTCCAGTGCGCGTTCAGCCTTTCAGCGCCCGGAACCCAGCAACGGTGTCGGCCAGCGTGTTCCGCGGATCGCGGTAGGTGATACCGAGTTCATCCTCGCTGGGTGAATCGTCGGAGGACGGCATCTGGGTGTAGTACTGCATGCCCGCTTCGGTGAACGGGGTCTGGAACGGCAAGATCGGGCCGAGCCGATCGAGCACCTGCCCGGCCACCCGCAGGACGGTGTCGGGCACGGGCACCGTCACTATCCGCTTGTCACCCACTTCGCCGAGCAGACTTGCCAACTCGCCCACGGGAACCCGATGCCCGCCGGCCATGTATCGGCGCGGCCCGCGTCCGGGCTCGAGCAGCGCGGCGTGCAGGGCGGCCAGGTCGCGAACGTCGACGATCAGCCACGCGGCGCTGCGGCCCGGGATGCCGCCGAGTTGCAGCGCGGCGGCCACGCCCTCGCCGGCCTCGCCGAACTGGTCGCCGACCGGCGGTCCGAGCACCATGCCCGGATAGGTGATGTTCACCGGCGCTCCGCCGTCCTGCATCCCGCGGGCATAGATCTCGACCTGCGCCTTGGACTGTCCATAGCCGTCGGTCCCGCCGACCACCGGCAGGTCTGCGGTCAGCGTCTGCAGCCCGGGGTGAAACAGTGCGGTGAAGCTCGAGACGTGCACGATGGGGTCCAGCCCGAGTTCGGCGGCCCCGCCGAGCACGTTGCGGGCACCGTCCATGTTCGTGGCCAGCATCTGCGCGGTCTTGCTGGGGTCGGTGGCGACCAGGGCGGCGCTGTGCACGACGGCATCGCAGCCTTCGAGCGCCCGCATGGTCGAATCGCGGTCGGTGATGTCGCCGACGGCGTAGTCGGAGGTGTCGACGCCGAGTTGTGCGACGCTGGTCTCCAGCCGGGCCGGGTTGCGCACCAGGAATCGGACCGAATGTCCGGCATCGGCAATGGCTTTCGCGCTCCACCCGCCGACGAACCCGGTGCCGCCAGTGACCAGAACCCGCATGTCGAAACCTCCTCGATGAGCGGACGGTCCGCTACTACGACGCTAGTACCGCGGGGCTCGCCCGCGCGCCCCGTTACCGTGAACGCGGCAAGCATCCGGGTTGTGTCCGAAATTTGCCAGCAGATGCCCGAAGGAACTGCGAAAAGCTGCCCCCAGGGCGGCCCTCAACAGCATATGAGCATGTCGTGACGGATGTGTCAATTACCGCATCTGTGTACACTGCTGGAATGCTTGTCCCGCGCAGAGTTAGCCAAGTAGCCACGGCCAGGTGGCCTCTGAGCCGTTTGGCCAGGTTGGGCGCATGGGCGTTGGTCGTCGCCGCGATCCCGCTGACCCCTGTCCTGGCCCCGTCGGCGGCGGCCGACGACTGCCCGGACGCCGAGGTGGTGTTCGCTCGCGGCACCGACGAACCGGCCGGCATGGGCCGCGTTGGTGACGCCCTGGTCGACTCGCTCCGGCAGCAGACCGCAGGTATGACCATCCGGGCGTACGCCGTGAACTACAAGGCCACCATTACGCAACGGCACAGCGGCGACGGCGCCAAGGACGCGATCGCCCACATCAAATCGATGGCGGGCTCGTGCCCCGACACCAAGATCGTGCTGGGCGGCTACTCGCAAGGTGCCAGCGTCGTCAACATCGTGGCTGGTTTCAACGGTGTCAACTGGGGCGATCCACTACCGGCCCAGTACATGAACAACGTTGCGGCAGTTGTAACTTTCGGCAATGTCGCAGACCGCACCGGAGGCGCGCCGCCGACCCAGAAATCACCGCTCAGCGCCAGAGCGCTCGACCTGTGCAATCCCAGCGATCCGATTTGTCACGCAGGCTCGGGCAACGACTGGAGCGGGCACACCGAGGGCTACGTCCCGGTGTACACCGACCAGGCGGCGGCATTCGTTGCGGCGAAGCTGTGGTCGGGGATGACCCCTGCGACGCCTCGGTATGGTGCCGAGTTGCCGTCCTATGGGCCGCAGACTGGATATGGCCAATTGCCGGGCCCGCAGCAGCCTGGATATGGCTGGGACAGCCCGGATTACGGTCCAACGCTCCCTGGACCAGCTCCGGCCCCGAGCGGCGCGCTCATTTAGGAAGACAATTCACTGCGGCCGGTCACCGACCTCCAACGCGGCCAGATGCGAGGTGCCGTCGAAGATGACGCGTCCCCATTCGCGCACCGTGCAGCGCAACGTTCCCGCCAGGAACTCGTAGTCGGTGTCGATGTTGCGGCGCTCGGCCGGTACCGGCACCGGGAGGACGTGTGGTGCCCGGCCGGCTCCGCTTCCGTCCAGTTCGACGACGAATCGCGCTGTGCGCGCACTGATCTGCCAGTGCCAGTCGTCCCGGTCAAAATGAGATGACACCGGGGCAGGCGGCGTGATCCGCAGCACCCGCGACCCGAGGCGAACGATCACGCCGGTCACCTCGCGGTGAATCGGCCCGAGTTCCAGGAGTCCCCCGGAGAACGCCACGCACGCATCGCCCTGGTCGAAGTCATGGGCCTCGCCCCACCACCACCGTTGCGGAAATCCGGCGCCCCAATTGCGTTCGCAGTACAGCCGCGCATCGTCGAACTGCCAGTCCACCCCGGCGCCCTGCACCGATCCGGACACCCGACCGCCCAGACAATAGGGATGCCAGTACTGGTTGAGGAAGGGCACCGAGGAGAACATCCCGCCACCGCCGAACACTTTGGGCCACGGCTCGGTGTTGTCGACGCGCAGATCGACGGCGCAGTCATCGATCGTCAGCTGCAGCCGCGACCGGTCGGCGTCGAGAAAGCCGGAGCCGTCCTCGGCGTGGATCGCGAACTGGCGCCGGTCCGCCACAGCGGTGTCGAAAGCGGCCGACCGCACCACTCCGCCGGGCTCCACTGCGATGGCCACCGTGGACCAGTCGCCGCCGGCATGCTGGTTACAGCTGCACAGCGCCACCACCACGCGCCCGGTGGCGGGATCGGTCAGCCGCCAGAACCACCCTTCCATCTCGGTTCCGTGCGACGGCAACGGATCGCCGAACGGCACGTCGGCGCCGGTGCGCCGGTAGAGCGCAACCAGCTCGTCGCGCGCCCGATTCAGGGAGTCCATGGCAAGCATGATTCCCCTGATACCCGTTCGGGGCAGGCGTAATCGGGTCGCCGAGGCCGGGTAGGTTCCCCTCATGAGCGAAGACAGGGTCCGCGTACAGATCAGCGACAACGGCATCGCGACGGTGACCATGGTGCGGGCCGACAAACACAATGCCCTCGACCAAGGCATGTTCGACGGGCTGATCAACGCCGCCGCCCAGCTCGCCGACAACCCCAAGGTGCGTGCCGTCATCCTGCACGGGGACGGCAAGAGTTTCTGCTCTGGCCTGGACATCGCCAGCTTCATGTCGGGCCAGGGCGGAACCGGAACCCTGCTGCAGCGCGACGCCGACCGGCTGGCCAACGTCGCGCAACGCGTCGCCTTCGACTGGTCGCTGGTGCCGGCGCCCGTCATCGCCGCCATCCACGGCAACTGCTTCGGCGGCGGCCTGCAGATCGCGCTGGGCGCCGACATCCGGATCGCCACACCCGACGCGAAACTGTCCATCATGGAGATCAAGTGGGGCCTGGTTCCCGACATGGGCATCACGCAGTCGCTGCCGCGGCTGGTCCGCATCGACGTCGCCAAGGAGCTCACGTTCACTGGCCGAATCGTCTCGGGCAGTGACGCTCTGGGCCTCGGGCTGGTGACCCGCACCAGCGACGACCCGCTGGCCGCCGCGCTGGCCCTGGCCGAGGAAATCGTGCAGAAATCACCGGACGCGGTTCGTGCCGCCAAGCGGTTGTACGACGAGACGTGGGTCAGTGCCGACGCCGCCGGCGCCCTGAAGCGCGAATCCGAACTGCAGGAGGGTCTGATCGGTAAGCCCAATCAGATTGCCGCCGTGGTGGCCGGAATGTCCGGCGAACCGCCAGCTTTCGTCGACCCGTCCTGATCGCTCCGCCCGCCGAACCTGGCCTACGATTCGCTGGTGCCAACTCTGCTGAAGAATCCGGTGCTGCTGGCCGCCGCGGGCGCCGGCAAGATCGTCGCCGACGGCGCGGCCTCGGCCTACCGGACCGCCATTCGGATTCCGGTGGTCGGCGACCGCATCGACCAGGGAATGATGGCGCTGACCCGCCGGGGCGAGGACGTGATTTCACCTGTGCGGGCCCTGATCGCCGCGGTCGCCGTGCAGATCGTCGACGACGTGCTGGCCCAACTCGACCTGACCACCCTGGTCCGCGAGCGGGTGGACATCGACGCCGTCGTCCGCGACATCGACATCGACGCGATCATCGCGCGCATCGACCTGATCGGGCTGGCCGACCAGGTCATCGACGGGGTCGATCTGCCGAAGATCATCCGGGAGTCGACGACGTCGGTGACCGCCGAGGTGATGACCGATGTCCGCACCCAGGGTGAGCGCGCCGACGACATGGTGTCCGGGCTCGTCGACCGGGTGCTGGGCCGCACGCCCGACCGGGGCTAGCGGTGACGCGTAACGCCGGAATCGTCAGTCGTGGCTGCGCGGGGGTGATCGACCTCCTGGTTGTGTCGGTGGCACTGGCCGCGATCTACGTCGGGTGGGTCCTCGTGCGGCTCGGATTCTCCCCACGCGCGTTCAGCTTTCCCGCACCGTCGGTGGTGTTCTCCACCATCGGGTTCTTCCTGACCGCGACGGTGTATCTGGCGGGCTGCTGGGCGGTGTCGGGACGCACCGTCGGCGCCGTGATCATGGGTATCCGGGTGGTCGACCGCGGGGAGGGTCGGCTGAAATCCGTTGTCGCGGTGCTGCGGGCGCTGGCGTGTGTGGTCTTTCCCATCGGGCTGGCCTGGGCGGCGATCGACCGGCAGCGCCGCTCCGCGCAGGACATTCTGCTGGGTACCCGCGTCGTCTACGACCGCGCGCTCGAGAGCTAGAAAGCGAAGCCGTGACCACCCAGACGACCACCCGAACCACGCAGAGCGCGAACGTGATCATCGCGCTGTTGGTGTGTTCGGCCTTCGTGATGATCCTCAACGAGACGATCATGAGCGTCGCGCTGCCGGTCCTGATCACCGACCTGGACATCACCGCACGCACCGCGCAGTGGCTCACCAGTGGCTTCCTGCTGACCATGGCGGTGGTGATCCCGATGACGGGCTCACTGCTGCAACGGTTCTCGGTTCGCGGTAGCTACCTGGCGTCGATGGCGTTGTTCTGCACCGGCACGCTGGTGGCCGCGCTCGCCCCGGGATTCCCGGTGCTGTTGGTGGGCCGCATCATCCAGGCGGGCGGCACCGCCATCATGATGCCGTTGTTGATGACGACGGTGATGTCGTTGATCCCGCCCGATCGGCGCGGGCAGACAATGGGCACCATCACGATCGTCATCGCCGTCGCCCCGGCCATCGGACCCACACTTTCCGGGCTGATCCTGGGATCGCTGGACTGGCGGTGGATGTTCGGCATCGTGTTGCCCATCGCACTGGCCGCGTTGGCGGCCGGTGCGCGGTGGCTGCGGGTCGAGGACGAGCAGGAGCAGCCGAACCCGATCGACCCCATCTCGGTACCCCTGTCGGCGATTGCGTTCGCCGGCTTGGTATTCGGCCTGACGTTGCTCGGAGAACCGAAAAGACAGGGCCTGCCCGCGTGGGTGCCGATGGTGGTCGGCGCAGTGGCAATGATGATCTTCGCGGCGCGGCAGATCCATTTGCAGCGACGCGACCGGGCGTTTCTGGACCTGCGGCCGTTCACCTACCGGCGCTACTCGATTTCGCTCGCGCTGGTGGTGCTCGGCTTCATGGGGTTGTTCGGCGCCATCATCATGGGCCCGCTGTACGTGCAGGATGTGTTGGGCCGCAGCGCACTGACCGCGGGGCTCACCAGCTTGCCGGGTGGGCTGCTGATGGGATTGGCCGGCCCTCTGGTGGGACGAATCTACGATCGGCGCGGCGCCCGCGTCCTGGTCGTTCCGGGATCGGTGCTCCTGTGCGCATCCCTGTGGGGTTTCACCCGGCTGAACGAAACCTCACCCATCGCCGACCTCGTTGTGCTGCAGACGATCATGATGGTGGGCCTGTCGATGATGTTCACCCCGTTGATGACCGATGCCCTGGGCGTACTGCCGGACCGGCTCTACTCGCACGGCAGTGCCATTCTGACCACGCTGCAACAGGTCGGGGGAGCCGCGGGCACGGCATTGTTCGTGACGGTGATGGCCAAGGCGTCGCAGTCGGGCGGAGCGGCGGATCTACCGGGCGTGCACGCGGCCTTCATGGTCGCCGCGATGATCAGCGTGGTCACCGTGATCGGCGCGCTGTTCACCGGCTCGCGCCCGACCCCTGCCGGCGGCCACCCGACGCACTGAGGCAGCAATAGCTCGCCGGAAGCCGCCCGGGGCGGGGCGTCGCGGGCCTACGATTCCCAGCACAATGCCACCCAACCCGATGCGGCACCCGTTTCTGGTGCCGCCCACCGAGAAGCCCCGTGCCGAGGGACGCTTCCACCTTCCGCGGGGCCGTCACCTGGGCTTCGCCGAGTTCGGCGATCCCACCGGCGACGTGGTGCTGTGGTTCCACGGCACCCCGGGCGGCCGACGGCAGTTCCCGCTCGTCGGTCGTCGCACCGCCGAAAAGCTGGGCCTGCGGGTGGTTGTCGTGGAGCGCCCCGGTGTCGGGGTCTCCGATGCGCACCGCTACCACGCGGTGGGGGACTGGGTCGACGACGTGGCGCATGCCGTCGACGCGGTCGGCGCGAACCGCCTCGCCGTCGTCGGACTCTCGGGCGGTGGCCCGTACGCGCTTGCCTGCGGGGCGCTGCCGCCGCTCGCGGACCGCGTCGCCACTATCGCTGTTCTCGGTGGCGTCACCCCGTCGGTCGGACCCGACGCAACCGCCTCCGGGGTCGTCGACCTCGCCCGGCGATTCGGCCCGGTCCTGGCGACGCTGCGTCAGCCGTTGGCGGGCGTGCTCTCGGGTGCTGTGACACCGCTGCTGCCGTTCGCCCATTTCGCGTGTCGGGCCTACGCCGGCATCTCGCCGGCGAGCGACCGGCGGGTCCTGCACGATCCGGAGATGGAGGGCATGTTCGTCGACGACCTCGTGCTGGCCGCGAAGGGTGGCTTGCGGGGCATCGTCGACGACGCGCGACTGTTCGGGCGCGACTGGGGATTTCGGCTACAGGACGTCGCCGCCCCGGTGCGGTGGTGGCACGGCGATGCCGACCACATCGTGTCCCTGTCCAATGCGCACGCGGCGGTTGCGCACCTGCGCGACGCCGAACTCGTCCTGCGGCCGGAGGAGAGCCATCTCGGCGGATTCGCCGCCACCCATGAGGTTCTCGAGTACGTGCGCGAAACCTTCTGAGCTAGAGCGTGAATGCCCGCGCCAGCGTCCTGAGTGTGTCGCGGTCACCCTCGGCGGTGATCGACTTGCTGGCCATGGCGTCGGCCAACAACGTTCGGCCGCTGTTGAGCGACAGCAGGGTCATCGTGTCGGTGCTGACGACCGCGCGGGATTTCTCCGGGTTGCCGGGCTGAATCTTGATTTGGCCGTTGGTGATTCGGACCTCCAATGGCTGCCCGTCGAGCAAGAGCGTGTAGACCCCTTCGACGTCGGCGGCGGCCTTCCGGTTGAACCGCGTCGACAGTCCCAGGGCGAGCGTTTCGGCATCGAGGCGCTGGCCCGGTTTCGGATCACCGAGGCGCCGCATGCCCCAGCGGGCCAGGTGCAGTAGCGCCGGGCGCAACGCGTCGCCGTCGGGGGTGAGCTGATAGACGGTGGACGCGGCCGGGGGAGGGAGGGTGGTTTTCTCGATAATGCCGGCGTCCTCGAGTTCGCGCAGCCGCTGGCTCAGCAGGCCGGTGCCGATGCCGGAGAGTCGGTCCTGCAGATCGGTGAACCGCTTGGGGCCCATCAGCAAATCTCGAATGATCAGGACCGTCCAGCGCTCACCCAGCAGGTCGAGCGCAGCCGCCAATCCACAGTACTGGTCGTAGGACCTCTTCACCATGTGACCTAGCATACACAATCTGTAGTCTTTACTTCAAAAATAGGAAGTACTAGCTTCAGGTTTATGAGTACACACGTTTTCGGCCCGTATCCCGGAGTGATTGGCCGTCCCGCGACTGGGGAGCAGAACCAGTGGTGGCGACGGATATGGGGGTGGTTCATGCAGGCCCCCGCGGAGGGCGCCCGCCCGGCCCGCGCACGGCGGTTCTACCCGGACCAGCGCAACGCCGTCGTCGAGCGGTCGACGATGGCGCGGGAGATGTACCGGCTCTGAGACCGCGGCTCGTTGAACGCTGCGGGCCGTCAGATCACGTGCGGCGCGATCAGCGTCATCGCCCCCAGGACGACGAAGCCGATGAAGAACGCGACGATCGTGAAGCCCATCACCTGGCGCACATTGAGTTTCGCGATCGCCAGCAGCGGCAGCAGCCAGAACGGCTGGATCATGTTCGCCACGCCCTCGCCGACGGCCACCGCCATCGAGATCAGCCCGAGGTAGGCCGGTGAATGCTGACCGACGGCCAGCGCCGAGTCGACCGCGATCGGCCCCTGCACCGCCCAGTGCCCACCGCCCGACGGCACGAACAGGCTGATGACCAGCGAGCCGACGAAGGTCAGGAACGGCAGCGTGTACTCCGTCGCGCCGCTCACCACCGCCTGTGCCAGCAAGGTCTGCAGCGGCTTGCCCCCTTCGACCGCCACATAACCCAGCAGTCCGACCAATCCGCCGTAGAGCGGGTACTGCAGCAGCAGGGGGCCGGACACCTTCGCCGCGCCGGTGAACGCCCGGATGAACCGGATCGGCGTGCGGTGCAGCAGGGCCGCCGTGATGGTGAACAGCATGATCATCGACGAGATGTTCAGCGCGAACCCGCTGATCCAGAAATAGGCCATGCCGGCGGCGAACACCAGTACGTTGAGGATCCACAGGTTCTCCAGCCATTCGGCAAATGACTTGCTGCCCTGCACCTCTGGAGCAACGACGTCCTCGTCCTCGAACACCGCCGGATCGGGCGCCAGGGCGTCGGCCGGCTCCATCCGCCAGATCGCCAGCGCCAGCACCGCCAGCACCACGATCGCCGAGAGCCAGCTGTAGGGCTGGAAGATGGTCTGGCTCAACGGGACCGTCATCCCAGTGATCTTGTGGATCACGTTGATGGGGCTGCTCTCGTCGGTGTTGGCCAGCGCGATCGACGACGACAGGCCCTGCGTCCAGACGATGAAACCCATGAACGCCGCCGCGATCAGGTAGCCGAAGTGCGCATCGTTGAACCGCCTGGCCACTTGGCGTGCCACCAGGGCACCGGCCACCAGGCCGAGTCCCCAGTTCAGCAGGGAGAGAACGGCACTCACGGCGAAGCAGAGCAACGCACCCTGCACCTGGTTCTTCGGCCTGCCGGCAACGGCGACAATGGCCCGCTTCAGGACGGGCGCCTCGGCCAGCGTGTAACCGGTGACCAGGATCAGCACCATCTGGAACGCGAACGTGAAGATGTTCTGCTGGCCCCACACGCCGCCGTACCAGGCCTTCAGCATCCCGGCCGGCGCGGCGCCCTGGACGAACATCGCGACCAGCGCGGCCACGATCAGGGTCAGGATCACCGCGAACAGATACGGATCGGGCATCAGGCGTTCGACGTAGCGGACCGACAGCCCGGTCAGGGATTGCATGACCCCGCGGCGCTCGCGGGGCTTCTCGCTGGTCGTCATGGGCCTACCTCACCATGCCGGGTGGCAGTTCGGCCGTGATTGCCCGGTGAGCCAGGTCGGCGGCCGCCGCCCAACCCTGGGCCGCATCGATGGTCAGCGCGGCGGTGAAGTGCGGGCTCAGGTGCGCGGTGATCGTCGTCCGCAGCGACTCCGGTGGATCGCCCGCGCCGTCCAGCGCGTGCCACAGGGTCTCGGTGATGTCGGCCATCGCCCCCCGGAACTCCTGGCGCCGACGGGCCTCGGCCGCCTCGAGGTCGGCGGG
>Ga0116193_1001174_pt1 | contig 22468 bp, 21 predicted proteins | sample AD_UKC115_MetaG_FD_89892 | JGI IMG/M metagenome (GOLD analysis project Ga0116193, IMG submission 89892) | Active sludge microbial communities of municipal wastewater-treating anaerobic digesters from Hong Kong - AD_UKC115_MetaG | ecosystem: Engineered > Bioreactor > Anaerobic > Digestate... | reverse complement strand
TGGTGTGATATTTAACTGGCATATATATCTCCTTTTTTGCTTTTATAACATAAATTTTACTACACTTAATCCTATAGATCGATACTTATTATAACAGTTCCTACAACCTACTGCCCCCTGACACCTAATATTATTATTTGAATATAATAATTTTATACTCAAAATTATTTTTCTTTTATATAAATGCAATCTATAATTAATAAAGTAGAAAATAACGGATTCAGAGATTAATGTTATTAAAGGATAGAAAATGAGTAAGTATAAAAAAATAATAATTTTACCTTTTATTTTTAATTTGCTTTTAATGATTAATATATTTTCTTTTTGTGAATCAACTTCTAGTAATGAAATAGAAGAACAGGAACTAATAAGTTTAATTAATAAGCGGTTAAATCTAAAAGATATTTCCTTTGAGTGTCAATATCAATATATGAGATTAGATCTACTTAATAATGAAAGCACAATAATATGTCCATACAATATCTATAAATACCAAAAAGGGGATTTTCTAAAAGAAATATGGCATTTTCCCGAAGAAAATCCTGCAAATATAGACAAACCTCAGAATTTATTTGAACTTTTGATAAAGAAATTGAATAAACAAAGAGGAAAATCTCATATAAAAACTACTCAAATTTATTGTTATAAAGATAAAATATCTGCAAGGACTATCAAGTATAAGCAAGGAGTTGCTGAAATTATCCAACATATAGAGGACGGCACAGATGACACGGCGCCTGACCCGGACCCATTATGTTTAATTGGTTATTTTGGGATGGATTTGCTTACAATGAATAGAAGCGGGAAATCTCTACATATAATAGATTATTTAAACACTCCGGGACAGACAATATACTATGAGAAAGATGGATATAAAGTATTGTGGCATTATGTAGAAGATAATCCAAATAAGCGGGGGCTTTCATATCAACCTGGAATTGAGATATGGGTGGATTCCGAAGAGAACATAGTAAAGATGATAGAAGGCCATTTTTACACTCGAATATTTGGAGAAGAAAAGATTAAGCAAATCCTTGATGGTTGTTTAGATTCAAAAATTTCTCATGACTTTCCTGTACTTGTATATAGAACCTATGAATGGAGTAACTTTTATAAAATAAATAATGAACTTCGTATGCCTCTGAAATGTAAAATTACATATCCAGACCTTTCAAAAGTAGGAGGGGAAAATTTTCCTATTTGTTTAGAAAAATTTGATAAATATTATGAACAAGGGAAATATTTAGAAGCAAGGATTATTCAAGGTGCAGTGCAATCTCTTGTCCCTGCTGAAGAAGATACACTTGAAATAGAAGAAAATAGTATTGTTACAAATGTTACTATACCCGATGAAAATTTTATTGCACCTACTCCTGATATTCCTTATTTTCATAGTGTCGAAGAACAAGAGGCTTTTTATAACAGTAAGTTTAACAATACATCAGACCTGTCATTAAAGGAATCTTTTTATATTCCTGGGAAAACAATAATCTTTGTAGTCGTATGCGTAGTAATAACAATTATTGCTATGTTTATTACGCGAAAATATTTTGGCTGGGGATTGTGAGGAATATCAGAGACGAAAGGGTAATTTCATGTCACCATCAATTCATATTTTGGATTATGATATAGGACTATATAACATTTTCAATTTCCTTGCTGTGTGTATGATTATTATTCTTGGTATTCGCTGGAATTACAAATATGGACCAAAATACCCTATTGGGATAAGTATCATACTTTTTGTTGCGCCATCTGCATTTATATTTGGTAGAATTGTATACTTTATTTTTTTTACTTGTGCAGGTTCTAAAATGGAGTTTTTTGACCTTCGCAAAGGAGGGAGCATGTTTATAGGTGCTTTTTCTGGTGGACTACTTGGTGCATTACTCTATTTCGAATTAAAAGAATTCCACTTATTAAGGGTTTAGAAATCTTGATTCCTTATGCACCCATTGGTGGTATATTGGGGCGTATTGGCTGTTTTTGTGCAGGTTGTTGTTCCGGAACGGTTTCTAATTCGCTCTTTGCTTTGCGTTTTCCCCAGGGTAGTGCTGTTTGGACAGAGCAGTTTTCTAATGGACTAATCTCTTCTAACCAATTCTTTTCGTTTACCTGTTCATCCTACACAACTATATGAAATAGCGATGTGGATTATTATTGCTTTGATACTAATTCCACTTCACCATAGCAATCCGCGTAAAGGTGTAATCACACTGTCTTTTTTAATATTCTATTTTCTCAGTCGTTTTTTTGAAGACTTTTTTCGTGCAGACTACCCTAAAATTTACCTGGGTTTAGACGGTATGCAATGGCTGGCTATCTTAACAATACCATTAAGTATTTTAGGTTTACTTATCCTTTATCAAGACATATTATTTCCAAAATTAATAGTTAAATCTGCAAAAAAATAACCAGCACTGACATGATAAAATAGAAAAATTTAATTATTTTGAATACCCTCTAAAACTTTTTATAGTAAAACCATAAACAAAAGAAGATTTTAAGAACTTATTTTAAGTTATATATTATCTTTATTTTCTTGATACCATCAGGTCTAAGTCTTCTAACAGTGCTTGAAGGTCTTCTTCATGCTCGACCTCATCTTGAAGTATTTGCAGAACCATATTATAGGTTACAGGGTCGCCATCCTTTGTTTCTTTCAAAAGAGCATTGTAGGTCTGAATGGCACATTGTTCACCTTTAATATTCTGGTTTAATAATGTGCGGACATACGGGTCACTTGGAGGATCATAACCACAATTTGTCATATCATACCATTGCTTTGGACTTTCCACAGGTATGCCACCTAATTGGATTATTCGCAGTGCTAACATATCTGCATGCCGTAATTCATCTGTGGCATGTTGTAAGAGTTCTGCTATAACGGCTTCTTTCATAGGTCCTTTTGCTACTTTTGCACCCAGCCAATATTGATAATAGGCAAGCCATTCATCGGAATACGCCTTGTTTAACAGGGTTAATAACTTCTCAATATCCATTTTTACTATTTCTTTACCTTTTGTTCCCATGTCTTATCCCTTTCTACTCTGGTTTAAGGTTATAATCTTTACTCGGTAAAATAATCATACAATAAAATATACCTTTTAAAAGAGAATAAATTCAAATGGAAAGCAGAGCAATAGGGATTATAAGCGACACACATGGAAATAATATCCTAATGGAAAATGTATGTTATTTTTTGAAAAATGAAAAGTGTGTAGATACTATCTATCATTTAGGGGATAACTATGAAGATGGGATTTTTTTATCCTCAATGGGATACAATGTAAAAGTAGTTCCCGGTTTATGGTGTGACCAGTTCCATGACTGGAAAACACCAAAGGTGATAATTGAAGAAATTAATCAAGTAAAGATAGCCTTTGCCCATACATTGGAACTAATACTTAAAAGTTCAGGGAAAGATTGCAATATCCAATGTTTTGGACATACGCATACCCCAATTGTTAAAGTAGAGAATAATAAGGTATTATTTAATCCCGGACAGTTAAAGAGGAATGTAGACAGAGCACAGGAAGCAAGTTTTGGTATAATCAAATTTGACATTAACTCAATTAATTTTGAGATTATATCAGCAGTAAATATACAGAAGGTTTTATGCCATTTTGAAATAAATTATGATTTCTTAAAGTAGTCAAGGTAAAGGTATAGTAAAAAAACAAATAACAAAAAATTAAGGAGAAAAATTATGAACCGATTTACACTAACTCCCATTGTTTTGAGCATGGTTGCTTTTGCGGTGCCATGTGTTGCTCAATCCTCAATGGCGCCCGAAAATTTGCGTGTTGAATATTTAACCAACTACATAGGTATAGATACGGCTATACCTCGTTTTAGTTGGATTTTGCCTGACAATGGATATAATGTTTTTCAAAAGTCCTACCAGATACAAGTAGCAAAATCTATGGATGCTCTCAATCAAAACAAGCCCGATGTCTGGGATTCAGGGGTTGTAGAGTCAGGAGAAAATGTTCATGTCGAATATGCAGGTCCTCCTCTGGAAAGTTTTACAAGATACTTTTGGCGTGTGTGTGTGACCTTTCAAAATGGTGAAACGAGCAAATATAGCGAGTCTGCATACTTTGAAACGGCTTTTCTGAATCCACAAAAAGAGATGACTGCTAAATGGATTAGACATCCAGAAAAAGATGAAGAGCCAGAAAAAGATGATAAAAGGAAAGAGTGGGAAAGAAAAAGAACTTCACCCATGTTGCGGAAAACATTTGAAATAACCAAACCCGTCAAACAAGCCCGTGCTTATGTATCAGGTCTGGGCTATGTTGAACTTCATATCAACGGACAAAAAGTAGGAGACCACATTTTAGACCCTGCTTATACCGTTTTTGAGAAGAGGGCTCTATATATAACCCATGATGTTACACCATTATTAAAACAGGGCAAAAACGCAGTAGGTATGATGTTGGGACACGGCTGGTGGAAGAAAACCTGCACTGGTTGGTTAGAACTACGGGTTGTGTATGAAGACGGTTCAGTTGAGAAGATTATTACTGATGAAACATGGAGAGCAAGCACAGGACCTATTGTAAGTGAGAGTTTATATCATGGCGAAACTTATGATGCACGACTGGAGAAAGTTGGCTGGGATACCCCCGATTATGATGATAGCCAATGGTTGCCTGTGGCTATGTCAGAGCATATTCCAGAAAAATTAGTTGCCCAGGTTATGCCGCCAATTCAGGTCGTTGAATATCTCAAGCCTAAATCTATTACTAAAAGGAATGACGGGGGACCGAACAAAGATGAGGAGGTCTATATTGTTGACTTCGGTCAAAATATGACAGGTGTTGTGAAAATAAAAGCACAGGCTCCAGCAGGAACGCAGATAAAAATTCGTCATTCAGAACTACTATATGAAGATGGCAGAATAAATGTTGAGAACATAAGAAGTGCAAAGGTAACCGATATATATATCCTCAAAGGTGAAGGTGAAGAAGAATATATGCCTCGCTTCACTCAGCATGGATATAGATATGCAGAAGTGGCAGGCTATCCCGGCGAATTGACTCCTGATAAAATCGAGGCACAGGTTTTCCATACAAACTTCCCACGCTCAGGACATTTTGAATGTGATAATCCGCTCCTAAATAAAATTAGAGATATCGTCATCTGGGCTATACGCGGGAACAATATGAGTATCCCGACTGATTGCCCGCAAAGGGATGAAAGAATGGGCTGGATGGGTGATGCGCACCTTGCAGCAGAAGCCACCATAATGACCTTTGATGCTGCCGCATATTACCAGAAATGGCTATGGGACATTGCAGATTCTCAGAGTCCCGAGGGTTATGTCCCTGATACATGTCCAGCAAATATCTGGGGTGATAAAAAAGGTTCGCCTCCATGGGCAATTGCATATCCTCTGATTACATGGTATTCATGGAGATACTATCAGAACAATCGTGTCGTAGAATTTCACTATGACAACCTTGTCCGTTGGTTTAAGGCGATGGAAAAGGATGAGAAAGATGGTCTTATGGAATATTGCCATTACGGTGATTGGGTAGCTCTGGAAAGTTCTCCTATGGAACCCATAGGCACAGGTTGTTATTACGGGACAGCAGTCGTATTAGAAGAACTCGCCGGTGTATTAGGTAAGCAAGACGATATTGAATACTTCAAAGCGAAGAAACAGAAAATTGCTGAAGCGTTCAATGCTAAATACTTTGATAAAGAAAAAGGATATTATCGTTACGGCACACAAAAAGACGGAACACCTTTAGAAGGAACACAGTTCCAGCAGATATTTCCACTATTCCTCGGAATTGCTCAGGGCGAATATAGAGACCTCGCATTGAAAAAGTTAAGAGAGGAGATAGAAGTGCACAGGAATGGTCACCTCTATTGTGGAATTTTAGGTGCTAAATATGTCTATGATGTTCTAACTGACGCTGGAATGGCTGACCTCGCATATAAAGTAGTTTTGCAGAAAGACCTCCCAAGTTATGGTTACATGATTGAATTAGGTGCTACAACCTTATGGGAATTGTGGGAATACAAAACTGGTCCTGAAATGAATTCTCATAACCACCAGATGTTTGGAAGTGTGCTTGATTGGTTCTTTGGTGGAATTGCAGGCATACGCCGTTTACCTGAACCCGGATACAAATACTTTACCATTGCACCTAAGGTATGGGAAGGACCGCTAAACTATGCTCAGGCTTATATAGACACCGTGCGTGGACGAGTCCTGTCTCGCTGGGACAAAAATCCGGATGGTTCTCTTACTATGACAGTTGAGATACCTCCTAATAGCAAAGCAAAGGTTATTGTTCCTAAAAAGGAAAACATGTCTGTTGTAGCAAAACCTGAAGTTAAACCAATTGCTTCCGAACCACTTCAGGAAATATTTGAATTGACATCAGGAACATATCAGTTTTTAGTAAAATAAATTGATAAAGAATGAATTAACAAATGTTTCAAGAAGGGGAAGTGAAATACTGTCCCACAACAAAAGAAGTATTTTTCAAACTCTATACACATAACTATAATGTTATTAGAGAAAAACTTCCCCTTCTTGAAAATTTAGACCCTGATGCTATTCACGACATACGGGTTACTTCTCGAAGAAATCGTGCCCTACTCCGTGAATTTAAGAATTGCATCCCGCCAAAGGTAAGAAAAAAATGTAATAATGAAATGAAAAATGTAACTCAACTCCTGGGTCAGAGAAGAGAATTAGATGTAATTAGACAACTCGTCATTTCGTTAAAAGATAAAAATCCAGAAATAATTAATGATGATTTTTTGACAGGATTTATAGCCTTTTTAGACAAACAGAGGAAGGAAGAAGAGAAAAATTGTCGTTTAGCAAAAAATATTCTTGATAAATGGATAAACCTGAATATCCCCGCAAATCAGTGTCAAACTCAATTTTCAAGTAATTTCTGTATCTATTTGTATGGGAAAAAGAGAATATTTTCAAAAATAAAAAAGATAAACAATGCTTTTGAAATAATAAAAAATAAAAGAAAACCATTAGATGAAAACATTCATCAGTTCAGAATCTTATTAAAAAAATCACGATATATGATGGAAATATATAATAATATATATAAAGAGCCGACAGAGAGATGGTTATCTTTTTTAAAAAAAGTGCAAACACAATTGGGAGAATGGAATGATTACAGAATTTTATTAGTAAGAGTAAAAGAGTATGAAAAGGTTAATATAAATTTAAAGAATGATATAAATATGGAGAAAATTCAAAATTATATAAATAAGTTGCTTGTCCAAAAATTAGACCAATCCAAAAAAATTGTGAATGAACATTTAAATTTTTACTTCATCAATAAAACTAAAACAGAAATAAAAAGACTATGTAGCCTACATAATTGTTAAATAAACATACTATAAATATCGTTATATATGTAGATGAAGATGTTTTTGGTTAGTTTATGTAAAATATAATTAAATAAAAGGAAAGGAACGATATATGAAAAAATGTTTAATTTCTATTGTTCTTGCTGTTGTTGTGCTTTCAACAATAATACAAGGTTCAGGTTGCCAAACCTATGGAGAAGCAGGAGGATTAGGTGCCGCACTCGGTGCTGCCACAGGTGCAATTATTGGAAATCAATCTGGTCATGCCCTTGAAGGAGCAGCCATTGGTGGAGTATTAGGAGGGATTGCCGGTTTAGTTGCTCATGATATAAAAGCACAAAAGGCAAAATCTGCTAAGGAAACAGAACAACAATATAATTATCAAGCTGCTCAAGGAGAGAGGTTAACATTCGAGAGAGCAGAGGTATTGCCTAATGTAGTAATACCCGGAGATACAATAGAAACAATAATTCAATATGCACTATTAGGTGCAGGCTCTGGGACTAATGTAACTGAAACACGAAGTTTGATTAGAGGCGACCAAGTTGTGGCAGACCTATCATCTTCCTCTTTTACCAGAAATGATGGAACCTGGGTAAGTAGTCAGGAATTTAGACTTCCCCCAAATTTAGCGCCGGGGCAATATACACTTCTCTTCCGAGTTTCGACAAATCTATCATCCATTTCAGGCAGAGCAAATTTCATAGTTGACTGAAATATAAGTCCTATATGACCTATATGACCTATATGACCTATTCATAGATAAACTGTCTGCTTAGGCTTTACCCGTGTGACTGGGCAAAGTCTTCCATAAACTGTGCTAAAGCCGCACAGCCTTCATAAGGCATAGCATTATAAATAGAAGCACGGCATCCGCCCACAGAACGATGTCCTTTGAGCCCATGTAAGTCTGCTTCCGTCGCTTTAGATATAAATTCCTTCTCAAGATTTTCATCAGGTAAACGGAAAGTAATATTCATTCTTGACCGTGATTCTTTTTGTGCATGTCCCCGATAAAAACCATTGCTATTATCAATTACTTTATATAATGTATCTGCCTTCTTTTTGTTAATCTCCTCCATTTTCTCTAATCCACCTATGCTCTCCAATAACCACTTCACAACAAGTCCAATAATATATATACTCCATGTCGAAGGTGTATTATAAAGTGAATTGTTCTCTACCATCAGACGATAGTCAAGCAGCGATGGCAATTTTTCAGGAACCAAAGGCAACAAATCCTCACGAATAACTACTACGGCAATCCCTGAAGGTCCTACATTCTTTTGTGCACCAGCATAAATCAAGGCATACTTCGTTATATCTATTGGACGAGATAAGAAATCAGAAGACGCATCACAAAATAGCGGCTTATCCCCTACTTCGGGCTCACTAAAATATTCTATTCCTTGAATAGTCTCATTAGAGGTAAAATGAACATACTTCGAATCAGCAGATATGTTTAATTCCGATGATTTAGGAATACGGACATAATTTTCAGCCTTCCCTGACCAGGCTTCCCTTACATTTCCATGCTTTTTGGCTTCACCCATCGCTTTTGATGCCCATGAACCGGTATTAATATAATCTGCACTCCCTCCATTTAGAAAATTCATGGCTAACATAGAAAATTGCATTGTTGCACCACCGGGTGTAAAAATAACCTTGTATGAATCAGGCATATTTAGAAGTTTTTTGATTGAATTTTTAGCATTTTCAAGAATTTCATCAAAAACCTTTGAACGATGACTGATTTCCATGATAGAAGCACCTGCACCAGGATATACTAATAATTCCTCCTGTGCTTTAAGCAAAACAGGTTCAGGTAGCATAGAAGGACCTGCAGAAAAATTAAAAACACGACCCTTTAGCATATATATTTCTCCTATAATAGATGTTGAGAGTGGAATATGAATCCCGTTTTTAGTAAAATGAAGTCCAAAACCTATAATTTCAATAATTTTAACACATATTAAAATAAAATTTAAAGTAGAGTAATAACGAGATGGATGAAATCAATTCATATAAGCGTGAACCCATTCCCTACAATCCACAAGAGCCATTCTACAAAGGAATAGAAGCAGAAGCAGTAAAGTCAATAAAGAAAAATCCAATCCATGTTGTTCTAGACAATTTAAGGAGTGCCTACAATGTAGGTTCAATTTTTAGAACGGCAGACGCAGGAGCGGTTGAACATATATACCTCTGCGGTATGTCGGCACATCCACCACATAAAAAAATAGAAAAAACCGCTCTGGGTGCCCATGAATATGTGTCATGGAGTTATTATGAGAGGACAAAAGACTGTGTATTGCAACTTAAAGAAAAAGGGATTCCTATTGTTGCAATTGAGATTACCGAAAATTCAAAATCATTTTTTGATTATTCCTGGCAATCACCTGTGGCAATTGTATTTGGAAACGAAGTAATGGGTGTTCAAGAGAAGGTATTAAAAATCGCTGACGAAATAATTCATATTCCTATGTTTGGCTATAAAAATACCATCAATGTCGCAACCAGTTTTGGAATTATCCTCTACGACATATTAACCAAATGGAATTTTGAAAGAAAGGGAGTATAATTAAAATATTGTAATATATTATAAAAGAGAATTAACGATAGAAAAGAAAAAAAGGAGAATAAAAGGTTATGCTAATTATCTGTAGAATGTAAAGGTGAGTTTTATTATAAAGATACAGGGCTTAGCGATATTATTCCTTTATCGAGACAAATGGATGGGAAGGTATTCCTTGTCTACTGCGGCATGCCGGTCCGAACAAGGTGAAGGGAAATAAATTTTTTCTTGACAATGGTTAGAAGGGGTTATATAATAGGATTTGAGAATAAATAAAAAAAGCGGGGAAGTCATTATGAAGAAAACGCCTGGCTTTTCCCTGATTGAGTTGTTGGTAGTAATAGGGATAATAGCGATATTAGCGGTGGTTTTGTTGCCTGCGTTATCGAGGGCGAGGGAAGCAGGTCGTAGGGCAAGTTGCCAGAACAATCTGAAGCAATGGGGTCTGGTTTTCAAGATGTATGCAGACGAATCTAAGGGGAATAAGTATCCGCCAATGCAGTTGGAGATTATGCCTGTGGAGGACAGACCCAATCGGCAGGATGTGTTTGTAAGTCCGGGTCCGAATGTGCATGCAATATATCCCGAGTATCTAACCGACCCGTCTATTATTATATGTCCGTCAGATGCAAGTGATTCGGTCAATGATTTGAAGTTTGAAGAGGATACACTGTTTGGAAAGGCTGGCGAATGGAAGATAAATCATTATTTGTGGGATAAGGGAGCCATCAATTCGATTGGGGCGAGTTATGTATATTGTGGCTGGATTCTGGATAGATTAGGTAAGAATCAGGATGAACTGGAGGTTTTGGGAAATATAGGAGAGGTGGGTCCCATTATAAGTCTGTTGGGTGGCGAACATCACCTGGATAAGACATTGCCGATACAGTTTGTGTTTGGCTCGTATCAATTGGCATCGAACAATCTGGATGCGGTAGCGGCTCTGCTTGACCCTGCTGGGGCTACAGAATTGCAGAAGCAAGCATTGGCAAAAGCCATAGAACAGGATATTTCAGGACCTTTTATGCAGCAGTGTCATTGTGGAAATGGAGGTGGAAACACAATTTATAGGTTTCGAGAGGGTATAGAACGATTTATGATTTCAGACATTAACAATCCGGGTGCAAGTGCGGTAGCCCAGGGTGAGATATTTGTTATGTTTGACCAATTGGGGACTTATCGTGGCATATCTATGTTCAATCATGTTCCTGGCGGATGCAATGTCCTCTACATGGATGGGCATGTAGAATTCGTTCACTATCCTTCAAAACCACCAGTTTCAGAATCCGTCGTAAATTGTATCATGCTCATCTACTTCTAATAGGCATGACGAAAAAGTTTCTATTCTGTAAAAACAACCTATTCTTTTACAATAATTCGTTAAATATGTAATTGATTAACAAAAAGGATAGAAATTAGATTCGGGATTTTTTTATTTTGACTTTTTTGCCTATTTTTGCCGATTCATAAGCGAATATCGTTACTTCAACGGCTCGCAAACCGTCTAATCCTGTGGCAAGGGGGTCTCTTTTTTCCTGAATAGATTTTACAAAATCTTGTATCATAATCAAATCGGAATTGTCACCCCAGAAACTCCACTCTGTTTTCATTGCAAAATCGCTATAGACATTCAATTTCTGGTTGAATGCGTCCAAATAGAGCACGCCTTCTGTGCCAATAAATTCCATCGTTACATCACCCCAGGTCGGAAAACTTTTAGGTCTACTCCAACTTGCAATATGTGAGATTTGTATGCCGCCATCCATTTCCATTTGTAAACAGCCCATATCGTCAACATCAAATTTACCCTTGTGCACTTGGTTTCCCAATTCACAATAAACATCGTTAAATTCTTTTCCTAACATCCATCGGAGCAGGTCAACCACATGGACAGTATGGTCCATGACAGCACCACCACCAGAAAGTTCTTTTTCTGCAAACCAGCCGCCGGGATATGTGCCATTATTTGTGCAAGAAATAGAAAGAAGCGTTCCTAATTTTCCAGATTGAATGTATTCCTTTGCCTTTACAATAGAGGGAATAAACCTGCAAGGAAATGCAATTCCCAATCCAACGCCTGCTTTTTTACATGCTTGTATTATAGATGTAGCATCTTCAATTGTAGTAGCAAGGGGTTTTTCGCAAAGTATCCATTTCCCTGCCACTGCTGCTTTCTCAGCCAAATATTTGTGCTTTGCATTTTCAGAAGGAATAATCACACCCTCTAAAGGCAGAGATAGGAACTTATCTATGTCAGCAACATATTTAGAATTGAATTTTTTGCTTGCCTCTTTACCCCTATCCGGAGAATCATCCCAGATAGCCGTAAATTCAACCTCGGGTAGTTCATTTAGACATTGGGCATAACTATATGCGTGTAGGTGAGCAAAACTCATGATTCCAATTTTAACCATTTCTATCTCCTCCTATAAATTCACAGGTTGTTTTGTCTTTGCCGATTTTAAACAAGCATCTACAATCTCTACTGCTTTTAAGGCATCTACTATAGATACTTTTGGCTCTTTATTATTCTGAATCCAGTTTATAAAATCTTCCCATTCTTTTTGGTATGGACTTTTTGCTACAGGGCTTTCAGGAACAATTGTTCCAACTGTTTGATTTTGATTCCTCTGCTGTAATTCAAGTGAAGTTTCCTTATTGTCATAATATATCAATCCGTCAGAGCCACATACTTCTACCTTAACATAAAATCCGGAGGGATGTGCCCATGAACCGATAAGCAATGCCAATAATCCGTTTTTCATACGCACTGTGACTTGTGAATAATCTAATGGTGCACAATCCTTTTGAATCAAGTTTTGACAATATACCGTCTTTACCTCGCCAAATACATATCGTAGCCAGTCAATATCGTGTATCATGCAATCAAAAGTAACGCCACCGCTTAAAGAGAAATCGCTAAACCAATTCTTTGCACCTCTGGGTGGCATTCCGCCACGATACATCTTAATGAACCCTACTTCGCCAATTTTGCCTGACTTTATTTGCTCATGAAGAGATTCAAACTCATGAAAATAACGGACCACATGCCCTACAAACAACTTGGTTTTGTTCTTCTCTGCTTTTTGAATAATTGTTTTGCATTCTTTAACTGTTCTGCATAGCGGCTTTTCACAAAAGATATGTTTGCCACTTTTGATAGCCAAATCAAGCATAGGGAAATGAAGTGGCGTAGGTGTAGCGATAGCCACAATATCCACATCTTTACTTTTGACGACATCTTCCCAATTCTTTACGAACCTGGCATTAAAGTCCTTTGCTAAAGATTTACCTACCTGTGCTACAGCGTCGGAACATTGGGCAATTTTAAGTCCACATTGTTCAGCCATTGTTGCGTGTAGCCTACCCATTGTGCCACAACCAAGAAGTCCAACATTCATATACCATTCTCCTATAAATTAGTTAAAAAAATCTGACGGAAAAATTTAAAACACATATTTTTTTCCATTTTGAATTTTTTATAAACTTAATTGTAATTGAACTAACGATTGATTTTTCTTTTGCGTCTTATTATTTACATGTTGTATTAATCTTAAATCATTTATACCAAATCTTTCAATAAAACTTTTGGCGAAAGATTTATAATTGCTCTGATATGTTCGACTGACATGGTTAATGTAGAACTCCATATCCTCTGAATTCAAATACTCACATAAAAGGTTTAAGTCTCCATCAAATTTAATACAATACCCAGCATAAAAAGTATATTCTTCTCTCTCCCAGACCATAAAATTTGGTTTTAGGTTTATTGGTGATGTTAGTATTTTTTTGCCAAATGATGTATCAAGCCCCTGAGACCTACCAAAGGCATACCAACATACTGGATTTGGTTTTCCTTTGTCCCGATTGTCGAGCACTTCTTTTATTGTCTTAAAATACTTATGAGTATAAGGAAATTTTTCTTTTAATTCTTCTTCTTCAATAATTAAATGTTTATTCCCCACTTTTTTATAAGGGAAAATTATAAAACGATTTTGGTCTTCGTTAGGATTTTTTAGAACAGAAACTTTTACTATCGGTTTTAATATTTCTTTTTCAATTTTGAAACTTCTTCCATCTTTTAATCGAATTTCTGCAAACTTTTCTGTAATTATTGGATTTTTAAAAATATAGTAATCATCTGCTAATGTAGTTATCCCAACATGTATATTTGCAATCTTACCTAATGGCAATCCCCTTTTCTCAATGCCATTTAGTCTTTTAAGGGTATCATTGGAGGCTAAAATCCAATTGTTATTATTTAAGTTTTTGATGTCTATTTTGTCAATATAATCTATATTTATTTTATTGCCTTTGAATAAAGAAAAACACTTCCCTTTATGGCTTTTATTTAAAATGGTAATTAAAGAGTATGTAGTTGCATTATCAAATAACTGGTTATACTCAAAATCAATAAGTGTCTCCAATATCTGGTGATATTTTATAAAGTTTCTTAGTTTTTCACCTGCTTTTGTTTTAATCCATGTGTTTGGAGTGATATAGCCAAGTTTACCTGTTTTGTTTAAGAGATAATAACCCAGTTCAAAAAAAGCAATAAAAATATCCGTAGAACCTATATTACACAATTGCCAGGAATTTTGAATTTTCCCCCTTCTTTGTATTCCAAGATGTTGAATCCTGATATAAGGTGGATTGCCAACAACAAAATCAAAGGAATCAAAAAACTTACTAACAAAAGAATAATCTAAACTGTCTGCTCTTAAAATATTCCATTTTATTTCTTTTAATCCGTGTTTTGAGGCAATATCATCAAGAATATCAACACATTTTTTTATGGCTTTTTCATCTATATCAAAACCGAAAATGTTATTTTCAATTTTGATTTTTATTGCATCATTTCCTATCCCTGCTTTTTGAGCATCTTTAATAAACCTTATAAGTATTTCACTTAAAAAAGCACCTTCTCCACATGCAGGGTCAATGATTTTTTTATCATGTATATCATGTTTGTAATTTAAATTATCTAAAATTAATTTAACAATCCATTGAGGGGTATAAACAATACCATTAGTTTTTTTCTCGTTAGTTTTCATAATCTATGACTTTAATTTACATAATGCTATTACTTTTTCAATAAAATTTTCTATCGAGAATTGCTTTTCTACTACATTCTTTGTTTCTTCTGTTAAACATAACTCTTCAAGATTTGCAAAATAAGCATTCCCTTCAATATCAAAATCTATTATCGCCATACCTAATACTTCTGGTTTATGTGGAAAATCCATATCATTGAAAAGTTTAACATATTTCACTAAATCTCTTTCATTTAAATATTCTTTTTTTAGTTCTTCTCCTCTTAAATTACCTTTGTTTTTACTATAATAGGGAGTATTTACTCGTAAAACTAAAAAATGGGTAAAACCAATATTTACTCGTCTTATGTTTGCTGTTTCACCTAATAGATTTTCAAAATAATTATTTGAATTTTGTTTATAATTGGAAGTAACAAATTTAAAACTAATTGTTGCTATTACTTTTTCGTTTTTGAGAATAGTAATATCCAGAGTCTTTGGGTAATATTTTCCATCTAACTTGAATTCACCATTTTTACCTAACGACCTAACAGAATACCCTTCGCCTAATTTATTTTCTATAATCTCTGCAAACCATTTGTGTATAGGAATTAACTTCTTATTACTTCTTGCACCAAATTTATCGTAAGCAAGAAATGTCTCTGATATTGCTCTCAAAAATGAGTTTTTAATTTGTTCCTCTGGCTTATTCATTATTTTGAGTAGGTTAACATTTTTTCTTTTACAAACCCTTTTATATTTATATTGGCAGATAAGTTGTGTAAAATTTTCTAAATGGCGGAGGGTGAGGGACTCGAACCCTCAAGCCCGAAGGCGCCGGTTTTCAAGACCGGTGGATTACCGATTATCCTAACCCTCCACTTTATTTTTCTCATCGAGACAATATATATACATCAATTATACCCCATATTTCAAAATAACCTATTGAAAAGGCTTTAGCAATTCATCAATTATAAATGGCACATCCTCTTCTTTTACTCCACTATACCAGATTCCCTCAGGATAAACCATAATATTGGGACCATGTTCACATTTACCCAAGCAACCTGTTTTTGAAACACGGACGAATTCTCTCAAATTCCTGTCACGGACAGCCTGTTTAAGTTTAGATAAAATTTCTTCACTTTTACGCATACCGCAAGAAGGAGTTGAACTGTCTTCTCTCTTATTTGTGCATACAAAAATTATTCTTTTATAAGGTATTGGTTGTTTTAACATATTATATTTTCCTTACTTTATCTAAACTTAATATATTATACTTTATAATAAAACGAATTGTGAAAATGTTAGGTTTCTCATATATATAGGAATTAAATAATATGAAGGTGATGGCACTTTATAAACAAGCACAAATAGATAGTAACCCACTTGTTTTAGAGGATTGGGATATTCCAGAACCAGGCGAGAAGGAGTTGCAGGTAAAGGTAAATTGCTGTGGCATTTGTAGAACTGACCTGCATATTATAGAAGGTGAACTTCCACTTAAAAGGAGTCCTATAATCCCTGGACACCAGATAATAGGTATTGTTAAAAAGGCAGGTAAAAAATGTAGCAAATACAAACAGGGAGATAAAGTCGGAGTTGCCTGGTTAAGAAAAACCTGTGGAACCTGTTCCTTTTGCAAAAGCGGTTTTGAAAATCTATGTGAAAACAGCCTGTATACGGGCTATCATGAACACGGAGGATATTCAGAATATACATTAATAGATGAAGACTTTGCTTATGCACTTCCTAATAATATAGACGATGTGAAAACAGCGCCATTTCTTTGTGCAGGTATTATTGGATATCGTGCATGGAAAAAATCGAAAATAGTCAGAGGGCAAACATTGGCTTTGTATGGTTTTGGTGCTTCTGCACATATCATTTTGCAAATAGCCAGAGCACACGAAGTCAATGTGTTTGTAGTTAGCCAGAGAGAAAATCATCAAAAGTTAGCGCTGCAATTAGGAGCAGTCTGGACAAATAGCGACCCTTCAAAAATGCCAAAACTCCCAGACGCTTCAATCATTTTTGCACCCAACGGCAATTTAATTCCCCCAGCATTAGAATATCTTAAAAAGGGTGGGCGACTTGTTCTGGCAGGGATATATATGACAGACACACCTTCTTTGAATTATGAAAAACATCTGTTCTATGAAAAGCAAATAGTTTCTGTAACATCAAATACACGAGAAGATGGAAAAGAACTTTTTCAAGAGGTTTTGAATATTCCAATTGAAACTCATGTTGAACAGGCTCCGTTAGAAGAAGCAAATCAATTATTACAAAAACTAAAACATGGGACAATAAATGGAAGTGGTGCACTTGTAATTGGAAAGGATTAATACTAAAATAAAAATATAACTGTTTTTTTAATATTCAATGAAAGGGAAAAAAGATGAGCAAAAAGGCATATCAATTTTTAGCATTTGATTTAGGTGCTGAAAGTGGCAGAGCCATTTTGGGAACACTTATGAACCATAAAATTGATTTGCAAGTAATTCACCGTTTTAAGACTGAAGGTTTAACCATGTTGGGTGTTCGCCAATGGGATTTAGCCCGAATTTATGAAGAAATGTGTTTCGCTTTGCATAAATGCGCAAAAGATTACACCCCAGATTTGGACGGAATAGGAGTGGACACCTGGGGCGTAGATTTTGGTCTGATTGCTGAAGATGGTTCTGTGATAGGTAATCCTGTTCATTATAGGGACAAGCGAACGCAAGGTATAATGGAATATGCCTTTTCTATTGTGCCGAAAGAAGAGATATATAAAATCACTGGGATTCAATTCTTGCCATTCAACACGCTTTTCCAGATTTTAAGTTTGATAAAAGCAAAATCGCCTTTTTTGAAAATAGCCCACTCTTTACTTCTTATGGGTGATTTATTTGGCTACCTTTTGAGTGGTGTTCAGTCATGTGAATATTCAAATGCTTCGACAACGCAAATGCTGGACGCAAAGGAAAGGACATGGAGTAAAACGCTGATACAAAAGTTTTCCATACCTTCCCATATCTTGCAAGATATAGTGCCACCGGGAACAATATTAGGCGGACTGTTGCCCGAAATTTTACATTTTACAGGGATTTCACCTGAAACCCCTGTTATCGCTCCTGCTACACATGATACTGCTTGTGCCGTTGCTGCTATACCTATTTTAGATACAACTGAACCCTGGGCATATCTATCCAGTGGGACATGGTCATTATTAGGGACCGAACTCAATGAGCCAAATATAACCGTTGACAGCATGGAAGCAGGATTTACCAACGAAGGAGGGGTAGGCAATAAAATTCGATTCTTAAAAAATATTTATGGCTTATGGCTTGTTCAGGAATGCAGGCGAATCTGGGAAAGGGAAGGTTCATCTATTTCCTATGATGAGTTGACTAATGAAGCAGAAAAGTCGGAACCATTCAAGGCTCTCATTCCAGTAAACGAGTCTCGCTTATTAGCCCCGGAAAACATGCCAAAGACCATTCAAACAATATGTGAAGAGTTGGGATTCCCGATACCAAAGACAAGAGGTGAGATTGTCCGTTGTGCTTTGGAAAGCCTTGCCATAAACTATCGCCAGACCATAAAATCGCTGAACAAATTATTAGGTCATAACATCAAAAAACTACATATTGTTGGAGGAGGTGTGCAGAATAAATTGTTGTGCCAGATGACAGCGGACGCCTGCAATATGCCTGTGATTGCAGGTCCAGTGGAAGCCACCGTTTTAGGGAATATAGGTGTGCAAGCCATGGCAGTCGGTGCAATTAAATCGCCACAGGAAATAAGGGAAGTTATATCTAATTCAACTACTCTTGAAAAATATAGTCCCATAAACCCAGAACTATGGGATAAATGGGATATATAAACTATTTGACATGCAGGTATATAAACATATAGTTATCATCTTCATTTTATTGCTTTCTTTTTTATCCCTTGTATCTTGCTCCTTTCATCAAACTATTGACAATGACCAACTTTATGTAGGTAATGGTGCAGAGGTGCAGGACTTAGACCCTGCGACTGTTTCTGGTGTGACAGAACACCGTGTTCTCAGTGCCCTGTTTGAAGGGTTAACTTCACTCGACCCCAAAACATTACAGCCTATTCCCGCAGCAGCAGAAACATGGGAAGTATCGAATGACAAAACAGTTTATACCTTTCATTTAAGAAGTAATGCGTATTGGTCAAATGGAGACCCTGTTATTGCAAATGATTTTATCTATTCCTGGAAAAGAATCCTTTCTCCAAGGTTGTCTGCTGAATATGCCTATTTGCTTTTTTGTATAAAGAATGCAAAAAAATATTATGAAGGACAAATAGTAAACTTTGACGAGGTTGGGGCAAAGTCTCTTGACGACCATACCTTGCAAGTTGAACTTGAATATCCCACTCCTTATTTTTTAAAAATGCAAGTTCACAATATATGGTATCCAATCCACAAAGATACAGTGGAAAAATATGGTAATTTTGATGAAAGAAACAATCCATGCACACATGCCGGTAGGCACACAAGCAATGGTCCTTACCATTTAGTTGAATGGATTCCCAATAAAATAATTAGGGTTGAGAAAAATCCATATTACTGGGATAAGGAGTATGTTTCCATACCAATAATATCATTTTATCCTATTGATAATCAGATGACCGAAGAACGACTTTTTCGTTTAGGCTATTTAGACCTGACCAGCACAATCCCTTTAAGAAAATTGGATTATTACCGAATAAACAGACCACAATCCCTCCTTCTACATCCATACATTGGTGTATATTATTATCGCTTAAATGTGAAAAATTTACCATTAGATAATAAACTTGTAAGAAAAGCATTAGCCTATTCTATTGAACGCTCACAGATTACAGAATATATATTGAAAGGTGGTGAACGACCTGCTTTTTATTATGTTCCCGGAGGGATAGGTTCATATCGGTCTCCTGAAAAAATTAAATATGACATTGAATATGCAAAAGGTCTGCTTGCACAGGCAGGTTATCCTGATGGTAAAAATTTTCCTTCCGTAGAGATTCTGTTTAATTCATCAGAGGCTCATAAAATAATTGCAGAAGCGATACAAAGAATGTGGAAGAAAAACCTGAATATTGATGTAAAACTTTTAAATCAAGATTGGAAGGTGTATCTTTCCTCATTAAATCAATTGGATTATCAGATTGCCCGTTCTGCATGGATTGCGGATTTCCTTGACCCTATTAATTTTTTAGAATGTTTTTTAAGTTATAGCGGAAACAATCGAACAGGCTGGGTAAATCAGCAATTTGACAATCTTGTAGAAAGTGCTTATAAGGAAATTGATGAGGATAAGCGAAACCAACTTATGTTTCAAGCAGAAGAGATATTGTTAGATGAGTTGCCAATTATACCTATATATTTCTATACATGGAAAATGTTAATATCAACAAGAGTAGAGAATTTAAATCCAAATGTTCTGGGTTATATCCATTGGAAAGAATTGAAAATCAAGGAATAATTTCTTCGGAAAATAGATAATGCGACGATACATTATTAGAAAACTGTTGTTGTTTATCCCTGTTCTATTGGCTATTGCCACATTGACCTTCTTTCTAATTCGTTTAGCGCCCGGCGGTCCCTTTGACCGCGATAAAAATGTTCCCGCAGAGGTGCAACAAAGTTTAGAACGATATTATCACCTTGACGAACCGCTACTGAAACAGTATTTCCGATATTTATATGGGGTTGTGCGATTTGATTTCGGTCCTTCTTTTAGAAAACCCGGTTATACAATTAACGAATGGATTTTGATGCGACTGCCTGTGTCTATAGAATTGGGGGTATATAGCCTGATTTTTGCATTGCTGATTGGCTTAATCTGTGGAACTGTTGCCGCCTTTTACCAAAACACCTGGATAGATACTATTCTCACCTCCTTTGCTGCGCTCGGAATATGTATCCCTGCCTTTGTATTAGGACCTATTCTGGTGCTTATCTTTGCTTTACATTGGGAAATATTACCTGTGGCAGGCTGGGACTTCCCTCAACAAAAAATACTACCTTCTATATCACTGGGCTTTATGTATTCCGCCTATATTGCTCGTATTATCCGTTCAAGCATTATCGAGGTGTTGAAACAGGATTATATTAGAACCGCTGTGGCAAAAGGCTCTTCGCCAACAAGGATATTATTCATTCATGCACTAAAAGGCTCACTACAACCTTTAGTAACATTTTTAGGTCCCGCCATTGCTGGACTATTGACAGGCTCATTTATTGTGGAAACCATATTTCAGATTCCCGGTCTGGGCAGAGAATTTGTAGAAGCGACTTTTAACCGTGATTACACAATGATTATTGCAATAGTGCTGCTTTATGCTGTTTTAATCCTTATTTTTAACCTAATTGTTGATATTATTCAAGGTTATCTTGACCCAAGGATTTCATACGAATGAAATTTGGAATAAACAAATTATTTTCACTTTTACCTGAATTAAATTTGAAAGGCAGGCTGTCTCTATCCCTTCTAATATTGATTATTCTGTCATCTTTTATCTTTCCAGTATTATTAAGCACAAGTTATGAGGAACAAAATCTCCAATTGGGTGCAGTAAAACCTTCATTGACACATTGGTTTGGAACAGACCTACTTGGAAGGGATTTATTCATAAGAACCTTATACGGGATAAGGGTTTCATTTTGGGTAGGACTGTGTGCAACGGTAGTCGCACTGATAATCGGTGTTACTTATGGTTCTTTATCTGGTTATGCAGGAGGATGGCTCGATACCTGGATGATGTATATTGTAGACATTTTATATACAATGCCATTCACCATGTTCGTAATTATACTCATGACATTTTTTGGAAGAAATTTTTACCTGCTATTCATTGCTATTGGTGCAGTGGAATGGCTGACTATGGCAAGAATTGTTCGCGGCAAAGTTATGTCTATCGAACAGCAGGAATACATATTTTCAGCAAAGGCACTTGGCTTCTCAAATTTTCGAATATTGTTTAAACATGTCATTCCAAACCTGATGAATATTGTCATTGTCTACACAACCCTAACAATTCCACAGGTAATTTTATTAGAAGCCTTTTTGAGTTTTTTAGGGTTAGGCGTGCAGCCTCCGATGTGTTCGCTTGGTGTATTGATTCGCGAAGGGGTTGAAGTTATGGAGGAATATCCCTGGCTAATTGTTTTTCCAGGTATCATTTTCGTTTTTACCCTCTTATTGCTGAACCTATTGGGCGACAGTTTGCAAACTGTAAGTAATGAAAAAGTAGGCTAAAAAATTAGGGATAAATATTAGCAAACCTTGATATAATTAAACAATATTATTTTGTAATTATTTTATTAATATATAAAGTAGCAATTTAAAATAATCTATTAACCTTAAATAAAAAAGTGGAAAAGACAATTTAGTCTTGTAAACAATAAAATGCTATTTTTGGTCTATTTGAATCATTGACTGTAGTAATGGGCAGTTATGAACCAATCATCTGTTGACAGAATAAAAGCAGA
>Ga0116193_1001173_pt1 | contig 22482 bp, 18 predicted proteins | sample AD_UKC115_MetaG_FD_89892 | JGI IMG/M metagenome (GOLD analysis project Ga0116193, IMG submission 89892) | Active sludge microbial communities of municipal wastewater-treating anaerobic digesters from Hong Kong - AD_UKC115_MetaG | ecosystem: Engineered > Bioreactor > Anaerobic > Digestate... | reverse complement strand
GACATTCCTTACTAACAGGAACCATCTCCAGCCCTACCTGGCATTGCCGCAAGGCCAAGCGCTCACTATTGATAACAAACTAACGGGGGAAGGTGTGTCCCCATTCCTTAATACATCTTTCTAATATTATACCTTGTATCCCTTAATGCCGGGGTACGCCCGGCCCCACGAATAAGTTCGACCATTTCCTGCTCCTGCATGCGGTAATGAACCCCAGCCGAGCGCACCACGTTTTCCTCGATCATAATACTCCCCAGGTCATCCCCGCCAAAAAACAGAGTGAGCTGGCCGATAGCCTTGCCCTGGGTTACCCAGGAACCCTGGATATGCGGGAAATTATCCAGATAAAGCCGGGACAGGGCCAAAAACTTCAAATAGTTAAAAGAAGAAATCTTGCTTCCCATAAGCTCATTATTCCCCGGCTGATAGGTCCACGGGATGAAAGCCCGGAATCCCCGGGTTTCATCCTGTAGATCGCGGATGGCCTGCAGATGAGTCAGGCGCTGTTCCAGGGTATCTATACTGCCCATCATCATGGTAGCGGTGCTTTCCATCCCCAGTTGGTGGGCCGTCCTCATTACCTCCAGCCATTCCCGGCTGCTAATTTTATTGGGACTAATATAGGAGCGTACCGTATCATGCAGTACTTCAGCTCCCCCGCCCGGGAGTGAATCCAATCCCGCCTGCTGTAATCTCTTAAGAGTTTCTCGGATGGTCAGCCCCGATATTTTCGCTATATATGAAATTTCCGGGGCGCTGAGGGAATGAATTACAATATCATAGCGGGATTTGATATCCCGGAACATGGACTCGAAGAAATCAATAGTAAGGTTCTCATTAAGGCCACCCTGGATCATCAACTGGCTGGCGCCGAGTTGCAGGGCTTCTTCAATTTTTGCAAACAATGTCTCCTGATCCAGGACATAAGCATCGGCATCCTCCGGGCGGCGATAAAATGCACAAAACTTGCATTGACATGAACAGATGTTGGTATAGTTGATATTACGGTCGATAACGAAAGTACATAGATCATTTCCAAACCGAGCCCGGCGTGCCGCTGTAGCCGCCTGGCCCAGTAAGGGCAGATCCGCTTCCCGATAAAGCAGCAAAAACTCTTCATCGTTCATACGCCGCCCCGCCAACACCTCTTCCAGTATACGTTTATAGTTTGCCTCTGCCATATATTCACAATCCTTTAACCACCAGCGAAAGGGTTTATCCCACACAATTGGTGATATTCCTTGCTAACCGGAACCATCTCCAGCACCTGCTTGGCATTGCAACAGGACCAGGCGCTTACCATTGATTAAAAACTAACGGGGGAAGGTGTGTCCCACACAATCGGGGACATTCCTTACTAACCGGAACCATCTCCAGCACCTGCTTGGCATTGCCACAGGACCAGGCGCTTACCATTGATTAAAAACTAACGGGGGAAGGTGTGTCCCCTTTCCTTAGATCTCCAAAAACTCCAGCGGAGCTACCTCCTCCAGAACACCCTGGTTTTTGGCCTGGCGATAGTACTCGCTCAGACCTTCTTGTTGCCGGGTATCAAAATCAAAGCGCAGACTCCGGAAGTAATCCACCAGGTACTGGGCAGGAAAATCCTCCCATTGAGCAGCTTTGGCCGCTACATCCTCTATGTTTTCCAGGCTAAATCTAAAAGAATCTATAAAAGTCTGCTTGATAAGCCGCAGCTCTTCCATATGTTCCCGGGCATAGTCCCGGCGTATGGCCCACACTGCAAATACCATGGGCAAACCGGTAAACTTTTTCCACTCCTGCCCCAGGTCGTAAACATAGAGACGATCCTGCATTTTATACCTGGCCCGCAAGGCATCATCCCCAATCAATAGAGCGGCATCCGCCTCCAGCAGCATGGCCCCCAGTTCCGGAGCAGAAACAAAGTATTCCGGTACCAGGTTATAGTAGCGGGCCATAATAATCTTCAGCAAAGCTTGAGAAGTAGCAGAAATATTGGTAAGAGCAATTCTTTTACGGTGCAATTTCTCAATAGGCACCTTGGAAAAGAGATAAATGCTTTTAACCTCGCCATCTGCACTAACCGAAATCTCCGGCATGAGCACATATTCCCGGTAGTTGCGTGCATAAGCAATAGATGAGATAGGCCCTAAGTCCAAAAGATTGGCCTCCAGCATGCGGTTAAGATCAGTGGGGTTGCCTTTCACCAGGTCAATCTCCAGGAGGAACTTCTTTTCGATTAAGCCGTAAAACAAAGGAAAACAGTTGATAAATTGAATATGTCCGACCCTGGGTCTCATAAATACTCCCCTCCTACCCCGAAACAAATCTTTGTTTATCCGTGTCTATTGTCTCCCCGGGTCAAGCAGCTCGATTAACTCCTTAACACCTTTCACTAACCAAATCCGTGTAAATCCAACCAATCCGTGTTATCCCCTTGTGCCCCGGCACTTAAGGTAAGTGCCGGTCCACCATTAAGGTTGCCGTGTCTATCTAATAAGTGCGAATTATATTGTAAAGGGTGTCCCGCTCAGTGGGGATATACCCGGTTTCCCGTATCAGTTCAATTATGCGCTGGCGGGATAGTCCCTTCTCCGTTTCCGCTCCCGCGGCATGCATAATCCTCTCCTCCACCACCGTGCCATCCAGGTCGTCAGCACCAAACTCCAAAGCAATCTGAGCAATGGGAATTCCCATCATGATCCAGAAAGCTTTTATATGCTCAAAATTGTCCAGCATAAGCCGGGAAATAGCGATGGTTTTCAGATCATCCAGGGAACTGGTCCGTTTAACATTCGTCAGTTCAGTGTTTTCCGGTAAAAAAGGCAAGGGAATAAAGGCCTTAAAACCGCCGGTTTCGTCCTGTAGATCGCGCAGGCTTAACAGGTGATCGATGCGGTCTTCCACGCTCTCTATGTGCCCATAAAGCATAGTACAGTTGGTTTTCAAGCCCAGTTGGTGGGCCGTCCGATGTACCTCCAGCCATTCAGCGCTCATGGCCTTGCGGGGACACAATTCGCGGCGAATTTCGTCCTTGAGGATTTCTGCGCCCCCCCCTGGTAATGCTACCAGTCCAGCATCCTTCAACCTTTGCAATACCTGGCGTACGCTCAGACCGCTAATCTGCGCAAAATAGAATATTTCCACCGCTGTAAATCCCTGAATAAGAATTTCAGGATAGGCCTGGTGCAGCCTCTTAACCACTTCTTCGTAATATTCAAAGGGCATGGTGGGATGAAGCGCGCTCACGACGTGAAATTCAGTTATCCCCAAAGGGACAGCCGCGGCACCATATTCAAAGGCCTCCTCAACGGTCATGCAATAGGGTCCGCGGTGACTGCCGACATCCACTCCAAAGGCACAGAACCGGCAGCGGGATACGCAAATATTAGTGAGGTTCATATGGCGATTGGCATTGAAAAAAACATGTTGCCCGGAAGCCTGTCTCTTTTTGTGGCGGGCTAATGCACCCATCTCCAGCAGGTCCCCCTGGCGGTAGAGATAGATCCCCTCCTCACGGCTTAAGCGCTGGCCATCTAAAACCTTATTTTTGATTGCTTGCATAGTCTTATCCATTTCCTATCGCCCCCATTTTGCTTACCCAATTATAGCAGATTGCACTATTCTTCCGCCGTTCTGTATAAATTCGACGCACTCCAGCAAAAGCTTGCTTTTTAGTCATTTGCTTATGACAGAATAGCAAAAGCCCTGAGGACAAAGCCCAGGGCTCTTTCATTAGCCTAGCGGGTGCTCTTGTGCCGAGTCGCCTCTTTTTGGCAGCGCACTATTTCCATGGGATCGATTTCTTCGCTAAAGGCCAGGGCCCAGTCCAGACGTTTAATCACCTCTTCGGTAGTTCCCGGTCCGGTGAAGATGAGCGGTTGACAGCTCATCTTTTCCAGAAAAAGTGCCAACTCCAGGGCAATTTCCTCGATCTCAACCAAACCCTTGCGCAGCCGTTCGGGATCCGTTTCTTCCCGGAGTTGGGTAGCCTTCTGGCAGACCTCACTGATTGTTTCATTAATAATGCCGGCAGGGAGAAAATTCGTCATAAGCAAACACCGCTTACTTTAGTTTGCTATGATTATTCGTCAACAACTGGGCAAATTCCTGCTATTTTGGCAGGGCCAGATTTACCAAACGCTCAATTAGTTCCGGATAATCGATGCCTACTGCCCTGGCGGCATCGGGTACCAGGCTGGTCTCGGTCAGACCGGGGATGGTGTTAAGTTCAAGGATATAGGGTTGGCCCTTCCGGTCTACAATAAGGTCGACCCGGGCAAAACCCCGACAACCCATTAAACGGTAGGCTTGTTCGCTTATCTGGTTAACTCTTTGCGCAACTTCCGCACTGATACGCGCAGGAATAATATGATCGCTCATGCCCGGAGTATATTTGGATTCATAGTCATAAAACTCGTTTTGGGACACGATCTCAATGATAGGCAGTACCAGCGGGTCATCATTGCCCAGAATGCTGACCGTAAGCAGAACCCCATCAATAAATTTCTCCAACAGAACCTGGTTGTCAAATGCAAATGCCTCCAGAATGGCAGGCAAGATCTCTTCCCGACTGCTCACGATATAGGTTCCGATACTGGAACCTTGAGTAGCTGCTTTTACCACCAGGGGAAGGCCTAGATTATCTATCAGACAGTCTACCCCCAGGCCACTTTTCTGGAAGCCGTTTTTTTCTATAACCACGTAATCAGGGGTAGGTAATCCATCGTAACCAAGTAGTTTTTTGGTCAAAACTTTGTTCATACAGATGGCACTGGTAGCCACCCCCGAACCCGTATAAGGAATTCCCAGTAGTTCCAGGTATCCCTGTACCGTCCCATCTTCACCCTTTTGACCATGCAGGGCGATAAACACCACATCGGGTGCAGTTTGCTTTATTTGATCAATGTTGTTGTTGCCAAGATCCATGGTTTCCACCTGGTAGCCCTTCTCCTGCAGGGCTGCAGCGGCATTGCTTCCGCTGCGAAGCGAGACTTCCCTTTCTGCCGAGGTGCCCCCCATAAGCACCAAAACCTTCATCAAAATTGCTTCACCGCCTTTAATATTAAGCGCCCCCACCGGAGGCAAAATTTTACCGGGGACATTCCTTACTAACACGAACCATCTCCGCCCTTATCGTACACTGCCAAAGGACCAAAAGCGCTCCGCAGGAAGGTGTGTCCCCATTCCAATATATGCTCATGGCAAATATGCCGTGAACAAACATCTTCATAATATCGCTATTTAAAACAGGGTTCAAGCTGCTGAAATGGAGATGCGAGTTTGTTCTTGTTGTTGTCAATATTACTATGTAAAGACCAACAAAATTGATCCCATGTTTTTTCGCCGGACTGTTCGACGATTACAATCAGATTGCCATCACAAATTCCTTGAAGCCCCCAGGAGAATGTGTTACAATAGTCTCTGCTGAAGGCATAGGGGAGTAGCTCAATTGGCAGAGCACCGGTCTCCAAAACCGGGGGCTGCAGGTTCGATTCCTGTCTCCCCTGCCATGATAAAAAACAAGTAACCGCGGAGTTCCCGCGGTTTTTTGTTTTTCTATTGAAGAAGCTAAAGCGAGACCAGCCAGCGGCGTCAATCAGTATGGAGAAAAACTTTAAAGCCGCCGGTCTTTGCTTCCCCCTTAGAGTATCTGGACGTTAGCGGCTTGCTGGCCTTTGGGTCCGGAAGTAACGTCGAATTTTACTTTCTGCCCTTCACTCAGAGTCCGGAATGAGGTGCTTTGAATGGCCGAGTGGTGAACAAAAACATCCGTCCCATTTTCACTCTCTATGAATCCGTAGCCTTTGGTGTCGTCAAACCATTTTACTGTACCAATCATCTCTATCCCTCCAGTAAATCATAATGTAGTCTTATTCTTTGCCAGTAAGGCGTTTTGCATGGCATGTAGATATGCCCAAAGCAGGGATCGTTTTCCTGTTCCAGTGCTGCTTTCCAGAGGGGTTTTTTCTGCCTTGATACAGAGTGCGATAACGACTTTCAGATCACTTTATGTGAAAAAAATCAGGGATGAGGTCTTGCTCCCCATCCCCGATTTTTTATTTATGCCTGCGGATTATTATTTGGCAATCTCCACCCGATCAAAGTAGGTCAGTCCCAGCGGGGAGACATGCAGGTTCTTTATATACGGCTTGATCATACTGTTTTGGGTGTAGAAGAAGACCGGAGCCATGTCCCTCATTTGTTTTCCAGGTAAATGCTGCGACTGGGAAATGCTATGGAGACGCCCTCGGCTTCCAGCAGGCGCATAATGCTCAAATTTATCTCTTCTTTAACCGCCAGGTGTTCATCCCAGTTGGTGGTGCGCGTAAAGTAGTAAACCAGAATATCAAGACTGCTTGCGGAAAAGTTTTCGAAGGAGACCATAATAGTCTCGGGATGAACTCCGGGATGTTCCTGTAGTAAAGCCCTGATTTTGGGTATTATACCAGCCATTTGTTCCGATGTAGTCTGGTAGGACAACCCCAGGTGAAAACTAACCCGCCGCTTCCCCATGCGCGACCAATTGGTTATGGGTTCATTGGCCAGAGTTGAATTAGGAACGGTAACCAGGCCCTGGGCAAAGGTTCGGAAGCGGGTACTGCGAAAGGATATATCCTCTACAGTACCTTCGACGCTGGGGGTGAAGACCCAGTCTCCTATGGAAAAGGGTTTCTCTAAAATGATAACAATCCCACCGAAGATATTGGCCAGGGCATCCTTGGCCGCCAGGGCAAAGGCTAATCCTCCCAGTCCCAGCCCGGCAATAAAACCATTGACATCATAGCCCAGCTCTTTGAGTACCAGCACCAGGGCCAGCGCAACGATAATAAAGCGAACCACCTTGGAAAAGAAGGGAATCAGTCTGCTATCTATGTGGAGTTTTTCTTGTAGCTCACCGGACATCAGCGAGTTGCTGCCACTGATGTTGTATAACCACCACATGAAAATCAAAACCAGTAAAAGCCGGCAGATTTTAACCAGGGCCTGTTCCGGTCCTGCCGCCAGGGGCAAGTAGCGAATGATTACATAGGCACCCGCCAGAAGGATCAAATAGCGCAGAGGGCGAATAAAGGCCTGCAAAAAACGATAGCCGGAGTCGAGTCCTTCTTTCTCCATAAAGGTTAACAGACGGCGAGCTATAATGCAGGTGATGACCCGTTCCAGAACAATAAACAATACCAGGATTAGTATGGCCTTGAGAATATAAGGCAGGTATTCCGGGCTAAACAGGTTGGGCCAGTGAAAATCAAAGTAGTATTGCAGTTGTTTTAACATCAGTAAAGGACTTGAGCCGATTGGCCAGCCATCCGCACCTCCTGAAAGCTAAATTCCCCACTATTAATTTGGCGGCGGTGAAGTATGAAAAAGTCTGCTTACTGGCAATACTCAGTGGTAAGATTCGGCGATGGAGGTCACTAACTTTATGAATATTATTATCACTATAGCTTTTCTCGGGGTAAGCTTTTTGATCTGGCAGTTTTCCTGGCTGGGAATACTAATAACCCACCGAATAGCTTACCTTCCCGCCATCTTTCTTAGCAGTACCGCCATAGTGGTTTGCATCTACTATTTACTGGCAGAGCAGACTGGTGAGCGCCGCAAGAATAGGAACAATCATTATCATTACTATTTTATCGATAATGCAACGCCTGACGATCCTCTGTATGACCACCTGAAATGGCGTATATAGAAATCAAGAGGGCCGCAGGCCCTCTTGATGGTTTTCCGGTTTTATTTATCCCGTTCTTCTTTTTCCTGCCGGGCCTTTTCAATAATCTTGTCAGCGATTTGCTGCGGGACCTCCTCATAGTGAGAAAACTCCATCCTGAATTTTCCCCGTCCCTGGGTCATGGATTTTAAATCAATGGCATAGCGAGCCATTTCTGCCTGGGGTACCTGGGCCTTGATCATCTGTTTGTTTCCCACTGGTTCCATTCCCAGTACCCGACCACGCTTGCTGTTCAAATCACCGATAATGTCACCCATATAGGTCTCGGGAACTTCGATTTGTACGTTTACCACCGGTTCCAGCAATACCGGCTTGGCTGCCTCCAATCCCTTGCGGAAGGCCAAGCGAGCTGCCATCTTAAAGGCCATTTCTGATGAGTCAACCGAATGGTAGGAACCGTCGTACAGAGTGGCTTTCAGATTGGTTACCGGGTACCCGGCCAGAACACCTTCTTCCATAGCCTCAACCAGCCCCTTTTCTACTGCGGGGAAGAAGTTGCGAGGAACGGAACCTCCAAAAACGTTTTCCTCGAAAACGAACTGTCCATCTTCGGTAGGTTCGAATTTGATCCAAACATGACCATACTGTCCATGTCCACCGGTCTGCTTCTTGTGTTTGCCTTCGGCTTCTACCGCAGCCCGAATGGTCTCACGGTAGGGTATGCGCATCTCCCGGCTGACCACATCTACCCCGAACTTGCGGCTCAATTTTTCTATTAGGATATCCACGTGGGCGTCACCCATGGTTTTGAGGATGGTTTGCTTGGTTTCGGTGTTCTTCTCCACGGAAATGGTAGGGTCTTCTTCCAGGAGCCTTTGTATAGCACCACTTAATTTATCCTCATCACCCTTACTCTTGGGCTCTATAGCCATACTTAGCGTAGGTACGGGAAACTCGATGGGTTCCAGAACAATCGGGTTGCTCTTGGTGCTGAGGGTATCCCCGGTCGAAGTAACAGCCAGTTTGGCCACTGCGGCTATATCCCCGGCATAGAGTTCCGGTATGCCGGCCTGCTCTTTGCCCGTCATAACCAGGATCTGGCTGATTTTCTCCTCTTTCTCCTTATTGGCATTATAGACAGTGGATTCGCTCTTCATTTTACCCGTAAAAAGGCGGAACATAGTCAATCTGCCGATGTAGGGGTCGGCAATGGTTTTGAAAACCTGAGCGGACATGGGGTCGCTTTCCAGGTCCTTTCCTTTGACTATGGGGTTGACATCAGGAGTAGCAGCACAGTCAACTATGAAATCCATAAGCGGGCTAACGGCAATGTTATTGGCAGCAGAGCCACAGAATACGAATACGGCTGAACCCTGGGCGGCAGCCTCTTTAATACCCTCTCGAATCTCGGAGTCGGATAGTTCTTCACCTTCCAGGTATTTGGTCAGAAGTTCATCATTGGCTTCAGCTGCAGCTTCTATTAAAGCTTCCTTGTAGGTTTCCACCTCGTCCAACATGTCCGCGGGAATGTCCTGCTCGCTTGCTTTCCCGCTGCCGGGTTCAAAAACCAGAGCTTTCATGCTGATAAGGTCTACCACACCTTTAAAACTATCCTCGGCCCCGATGGGGAGCTGAACCGGAACTAGGTTATCGGAGAAGGTATCTTGCATCTCTTTCAACACTTTATAGAAATCTGCATTTTCCCGGTCCATTTTATTGATAAAGGCCAACTTGGGAATATCAGGATAGTCCTGCCATACGATTTCCGTTTGCACTTCCACCCCGGCGGTAGCAGATAGTAAAACCACCATGGAATCAACCACCCGCAGCGTCCCCACCACTTCAAAATAGAAGTCGGAGTAGCCAGGAGTATCCAGAAGGTTTATCTTATGATCCCGATATTCGCAAGGGACCAGAGAAGTGCTGATGGTAATTTTCCTTTTAATCTCCTCAGGGAGAAAGTCGGCAACGGTGTTTCCGTCATCAACTTTACCCATTCTCTTCGTAGCCCCTGTATTGAAAAGCATTGCTTCTGCCAGTGAGGTTTTGCCTGTCCCCCCATGGCCAACAAGAGCAATATTACGAATTTTACTCGTTGGGTAAACCTTCATTAAATAACCTCCTCTGATTTACGTAGCTGTAAAAATGGTACTATACTTTTTTTCAACTATCAAAGCATTTTTGCCTTAATTCCTTCATGATTTGGCCCTTTTTCCGGCTGAGTCAGGCCATTGCTTCCGGTCTACTCCCCACCCCAACCCGGCTCCAGATAGGTGGCAAAGGAGCGGCGGTATTCTTCCATCAAACGATAATCGGTAAGATCCAGATGAATGGGGGTGATGCTTACATAACCCTGCTCCACTGCGACCACGTCTGATTCCGGATCCTGTTCCTGGTCAACCACCCCACCACCCATCCAGTAGTAGGTATTGCCCCGCGGATCCTGCCTTTCATCAAACATATTATGGTAGTTGCGTACTCCCAGTCTGGTGATGCGAATTCCTTTTATCTCCCGGGGTGGGAGGGCTGGAATATTTACATTGATAAGCGTTTCCTTTTCCCAACCATGCTTTTCCAGGGTTTGAACAACCGCTGCAGTGAAACGAGCAGCATAGCTAAAATCCACATCCTGATTCCAGGAGTTCAGAGAAACCGCCAGGGAAGGAATCCCCAGTAATACTCCCTCAGCTGCTGCTGAAACCGTCCCGGAATAAAGCACATCCGTTCCCAGGTTGGGACCATGGTTGATCCCGGAAACCACCAGGTCGATTCTATCCTTTACCAGCCTATTTAGGGCCAGCTTGACACAATCCACCGGAGTTCCGGCGACTATCCAGGCCTCCCGGGCTCCAGGAATAGACGCCTTTACCACCTTAATTGGTTCAAAAACGGTAATGGAATGTCCGGTTCCGCTGCGTTCCCGGTCAGGTGCAACTACATACAGCTCCGCTATTTTCCCCAGAAACCCGGCCAGGCAGTTCAGGCCACCGGCATAGATCCCATCGTCATTGGTGAGCAAGATCCTCATTCAAAACTTACCCCCCGCTCCAGCAGTTTCGAATGATCTACCGGCCAATAAGTGGCGAAAGCCTTCCCTTTAAGGCGGTCAAAGGTTAGCCAGGCATTCCAATAGTGGCTGTCAAAGCTCTGGTTGCGATTGTCGCCCAGAACCAATAAAGAATTCTCGGGTACTACTACTGGACCGTATTCGTAATTCAGGGGTTCACTAAGATAAGGTTCCTTGAGTGGCCGGTCATTTATGTATACCTTGCCGTTTTTCATTTCGACTTTTTCTCCAGGAAGGCCGATGACCCTTTTGATATAGTCCTGGTTGGTGTTTAAGGTAGCCGGTGGGTCAAAAACCACAATATCTCCCCGCTGGGGGTCTTTAAAATGGTAGATAAATTTACTTACCATTACCCGATCCTTTAGCTGAATGGTGGGAAGCATTGACCCGGAAGGAATGACACGAGCTTCGATAACGAAAGTGCGTAACAACATGGCCAGGATAAAGGCAATGGCAACTATACTCACCAGGTCTTTTAAAAAGTCTTTAAATTCTTTGCTCATAATCCACCTCGTTGCTGTCAAATCTCATAAATGTGAATGGTCATTTCATCTTCTTTTTCCCTGGTCTTGCTGACACCGAAGATGAGTCCCTTGCTTTTCAGGGTCTTGTTTAAAAAATCTACGATGTAGACTAGCTGCTGGTCAGCCGGGAATGATTTGCAGGCTATCAAATCCAGTTTGCCCCGGTTTTCTGCTTCCACTGCCCTATCTCCCTTCCCATTTAGACGGAGCGGACCTTGCACCGGACCTCATAAATCTGCTCCATTTCCACACTATAACGCAGCATGACGCTTTCTGCAAAGGATTGGATATCCACCACTCCCAGCTCTCTCAGTCCGCAGGTTTTAACCGGAGTTCCCCTGGTCTCAATATTCAAGCCAACGTGTATCAGAGTGGATATGGAGGTGACTGTTGCAATAGATACGGAGAGCTTATCCCGTCCTACGAAAAGGTTATCCCCGCGACGGGTTACTTTAATGTCCAGCTGCTCCAGCACCTCTTTCACGCAGACCAGAAACATACGTTGGCGAAAAATAGCCCTGGATAAATCATGGTCAAAATGTTCAACGATAAAACTCAGCATTAAAGGAGAATAAATGAAACTTTGATCTTGTGCTTCGCTAATATCCAGCATATGGTCCTGGGGAACATTTACTTCCCCAATAAAGGCTACCACAGCATCCCCCAGCAAACCATAGTTTTTGTAAATCCAGTGGGGGGCCAGTTCCGACCCGGAATAATACCTTTTTTCCGCAATAAAAAGGGTTTTCATAGGCTAATCAACCTTCCCTTCTCCGCAACGTCCCCCGGTTTCCGGACCGGGGGAGCACTCCTTTGCCTATTCTTACACTCCATCATTTTACCATCAAAATGGTTAATTTAAAAACCCGGACCGGCTGATGCAATAATGCAATGCCCCTCTATTCTGGACAATTTTCGCGTCGGGGCTATTGCGTTTTTGCATAACCATGTTGCGAAATTGCAATATATATTCGGGAGCAGGTCCGAATAGACACGGATAACACGGATTTTCATGGATTTATACGGATAATAATCTCTTAATAGAAGGGATGCTTCCCGGGTATTTGGGGATAGCATGGATAACACGAATATTTTTAGGATTGGAGCGGAAAAAACACTTCTCGGAAGTATATCCCTGGCATACGAGCGCCCTGCTTCATCTTTTGCTCTTTTCTTATTACCTAGGATCTTTTACTTAGGACATTATTGTCATTTTTATCAGACATCTACAATTTGGACTATTGTATCATATCAACTTAGACCTTTCTTAACATCCGCGTACATCCTAATATATCCGTGGTATCCGTGTCCATTACCCCTTCCAGATTGATTGTTCCTGCCGCAGTCGCTCACTCTGGCATACATTTTGCATGATAGATAAGCGAACATCGTTATGAACCGGAGGTGGTTTATATAGGCTTCGGGTAGATAAGTAATTCCAGTTTAAACTGGGTACTCCTGCCGGGTTGCTATAGAGAAAGATGGCATTAATACCCGGAGAAGGATTCATCAAATATTCCCAGGGAAGCAGAAGGATCAAGTGCCACTATTCCAGAGTTTTTTGGGGGTCAAGATTGAGAGAGGGGGTTGTTTGGATGGCAGTTATATTATCTAATAATCTGCTCAATGATCAGTATCGCGAGAAACTGGTTACTGCAGATGAAGCTGTCAAAGTCGTCAAGTCGGGAGATTGGGTACAGTATGGTGAGTTTGTCATGCAGCCCAGGGAGCTTGATGCAGCCCTGGCCCGGCGAGTCAATGAATTGGAGAACGTCAATATCCGTGCTGTTACCATTACCATGATTCCGGAAGCGGTTAAAGCCGACCCGGAGAGAAAACACTTTCGCTTTAATGACTGGCATTTCTCCGCTTTTTCCCGAGCACTGCAAACCCAAAACCTGTGCAACTACATTCCCATAACCTATCACGAAGCCCGCAAATTAATCGAAGAATTTGTGGACATTGACGTAGCCTTCGTACTAGTAGCGCCCATGGATGCCAATGGCTATTTCAACCTGGGCACCTCCAATTCAATAACTTCTTACGTTATTGACAAGGCGAAAAAAGTGGTTGTTGAGGTTAACACTTCGGTTCCAGTCTGCCTGGGCGGCAATAGCGAATCAGTACACATTTCCCAGGTAGATTATATCGTGGAAAGCGAAAATAACCAGGGGCTGCTGAATCTTCCCCCGGTTCCGGTAACCGAGGTGGACCAGTTGATTGCCAAGCGCGTCATGGACCTTATGGAAGATGGCGCCTGCCTGCAGCTGGGAATTGGTGGTATGCCCAATGTAGTTGGTTCCATGATTGCCGAATCCGACCTCAAAGATCTGGGGGTTCATACAGAAATGCTGGTGGACTCGTTCGTGGATATGCATGAGTCGGGTCGGGTGAACGGGAAGCGTAAAACCATCGACAAGGGCAAGATAGTCTACACCTTTGCTATGGGTACCGATAAGCTTTATAACTTCCTGGATAATAACCCGGTCTGTGCCAGCTACCCCGTCCACTATACCAACGATCCGTTTATTATCGCCCAAAATGACAAAGTCTTTGGCATTAATAACGCCATCGAGGTTGACCTGTACAGCCAGGTGGCCTCCGAGGCCTCCGGGCCACGCCAGATTTCCGGCACCGGGGGACAATTGGATTTCATCTTTGCCTCGTTCCGCTCCCGGGGAGGCAAGGGAATGATCTGCCTGAGCTCTACAACCAAGCTTAAAGATGGAACGGTCAAGTCTCGTATCGTACCCACTCTGTCACCGGGCACCATCGTAACCATACCGCGTTCCATCAACTACTATGTCATTACTGAGTACGGTGTGGCGATGATGAAGGGCAAAACTACCTGGCAACGCGCCGAAGAACTAATAAACATTGCTCATCCCGATTTCCGCGACGAGCTGGTTAAAGCCGCGGAAGCGAACAAAATCTGGGTCCGCACCAACAAACAGGATGTCTAGTTAACGTACTTCTTACCCCGGACAGGCGGGTTACCCTGGCCGCCTGTCCACCTCTCTTAATGCACAGGCATGGGGACGGTTCTTTTGCCTGTACAAAGCCAATTAACAGACAGGCAAAAGAACCGTCCCCATGCCTGAAGAAGGGACGCTGCCAAGAAAAACCGGCCGTCTTGCTGCCCTGAAACTCCATACCCCAAAAGGCCCGCCCTCCGGGGCGGGCCTTTTCTATTCAGCCGGGCGAGGCCTTATCCTATATTTGTTGGCCTTGCGGGAAATAGTGGAGGCATCTACTTCCAGCAGCTCAGCCGCCTTGTGACAGGAACCGGTCACCGCAAAGGTCTTTTCCAAAAGAATCCTTTCCACCGCCTCGACCGCCTTTTTCAAAGGAATAATGCTGTTGACACTGACCGGCTGGTGATCCCCGGCAGTATCTGCGTTATTCACCCCCAATAGATAGGCGGGCAAATGCTGAACTTCGATAGTGGCAGCGCTGGTGGTTACCACCAGGCGCTCAATGAGGTTTTCCAATTGGCGGATGTTGCCGGGCCAATCGTAGCGCAGCAGAACCTCGACAACTTCAGAGCCAATCTCCTTGCGCAGGTTGTAACGCTGATTAAAACTAGCCAGGAAGTGTCTGACCAGCAAGGGGATATCCTCGAGTCGCTCGCGCAAAGAAGGGACCTGAATAGGTACAACGTTAAGGCGGTAAAACAGATCCTCACGGAATTGGCCCTTCCTTACCATAGCCTCCAGATCCTGATTGGTAACGGCAATGATCCTTACATCAATGCGGATAGGCTTGGTACCACCCACGCGGAAAATTTCCCTTTGCTGAATGGCCCGTAAGAGTTTAACCTGCAGATGCAAGGGTACATCCCCAATTTCGTCCAGCAGCAAAGTGCCTCCGTCGGCAACCTCAAAAAGTCCGGGTTTCCCTTCCCTTTTTGCGCCCGTAAAGGCTCCCGGTTCATAGCCAAACAGTTCTGATTCCAGAAGGTTTTCAGGAATGGCTGCACAGTTCAATTTAACAAAGGGACCGTCTTTACGGGTGCTGTTGCGGTGGATAATTTCCCCGATCACTTCTTTGCCGACACCTGATTCGCCGGAAATGAGCACGGTCGAGTCTACATCGGCCACCTTGATAGCCTGGTAAACAATTTTCTCCATTTCCTTGCTCTTAAAGACCAGGTCTCCTGAGAGCCGGGCCTTCATCTCATTCATCTGAAATTCAAAATGGCTCTTGAGACCTTCCAGTTGCTCTACCCGTTGTTTGAGCATGTTTAGTTCGCTTATGTCCCGAACACTGGTCACTACCCGAAAAATATTGCCCTGTTCATCAAAAACCGGGGTGGCACTCACCAGCAGAGTCTTGCCCGTCACGGTGAAAAGAGTAGTTGTAACCGGTTCTTTACTCTCCAGCACCAGCAGGCTGGCCGAACGGGACAGAATCCCGGTTTTAACCAGCTCCTCCATACTTTTGTACAAAAGTTCTTCTTCGCCCAATCCGGTCATCCGCTTGATGGCTTTATTAATGCGAATGGTGATTCCCTCTGCGTCGGTAATATAGAGCCCGTCAAAGGATGAATCAATAATAGCATCCATTTCCGAATTTAATCCTTTGACATAGGCCAGTTCCCGGGAGATCTTCTCAATCTCCGATACATCATAGAGAACGGCGACGGCACCGGTAATTTCGCCATTTTTGACAATGGGTGCCCGATTGGTAATGAAAGAACGTTCACCGATACATAGACGGATGCCGTATTCGCAGCGTCCACTCTCTACGATATGCTGGAGTTGACTTTCAGGTATGACATCTACGATATGCTTGCCCAGTACCTCGGTTCTTTCATACCCGGTCATGTTTTCCGCTGCCCTGTTCCAAATACGAATGATGCCCAGATGGTCAATGGCCACGATAGGATTATAGGCGGAATTGATAACTGTTTCCATCTGCCCGGAGAGTTCCTCCACAATTCCCTCCAGGGCCACCATTATGTCTGATTTAGTTATAATGCCTACCACGCGGTTGTTTACAACCACCGGGTATCGGCCCGTCTCCATGATGTCCACTGCGGTGATATCCTCTTCCCCGGTGAGAGTCTTCACTGCACGGGTCATCATTTCCCCGACCGTACTTTCCAGACTCATACCCTGGGCTATAGCCCGGACCAGGTGAGTCTTGGTAAATAGCCCCACCAGGTTATTTCCGGTCAGTACCGGCGCCCCATCAATTCTGTTTTCCAGGAATATAGCCGCCGTTTCCTTTAACGTAGTTTCCGGTCGGAGCACCTCTACATCGGTGCTCATAAAGTTTTTAATCTTCATGCCTTAGCCCCCCCCCAAGCTCAGACACGTCCCAAATTATTCTCTTGTCCTAGGACCATCGGAGTGTCCCATGTTCTCTAATACACGGTTATAATTACATTATATCGTTCAAACTGGATATTTTTCGAATAATTTGAACGAGGTGAGTAAATTGTCTGTGAAACCCCTCTTTCCTAGAAAGTATTCCTGCCCTGTCTGCCAGGCACAGTTTTCCTCCCTGGCAGTTCGCAGTTCATCGGTGTATGTGGAAGAAAAGGAACCTGACTTTCATACCGTTTATAAAGGAGATAGTCCGGTTCATTATTCCATTATCGTTTGCCCGACCTGTTATTATGCTGCTTCAGCCGGAACCTTCAATAAAGAGATTACGGAAGAAAAATTGCCCGCACTGGCGGCAGCATTGTACAAGCTTCGGCCATCCGACGGTCCTTTTTTCTCTGGTCCGCGCGACTCTGCCAGTGCCCTGGCCAGTTTTCAATTTGCCATTCGCAGTGCCCAATTAAAACAAGTTCCCGTCGGAGAACTGGCCGGACTCGTTCTAGGAGCTTCCTGGATGGCGCGTGAAACAGGTGCAACCGAACTGGAGAATACTTATGCCCAGGAAGCGCTAAAGTTGTATATAGAAGCTTATAACCGCGATGCACGCAATGTGGGCAACCTCAAGGATATCGAAGCTACCTATCTCATCGGCGAATTGTACCGCCGTAACGGTGATTACCGGGAGGCAGTCTCCTGGTTCAACAAAGTGGTCTTTCACCGGGATATAAAGAAATATCCCCATCTGGAAAAGATGGCCCGCGATCAATGGATCCTGACTCGTGAACTGGCTGCCGGGCAAGACGGTTTAGATCAGGCCGACCCTGTCGAGGAGCCCCCGATAACTGCGACTCCGGAAAATCATACTCCTCCGGCAGCGGCTGCCCCCGAACTACCGAAAAAGCAACGTCGGGCTACCATGCAAATGCCTCTCAACCTCTACCAGGACCAATTGGACTGGCTCAGCCAGATCGTTAATCGGGGTTATGATTATTCACGCTCCCTGGTCAGCAAGGAACAGGTAGTTCGCGCCCTGCTGGATGCCGTAATGGAAAGTGCCGGGGACCTGCCTGCCGAGTTCAGCAGCGAAGAGGAGTTAAAGGAATGTTTCCGCCAGCAGATCGCACCTTCATCCGGTAGTTAAGCTAGGCGGCATGCGGCGCTGTTCGGTACGGACTTTTATCTATAATGCCGAGTTTATTGGCACTGCTTCCCCGGTATAGAAAAGGTATAAATAGCTTTCCTTGACAGGCTGGCCCAGAATGCTCTCCAACGCCCTTTTATAGAGCTCGATCTGGTGCCGGTAGCGTTTTACAACCACCTCCCGGCTATGATGAGGGTCGACCGGATCGCGGGAAATGAAGTCTGATTTGTAGTCTACCAGCACCACTTCTTTCCCTTCCACAAAAAACAGGTCGATGACTCCCTGCACCAGCAACCGCTCATCTTCCCCCGCAACGGTGGGAAAAAGCTCACTCACTTTCCAGGTCTGGTTGAAGGCGACCTCGCGCTCTACTCGTTTAGCCTGCAAAATCCTCTGGCCCAATGGAGACTGAAAGAAATGATAAATCTTTGCTACTTCCACCGTGTCATATTCTTCGGCGGTCAAAAGCTCTTTTCTTACCATTTCTCCAAGCTGCTCCCCAATCTCACTGGGGCTTCCCACCCTCTTAAAATCCAGTTGCTGCATGACAAAATGAAGAATGGTCCCCTTTTCAGCACCACTTAACGGACGCAATTCCTCCATGAACCCTGGCCGGGTCACCAGAGCGGGCAATTCCATCCCCAGGCTGAATAAGCCCTTTTCCGCCCGCCGGGCGATTTGCGTAGCGGAAAGTTTGGACGGAATATTAACCGCCTGCCGATAAGGGTACTCCCAGTCCAGACGCCTTTGGATTTCGGCCGCTGCAGGAGAGGGCAGCTGCCGGTCGGGCTGGGTGAGCTCACTCAAGGCTTCTCGTTTTAATTCCGCATTGCCAAACAACTGCAAAATCTTTTCCCGCTGGTAAACCTGTACCTGCCACCGTGAGGAATCCGGTGTTACCCCAATCTCTTCGGGCAGAAGACCGTACTTGCGCAGCTCCTCTCCATCGGGGTGGCGGATAAGCACCGCCCCCAGCCAATCCAGGTAGCACCTGGCCCGGGCCAGGTTAAAGGGGGTAAGGGACTTGTTCCAGGCCCGGCAGTGTCCCTCCAAATTGCTAATGGAACCAAACAGTAAAAGGGCATTTTCAGCCCGGGTAAGGGCTACATACAGAATGCGCATCTCCTCGGACAGATTCTCCAGGCGGATGGCTTCCCGCAAGGCCACGCGGGCTATGGTATCGGAATAAATCCTTAAATCCGGGTTTATATAGCGGGGTCCGATTCCCAGCTCACGGTGCAGGAGGACTGGGGCGGTAATGTCGGTGAGGTTGAACTGTTTGCCCAAACCGGCCACAATAACTACCGGAAATTCCAGCCCTTTACTTTTGTGTACACTCATAATGCGTACCACATTGTCATTCTCACCTAGAATACGGGCCACTCCCATATCTCCGCTGCTGGTGCGGACCCGGTCCAGATAACGCAAAAAACTGAATAACCCCTTCAGGGTCGTAGCTTCAAATTGCCGGGCCCGGTCCAGAAGCAGCCTCAGGTTGGCCTGACGCTGAAAACCGCCCGGCAGAGCTCCGGTGTAATCATAATAACCGGTCTCTACCATCAGTTTCCAGATAAACTGGTCCACCGGCAACCAGCGTGATTGTTCCTGCCATTGTTCCAGCCGTTCAATAAACTCCCGGGCCGCTGCACTGATTTGATCGTCCTTTTCCCGGCTATAGGCCTCCAAAGCCAGGTAGAAGGGCTTACCTGGCTGGTAGAGACGAATCTCGAGCAGATCTTCCAGGCTAAACCCGCCAATAGAGGAACGCATTACACTAATCAAGGGGATATCCTGTTGCTTGTTGTCCACCAGCCGCAAGAGATTTAAGAAAATGTTGACCTCCAGGGCATCGAAGTAGCCAGTGTTGCTATCGGTATAGACGGGTATTCCCATCGCCTGAAGAGTGTCCTGGTAAACCGGCGCCCAATTGCGGGTACTGCGCAGCAGTATGACTATATCCCGGTAGTCTACAGTACGAAAACTCTGGCTGCGGGCATCCCACATGCTCTGCCCGACCAGGTCGAGAATGCGCCGTCCCACCATCCGAGCCTCTATTTCCATATCATTAAAAACACCATCCAGCTCATCTTCATCCAGAGTGGAGGCAATTTTCTCCAGAATGTGCATCTCCACTGAGACCTTCCCATCCGGGGCGGACTGCAGGGCCGGAAAAAGGCTGGCCTTGTCATCATAAGTGATTTCCCCCAGCTCGGGCGACATGACCCAGGAGAAAAAGAAGTTTACACACTCCAGAATTTCGCTGCAGCTGCGGAAGTTATCTGACAGATCGATACGACGCCCGGGCTCTCCGCGAGTGTCCTGGTAGGTCCGGTGTTTGTCCAGAAACAGGGAGGGGTCGGCCAGGCGGAAGCGGTAAATACTTTGTTTAACATCTCCCACCAGGAAGAGGTTATCTGCTCGTTTAACACGATTAATAATGGCCTCCTGAACCGGGTTGCTATCCTGATATTCATCAACAAAGATATAAAGATATTTGTTACGGTATTCGCGGGCCACCGCCTCCTCCTCCAGAATATCCAGGGCCAGATGTTCCAGATCATTGAAGTCCAGCAAACCCTGATCCTGTTTTTTCTGGCGATACTCGCGGTGAAATTCTCGCACCAATCCGGCCAGGTATTCCAGTACCGGATGTAGTTCCTGCAGGTCTTCCAGGAGTTCTTGCGGCGCCTTTTTCAGGTAATCGGAGCCAATACTCTGTACCAGTTGTTTCCCCTCTTCACGCAAGTCTTTCACTTTATCTTTGAGGGATTCGTCAACCGACTTTCCCGCCCGCTTCAGCCGGGGGTGCTGTACCTGCTGCACTTGCTGGCAGAACGGTTCCAAACCTTCTTGCAGCGCTGCCTGCAATTGGTCAACGATGGCCAGGTCTTCCTGCAAAGCCTCCCGGTATTCGACCGGTCCCCCACTCAAGCCGCACAGCTCCAGGGCTTCCTGAAAAACCTCCCGCGCGGAATTAAGCTGCTGGGAGGAACGATCAAGGATAAAATTTATCCAAGGAGTTTCGGCAAAACTATGCGAATCCAGATCGAAGGCTTGCACCTTTTCCCGCAGCCAATGAAAAGGCATGGGGTTGCTGAGGATAAAACTGTAGATGCGCAACAGGAGGTCTACCAGAGGGCTATCATTACGGTTGGAAGCAAACATCTCCACCAGACGAGTGAAGGTGGGGTCGGCTTGCTCATATTCTTTTTCCAGCAATTCTTCAATGACTTCCTGCTGAATCAAGAGTGTCTGGGATTCGTCGCCGATACGGAAATTAGGGTCAACCCCGACGAGGTGAAAGTGGCGTCGCACTACCTCTGTACAGAAGGAATGCAGGGTACTGATGGAAGCTCTGCCCAGCAGCTGCATCTGTTTAAGCAGGTGCTCCTCCAAACCGGAACGTGTTTCCAGTTCAGCTGCAATACGCCGGCTGATACGCTCTTTCATCTCGGCGGCGGCAGCATTGGTAAAGGTCACCACCAGCAGGCGGTCCAGGTCAACCCCTTCCTCGACAACCAAACGGGTGATTCGCTCCACCAGTACGGCAGTTTTTCCAGAGCCGGCTGCGGCCGAGACCAGCAGGTTGCACCCGCGCTCTTCAATAGCTTCCCTCTGTGATTCAGTCCAGTTCATTCCCTCACCTCCCCTGCCGCTCCAGTAATGGCCTGAATTACCTCTTCATCTTTGAGGTGACGAATTTCCCGATAACGGTTGTCCGGGAAAACCTGGTCAAACTGGCAGATTTCCCGGTAACGACAGTACTGACAGGCGGTCATTTTATCTGCTTTAACCGGTGCAATGCGGCTGGACCCGGCCAATATTTCCGTGGCAATTTTGCGCAGCAAGGCATCTACATGCTCAATGAGGGCTTGGAATTCCTCCTCGCTCAGTACTGAGGAGGTCCGGGAAAAATCCCCCTGTTTGGTCACGCCCAGGGGCAATATCTCTGAACTGCCCTCTATATGGCTATCCATGGCTGATACCACCCGCATATCCTTTAGAGCCAGGCCTTTCATGCGAAACTCCTTGAACAACCGGCTTTCCACTTCCTCTACTACCCTTTCGTCACAACTAATCATGGGGTCGTCGATTCTAAAGTAGAAAGCGCCGCCTGGTTTCCAGGGGTTTTGGTTCGGATCCGTCCCGGCCAGGACCGCCTTCATGTAGATTAAGAGCTGCAAGGCCAGGCCATGATATACATCGGAGAGCGAGAAGGGCTGCACCCCTGATTTGTAGTCCATCACCTTTACATAAGTCTGGCCAGATTCCTCCAGCAGGTCAATGCGGTCAATTCTCCCTTCCAAGTACATGACCTGCCCGTTTGCCAACTCCACCACCAGCGGAGGCAGATCACCCCCCCCTCCAAAGCTGACTTCATGCCCGTGGGGCTTAAAGTCTCCCCTGGTCAGGTGCTGGGTAAGCGTCCACACCGATCTGCGGCTCACCCGCTTGAGCCGGTTGACCAGATAGCGATAGCGGAAGGTGCTGGCAAAAACCCCTCCGCCGGAAGATGGCACCAGTTCGTCCATTACTTCGTCAACCAATTGGGTGCAGGTCTGGCGATCCAGGTCCGGCCAGGACATGCCCCGTTTCTCCAGCTGGCCGGCAAAGGCCAGCAGAACGTTATGAAAGAGTTCGCCGATATCGGGCGCCTCTACCGCAAAGACCTTTCTTTCCCGAGGTCCCAGTCCGTAACGGACCAAATGGGCAAACGGGCAAAGGACAAATTGCTGCAGCCTGGACACGCTGGCTTTGAAAGGAGT
>Ga0116193_1001169_pt1 | contig 22544 bp, 23 predicted proteins | sample AD_UKC115_MetaG_FD_89892 | JGI IMG/M metagenome (GOLD analysis project Ga0116193, IMG submission 89892) | Active sludge microbial communities of municipal wastewater-treating anaerobic digesters from Hong Kong - AD_UKC115_MetaG | ecosystem: Engineered > Bioreactor > Anaerobic > Digestate... | reverse complement strand
TCGGCTTCCCGACCGCGGACGAAGCCGAGACCGCCGGTGGCCCAATGGTCAAGGGCGGCGGCTGGATCGGTGAGTTCCAGAACGGTTCCATCACCTGGCTCAACGACGGCACCGGAACGTTCAGCGGGACCGTGACCCCGAAGTAGCAGCGTAGGACGGGCCGTCGGGCAACAGATGCCGACGGACCAGTTTGCCCCACCGGCGGTGGCGGTACCGGAAGATGCCTTTCGCGACCGCCACCGCGATCGGGGTGGCCATACCCGCGTCGATGTCGATGGTGTCGGTGTAGCGGCAGGACCAATCGCCGAGCGGTTCGACGTGCAGGGTGTGGTTCCAGGTCCGCAATACCCCGCCGTGCTCGTGCGTGCGGACCGTCCGGGTCGACGGATCCACCTCCAGCACCTCGATGGTGTGCCGGTAGGCCGGAATGACGTGGAACGCCCAGAGTCGCGCGGTGCCGGCCTCGCCGGCGCGGAACTCCTCGACACGGCCCTCCAGTACGGGCGCCCCGAACAGGCCCCGGCACAGGTAGAGGAACGTGGCCGGCGATTTCATGGCGGTCCACACGCGCTCGGCGCCGGTCGGTAACGTCGTGGTCAGTTCGACGGTCTGCATGCGGTCAATTCTCGCGAGCGGTCCGGCTGGTGACTACTCGCGTTGGGACCGGAGGCAGAACATGGCGCCCCCAGACCGGTTTCGGTCCCGAAAGCAGCCCAAACAGCGTCGTTCCGAGGAGACCAGGCGTCAGATTCTCGACGCCGCTGCTCGCGTTTTCGAGGCGTACGGCTATGCCTCCGGCACCACCAACCGCATCGCCGAGGCCGCCGAGCTGTCCGTCGGCTCGCTGTACCAGTACTTCCCGAACAAGGACGCCATCCTGCGCGCTCTCATGCAGGAGCATCTCGAGGCCGGTGCGCGGCATCTGATGCAGCAACTGGCCGGCGGTCTGCCCGACGACCTCGAGGCCGCGCTGCGCGTCGTGGTGCGCGCGACCATCGACAACCACCGGGCCCAACCGCGGTTGCACCGGGTGCTGTTCGAGGAGGCGCCCCGGGCCCCGGACTTCCTGGCCCAGCTGCACGAGTCGGAGTCGGCGCTGGTGGAGGCGGCCGCCGGCCTGCTCGACGGTTTGCCCGGGGCCCGGATGGCCGATCCGAAGCTGGCGGCCCGGATGGTGGTCACCACCATCGAGTCCGTGGTGCACCGGCTGATCACCTCACCCGATCCGGTGGACCCCGCCCTGGTGGAGGATGAACTGGTCGCGATGCTCACCGCCTACCTGCAATGACTCCGATGAGATTGCTCCGCGGCACGGGTCTGCACGAGTATGGAATCCGTGGACCTGCCGGTGTTGCCGCCGATCGACCCCATGCTCGCCAAGGCGGCCGCGCGGGTGCCCGATGATCCGGACATCTGGTCGTATGAGCCGAAGTGGGACGGCTTCCGCGCCTTGGTGTTCCGCGACGACGACGAGGTCGTGCTGCTGTCCCGCAACGGCCGCGAGCTCGGCCGGTACTTCCCGGAGTTGATCGAGGCCCTGCGCGGCGAACTGGCGCCGCGCTGCGTGCTGGACGGCGAGATCGTGGTGCCCCGCGAGGTCGACGGCCGCATCCGGCTGGATTGGGACTCGTTGTCACAGCGCATCCACCCCGCGGCCAGCCGTGTCCGCACGCTCGCCGAGCAGACCCCGGCGCACTTCATCGGTTTCGACGCACTGGCGGCGGGGGACACCTCCCTGATGGGCGAACCGTTCCGGCGCCGTCGTGTCGCACTGACCGAGTTGGTCCGACCGCAGCAGTGGTGTCATGTCACGCGCACCACCGAGGATCCGGCCGTGGGAGCGCAGTGGCTGCAGACGTTCGAGGGGGCGGGCCTGGACGGGGTGATCGCCAAACGTCTTGACGGGCCCTATGTTCCGGGCAAACGGGAGATGGTCAAGGTCAAGCACGCCCGCGACGCCGACTGTGTGGCCATCGGCTACCGGATCCACAAGAGTGGCCAGGGCGTCGGCTCGATCCTGCTCGGGCTGTACCGCGATGACGGCGAGCTGCAGATGGTCGGCGGCGCAGCGTCTTTCACCGCCAAGGCCCGGCTGGATCTGCTGGCCGAACTCGAACCGCTGCGCAAGGGCGACGAGGTGCTCGACGGTGAACCCAGCCGATGGAACTCCGCGGCCGACAAACGCTGGATCCCGATCCGGCCGGAGAAGGTGGCCGAGGTGGCCTACGACCAGATGGAGGGGAACGGCGGCTGGGTGCGGTTCCGGCACACCGTGCGGTTGGTGCGCTGGCGCCCCGACCGGGACCCGCGCAGCTGTACGTTCGACCAACTGGACGTTCCGGCGAACTACGACCTCTACGACGTCCTGGAGTCACGGTAATGCCCAGTCCCGCAACCGAGATCGACGTTGACGGCGTGCTGGTCCGGATCACCAACCCGGACAAGCCGTTCTATCCCGCGCTCGGCGCGAACGGCACCAAGGGCAAGCTGATCGACTACTACCGCGCGGTGGCCGGCGGCCCGATGCTGACCGCGCTGCGGGACCGGCCCACCCATCTGCAGCGGTTCCCCGACGGCATCGACGGCGAGGAGATCTACCAGAAGCGGATCCCGCAGAAGCACCCCGACTATCTCGAGACGTGCACGGTGACGTTCCCGTCCGGCCGCACCGCGGACGCGCTGAAGATCACCCACCCGGCCGCCATCGTCTGGGCCGCGCAGATGGGCACCGTCACCCTGCACCCGTGGCCGGTGCGCTGTCCCGACACCGAACATCCCGACGAGCTGCGGATCGACCTGGATCCTCAGCCCGGCACCGGATTCCGCGAGGCGCGCCGGGTGGCCGTCGAGGTGCTGGAACCTCTGCTGCGCGAATTGGGCCTGACCGGGTATCCGAAGACCTCCGGCGGCCGGGGTGTCCACGTCTATCTGCGCATCGCCACCGACTGGGACTTCATCGCGGTGCGCCGTGCCGGCATCGCCCTGGCACGCGAATTGGAAAGGCGTGCACCGGAACTGGTCACGACTTCGTGGTGGAAGGAAGAGCGCGGCGAGCGGATCTTCGTCGACTTCAACCAGAACGCCCGGGATCGGACGATGGCCTCGCCCTACTCGGCGCGCCGGACCGCGATCGCGACCGTGTCGATGCCCCTGTCCTGGGCCGAACTCGCCGAAGCAGATCCCGACGACTACACGATCCTGACCGTGCCGGCCGTCGTCGCCGGCCGCGACGATCCATGGGCCGGCATCGACAGCGCCGCGCAGTCGTTGCAGCCGCTGCTGGACATGGTGGCCGCCGACGAGGACAACGGACTCGGCGATCTGCCCTATCCGCCGAGCTATCCGAAGATGCCGGGCGAGCCGCCACGGGTACAGCCCAGCAAGAAAGTCGCTGCCAACTGGGACGCGGAGGGAAATCCGGTCGGCAATCGGAGCGAATGAACCGCTGGTCGGCGGCCCAGCCGCGGACGCGGCGACGAACTCCAGGCCCACGCGTTGACGAGCACCAGTCGATCGCAGACGCCGGGTGCTCGGCCCTCTCTTCCGTGTTGAATGGTTCGCCCGAGCGATACTTCCTGGGTGCTTGACCCCTCACCCTCCACATGAGTTGCGCCAGCCTGATCGCATATACATCACCTATGTGATGTATCGTCCCGCTTGTGCAGCAGACGTTGACGGGCGAGATCGGTGCGTGCCTGGACCAGGCGATGGAGCTGACGGCGCGCTACCTCAGCGACCGCGCCGACCTGAGCGCATCGGCCGCCTACGTCCTGCATCGCGTGCTGAGCGACGGTCCCACCCGGCTGACCACTCTCGCGGCAAAGGAAGGTGTCGGCCAACCGTCGATGACGCAGCTGATCCAGCGACTGGAACGTCAGGACCTGGTCACGCGACTGGCCGACCCGGAGGACGGCCGGGCCGCGCTGGTGGCCATCACGGATGCGGGGCGGGCCCTGCTCGCGCAGCGGACCGAGCTGCGTCGGGAACGTCTCGATCTACTGCTGGCCGATGTCCCGGCCGAGGATCGGCACGCGCTCTGGCTGGCCTGCCAGGTGGCCACCCCCATCCTGCAGCGCCTCGCCAGCATTGCCGCCGACGGGGACCGACATGGGAAATAGCCTGTCGCGCAGGGTGATCCGCTGGACGTGGATCCCGCTGGTGCTGATCGTCGTGCTCGCGGTGTCGGGCCTGGTGGTCAGCCGGCTGCATCGCAAGTTCGCGTCCGAGGATCTCAACGCCAACGCGGGAGCCGGTATCGAGATCGTCCAGTTCAATCCGAAAGTGTTGGTGTACGACGTGTTCGGGCCACCGGGAACCACCGCAAGGATCAGCTACTTGGACGCCGAGGCGAACCTGCACCACCTCGACGACGCGCCCCTGCCCTGGTCGACCACCATCTCCACGACGCTGCCGAGCGTCAGCGCCAACATCATGGTGCAGGGCGACAGCGGCCAGATCGGTTGCCGCGTGACGATCGACGGCACCGTTCGTGACGAGCGCACCGCCGACGGTCAGCAGGCCCAGACCTACTGCTTGGTGAAGTCCGCATGACCCTGACCGAGACAGCCCCGGTCCCGGCGCCCGGGGCGACCCCGAAGCGTCCGCTGCTGCCGCACGCGATCCGCATCCTGTCGGTACCGATCCTGTTGTTCTGGATCGGTTTCACCGTCCTGGTGAACTTGATTGCGCCACAACTGGAAGTGGTCGGCGAGATGCACGCCGCACCGATGGCGCCCGAGGACGCGCCGTCGATGATGGCGATGAAGCGCATGGGAGCCAACTTCGGAGAATTCGACTCCAACAGCACCGTCATGATCATCGTGGAGGGCCAGCAACCGCTCGGTGACGACGCCCACCGGTACTACGACCAGATCATCGCCAAGCTGCGCAACGACCCCGAGCACATCCAGCACATCCAGGACTTCTGGAGCAACCGGCTGACGGCCGCGGGTTCGCAGAGCCCGGATGGCAAGGCCGCGTACGTGATGCTGAACCTGGCCGGCGAACAGGGGCAGACGCTGGCCAACGAGTCGGTTGCGGCGGCACGCAAGGCGATCACGGACACCCCGGCGCCGCCGGGCGTACAGGCCTACGTCACCGGCCCGGCCGCGCTGACCCACGACACCCACGTGATCGGCAACGAGAGCCTGGGCAAGATCACGCTCTTCACCCTCGCCGCCATCGCGATCATGCTGCTCGTCGTCTACCGGTCTGTCTTCACCACCGTCGTCCAGCTCTTCCTGACGTTCCTCGCGCTGTTGTGTTCCCGTGGCGTGATCGCGGTACTGGCCACCCATGGGCTGTTCGGGCTGACGACCTTCGCGGGGAACATCCTGACGATGCTCGCCATTGCGGCGGCCACTGACTACGGGATCTTCCTGTTCGGCCGCTACAAGGAGGCGCGCGGCGCCGGCGAGGACCGAGAAGCCGCCTACTACACCACATTCCGGTCGGTGGCCCCCGTCATCGTCGGCTCGGGCCTGACCATCGCCGGGGCCACCTTCTGCCTGAGCTTCGCCCGGCTGCCGTACTTCACCACCATGGGTGCACCGGTGGCGATCGGGATGGTCGTGGTGGTGCTGATCTCGGTCACGCTCGGGCCTGCGGTGCTCTTCCTGGGTAGCAAGATCGGCCGCTACGAATCCAAGAAGGCGAGCCGGCCCAGGTTCTGGCGCCGGGTCGGAACGGCCGTCGTGCGTTGGCCCGCACCGATTTTCGTGACCAGCCTGGCGGTGGTGCTGCTCGGAATGCTCGGCCTGCCCGGCTTCACCACGGCCTACAACGACCGGTACTACCTGCCCGCCGACGCGCCCGTCAACGTCGGGTACGCGGCGGCCGACCGGCATTTCAGCCCCGCCCGGATGAACCCCGACATCCTCATGATCGAAGCCGGCCACGACATGCGGAACCCGGCCGACATGCTGGTGCTGGACAAGATCGCCCGCAACATCATGGGCACCGAGGGCATTGCGATGGTCCAGGACATCACCCGACCACTGGGAATTCCCATCCAGCACAGCTCGATTCCGTTCCAGACCAGCATGTCGGGCCAGACGAACAACCTGAACCTGCCGTTCCAGCGTCAGCAGCTGGCCGACCAGCTGAGGATGATCGACGCGACCAACGCCTCGATCGACATCATGGAGCAGCAGTACCAACTCTCGTTGCAGCAGAGCCAGCTCACCCAGGACTCGGCGGCCAAGTCGCGAGATCTGCTGGCCACCACCGAGAAGCTGCGCGATCACATCGCCGACTTCGACGATCAGTTCCGGCCGATGCGCAACTACTTCTACTGGGAACCGCACTGCTTCGACATCCCGATGTGTGCCGCGGCACGATCCCTGTTCGATTCCCTCGACGGCATTTCCGACGTGACCGACCAGACGGCGGCGGTCCAGGGCAACACCGATCAACTCGCGGCACTGGCGCCGAAGCTGACCGCGTTGCTCCCGCAGACCATCGCCACCATGAAAGCCAGCAGGGACATGTCGCTGGCGTCGTACAACTCGCAGAAGGCGCTGCTCGACCAGATGGAGTCGATGAACGACACCGCGATCGCCATGGGGCAGAGCTTCGACACGGCCAAGAACGGCGACCTGTTCTACCTGCCGCCCGAGGCGTTCGACAACCCGGACTTCAAGATCGGCCTCGAGCAGTTCCTGTCCCCCGACGGGAAGTCGGCCCGGTTCTTCATCACCCACGAGGGCGATCCGGCCACTCCCGAGGGCATCGCGCGGGTGGGCCCGGAACGAAAAGCTGCGCAGGACGCTTTGAAGATGTCGTCGCTGTCCGACGCGAAGGTCTTCCTGGGTGGAACCGCGGCCACCTACAAGGACATGCACGACGGTGCCCGCTACGACCTGATGATCGCGGTGGTCTCGGCGCTGACCCTGATCTTCATGATCATGCTGATCCTGACGCGCAGCGTGGTCGCCGCACTGGTGATCGTCGGCACGGCGGCCAGTTCGATCGCCGCGTCGTTCGGCCTGTCCGTGCTGATCTGGCAGGACCTGCTCGGCATCAATGTGCACTGGATCGTGCTGCTGATGTCGGTCATCATCCTGCTGGCGGTGGGTTCGGACTACAACCTCCTGCTGGTATCGCGATTCCAGGAGGAGATCCACGCGGGCCTCAAGACCGGGATCATCCGGTCCATGGCCGGCACGGGTGGGGTGGTGACGTCGGCGGGCCTGGTGTTCGCGGTCACGATGGCCGCGATGCTCGGCAGTGATCTGACCGTCGTCGCGCAGATGGGCTCGACCATCGCCATCGGCCTGCTCCTGGACACGCTGATCGTGCGCTCCCTGTTGATGCCGTCGATCGCGACGATGCTGGGCCGGTGGTTCTGGTGGCCCAAGGTGGTCCGGCCCCGCGGCGACAACCACCTGCAGCGCCGGGTCGAGGCCGCCACGCCGTAGCGTTCCGGCTCCCCCGGCGGGTGGTGTACACAGTTGGGTGTGAAGTTATCGGGGCTTCGGAAGCTGCTCGCCGCGTTGTGCATCGTGGCCATCGCGGTGACGGGTATCGGCGTGGCAATCTTCCTGTTCACGCGGATGGACACCTTGAAGTCCGCGCCGTCCGCGGCGCGCAGCACGCTCGCCGCGCCCGAACCGAAGATGCCGACGCCGCAGGAGTTCGAGGTGGGGGTGCAGGTCACCGCCACGCAGTGCACCGATCAGGGCGTCTGCACCTACACGTACTCGATCCAGCCCAACTACGTCGGCTTCCACCCGCTGCCCGAGCGTGATTTCGCGGTCTTCTACGACATCGAGGGCGGGACGGCGCCGCAGCCGGGCAACTTCACCGTCAGCAGCGGGCAGGCCAGGGTCTACAAGGACGTCACCGTCGAAGGTCCGCCGGGGGCGCAGCTGACGGCCAGGGTCACCGGGATCAGCCCGGTGGCGGGTCCCAAACCCCTGCCCGGTCCGGGCGCCAAGACCGAGGATGTGAGCCCGCAGCCGATCAGCTGACCGGGCCAACCACCAGCGTCACGGCCGCGTTGTGCGGCGCGCCCGCCCGGTCCAGCCAGTTCAGGTCGATGACGTTGCCCGGGTAGCGCTGGTCGAGTAGTCCGGTCAGCGCGTTGGCGGAGTCGATCGGGACACCGTCGATGACGGTGATGACGTCGCCGGGGCGCACGCCGGCCAGGCCGGCCGGCCCGCCCTGCAGTACCGAACGCACCCGCAGACCACCGGGTTCGGATGCGCCGGTGGCGGCGATCCCGATGCCGAGCATCGCCGACGGGCCGATGTGCACGGCCGGGCTGGCGGCGCCGCCGCGGATCTGGCTGGCGATGTCGAGCGCCCGGTTGATCGGGATGGCGAACCCCTCCCCGCCCGGCGTCGAGTCGCCGTCGATGGTGAAGTTCAGGGTCGCGGCCGCGTTCATGCCGACCACTTCGCCGGCACCGTTGACCAGCGCACCGCCCGAGTCCCCTGAGCGCAGGTTGGTCGACGACTGGATCAGCCCGCCCAGACTGTTCTTGGCGCCGGTCAGTTCGTCCTCGGCCGCGATCTCGCGGCTGAGGTTGGTGACCGCGCCGGTCTCATGGGTCATCGGGTTGCCCGAGCCGTTGGCGTTCCCGATCGTGAGCACCGGCTGGCCGATCGCCAGGGAGTTGGAGTCGCCGAGCGGTGCGACCGGCAGGCCCTGCGCGCCGCGCAGTTGCAGCAGCGCAATGTCGTTGGCGCGGTCGTAACCGAGGAGGTCGGCCTCGAAGGTCTGGCCGGTCCCCATGCTGACGGCCTTGATGTCGTTGGCCCCGGCCACCACATGGTGGTTGGTCAGGACCTGGCCGTCGGGTGTCAGCACGATGCCGGCGCCGTTGCCGACGACGCCCTGGAAGTCGACCAGGGTGGTGATCTGCACCAGGCCCGGTTCGACGCGGGCGGCCGCAGTGGACGGGTCCAGCGGCGCGGCCATCGCGGGTGCGAGGTGCGTCAGCGGCGCCGCCAGCAGCATCAGCAGCAGGGCATTGAACACACACAGCACGGCCCGGAGCCGGGCACGGCGGTGCCGGACTGGTTTGTCAGCCATACCTAGCCTCTCGGCGAACTGGGCATTTTCGTTACCGCCCATTCTGCCTGGAGGCCGGCCGGCCGGGATGCGCAGCTACCCGACGGGGCCGAATTGGGGGAACTGGTAGACCCCCTGCGGGAACATCGGAGTCGTGGCCGGCGGAGCCTCCACGGCGCCCTGCTGGGGCATCGAACCCGGTGGCGGTCCCGCCGGCAGTGGTGGCGTACCGGCGACGGCGCCCTGCTGTCCGCTGGATCCCTGCGCCACCGCCGGCGGCGCCACGCACCCGCCGTCATTGGTGATGACGCCGCCGGTGGTGATGCAGCATCCTTCGGGAGAGCGGGCGGTCTTCTTCATGCACGCGTCGTAGGCGCCGACATCCCATTCGCCGTCGGGTGCCCCGAGCGCAGCGGCGGGTTGGCCGAGCGCGCTGATACCGAACGTGACGGCGGCAATCCACAGGATCCGCCGGAGGTGTGAACTTCGCATTGGGCCCCCTGCCCTGAGGTGGGGCGGCTCGGCGCCGGTCGAACGATCGGAGGGGAGTCATCCCCGGTTATCTGATCGATTCAGCCTGCGCCCCGTTCGGTCACCCGGTCAAGGTCCGCTGGACCGGCACGACCCCGCGCGGCAGGATCAGCGGCAGGTCGTTGTAGGTGACGATGCCGGGAGCGGCGGCCACGACGGCCGGGATGGCATTGATCGGCGGCGTCGCGGTCATGATGTGGCCGAGCACCATGAACTCCTCGAGCGTGGTGGCCTCGAAGTCGGGCGGCGGCAGGAAGCCGACCTTCATCGTGACGGTTGGGCGGCCCGCAACCTCGATGACCCAGCCGTCCTGCTCGATCGGCCAGTCCGGCTCCAGGGTCTGACCCTTCTTCCACAGCACGGATATCTCGACCCGCACCTCACCACCGACGACACCCTGCCAGGTCGCATGTACGCCTGCGACGCAGCCCGCCGGAATGGTCCACGATCCCAGGTCGAGATCCTCGGTGGTCTGGGCGTACTCCGCGTCGCAGCGGACCTCGTCGAGTTCGATACCCAGCGCATCGGCGACCATCCGAACGGCCTCGCCGAACACGCCGGTGCCGTGCGCGGTCATCTCGGGCAGTGCGGGGTCGTCGATCGGCCGGCCGAATCCGACCGGCTTCTCGGTCTCGGGGGAGTCGTAGAAGGTGGTGTCGGCGGCTTCGTTGACGGTGATCCGGTCGACGCGGTCGCAGATCCCGGCGGCGACCACGGACAGCTGGTTCACATAGCCGGGGCTGATGCCCGAGCCGAACATCGTCGAGCCGCCCCGGGCGCAGGCATCGGCGATCTTGTCCCGGCCGGCGCCCTGGTTGTGGCCGGTGATGAAGGACGCGGTGGCGACGACGTTGACGCCGGCCTCCAGGATGCGCACCAATTCGTCGACGTCGATCCACATGGGGTTGTAGACCACGACGTCGGGTTTCAGCGCCAGCAGCGCGTCGACGTCGTTGGTGGCGGTGACGCCCAGCGGTGCGATGCCGGCCAGTTCGCCGACGTCGACGCCGGCCTTGTCCGGTGACCAGGCGTAGCAGCCGACCAGTTCGAGGGTGGGGTTGCGGGCGATGGCGGCGACGGAGCTCTTTCCGACGTTGCCGGTGGTCCACTGGACGACGCGATAGACACGGGGATCAGGAGTGTTGAGCACTCGCACAGCATAGGGATTTCAGCGCGGCAGGGCAGCGATTCGGCGAGCGGTGTGGTTCCGCGAGCAACGAGGCCCGGCGGCAATGGAACCTCCGACGTACCGGTCGGCTGACCGGGATCAGTCGCGCGGGAGTTTGGCGGGCCGCTTGTTACGCAGCCCACGGCGCGGCGCCTGCTCGACGAGCTCGAGTTCCTCGGGCGCAGCCGTGTCCTCGTCGGACTCGGTGTCCGGTTCCGGTCCGTCGGTCGCGTCGCCGGACACTTCGTCCGCCTCGTCATCGGCCTCGTCATCGGCGGTGACAACGGCCTCGGCCGGGTCCACCCGCTTCGTCTTCTTGGCCTTCAGCGGCTTCGGCGGCGCCGGCGGTCGCTCGGCGGCGAAGGCCACATAGAACGAGATGGCCGCGAGCACCGCGATGGCGGCGGCCGCTCCGTAGCTGCCGAACAACCACGAACCGGCCCTGTCCAGGCTCAGCCAGATCTCGGAGATGGCCGTCCCGACAACCAGCACGCCGGCGAGAACATGGCCGACGATCGACCAGATGCGCAGGCTCAACGCCAGCTGCGGGGTGCCGAACTCCGGTCGCCGGGTGTGCCGCAGCGTGAAGAACACCGGGAGCGCGGTCAGTGCGAGCACCACGCCGGTGACGATCCGCAGCGCGGTGCCCTGGGCGTGGGAGATGTGCGAACCGGACAGCTCCCACCAGCGGGGCAGGACGAACAGGAAATAGAGTCCGGCCGCCACGACGAACGACACCGCGTGCCAGCTGACCGCAACGCTGCGCCGCATTTCGCTTCCCTCTGACTACTCGTGACTCCGGGGTGCCCGCCGCGAATGTCGAATGTATCGACGTCGTCGGCTGGCACCCCGGACCAGTGCGGAGGATGCGGGATTTGAACCCGCGAGGGCTGTTAACCCAACCCGCGTTCCAGGCGAGCGCCATAGGCCACTAGGCGAATCCTCCGTCGGTCATGTTAGCCGAGTCGCCTGCGAGACCAGAATCACCGGCGCACGGAGCGAGATCCGGGACGGGCTAGACTCGCCGGTGGACCCCGCGCGGCGTCCATCCTGTGAACTCCCCCAGGGCCGGAAGGCAGCAAGGGTCAACGGGCTCTAGCGGGTGCGCGGGGTCCCCTGAATTTCTCCGTTCCCGTACCGGACCGCTGGCTCGGAAAGGCCTCAAGGTGTCGTTCAGTTCCCTCGGCCGCGCCGAACTCCAGGCCGAGCACGACCAGCAGTCCCGCAACTACGCCGAACTGCAGGCCAAGAAGCTCGCGCTGGACCTCACCCGCGGCAAGCCGGCACCGGAACAGCTCGATCTGTCCAACGCCCTGCTGCGGCTGCCCGGTGACGACTACCGCGATTCCGAGGGCACCGACACCCGCAACTACGGCGGCGTGCACGGGCTGCCCGAACTCCGCGAGATCTTCGGTGAGCTGCTCGGGATTCCGGTGCAGAACCTGATCGCCGGCAACAACGCGAGCCTCGAGATGATGCACGACGCCGTCGTGTTCTCCATGCTGCACGGCGCGGTCGACTCGCCGCGGCCGTGGGTGGACGAAGCCCGTGGGGGAACCGGCGTCAAGTTCCTGTGCCCGTCCCCGGGCTACGACCGACACTTCGCCATCACCGAGACCATGGGCATCGAGATGGTCACCGTGCCGCTGCGCGAGGACGGCCCCGACGTCGACCTCGTCGAGGAGCTCGTGGCCGCGGACCCCGCCATCAAGGGCATGTGGTGCGTCCCGGTGTACTCCAACCCGACCGGCGCCACCTACTCCTGGGAGAACACCCGCCGTCTCGTCCAGATGCAAACGGCTGCACCGGATTTCCGCCTCTTCTGGGACAACGCGTACGCCGTGCACACCCTGACGCACGACTTCCCGCGCCAGGTGGACGTGCTGGGCCTGGCGGCCGCTGCGGGAAACCCGAACCGGCCCTATGTGTTCGCGTCCACCTCGAAGATCACCTTCGCGGGCGCCGGCGTCAGCTTCTTCGGCGGTTCGCTGGGCAACATCGCCTGGTACCTGCAGTACGCGGGGAAGAAAACGATCGGGCCGGACAAGGTCAACCAGTTGCGGCACCTGCGCTTCTTCGGCGACGCCGACGGGGTGCGTCTGCAGATGCACCGCCACCAGCAGTTGATCGCGCCGAAGTTCGCTGCCGTCGCCGAGATCCTCGACGCCCGCCTGACCGACTCGAAGGTGGCGTCCTGGACCGACCCGCAGGGCGGCTATTTCATCAGCCTCGACGTGCTTCCCGGTACGGCCAAGCGGACGGTTGCCCTGGCCAAGGATGCGGGCATCGCCGTCACGGAGGCCGGTGCGTCGTTCCCCTACCGGAAAGACCCGGAGGACAAGAACATTCGCATCGCCCCCACCTTCCCGTCGATGCCCGATCTGCGCGCGGCCATCGACGGGCTGGCTACCTGCACCCTGCTGGCCGCGACCGAGGCGCTGCTGGCACTCGATCACGGCTGACGGCCCCGCACCGGTGTCATGCCCTGCCGGTAGCCTGCATCCGTGGCTCTCTACCGCAAGTACCGGCCGGCAACCTTCGCAGAGGTGGTGGGGCAGGAGCACGTCACCGCGCCGCTGTGCACCGCCCTGCAGGCCGGCCGCGTCAACCACGCCTACCTGTTCTCGGGTCCGCGCGGTTGCGGTAAGACCTCATCGGCGCGCATCCTGGCCCGCTCGCTCAACTGCGCGCAGGGCCCGACGTCCACGCCCTGCGGGGTGTGCGAGTCGTGCGTCGCGCTGGCGCCCAACGGGCCGGGCAGTGTGGACGTCACCGAATTGGACGCGGCCAGCCACGGCGGTGTCGACGACACTCGCGAACTGCGCGACCGGGCCTTCTACGCCCCGGCCAGCTCCCGCTATCGCATCTTCATCATCGACGAAGCGCACATGGTCACCACCGCGGGCTTCAACGCGCTGCTCAAGATCGTCGAGGAGCCGCCGGAGCACCTGATCTTCGTGTTCGCCACCACCGAGCCGGAGAAGGTGCTGCCCACCATCCGCTCGCGCACCCACCACTACCCGTTCCGGCTGCTGGCGCCGCGCACCATGCGGGCGCTGATCGGCAGCGTGTGCTCCTCGGAGAACGTCGAGGTGGACGACGCGGTCTACCCGCTGGTGATCCGGGCCGGCGGTGGCTCGCCGCGTGACACGCTCTCGGTGCTCGACCAACTGCTCGCCGGAGCCGAAGGAAACCACGTCTCGTACCAGCGGGCGCTGGCACTGCTGGGCGCCACCGACGTGGCGCTCATCGACGACGCCGTCGAGGCGCTGGCCGCCGGGGATGCCGCGGCGTTGTTCGGTGCGGTGGAGTCGGTGATCGACGCCGGCCACGACCCACGGCGCTTCGCCACCGATCTGTTGGAGCGCTTCCGCGATCTCATTGTGCTGCAAGCGGTTCCGGACGCGGCGGCCCGCGGGGTGGTGGAGGCGCCGGAGGACGAACTGGACAAGATGCGCTCGCAGGCCGAGCGCATCGGCACCGCGACACTCACCCGGTTCGCGGAGGTGGTGCACGCCGGGCTGGGCGAGATGCGCGGCGCGACGGCCCCTCGGCTGCTGCTCGAAGTGGTGTGTGCCCGGCTGCTGCTGCCCTCGGCCAGTGACACCGAATCCGCGCTGCTGCAGCGCGTAGAGCGCATCGAGACACGGCTGGATATGTCGATCCCCGCGGGCGAGGCCGCGGCCGGTGCGGTGCCGCGCGCCCCCAAGCAGTTCGTCCGCAAGACCCAGCAACCCGCGCCGCCGGCCGCCCCGGCCCCCGAGGCCACCCCGGTCCCGGAGGCAACCCTGACGCAGGCACCCCCCCGCAGCGAACCCCCGGTGGCGCAGCCGCCCGCACCGGAGCCCCCGCCCAGCGAGCCGCCCGCCGTGAAGGTGCCACCGCCCCCACCGCCGCCGGCACCCGAGCCCGAGCCCACCCCCGAGCCTGAAACCGCGCCGCCGGCCCCGGCCCCGGGAGCTCCCGATGCCGCGGCGGTGCGCAGCATGTGGACCACGGTGCGCGAGAAGGTCCGTCAGCGGAGCCGCACCACCGAGGTGATGCTCTCCGGGGCCACCGTGCGCGCGGTCGAGGACAACACCCTGGTGCTGATGCACGAGTCCGCGCCGCTGGCGAAACGCCTTGCCGAACAACGCAACTCGGATGTCATCCGCGAGGCCCTGAAGGATGCGCTCGGTGTCGACTGGCGGCTGCGCTGCGAGGTCGGGGTGGCATCGGAACTGCCCGGCGACTCCCCCGCGCTCGCACCATCGGCATCGGGCCCGGCGCACCGCAGCGCCGAGGTCCAGGCCGAGGAGGAGATGCTCGCCGAAGCCGCCGAGGCCGACAGTTCGGACGCGCCGCGGCGCGATCCCGAGGAAGTCGCTCTCGAACTGCTGCAGAGCGAGTTGGGCGCGCGCAAGATCGAGGGCTGACACCACCGGGGTAGTGGGTTACACCGTTATTCGTCGTCGCTCGACGGGAACACCTGCCGCACATGAACGTGTCGAGTGCCGTTGCCGCCGCTGCTCCGAACGGCGTGGGCGGCCTCGGTCGCCACGAGGAGCAGTTGGTCGACCACTTCCTGGGGACTGCAGGAGAGCGCGGGGTCCAGTGCGGTGGTGGCGCAACCGATGCTGGCAGTCAGCGCACGGGCCTCGTCGTTGACCCTGGCCCTGAGCCGTTCGGTCAACGGGCTCGGGTCGACGGTGGTGAACACATCAGCCACCAGGAACTCGGTGTCCCCGCAATGGGCCAGTACGGTGTCGCGGCGGGCCGTCTCCCGCAACCGCCGGGCAATGGCCACCCGCATCGCGCGGCCGTCCCCGGCGCCGCTGAGCTGCGCGGCCACTGCAAAGCTGTCCAGACTGATGACGATGATCGTCAGATAGCGGTCCCCGCTGCGGGCCCGCGTTCCCAGCATCTGCGCGACGCCGTCGTTGAAGGAGTCGCGAGTGAGCAACCCGGTGACGGGCTCGATGGTTCCGATGAAGTGGTCCGTGTCGATCAAGCCGATCAGCGTGCGGGTGATGATCGCGGCGAACGCGGTGACGAGCAGCAGGAGTATCCCGGACGCGATGGCGACATTCAGATCGTCCGGTCGGGAATGTGCCCAGCGCACATGGGCTGCCGTGATGACGACCGCCGCGATGCCGGCGCAGGCGATCAGGGTGCGCAGCGAGAAGAAGACCGCCGCGAACGTCGAGAGCACGACGAAGCCCGCCGTGGAGATCGCGGCGGCCACCGGATTGGGCCAGCACGACGCAAGGAATGCAACGAGTGTGATGCCGGCGCCCAGACACACACCCGCCGCGCGACTGGTCGGCCAGCGTCCACGGACCCACAGCAGGGCCAGGGCGAGGCAGCTGCCGGTGAATGTCAGTGCCATGGCCCAGATCTCCCAGCGCGCCGCACCGATCCCGAGCGCCAGGATCGTCGGCGGCAGCCCACCGAGGATGATCCACCCGGCGACCGTTCGGCAGGTCGTGACCCGCGCGCCGCGCGCGTCCAGCCGGGCCGTGATCCAGTGGTAGTGATCGGGGTGGCGCGGCTCGTACCAGTACGGAGTGCTCAAACCGTCCACCACGGCCGCAGCGGCAACCCCCCGTCGTCGCCGGCGGCGCCGTGCTTGACCGCCAGAACCTGGTGCAGCTGAACGACATCGGTCTCGAAGCCCAGCCGCGACCCGGCCATGTACAGTCCCCAGATCTTGGCCGTGGGCAGGCCCACCTCGGCGACGGCCTGGTCCCAGTGTGCCACCAGATTGGCGCACCAGTCGCGCAGCGTCAGGGCGTAGTGCCGCCGCAGGTTCTCCTCGTGGAGGACTTCGAGCCCGGCGTCCTGGACCTCGGCGATGATCCGGCCGGAGCCGGTGAGCTCCCCGTCGGGGAACACGTAGCGATCTATGAAAGCTCCAGCATCCGGCGTCCTCTTGTTGGACGGGCGGGTGATGCAGTGGTTGAGAAGCAGTGCGCCGGTGCGCATCCGGGACTTCAGGAAGCCGAAATAGGCGGGGTAGTTGGCCACGCCGATGTGTTCGGTCAGCCCGATCGAGGACACGGCGTCGAACCCGGACTCGGCGACGTCGCGGTAGTCGCCGTGGCGGACCTCGGCCAGGCCGTCGAGCCCCTCATCGACGATCTGGCGTTGCGCCCAGCCGGCCTGTTCGGCCGACAGTGTCACCCCGATCGCCCGCACACCGTGGCGTGCGGCGTAGCGCACCATCCCGCCCCAGCCGCAGCCCACGTCGAGCAGGCGGTCGCCCGCCTTCAGCCGCAGCTTCTCGAACACCAGCCGGTACTTGTTGTCCTGGGCCTCCTCGAGGGTGGCGTCCGCACTCGGATAGCACGCGCAGGTATACGTCATCGACGGCCCGAGCACCCATTCGTAGAAGGTGTTGGATACGTCGTAGTGGTGGTGGATGGCCTCGGCGTCACGAGTCCGGCTGTGGCGGAAGCCTTCTGCGATGCGACGCCACCGCGGCAGTGCCTCCTGCGGCGGCGGGGCGATGGGCCTGAGGTGCTCTACGCCGATCGACCGGACGATGTGGGCGAGCATCCGCGCGGGCGGTCGCTTGAACTCCAGATCGTCGGCCATCGCGCGCAGCAGCGGATACGGGTCCCCGGGATGCACACCCTGCATCTCCAGATCCCCGGACACGTAGGCGCGCACCATGCCCAGGTCGCCGGGCGCGGTGGCCAGGTAGGTGGTGCCGCGGGGGGTACGCAGGTCCAGGCCGAGTTCGGCGTCGTCAGGACCGGTGGAACTGCCGTCGTAGGCGGTGAACTTCAGCGGCAATTGGTTGCCGTCGGTGAACACCTCCAGGATTTCGGCGAGGGACAGCTTGCCGGGTTTGAGATCCGGGTGGTCGTCGAACGTGGTCATCGTCGTTGCACCGCCTTCGAATACAGGTCGAGGAACCGGGTTTCGGGGTCGAAGGTCTTCTTGGCTGCGTCGTAGGCCGGCCCGCCGTACAGCGCGTCGAACTCCTCGCGGGAATAGAACGCGTCCGAGTACAGCGACTTGTGCCCGTCGAGTTCGGAGACCTTCGCCTCGATCATGCGATTGGTGTACCCAGGTTCTGGCCCGACCGGCACCGAGGACCAGAAGCCGACGTTGACGTAGGTGTGCCCGGGTCGGATCGGGTAGAGCGGCCAACCGGACGGATCGCGAAGACGCAAGGGGCACAACCAGATCGGTGTGATGGGCACGGTTCCGAGGAACCAGTCGAGGAACTCGGCACATCGCTCGAGGGGTACCTCGATGTCCTGCACGACGCGCTCGCGCGGCGGACGGCCCCGACCGGTCTCGATCCGGTCGGCGATGTTGAACCGCTGGTCGTAGCCGATGAGCTTCCAGTAGAAGCTGCTGCGCCGCAGGCGCCGCGGCCACAGTCGGCGCACCACGGGACGCTGTGCGCCGAACGCCCGCGAGCACCAGAACCAGTCGGTGTCCCACCGCCACAGGTAGTCATGGATGGTCAACCGGTCGCTCTTGGCGGTGCCGTCATGCTGGATCGAGCGGTAGTAGATGTCGCGGCCGGTGTAGTCGCTGACGGGGCCGGGGGTGTCCGTCTTCACGCCCAGGCACAGGTAGGACTCGTCGGCGCTGAATACGACGCCGTCGAGGTAATCCACCCGGTGGCCTGGAATATCCGGGTACCCGCCGGTCTCGATGATGCGGTCCATGGCCGCGAGTAGTTCGTGGATGGCGCCGAACCGCAGATGGGTGAGCGCGACGAAGGGCGCCACCGGCTCCAGCTCGATCTTGAGGCGTACCGAATAGCCAAGTGTCCCATAGGAATTCGGGAAGGTCCGGTACAGCTCGGAGTTGACCGTCGGGGAGGCCGTCAACACCTCGCCGGTGCCGGTGAGGATGTCCATCTCCAACACCGATTCGTGGGGCAGGCCGTTGCGGAAGGAGGTCGACTCGATACCCAGCCCGGTGACGGCGCCGCCCAGCGTGATGGTCTTGAGCTGCGGAACCACCAATGGTGCCAGCCCGTGCGGCAGCGTGGCCGCCACCAGGTCCTCGTAGGTGCACATCCCGGCGACGTCCGCGGTGCGCGCTTCGGCGTCGACCGCGATCACACCGGTGAGCCCGGAGGTGTCCAGGCCGGGTGCGTCGCGTTCGGACCGGGTGCGGAACAGGTTCGAGGTCGGTTTCGCCAGCCGCACCGTTGCCCCGGGGCCGATCGCGCGATAACTGGCCAGCAAGCGCTGCACGCCCGCGCGGTGAGCCCGGGCCGTCGAGGTTGCGTCAGTCTCTCGAACGGACACCCCTCTAAACTAGTCGGCGGGTCCTGCGCGTGCGACCGCACGACGCAGCCGAATCACACATCTTGCGACCGAGGAGTACTGCGAATCATGGGACAGGTCAGTGCGGCCAGCACAGTTCTGATCAACGCCGCACCGGATGCGGTGCTCGCGGCGGTGTCCGACTACCAGACGGTGCGGCCCAAGATCCTGCCGAGCCAGTACAGCGACTACCAGGTGCTGCAGGGCGGCACGGGCGCGGGCACCGTGGCCCGGTGGAAGCTGCAGGCCACCAAGTCACGCGTGCGCGACGTGCAGGCGGGCGTCGACGTGGCGGGCAAGACCGTCATCGAGAAGGACGCCAACTCCTCGATGGTCACCAATTGGACCGTCGCCCCCGCGGGTACCGGGTCGACGGTCACCGTCAGAACCAGCTGGACCGGCGGCAGTGGGGTGAAGGGCTTCTTCGAGAAGACGTTCGCGCCGCTCGGCCTGCGGAAGATCCAGGCGGAGACGCTGGAGAACCTGAAGCGCGAGGTCGAGAAGAGCTAGGCCGTCCGGGCGGGCTGCGTCGCCAGGAACGCCACGATGCCCTTCACCACGGCGTCGGCGTACTTCTGCTGGCCCTCCGGCGTCTTCATCAGCGCCGAATCGGCCGGGTTCTTCATGTTGCCGCACTCGACCAGGACCGACGGATACTGCGCCAGGTTGAGGCCCGCGATATCCGAACGCGCGTCCAGCCCGTTGGTGCCGATGTAGTTGGCGGCTGGAACGCCGGCCGCCACCAATTGGTCGCGCATGGTCTGCGCGAACCGGACCGACGGCCCCGCTTGCACCTGATTCAGCGGCGGGCTCGAATACAACACGTGGAACCCGCGTCCGGTGGCCGGCCCGCCGTCGCCGTGGATGGACACGATCGCGTTGGGCTGCAGTGCGTTGGCCATCTGGGCACGAGCGTCCACGCACGGGCCCGGGCCGGCGTCGTCGCCGCGGGACATCGCGGTGCGCACGCCATACTGCGCGAGCAACTGCCGGATCTTCAGCGTCGTGTCCCACGTGAACGTGTGCTCGGGGTAGCCGTCGTCGGTCGACGTGCCGCTGGCCTGACAGTCCTTGGTGCCGCCGCGGCCGGTGGGCACCTGCCGGCCCATATCGGCCATCGCGGCCTGGTGACCCGGATCGAGGAACACGATCATGCCGGCGATGTTCGCGGGTGCGGCGTGCGCCGGGGCGACCTGGACGGCCGCGGCGACGAACATCGCGGCGGCGACCGGGGCCCCAACACGCAGGCGGACGGGAAGGCTCACGTGCGCCACCGTAGCCCGGTCGCGGTTAGGCTTGGAAGTCCGCAACCGCCGGATCGCTGATGCGCAACCAAGTCGAGACCAACATGCAAGGGGACCGTCATGCAACCCGATAACCAGATCGACATGTCGGCGTTGCTCGCCCAGGCGCAGCAGGTTCAGCAGAAATTGATGCAGGCGCAGCAGGAATTGTCGCGCGCCGAGGTGCACGGGGAGGCCGGCGGCGGCCTGGTCCGGGTCACCATGCACGGCAGCGGCGGCGTCACCGCGGTGCACATCGACCCCAAGGTCATCGACCCGTCGGATCCCGAGACCCTGCAGGACCTGATCGTGGGCGCGCTGTCCGACGCGGCCGCCAAGGCCGCAGAGCTGGCCCAGAACACGCTCGGCCCGCTGGCCGGCGGTATGGGCAACTCGCTGGGCATCTAGGTGTTCGAAGGCCCCGTACAGGATCTGATCGACGAGCTCGGGAAACTGCCCGGGATCGGTCCCAAGAGCGCGCAGCGCATCGCGTTCCACCTGTTGTCGGTGGAGCCGCCCGACATCGACCGGCTCACGGCGGTGCTCGGCCGGGTGCGCGACGGCGTCACCTTCTGTGAGGTGTGCGGCAACGTGTCCGACGCACAGCGCTGCCGCATCTGCGGCGACGCCCGGCGCGACGGGTCGGTGGTGTGCGTGGTCGAGGAGCCCAAGGACGTCCAAGCGGTGGAACGGACCCGGGAGTTCCGCGGTCGCTACCACGTCCTGGGCGGGGCGCTGGATCCACTATCGGGAGTGGGACCCGAACAGCTGCGTATCAGGGAACTCCTGAACCGGATCGGCGAGCGCGTCGACGGCGTCGACATCACCGAGATCATCATCGCCACCGATCCCAACACCGAGGGGGAGGCCACCGCGACGTACCTGGTGCGGATGCTGCGCGACATCCCGGGCCTGACGGTGACGCGGATCGCGTCCGGGCTGCCGATGGGCGGCGACCTCGAATTCGCCGACGAACTCACCCTGGGGCGTGCCCTGGTGGGCCGCCGCGCAATGGCCTGAACCGGTGGATACCGAACCGGTCTAGAACGCTCCGGCGGATTGGCCACCCTGGCTGTAGCCGGGGAAATCGTCCTGGGACTCGTCGCCGGTGCCACCGGCGTGCTCGCCGCCCAGGGTGTAACCGGGCGAGTTGTTCTGCGACTCCATGCCGGTGCCGCCGGCGTGGCCGCCGCCCTCCCAGTAGCCCGGGTAGGTCGACTCCATCGGGTCCGGGGAGTCCGGGTAGATCATGCTGTCACCGGACCCCTTGCCGTCGACGTCGTCGGCGTGGGCGACCGGCAGCAGGATGAGTGCGAATGCGGCGCACGCCGCGGCCAGCGGGGGAAGCGTTGTGATCACTCGCATCTCGCGAATATAGCGGCGACGCCCGCAACGTGCGGGGGTTCAGACCCGTCGTGGCGCGGCCAGTCGTTCGCGGCGCAACCGGTCGACCTCCTCGAGGTTCAGCGGTTCCAGCGGACCCACCACCCTGCTCAACAGATGGTCGGCCAGTTCCGGGTTGCGCGCCAGGCAGCAGCCGTGCAGATAGGTCGCCACCACGCTGCCCTGTACCGCGCCGTCGATGCCGTCGCCCAGACGGTTGCCGGCGCCCTTGGTGACCGCGGCCAGCGGTCGCGCCTGCGGGCCGAGAACCGTTCCGCCGCGGTGGTTCTCGAATCCGGTCAGCGGCTGGGTGAGCCCCTCGATCAGCGGGTTGGCGGCCACCTCGCCGATGGTCCGCGACTCCTGTGGGGAGGTGGTCACGTCGAGCAGTCCGACCCCGTCCACCCGTTCGCCCGCCGAGGTCTCGTACCAGTGCCCGAGGACCTGGATGGCCGCGCAGATCGCCAGCACCGGAGCACCGCGCGCGGCCGCCGACTGCAGACCGGGATAGCGGATCAGATGCTTGGTGGCCAGTCGCTGCGCGTAGTCCTCGGCCCCACCCAGCGTGTAGAGGTCCAGTGAGTCCGGCACCGGGTCGGCCAGGGTGATCTCGACGATCTCGGCGGGGATGCCCCGTAACCGCAGGCGCTGCCGCAGCACCACCGCGTTGCCGCTGTCGCCGTAGGTGCCCATGACGTCGGGCAGTACCAAGCCGATCCGCACCGCGCTGACGGCCATTACACCGCCTCCTCCTCATCGCTTCGCTCTGCATCGTCGGCGCCGGCGGCCATTACACCGCCTCCTCCTCATCGCTTCGCTCTGCATCGTCGGCGCCGGCGGCCATTACACCGCCTCCTCCTCATCGCTTCGCTCTGCATCGTCGGCGCT
>Ga0116193_1001168_pt1 | contig 22551 bp, 16 predicted proteins | sample AD_UKC115_MetaG_FD_89892 | JGI IMG/M metagenome (GOLD analysis project Ga0116193, IMG submission 89892) | Active sludge microbial communities of municipal wastewater-treating anaerobic digesters from Hong Kong - AD_UKC115_MetaG | ecosystem: Engineered > Bioreactor > Anaerobic > Digestate... | reverse complement strand
GACGGGACGCTGGAGGATGCTGCTGCTGGCCGACACTTAAAATGAACCTTCTCAATGCTGCATCATCCGTTTCAATGGGGCATAAACGAAGCACTTCCCTGAAAACCTGATAAGGCATGAATTTCGCTCGCAACGCTTCAAGGCCCTGCAGGCTATCAGTCTGCCCTGCAATCATGATTTTGAACAGAAAGGGAGTGTCTTGCGATGCGTGATGCCATCAGTCGCTTTGCCTTATTCACCGTGGTTTTGTTCACATGCAGTAGCTGGGGGGCGTCGCCAAACGAAGAACGAAAGCGCGAACCATCGCGTCCGGCCAGTGCGCCGCATGATGCGGTTGCGCAATTCCAAGTCGGCGCCATGGCAACAAATGACAAGCCCGAAGCCCAGAAAAATGCGCATGACCGCTCGGATGTGTTCGATCCCACAAAATACAGTCCTTCCTCAGTGGCATTTAAGAATCAGCCGCAGCGCGGGCAACAATTGGGTTTTGATTTCGGGCGTGATCCCCTGGGCGCGATGAAGCCCCTGCAGATGCTGCCGGAGATCATGCGCAAGGATATGGATGAAAAACCCGGCGTCATGGAGACTCAGCGTAAACTTTTGGAATCGCGCTATAATCTCGTGCCCAAATTTGATCCGGAGATAAAGATGACGCGCGGCAAGCCCATTTGCGTTGGGCCGACGGCGCGGCTGGCTGAAGGCATGACCTGGGAGCAGTTCGCTTCGATGACTCCCGCGCAGATCAAGGAACGCGGCATTTTCCCATACTTGAGTCTGCCGCACATGAAGCAAACCATTGGGGGCATGTCTTCCCGCTGAGCCAGACGAAGATGTTCCCGCGTCTGGTGCGTTTTGATGTGGATTTTGATTTGCCCGAGGAATTCCTGCCTGAATTTCCACCGGCAATGTTTCTGCAAAATCGGCCGGAATTGGGTGATGTCTCGCGCGGGGAAGTGGTCACCATTAATAACTTCGACCGGCTTTTTCACCCGATCCTGACCCCGATGCAACTGGATGGAATGCGCTTGCTGCTGACGCCGCTGCCACAGGAGGAATTCAACGCCACGGATGACCGCAAGACTGAACAACCGAGCATGGGTGTGGCTTGCATGGATTGTCATGTCAATGGGCACACCTTTGGTGAGATTGAATTAAATCCCGATATGCGACCACAGGAACGACGATTGCGCCTGGACACGCCCAGTTTGCGCGGGATGTATAACCAGCAGATTCACGGCTCCAAGCGCAGCATTCGCTCGGTAAAGGATTTCAGCGAATTTGAGCAGCCTCGGGCGGCATATTTTAATGGGGATCAGTCGCATGGTGCGAAGAAGGGTCTTATTATCTTCACGCCCGAGCAGGCCGTGGAAATGGAGCGTATGCAGGTGATGTTCGATTGGCCGCCCGCGCCGAAATTGGATCTGCTGGGGCAACTTGATCCGAATAAGGCTACGCCGGCGGAGATTCGGGGCGAGCAAATCTTCAATGGCAAAGGCCAATGCGCGCAATGCCACCCCGCGCCGTTCTTTCTCGATAATCAGATGCATGATCTGCATCTGGAGCGATTCAGCAGTGAGCCCGGGGATGGGCCTGTGAAAGCCTTTACGCTAAGGGGCATCAAGGAAAGCCCGCCATATTTCCATGACGGTCGGTTGTTGACGCTGGAGGATACGGTGGAGTTCTTCAACATCGTGCTGGGCACGAAGCTGACGATCCCGGAAAAGGCGGATTTGGTGGCTTACTTGCGACAGTTATGAAAGTGCTGAATTGCAGGGCATAGCTTCGCCAGCCATTAGAGTCATTAGTCAGCGAGGGATTGACAGATCAATTCCTCGCTGACATCTTTTATCCAATTCCTAGTCTTGGTGGGTCTTCGACCCACCCTACGGCAGAGATGTATAGCCCAATCCAGGGGCTTACTATAATGCCAAAAAATGCAAATGCCGAAACATGCGGACGTGGATAAAGGCCCGGAAATGATGCATTTTAAAGACAGCATTGTGCTCATCACCGGCGGCGGATCGGGCATTGGGCTTGGCTTGGCGCGCGAGTTTCTTTTGCAGCGTTCGCATGTGATCATCTGCGGGCGTGATCGCGAGAAATTGCGGCAAGCACAGGCCCAGCTGCCTGAGGTTTGGGCATTGCCATGCGATGTGACCGATGAGCAGCAATGCGCCGCCATGCTTCAACAGATCGAGGCGAAATATGGGCGCCTGGATGTGCTGGTGAATAATGCCGGGATTTATGGGCGGCATGATTTCTTTTCGCCGGAGTTCGATGCAGGCGAAGCCGAGCGCCTGATGCGCACGAACTTTATTGCACCCATACGCCTGGCGACGCAGGCGTTGCCATTGCTGCGGCGTAGTTCTCATCCGATGCTGGTCAATGTCACTTCCGGGCTAGCGTATGCGCCACTGCCGCGCGCGCCCATTTACAGTGCCACCAAATCTGCGCTGCATTTTTTCACCGCCGCCATTCAGCGGCAAACGCCGCAATTCCCACTGCATATCGTTGAGGTGTTGCCGCCGGTTGTTGATACGGCGATGGCGCAGCATGCGCAAATTCTAAAATTATCTGTGCCGGTATTTGCGCGGCGCACCATGAAGGCATTGCGCAAAGGAAAGACAGAGATTCGCATCGGCGGAAGCTCTCTTTTGTATTGGGCGATGCGCCTGATTCCCTCCATTGCGCTTCGAGTCATGAACAGGTTCTGAATTGATGTAACGTTGCAAATACCTTGACCCAATTTATTAAAAATTGTATGGTTACACTGTGGATTAGCCATTAGCACAAGCACAGACATTTTGCTGTTAATCGCGCGGGAGGTGGGCCGCAGCGAATTTCGTGAAGCCGATGCCGCTTTTCGTCATCGCTTTTCATCACCAGGCTTTACGTTTCGTTTTACAGTATTCATTCGCCATCTACTTCTTTGCTTGTCAGGGCGTGCAGCGGATTGCCTGCTGCAGTAACCTTGTTGTATGCCGGTGATGCACATGAACCGCTTTCATCCGTTGTACCAAGCCGTGTCCACTGATCCTTGCTGTCGCGTGGATATTGAACGCCTGCTGCCCAAATCTCCCAATGAGCTCGATCCTGAATCCTTGACCGATGCCTTCTCCGAACCGCCGCAATTCATTGAGCGTGTGGCGCCAGTGCATGCGCAAATGGGCACTGAGGTTTTGCGCGGGAAGAACTGGACCGACCTTACGGTCAAGAGCTATCGCGTGCTGGGGCGCATGTGGCATCGGGTTGGGAAGTTCTGCGCACAAGTGCAACAAAGCGTTTATAAAGAACGGGGCATGCTGCCGTTCAGTTCCATTTGCATCAGTCCCGATATGCTGCATCGCATTCTCGAAAATGATTATGAAAATGGCGAAAACACCTATCGCAGTCTTATGCAGTTATTCGCCCAAGGCGTGATTGCCCCGGCTGTTACATTGCCTTTTGGCCTGATGCTTCCCTTATTTGAATCCGAGTTTGACCGTCGCATCGCCATTCGCATGGCGTTGCGGTTTTATGCGCCCATACTCGAAAAATATTACCGGCAGGTGAATGCGGTTCATGGCGAGTCGGAATTCGTGGTCACTTTCTGGTTGCCCGAAGCGGGGTATTGTTGCTCGGGCGTGCGCGCGCTTGTGGATGAATTCCATGCCTTCTGCCGTGAGCACCATTATGCGCGGCCGCATTTGGTGTTGATGCTGGATACCGCACAGGCTCCGCGCCGCGATATCGATATCCTGATGAAGCGATGGAATGTGCTGGCCATTGAAGGACTTGAGGAATCCTCCGTTTCGGTGGTGTTTCGTGATCGGCCTTATAGTGAATGGTTCAGTTATAATGCGCCTTCGGTGAAAAAACTGATCGATCGCACGATTGCCAAGGTGGATAGCGCGCTCAATGCCGAGGATGTGAATTATTGCTGGGCGCATTACGAGGATCTTGGCGCGCTGCATCACTCCAGCAAGGCCGCGCCAAATTTTGAGCAGAATCTGATGAAATTGGCGCAATTGGGGTATTTGCCCTTGTCGCCCGATGTGTATGTCCGCCGCAAATTAAATGGCCGCTTTATTCGCGCCAATTGCGAACCGCGCCCTGTGAAGGTGCGCGACATGAGTTCGGGCGCCGATTGGGGCGAGGGCGCTTCATCCCTGGGGCGCTGGGTTGGGTATTATGAAAATGGCGCCGGACCTCGCCTGCGTCCTTCGCGTTCATATGTGCGCCTGACGCGCGATGGCGATATTGAGGAAACGGGCAGCCAATGCTGGAAGATCGCCTATAATGCCATGCGGCGGCGTGTTCTGGAATTCGTTCGCGGCAATGAGGAGAAGTTGGAGGGAGGCGTGCTGGGACTGTTGCGCAACCTCATGCCGCCCAAGATGTCGCCGCGCCAGGCGCATGCGCGCATCGAAAAATTCCTGGTCAGCTATGCCCAGGTCTATTGGCGTGAGCATTTCCTGCAGCATGATTTTGCCGAGGCGGAAATCGATTTGCCGGCCCTGCTGGTGGATTCGCTCTTTGAAGGTCGCGAGGAAGAGCCCACCAAACTGGAATTGGCCATCGCAGGGGCGGCGGCGCAGGCCTATTATTTCATGCTCGATGCCCATAAGCCGGCCGACACCAGCCAGCCGAATTTCGATCAGCGCGCCGTTTATCAGAACGTGATGATGCTGACGCTCGCCATCTGCAACCTGATCTATGCGTGGCGCTGGCGGAAGGATGAATCAGCCGAGGCGGCGGCCTTTGCCTTGCTCGATGAGGAGTTGTTGCATTTCGAGAATGCCTATGAGCGGCATGACTTGAAGCGCTATGGAGTCACGCTGGAAGAATGGCGCCAGACCATTGCCTCGCATGTGGAGAACAGCCGGCTGAATATCGTTGCGCGCTCAGCACGCCGCACCGCCGCGCGCCATTTGCGCCCGCTCGGCTATCGCACGCAGTTCGCCCACACCGATGAGATGATCACCAGCAACGTCGGCCATATCTGGGAATATGAAACGACCAATCCGAACTACCGCTGGGAGAATCATTACTTCTGCGGAGTGCTGGAGGAATAGATTAAATTGCAGGGCGAGCCAATAGTCCAGACCTGCGTTCCCTGCCTTTTTCTCGTTTGATCTAATTTTTTTGTCGTTTGTCATTTCGAAGGAGCGCAGCGACTGAGAATCTTTGTTTCGCAACAGATAGGATGCGTTCCCAGGATGTGTGGCAATAGTTTATGGTTATTATGGGGCGCCCGCATACCTCTGTTTCCTCCGTTCTCTCCTGTGAAAAACATTGCTGGCCAGGGTTTCTTTTTCACAGGAGGAAACGGAGAAAACGGAGTATGAATTTGAAAACAGCAGCGCCGATCAGGAGATTTCTCCGCTTCGCGTTCGAAATGACAATGGGGCTTCGCGTTTGAAATGAGCAATGGGGGCTTAACGCTCGAAACTACAATCCTGAGGGATTTCTCGCGCCTCGCGCTCAAAGAATAAATGTGGCACAGCCGCCCACGGCTGTGTCTTTTTCGCAGGCAGGCCATTGCCAGATTAGGTGCCGATCAGGAGATCAGCGTTTATAATGGCCTCCCTTCGCAATATAAGCTGAGCTTGCTAAATTGAAGTTTGTCATTTCGAAGGAGCGCAGCGACTGAGAAATCTTTGTTTCGCAAAAGATAGGATTTCTCCGCTTCGCGTTCGAAATGACAATGGGGCTTCGCGTTTGAAATGACAATGGGGCTTCGCGTTTGAAATGACAGTGGGGCTTCGCGTTCGAATGACAGTGGGGCTTCGCGTTTGACAATGGGGCTCATGCAGCCAGGTGAATTCTTATCTCCGTTTCATTTTTTATTGGCCGAAATGTTTTTGCTCCTTTAATCTCCTCGCGTGAACCAATTTGAAAAAGGAACTGCCATGTATTCTCGTTTTCTCGCCATCAGCCTTGCCGCCACACTGCTTCTGGTCTCCACATCCCAAGCCGCATCGAGGGCACGCATGAACCGCAAGAAAGCTGCCAGCGCTGCTTCTTCCCAAACCGCCGCCTCATCTGCCTCGGCCACGACAAAATCTACCGCCTCTGCGCAAGCCGCCACGCCCCAGCCGACTCCCGTGCTGGAGCAGTCATTCGAGCCGCTGCCCGGGCATGGCTTGTATGCCATTTGGTATAAAGATGAAAAGAAGACGCTTGATCTGCCCTTCATCAAAGGCGGGCAGATGGTGTTTCAATGGGGGGAGATCGACAAGGGCAATGGGAAGTATGACTGGAGCGAGATGGACGCTCAACTCAAGCACTTCCACGAGATCGGGCGCAAGGCTACCATCCAGGTGAATGGCAATGCCAAGCCCGCCTGGCTGTTTGAAAAAGTGGCCTTATTGCCCAAGACGGCTCTTCCCGCCAAGGAAGACCAGGTGCGCGACAAGCAAGGCGCACTGATGTACTGGGATCCGATTTTCATGAACGCCTATAAGGATTTCATCAAGGCTTATGGCGCTCATCTCAAGCAATCGCCGTACAAGGATGCGGTGCTGGGCGTGCGATTGAATTTCAATGCCATTGGCACGGAGCATGGCGGGGCAGGAGCGGAATTCGCGGACTTGTCGAAATGGCAGCCCGCCCCAGATGGGCATAAATATGACAAGCCCATCACGAATGAACTCTGGACTGATTACAAGCACATGGTGGTCGCGACATTTGCCGAGTCCTTTACGCCTGAGTTCATCGTCTTTCTTCGCAACAACATCATGAAGGACAACATCCTCACCGCCGAGCAGATGCAAATGCTCAAGGATGGCAAATTGGGCTTGTTCCATACCTCGTCGGAAATTGAGCCGCATGTGGCAGGCATTGAGCCGCAATATCAGGCCTTCATCCGCTTTTGCAAGGCTGGCAAGACGCCCGGCTATGCTGAATCCTGGGCCGATGCCTGGGGCCGCCATGGCTCGAAGACCGATCCGCGCTTCTTCACGCCTGCTCAATACAACTATTGGCGCTTGCTCATCGACCTGAATTGTGGCGTGTCGTTCATTGCTATTTATGGCACGGACCTGGAACATGCGGCGGAGCCAGAGTTCCGCGCGGGCTTCGATTTTGCGGCGAAATATGCTGGCTTTCATGCCAGTCCCGATGTTGCGCCTGGCGCATGGGTAGCCTTGCGCGAAGGCAATTTCCTTAAGGGCGATTACACCTTGCTCATGGAGCGCGACGCGGCCAAGAGCACCGATCATGCCGTGGATAAGCAAGGCCCCGATGACCAGCATTATGGGCAGTGGGCGAGAGCCATTGAGGCCAATGGCAAGATGTATTTCCGCGTGAATCCTTTGTTCGCCAAGAGCATCAACGGCAAGGCGGCCACGCTGCGCATTGTCTATCTCGACAAGGGCACGGATTCTTTCACCGTGGCGTATGACGTGAATGGAACGAAGAAAGAAGAGACCGTGCAGAAGAAAGATACGGGGCGCTGGCAGGAGGCGATGATTCCGCTGCAGGCCAGCGGGTTTACGGCAGCATTGGACGGCAACGACATCCTGCTGAGTGGCACGGGGAAGAACGTCTTCCACATGGTTGAAGTGCAGAGAGGTGGGGCGACAGCTGGTCAGGGCGAAGCGAAATGACCTCGCCATTTCCGCCAAAGCTTTTGCGATGGCTTGAACGTTATCATCGGGATGGCGTGAGCGCGGAGGACTGTATGCAGTGTTGCTCAGCCTGTTGCAGCCATGCGGGCTACGCTATCCTCGAAAACGTGGAACAAATATACGAATGGTATAAACAGGGGCGCTATCAGCGCCCCGATTTTGTCGTGGAGCAGGGGCTTCCATTCCACGAGTTTGTTTTCCGCTATTTTGATGTGGAGACATGCGAATTTGATGGATGGTTGCGCAAAAGACGCATTGTCATTTTCCATATTAAAAGTTTCTCCAGCGATGGTCATCCCATCAGTATTCCCTGGTATGGCAGCTACTTCGATGTGCGTTCTTTGTTATTCCGCCAGAATCCATGGCTTAATCGCGGCTGCGTATTTCTCAGCCATGGAATAGGAGAATGGCCGGAGGATGACAAGGATTCCTCGCGCCATTGTCTGCTTCATACCAATGATGTGCTGCAGAACATCACAACCAAGCCTATTGATTGCATCTTTTTCACCTGCAAGGACGAGATTCACAACTGCAAAACACCCACGAAAAAAGAAAGTCGCCAGTGGCATGTGATGCTGGCAAAAACTTTCCCCGGCAGTGTTGAGCGTTTTCAAAAACTGCTGGATGAAAGCAAGGCTGGGAGTTCGTAGATTATGGTTTGAGGTGTAGGGTGGGTCTTGACCCACCACATCTTCGGCTTCGCATATAATATGAGTCTTGGTGGGTCAAGACCAATCCTTGGTGGGTCAAGACCCACCCTACAGTATAGCTGCAAGCTGCACGAGCGCTACAGCTTTTCCTAGACACCGGCGCTCGATGCGCCTATGAAATTCTTGGCTTTTGTTTTCGATTTCTTCAGAAAAGGTTTCTTCCTCATGTCCATCCTGGTTGACCAGAATACTCGTCTCATTATCCAAGGCATTACCGGCACCGAAGGCGCCTTTCATGGCCAGCAAATGATCGATTACGGCACGAATGTGGTCGGCGGCGTCACTCCGGGCAAAGGCGGTCAGACCGCCATTGGCGTGCCTGTGTTCGACACTGTCCGTGAAGCGGTGGAAGCCACTGGCGCCAATGCCTCCATCGTTTACGTTCCGGCGCGCTTTGCCGCCGATGCCGCGCTCGAATCCATCGACGCGGGCTTGGGCGTGGTGGTGGTGATCACCGAAGGCATTCCCACGCTCGATATGATGACGGTCTATTGGGAAGCGCGGCGCAAAGGCGTGCGCCTGATTGGCCCGAATTGCCCGGGCGTGATTTCGCCAGGCAAAGCCAAGGTCGGCATCATGGCTGGCCACATCCACACCCCCGGCTCCATCGGCGTCGTCTCGCGCAGCGGCACCTTGACTTACGAAATTGTCGATGAGTTGACGCGCAATGGCCTGGGCCAGTCCACTTGCGTCGGTATTGGCGGCGATCCGATTCAGGGCTCCTCCTTCATCGATATATTGGCGCAATTTCAGGATGATCCTGAGACGCAGGCCGTGGTCATGATCGGCGAGATTGGCGGCACGGATGAAGAGGCCGCCGCGCAGTGGATTCAGCAGAATATGACCAAACCCGTCGTCGGCTTTATTGCCGGCCACACTGCTCCTCCAGGCAAGCGCATGGGCCATGCAGGCGCGATCATTGCCGGCGGCACGGGCACGGCGGCCGAGAAGGTGGCGGCGTTGAAAGCGGCGGGTATTTCTGTCGCCGTTCGCCCGGATGAAGTTTCCGGTCTGGTAAAGCAAAGCCTGAAATAGTAGGTCCTCCCCGCCGGGGAGGATACAATTTTTAGTCATATTGAACGCCCGCCGAATTCCCGGCGGGCTTCTTCATTCTATGCCCCCTGCTTCCGACTCCACGCTGAACAAAAACCACCGCTGCGTTGCCTTGTGGCTTCCTTTTCGCGGCTGGCGTTCAAAGTAAATTCGCATAATCTGTTCCTCTGCCGTTCGCACCTCAAACCAATGCTTGCGCACATACATCTCACCGCTGCCATGATGACAAGGCCCCGTTTCACGCCATGTGCGCAGAACCTCGGCAATGCGAATAGTTCGCTCGCACCACTGAAATTCCCGCGCCAGACCCGGCTCGCCAATGGCCATTCGCGCGCTGTCGATCGTGGACAGCACGGGCTTGATTTCTTCGCTGACGAAGCGCCGTGACATGTTTAAATTTTATCACATCTCGATAAAAAAGAAAGCGGGAGAGGCCATTCTTGCGCCTCTCCCCGTAATGCAATTCCGATTGTGGCTCTGAGTTATTTTAGGTTGGCCAATTTTTCTTCTTCCTGCCGGGCGCCTTCATCGACGCCCAATTTGCCGAACGTCGGCCCATTGGTTAGGATAGGATCCTCGTATCCATATTTCTGCTTCATGCGGGCAAGGAAGCCATCCAAGCGCTTCTCCAACTCGGCGGCAATGCGCGGATAAATATGAATAAGGTTGGTCTGCTCATTGGGATCATCCGGCAGGTAGAACAATTCCTTCGGCGGATCGCCATGCCAGTTGTGCATGGGCGTATCGGACAAGGCGCGGATCAACTTCCATTCCTGCGTCCGAACGGCGCGTTTGCACTGCCAGTTGCCTTCGCCGAAGAAAAGTTCGCTATACACGCGATCCACTTTGCCATCCATCAATGGGACAAGCGAAGTGCCGTCCAGATTGGCTGGAGCCTTCACGCCGAGCACATCGAGGACAGTCGGCAACACATCGAGATTGGCAACCATGGGGGAGACGCGCTGGCCGCCGCGGGCATCGTTTGGGAAACGCATAATCAGCGGCACATGCACATCGGCATCGTAAAGACCTTCATGGTCAAATTCGCCGGAATGCTCATACATCATTTCGCCATGATCGGAGAAGACGACTACCAGAGTGTCCTCCCACAGGCCTTTGGCCTGCAGCATGGCGAAAAGCGCCTTCACCTGGTCATCGACATAGTTGATCTCCGCGTCGTATTGGGCCACCCAGTATTCGGCATCGGTGACCTGCTCCTCCATCCACTTCTCCAGCCATTTATGCTTGGCGCGGAAGGCCCAGGTGCGCGACATGGACTTGTGGCGCGCATCCAGCGGATTGCCTTGGTAATACAGCCGGTGATACGGGGCGGGCGGGAAGTAAGGCTGATGCGGATCCCAATAATGGCCGAAGAAAAAGAACGGCTTGGATTTGTCGATCTTGTCCAGCACTTCATCGGAGCGCTTGTTCACATGCGCGCCAAAGTTCTTGTCGCGCCGCGGAAAGCCGAACCCGCACTGGTATGTCTGCGGCTCGCCAAAAAAGTCGTATTTTGGATTCTCATAAACTTGGAATCCGCGGCTCATCCAGCGGCCCATGGTATCGACGGCCAGCGTCTGGTAACCGGCATCGCGCAGGATTTCGGCCATCACCGGAATGTCCAGCGGCGGCTCATTCTTGCCCTGCACGTTGGTCACCTGATGCCCGTAAGCATCGCGCCCGGTGAACACGGTGGTGAACGACGGGTGCGTGGGAATCGTGGTGGCGAAGTAATTCTCGAACAGAACACTCTGCTGGGCAAACTCATCAAGAAACGGCGTGGTGTCGCGATAATAGCCGTAGCAGCCCATGTGATCGGCCCGCAAGGTGTCCAGCGCGATGAGAACCAAATTCATGATGTTCGTTCCTTTCAGTCAACGAGATCAAAGCGTTCGATAATTTCCTCGCGCGAACCATGCTCGCGCATGAACTTCATCAGCGTCTTCTGCATCTTCGTGGCAATGGCGGTTTCCTTGGCCGCGACATTGTTTGCGCAATCCGGATCTGCCGCGCGCTCAAACAGCGCCGGCTGCTGATTTTCGCCAAAGCGCTGGTACATCCATTTCTCATCGATCAGCGTTGGCGCATCGGTGGTCTGGCAGGTGATGGCGAACTTGCGCTCGGCCTTCTTGCTCTCGCCCTTGACCTGCGGCGCCAATGAAACCCCATGCACGGCAGGCGATTGAATCTCGGCAATATCCAGCAACGTGGAAAACACATCGGGCGGTTGAGCGAAGCCCTTCACGTGGCGTGCCTTGGCCTTGGGATGATACATGATGCACGGCGTGTGCATGCATTCCTCGTACACCGGCCAGAAGCGCTGGTCGTCCTTATTGATGCGCGACTTGCCCGTGCGATCATGCTCGCCGAGATAGATGCCATGGTCGCTGGTGAAGATGATGACGGTATTGTCCATCAGCCCCAAGTCTTCCACCTTCTGCATCACATGCCCAACCATCCATTTGTCCACGAACGTCGCCTCGGCCTTGTAATGCGCCTGCAGGTTGAACAACTCTTCAGGCGTGTAGGCAGAGGCATGGCCATAGTTGGGATGATACATCGGGATGCCGTTGTAATTCGGATCAAAGCGCTTGATCCAATAGGAAGGCACTTCCCATGGCTCGTGCGGGTCAAAGCAATCGAGCCAGAGGAAGAACGGGCCATCGTTATGGTTCCATTCCAGCCATTGCGAGGCGCGGCGCGCCAATTGCGGTCCCAGGTAATCCTCTTCCCATTCCCAGCGCGCATGCTGCCATGCGGCGTAGCTGCCGATATTCAAACCAAGCGTCTTGAATGTATGGCGCGTCTTATTGTCCGGCAGGCGCTTGATTCGATCGACGGCGGCGTTGCCGGGACTGAAGGGATTATCGCCTTCCTGCCCGCGGATCCAGTCGAAGAAATGAAAGCCGCGATTGTAGTAGTTGTTATCTTTCGCCAGATTGGGCGTTGTGCAAATCAGCTGCGTGCGATAGCCGGCTTCGCTGAACAATCCAGCCAAAGTGTGCGTATCGGTCGGCAGGGGCGTCCAACCGGCTTGCGTGAAGCGGAAATTGCCAGTGAACAAGTCGGTGCGGTTGGGCAATGTGGGAAAACTGCCGGCATAGAAGTCATCAAAGACGACGCTTTTTTGCGCCAGGCGCTCCAGGTTCGGCGTTTGCACCTTGGGATTGGGACAACATCCGGAAATGTGATCCCAGCGGAAGGTATCCGCCATAATGACAATATAATTCAGCATTCCTGCCTCCAGGGTATAAGCGGTGAGAGTGCGGGGAGAACGTTCATTCAGGATTCTACAACGGAAAGGTGATGTCACGAAAAAACAGCCGACGGAGAGTGACTCGCGGCGGCTGTGGCATGCTGCATGCCTGGTCACAGGCAAATTACTTGAAGACGTTCCATGTCTTGACCGCCGAAACCAGCTTGTTGATGGCATGGACTTCAGCGCATGGATCCGATTCAACGCCATTGGTGTTATCCCGCACCGAGGTCACGACGTAGTAGTAGTCTGTATTGTTGGCAAAGGTCGTGTCGTCATATGCCGAGGTCGCAAGCGGCCCGGAGGTATTGAGCAGCTGGTATCCTGAGCCGCTGACGGTGGAACGATAGACGTTATAGCCTTGAATCGTGCCGGTGACATCCGCCCAATCCAGCGCGACTTTATCGCTGACGCTTGCTGTCAACCCCGTTGGGGTCGGGGGGACAGTGCCGATGACGTAAGTGGTCAGGCCGGCATTGCCAGTTCCCGCCGCGACGGTGCTCTTGCAGATCCATCCCATGCCCATGATGCTGTTCAGGTGCGGAGCGCCAACCGTGGGGGTGACGTATTCCAACGACGCCTCGCCGCTGGCATCAACTTCATCCATATCCGCGCCGCCGCCAGTGGCCGTGGAAACCTGCGTCCATGTCTGCGAGGCCAGAGGATACGAGAATTGGTTGCTGCGAACGATGGCCGGATTGTTGATCGTGACGGCTGTGCCACTCGTCGGAGCGGATTCCCACCATCCCTGGTCATCGCGCAGCAGAATAGCCACTTGCGGATTGTTCGTTGCAAAGTCGTTGATATAGCCGTAGATCAGGCGGGCAGTTACACCTGTGCCGCTCAAATCATAAACCGCCTGCGTGCTGATGCCATTGGAATTGTTGAACTTGTTGGGATTGGTTTTCGTTTCTTCGGCTGCGGCCAATGGGCTGGTGTCGAAGCGGGTGTACACATAATTGCCATACTGGAAATTGTTCTTGGCCATCTGGACGCAATCGCGGCTGCCGCCATTGGTGCCATTCAGCACGATCATGCCACTGGTCGGCACTGTGGACATCCAGGCACCCCAAATATAGCCAGAGCCGGAGCTGGCGGTTGCATTGTACATCTTGCGGATGATGGAATCGTTTGCCGCGCGTGTATCCATCGTCGATGAACCACCGCCGCCGCGATCGAATGTTTCGATAACGGATGTCGGATTTGCAGAGAAAGCGGGAACTGCCAACAATGCTGCAGTCAAAACACCAAAGTACTTTTTCATGCATTTGCTCCTTTTGAAAAAAGATGGATTTGGGTGAAGCCAGGAACTGCGAATTCCCTTGTCCTCCTTTCGATAAAATGAATGTTGCACGGGTGCAGGAATAAGAAGTATCTCTTTGTAAAGGATTCAATGGAGAGTATGCAAGCAAAAAAGCGTTGTAAGCAGAGCATTTTTATTAGATTTAACCTCATTGTTATCATGCCTTTTTCATGACGGATTTTGGAACGTGAAGCCAGCAATTGTCTTCAATAGGGACAACCTTTTGGGAAATAGCTAAAAGTTCCTTGCTTGTGAATAAGAAGACTCGAAGTGGCCGATCGGGAGATCGGAGTTCTCAGCAGAAGTCACTGTCTAAACAAAAAATGCCCGGAGCGGTGAAGCCCCGGGCATTCAATACTAGCAATTGTCATAACTGCTTAGCGGTTGGACCAATCCTGCACCGAAGAACCGGCGGTGGCGGTGTAGGAAACCTTGGTCAGGTACACGGGCTGCGTCATGGCCGGATAAGCGCGAACCATGAAATAGCTCTTGGAGAAATCCCATGTGCTCGTATCGCTGCTGGTAAAATCATAGGTCCAGTTCAGCGTGTCATTCAAGTAGCCCTTGACCGTCTTGGTGGCCGGATCGACTTCCATCCCCACCTTGATCCACTGCGCGCCGAACTGATCCCACGCAATGCTGGGAGCCGTTTGGCTGGCGGCAACGGTTGCTCCAGCCACTACCAAGCGCCATGTATGATTGGCGGCTGCATTGTCCTTGCCAACCTGAATCTGGAAGGGTTCCTGAATGTTTGCGCCAGTACCCGAGTAGATGCGGTTGCCCGAACTATCGGCAAAGCCCATACCGAATACGCAGTTGCCCGGCAGAGCGGTGGCAGAAACGGCCTGCGGATAGCAGATATACCATTCATACTTAACCTTGCCTGTGGCGCCAGTTGAAACGGGAGAAATAACCGCAACATCATCGTTGGCTGTTGTTGAGGTGCTGTTGATGAGCAATGTCTTCGTGCCTGCTGGAACAGCGGTCGAGGTGATCGGGCAGGTGTCCACTGTTACAAACGAACTTGCTGCGCGCGGACCTACGAGCCAGTCGTCCACCATGTCGGCGGCCTTGTCTGTCACTGCAGCGACGGTGGTTGGCGGCCAAACGCCAAAACCATAGCTGGTTCCCGTTGTGAGAGAGGAGAAATCCTCCGTCCAGTTTGGCGTCGCAGCAGAAACTGCGCTCGCCATGAGAAGCGTTACACATCCACTGACAATACCCTTCCAGAACTTCATGGACCCACCTCCAGAGTGATTTTTGGTGCAGAATACAATTAATCCATGCGACATTCTGTAAGGAATTGTCAAGCATTTCTCTTTTTTTATTCGCGAGGAGGCGAGGCATGGCCATCAAGCATGTAGTGGTATTCCAATTCAAGCCAGCCGTTTCGGAGAGTGAAATTGCGCAATTTATGGCTGCGTTGAACTCCTTCGTCGGCACAATCCCTGGATGTCTGGATTTCAATTGGGGGCCTTATGCAGGCCCATTTCCCGGCGGGGAGGGAAGCAACAAAGGATTCACTCATGGATTTATTATGACATGGGCGGACCGGGAGAGTCGCGCATCTTATTTGCCTCATCCGCTGCACCAGGATTTTGTGAAGAAGTGGCTGGGAATTGTTGACGATTTGGTGGCTTTTGATTTTGAGGCCTGAATAAAGAACGCCCGGCGATTGTCTCACCGGGCGTTTGAAACTTCCTGTCGTTCAGGCGTTGCTTAACGCCTGATCCAGTTCTTCACTTCCGAGGACTGCCCCGGAATCACTTCCGCGGAGGGATCGGATTCCTGCCAATAACCGGTCGTCCCGCTGACGGCGGTCACGTAATAGTAATACGTGGTGCCGGCGGTCAGGCCGGTGTCCGTGTAATTCGATGTGGCGACTGGCGCCTGTGGATTCGCGAGGTTCAGCGCGGCAAGTCCGGTAGCCGTGTTACGATAAACGAAATATCCCGTCGCGCCCGAAACATCCGTCCAATCCAGGTTGACGCTTGTGCCATCGCCCGACGGAACAGCCGTGACGCCCGTGGGGGCTGCTGGTGCAGCGGGAATCGAACCCAAACTCATGGTGGTGACCAGGAAATTGGCTCCGGCATTGGTGGCAGGATTTGTCACGACGATGCCCATGCCTTTGACTTTGCTTAGATCCGGCGTGGCGGTTCCAGCAACCAAAGTATAGGCGGACTGACTGGGGGCCGCGCCGCCATTGGAATCGCATTGATCCATGTCAATGGCGCCGGTGCTGGCCGTATCAACAGCCTGCCATGTGGCGCTGGCCAGATCCCATGTTGCACGCCACGCGTTTTGCGGAATGGACTTGGATTGGCTTTGATACCAGATGCCATTGCCCGAAGCATCTTCGCTGCGGATCAGGATGGCCAACTGCAGGTCGGTCGTTGCGGGGACATTCTGGTAACCAAAATCGACAATGGCCTTGGCCCCAGCGCCCGTGCAGTTAACGATGATGGAGGAGTTATTGGCCGCAACGGCATTGGTGGGGCCTTCTGTGCCCAAATCCACCGTATCGAAGCGCGTGTAAATACGACCACCCGCCATGACGGGGCCGCCTGTGGCGTCGCTGTTCACGCTGATGCCGTCGCGCCAGCCGGCGCTGTTGAGAATCGTATTGGGATATTCCGCCGAGAAAGCAATGGCCTTCTGGTTCATGGGCTTCAAGCCGCCCCAGCAGAACCCTGTCCCAATTCCCACGGCGGTATTGAACGCGCGCCGAACCTGCTCGTTCTGGCTATTATTGGCTACGATTGAATACCAATTTGTGCCGGAGCCGCCCCAATAGGCTTTATAGAACGGCTCAACAACATAATTCACGGTTGTGGCGGCATGTACGGTGGATGCCCCGAACATGAGAAGCAAAGCTGCAAGAATTTTTTTCATGGCCTGCGATCCTTTCAAAATGAATGAAATAATCGATCTGTTACAGCCACACATGAACAGCCCTGCACGAATAAGGGATGAGGCGGTGCATCCTCCTTTCCAATCAGATCCCATGCATAAAACATGCGCCAGATATTGCGAGACAATAATAGGCTAGATATTTTATAAAAAATCGTCAATATGATTTATGCAATAAGGGTTTAAGCTGACTTTTCATATCTGAAATTCTATTACTCTGGAGGCTGATTATGTCCCGAATCGCCATGATTGGCGCAGGAAGCTTAGTCTTTGCCAAGACTCTCATGGCCGACATGCTGGCCACCGAGGCGCTCGCCGGAAGCGAGTTCGCGCTGATGGCCACGACACACACGCGCCTTGATCGTATGCAGGCCTTTGTCCAGCGCATGATTGATCACAACGGCCTTAAAGCCACTGTGCGTTCCACCACCAGCCGGCGCGAAGCATTGCAGGATGCCGATTACGTCATCTCGATGATTAAGGTCGGCGGCAATGAAGCCTTCGGCTTTGATTATAACATCCCCATGAAATACGGGGTGGACCAGTGCATCGGCGACACGATGGGCCCTGGCGGTATTTTTCGTGCGCTGCGGCATATCCCCATGCTGATGGATCTGGCCTATGACATGCGCGAACTGTGCCCGCGCGCCACGCTGCTCAATTACGCCAATCCCATGGCCATGTGCTGCTGGGCATTGGGGCAGGTGCCGGGATTGCGCTTCGTGGGGCTCTGCCATGGCGTGCAAACCACGCTCGATCTCATTGCGCGTTATTGCGGCGTGAAGAAAGAGGAAATCGACTTCCTTAACGCCGGCATTAATCACATGGATTGGTTCTTGAAGTTAAAGCATCGCGGACGCGATTTGTATCCATTGCTGCGCGAAAAATTCGAACTGCCGGAATATTACATCAATGAAAAAGTGCGCGGGGAAGTCTTTCGCCATTTCGGCTATTTCATGACGGAGAGTTCCGGCCATTTATCCGAATACCTTCCGTACTTCCGCAAAAACCGAAAGGCGCTTGATACTTATTGCGATCAACCGGGCTTCGGAGGCGAAAGCGGAGCGGCCTACCGCAATGGGTTGAAAACGGCGGAGAAGTTTGCTCAGTTCGATCCGCTTTCCATTGAGACCACGGAACTGAGCGAACGAAGCGCGGAGTATTGCTCGCATATCATCGAGGCGCTGGAAACGGGCGTTCCCTTCCGCTTCAGCGGGAACGTGCGCAATGACAATTACATCACAAATCTGCCCAATGGGGCTTGCGTCGAGGTGCCGGTGTATGCCGATCGGATGGGGTTGCACCCGACGACCATTGGCGAACTGCCGCCGCAATTGGCCGCGTTGTGCATGAGCAATGTGCAATGCCAGGGAGTGGCCACCGAAGCAGCCATCCAGGGCGATCCGGAATTGCTGATGCAGGCCGTGGCGCTGGATCCGCTAACCTCGGCCGTGCTGACGCTGGAGGAAATTCGGCGCATGGTAGGAGAGATGCTCGAAGCCGAACGCCCATGGCTGCCGCAATTTGAAGGCGCAACATTGCGCCCGATTCCAATGATTTCCATCCCCGAAGGGACTAAAGGCGTGGATGTCCCCCTCGACCCCGCTCTCGCCATCGCCAACCGCTTTATTAAATTGGCGAAAGCTAAAGCGCCGGAGAAGGAATAGGAGAAAGAATAAGGAAAAGGATTATATTCATCCCGTAGTGGGTCTTGACCCACCTTGACTCCGGCTATTTTAAGAGTACTTAGAAATGTAATGCTGTATTCAACTGAATGCGGTAGCCCGAGCGTCAGCGAGGGATTGGCCATGCAAATTCAAGTCATGCTTCGTTAATATAGCCGCAACCCGCAACCGTAGGGTGGGCCAATGGCTCACCACGCCAACATTTACACTATCATTCTGCAGTTTTGGTGGGTCAAGACCCACCCTACGGCAGAATTTTACAGCGTAAAATTTAAGTAACTATAACTTTCCTAATGGTAGCATTCCTGGGAACGGAAATGTGTATCCAGCCAATGTACATAAATAAGCTTTACAAATAATCACAAGGTGAATCCCTCGCTAACGCTCAGGCTACTGCATTATAAGACCAAGACTCTGGAAATAGCATCTGCGCTAATCTGCGATTATCTGCGGTTTGTAATGATTACTGCTATCCCTCTGCTATCCAGCATCATTTCCGGAATGCAAAGGCCCAGAGATTCTCTCTCTGGGCCTTTTTATAACTATTTGGGTCATAGATGACCATTTTGTTTTCTGGCTCCCCACAGCAAACCCTTATACGAAAGACTCTCTGCGGCTAAGCCTGAGGGGGCACGCCATACATGCTCTGCAAAATGTGCCACTATATAAATCATTGAGAATACTGCCGTTGCGGAGATCCGCTGATCAAGTTTCCGCAATACCATTTAGCCCTTATCCATCTCGCCACTGCCGATCATCTAGAAAATGGAATCTAAGCAGAAGACCGTAAAAGATTGATTTTGCTGGCTTTGCAATTTGTTCGGCACATTCAATTAACACTCCGTATGAGGTTAACAGGTCTTACCCTTTCGCCAGGCCCGAGAGGAACCCTGAGAGGGAGGAAGCGAAGTGCTATGGAATGAACATTTTATGTTGTTGGCGCTGTTCACTGGCAGGTCAGAATATCGGGCGCCCATGCGGAACCCTCTAGAATAGCCGATTTAGGCCCAGACAGCTTTTGAGTATTATGGAGGCATTATGGCGTGAAGGAAGATCGCGCATGATAATTGGCGCTGCAGGAAATCATTGAGTAACTGCGAACGGAACCACAGGGGGTTCCTCTCGTTCCAGAAGAAACCTTCTCGAATCTAGAGAGAATCTGATTAACGCTCCATATGCGGTTAACAGGTCAGACCTTTTCGCTAGCGCCGAGAAGAACCCTGAGTGGGGGAGAGGGCGAAGTGCTGTGGAATGAGTGCTTTGAGTGCAATAGGCTGTTCACTGCCAGGTCGGAATGCCGGTTGCACTGTGCTGAATTTCCCAAAATTGCCGATTTTGGTCCAGAGGTATCTTGCGAACAATAAAGGCACGTAAAGGATGTGGTTTTACACACGATGAGCCGATATACGTGCAGCGTGCCGCCATCACAAGAGAACTTGATTACATGCGACGTTGTGTGATCTACACCCGCCAATCCCCTGTTCCCTATCAGCACGAGACCTCGTGCAATGCCCAGTTTGAACGCTGTTCCGCTTATCTGAAATCACAAGCCGTGATGGGTGGAGGTGGATCGAGCGGCGATTCGATGATCCCGGCTATAGCGGCGCAACTATGGATCGACCCGCGCTCCAGCAACTGATCGAGCTTGCCCAAGCCGGTGGCATTGAAATTGTTATCATCGAATACCTCGATCGTCTGTCGCGAAGCCTTCAGGACACAGTCAAGCTGCTCGAACTGCTCCGCCGGCATAATGTTGAACTCCATGTTCTTGCCACTCCTGAACTGTCATTCTCAGCCAGTGACAATTTCACGATCAACCTGATGGCCTCCTTTGCGGAGTTCGAACGCGAGATGATCCGCGAGCGCATCAGCGAATCACGAGCGGCGCTCAAACTAAAAGGCAAGCGAGTGGGAGGGGGTGTTCCGTATGGCTACACAACCCGTCCGCCATCGACCAAACTCATCCTCGAACCTCAGGAGAGTCGCCGGGTCAAATTGATGTTCGAGTGGGCGGCAAACGGAAAGATGCCGATCGAGACCGCGCAGCTTGCGAAGCAGCGGCGGTGGCGAACTCGATTACACCTGTCGGTAAAGACCGGCGAGCAGCTGGGCCGCAAACTTTGGACGGCACGGCAAGTTCTGGCGGTTCTATCAAATCCGGTTTACACCGGATCCGTCTGGCTGAAGAGCGGGCGCCTAGTCAAAGGGGAGCACGCAGCAATTGTCTCGCTGGAGGTCTGGCTTCGAATTCGGAAGGAGATTCAGTCCAGAAAAAAACGATTGAGCGGCGACCAGAGGTTTTCTCCGAGTGAGCCGCTTCTCTACAAGGGGAAGGTGAAATGCTCCCGGTGCGGCAAGTACCTGGTCCTCAACGCCACATGCTCGAATATGAACGCCACTCACTCGCGAAAGTACTTCTACTATAGGTGCCGCAGCGCGGGCTGTGAGCGCGTGACGATCCAAAAGGGCAAACTGGAATCCGCTGTCTTTCATCTGGCGACCTTATTGGTGGGGCCCGCCGAGGAACCGATGAGAAGTGCCTTCCAGGAGTTCCAATCCAATCTTAAGAAGGCTTCTCCCGAGATAAAGGAGAGAATGCTTCGAGCGCTGGTACAGGAGATTGAGTTCGATCGGAAAACGCGCAGCCTGGAGATCAAATGGAGCTTTGATACCATCAGCGAATCCCTCCGAGACTGACTCGGCGGGAACGATTGAGTCTATTTAGGCCTCAAGTCGACGTTCTGTCTTTACACGCGCTCTGTTAATCGGTCGGTGAAATTCGAGGCGAGCATGCATGAGTCAAGTCGTGTAATTTGAATCCTCTGAGACTCTGTAGATATATATCTGCTTGAAGCGGGATCTTTCATTTTGGCAGGTGGGAATTGAGCCAATCAAACAAGCGCCTTTTTCAAGGCGCTTTTTGTTTAACTGCCAGCCCTCAGACTACCCAATTCACCCTCGTCCCAATTTCGGCCAATAACGACATCATTTCGTGTATTCCAAGCCTCTCTCCAGCGACTCTCTATTTCGAATCGTATTCTCGTCAGCCCAAGAGGAACCATAGGGGTTCCTCACGTTTTTCGGAAGAAACCCTCTCGAATCTGGAGAGAGCCTGATTAACGCTCCGTATGAGGTTAACAGGTCACATCTTTTCGCTAGGCCCGAGAGGAACCCTGAGAGGCGAGAGGGCGAAGTGCTTTGGAATGAATGCTTTACGACATTTTCGCTGTTCACCGGCAGGTCATGATATCGGGCGCCCATGCGAAACCCTCTAAAATGGCCGATTTAGGCCCAGAGAGATTTTGAATATTACGGAGGCATTATGGCGTGAAGGAAGATCTCGCATGATAATTGTCGCTGGAAATCATTTAGTTACTGCAAACGGAACCACAGGCGGTTCCTCTCGTTTCCAGAAGAAACCTTCTCGAATCTAGAGAGAGTCTGATTAGCGCTCCATATGAGATTAACAGGTCTGACCTTTTCGCTAGCGCCGAGAAGAACCCTGAGTGGGGGAGAGGGCGAAGTGCTGTGGAATGAGTGCTTTATGCTTTTTCCGTTGTTCACCGGGAGGTCGAAACATGGGCCGCATATGGGGAACCCTGCGAAATGCGAATTTCCGCTCTAGAGAGACTTGAGAATAATACGCAAGATGAACTAATGCCTCTTAATGTGAGTTTTCTACTCGCTCCAATATCGTCTTTCAATATCGAATCGTATTCTATCGCCCCGCCGGGGACTATAGGAGATTTTTCACGTTTTTCGGGAGAAACCCTCTCCAATTTGCCTGGTCTGGTTAACACTGCATGTGTGGTTAACAGGTATGATGTTGCTGGTTAGGAAAAGAAGAACCCTGAGATGAGAGAGCACGAAGTGCTTTGAAATGAATGTTCTAAATAAAAATTCCTGTTCATCAGCAGGTCATTAGCTCCCAATTCAGAGTAGTGCAACATATTTTCTGTAAATTGGTTCCTTCCGTTCATTGCTGTGGACGTTAGTTTTGGAATTAGTTCCCTGGGGCTAG